>Ga0126381_100007202_pt1 | contig 12366 bp, 12 predicted proteins | sample PanSoiMetPlot_28_FD_96465 | JGI IMG/M metagenome (GOLD analysis project Ga0126381, IMG submission 96465) | Tropical forest soil microbial communities from Panama - MetaG Plot_28 | ecosystem: Environmental > Terrestrial > Soil > Tropical forest > Bulk soil | place: Panama | collected 2016-02-17
ACCATGGCCTGGCTCGCGGAGCGGCTGCGCGACTTCGTGGACCTGAACTCGGAGTTCGAGACCGCCGTCGACCGGCTCGCGACATGGCTGGCGCGGCTGGAGACGGACTCGGATGCTGATGCTCACCCCGAGCCGAGCGCTGACCCGGTCGAAGAAGAATAAATACAGAGCCTTTATCCCGAACGGACCGTGCCGCCTGCCTGCGACCCCGGCTCGCGTGCAGGCCAGCGGGCATCCGCCTGGCGGCGGACGTAAACGCGATACATCTTGACTTCTGGCGTACGCGATATATCGTACGAGCAGTGGAGCGTATCGCCGGGAGGAGCTGTCATGCCGCGCTGGATCGTCGACGAGCCAATGAGCCTTGACTTCGATGAGGTGACCGCGCTGCAGGTCAGGCTCATCGCGGGAACGGTGGCGGTGCTCGCCACCGACGATACGCCGTCCATCGTGGTCAGCGATATCAGCGGCCGTCCGCTGCAGGTCAGCTACGAGCGGGGCGAGCTGACGATCGGGTATGAGTCGCTCTCCTGGGAGCGGCTGCTCGACTGGCTGAAGCCGGTGCACGACACGGCCGCGGTCACGGTCACCGTGCCCGCGGACTGCCCCATCCAGCTCGGCGTGGTCAGCGCCTCGGCGGTGGTCTGCGGGCTCAGCTCGGGGGCGGCGGTCAAGGGTGTCTCCGGCGAGATCACGCTGGACGGGGTCGCGGGTGATGTCATCGCGGACACCGTATCGGGGGCGCTCGAGGGCCGAGATATCGACGGCGCCGTCCGCTTCAAGTCGGTGTCGGGCGACCTGACGCTTGCCGCCAGCTCGCTGTCCCGGCTCGACGCGGACAGCATCAACGGCGAGATCGCCGCCGACGTCGACCTCGAAGCCGCCGGCTCCATGCGGATCAGCACGATCTCGGGTGACGTGACCCTGCGGCTGGCCGCGGACAGTGACGCGACGGTGCGGCTGCACTCGACGTCCGGGAACGTTCGCAGCGAATTCGGCACGCTGCCAACATATTTGTCGCCTGGGTCACATACGGTAAGCGGTAATCTTGGCGGCGGATCCGGGAAGGTGTCCGTGAACAGCGTCTCCGGCGCTGTCACGCTACTGCGGCGGCCCGCACGCCGCGCTACCCCGCGTGCCGAACCCCCCCGCGCGGAGGCTGAGATGGAGAGCGAGACCCGATGAGCCCGGTATTCCGTCACGGACGGCTCCGGCTGTACCTGCTGCGCCTGCTTGATGAGGAGCCAAGGCACGGCTATGACATCATCCGGCTGCTCCGCGACCGCTTCATGGGCATCTACGCGCCCTCGCCAGGCACGATCTACCCGCGGCTAGCCCGCCTCGAAGAGGAAGGGCTCGTCACCCACGACGAGGAGAACGGCCGCAAGGTCTACCGCATAACAGAGGCCGGCCGCGAGGAACTCCGCAACCGCGGCGACGAACTCGACGAGTTGGAGCAGGAGCTGTCGGCGTCCGTCAGCGACATCGTGCGCGAAGTCAGGGAGGACGTCCGCGAGACCGTCCGCAGCCTGCGCGAGGAGCTGACCTGGGCCGCGAGGGAGATGCGCCGCACCGAGCGCGAGACCCAAGAGGACGGGCGGGAAGCCTCGCGTGAGCAGGCCCGGCAGGCACGAGAGTCAGCGCGTGAGCAGGCCCGGCAGGTGCGAGAGCAGGCGCAGCAGGTCCGCGAGCACGCCCACGAGCAAGCCCGGCAGGCACGCGACCAGGCAAAGCAGGCCAGGGACGAGGCGCTCGCGCACGCGCAGTGGCTACGGGACGAAGCCACGCATCTGCGTGATGACGCTCGCGAGCGGTTCCGCTCCGTGTTCCAGTACGCCACCGGCGAGCGTGAGCGCGGACCGCGCCCGGGTGAGCCCGGGGCCGGTGAGCCGCGCTCCGGTGAGCCACAGGGCGGCAAGCCGCGCGCGGATGAGACGCCGGGTCGCGAGTCGCGTGAAGGCGCATCCCGCGAGAGCGGCGGCCACGACTGGGGTGGCTGGCACGGCTGGGCCGACTGGACCCGGTGGACCGACTGGCCTGGACGCAAGAGCTGGCCCGGCCCGCGCGACATGGCGGCGTTCAAGGACCTCGAGCGCCTGGCCAAGGAGTTCGCGACCGACCTGCGACAGGTGGCCTGGGACTCCGGCGCCCTGGGCGGCGACGTGATCGGGTCGCTGCGCGACATCCTGGAAGACACCCTCGACCGCATCAGGTCCGAAGTCTTGCACATGCCCGACGAGCCCCCGAGCGACACGCCCGCCGCGAGTCCCACCGCCGCGCAGTCCACCGCCGCGCAGTCCGCCGGCGCGCGGTCTGCCGACGCGAAAGAGGCGGCCGCCGACGCCGCCGCGGAAGAAGCCGCCGCGAAAGCGGCCGCCGCGGACGACGCTGCCGCACAAGCCGCGGCCGCGAAGGCCGGCACCGCGAAGGCCGCCGGCGGCGAAGCTCCGGCGAAGGACGCTCCGGCGAGTGAGACCGTCGCGAGGGCCGCCGGCATGAGGCCCGCCCGCGCGGACGACGCCCCGGCGGCGAACGTCGACCCCTGGCAGACAGCCGCGGCAGAGGCAGACGACATCCCAGTCACCTCGCCGGAGGCTGCCAGCGCCCCTGACGCCTCAGCCACTTCGGAGCCTCCAGCGTCCCCCGACGACCCAGCCACCCACTGACGCCCAGGTCTGCGCAACCCCACCCTGCGGCACGCCGCAGTCCTCCGGGAACGCTGCGACGACTCCCGAGTCGTCGTCACACGCGCCCCAGTTGTGCGACTTTACACAGATTCCGTACGCCTTCCTCAGCCCATATCGGGACAAAGCGGTCGCAAAAACGTACCGTTTCTGTGCGAAGTCAACGGGTGGGGCCGGTGTGACTCGCGTCCGCGGCTTGGGTGCCGATGGCTACGCGGGCGGGGCGGCGGCGGTTTTACGGGGTGAAGACGATCTTGCCGGTGTGGGTGCCGTCGATCATGGCGGCGAAGCCTTCAGCGGCGTTCGCGAGCGGCAGCACCCGGTCGATGAGCGGGCGGGTTCCTGTCTGCTCGCAGAACCTGAGCAGCCTGCCGAGCTGATCTCGGGTGCCCATGGTCGAACCGACCACGGAAAGCTGGGTGAAGAAGATCCGGTTCAGTTCGGCCGGCGGGACCTCACCGCTGGTGGCGCCGGAGATCACGATCCGGCCGCCGGGCCGCAGCGACCGCAGCGAGTGCCCCCAGGTCGCCTGGCCGACCGTCTCCATGACCACGTCGGCCCGTTCCGGCAGCCGGGCGCCGGTCGGGAACGCCTGGTCGGCGCCGAGCTTGACGGCCGCGTCGCGCTTGGCCTCGCTCCTGCTGGTAACCCACATCCGGTAGCCCGCCGCGCGGCCAAGCAGGACGAGCGCGGTGGCGACACCGCCGCCGGCTCCCTGCACGAGGATGGTCGCACCCGGCTGCACGCCGGCCTTCTCGAAGAGCATCCGGTACGCGGTCAAATACGCGGTTGGCAGGCAGGCCGCCTCCTCGAAGGACAGCGCCGCCGGCTTCGGCAGCAGGTTGCGCTTCGGGACGGCGACCTGCGCGGCGAACGTGCCGTCGTAGCGTTCTGACAGCAGTGAGCGGCGCGGGTCGAGCGTCTCGTCGCCTCCGCCCGCGTCCGGGTCGGCGATCACCGCGTGCACGACGACCTCGTTGCCGTCAGGATCGGTCCCGGCGGCGTCGCAGCCGAGGATCATCGGCAGCCGGTCGGCGGGCAGGCCGACCCCGCGCAGCGACCAGACGTCGTGATGGTTCAGCGCCGCTGCCTTAACGCTGACCGTCGTCCATCCGGCCGGCGCCTGCGGATCCGGCCGCTCCCCTGTCTCCAGTCCGCTCAGCGGGTCGTCGGCATCGATACGCGCGGCGGTGACGGCAAACATGATCCAGACCATACATGGGATGGGCGGGCGCGGAGGGCCGGGCGGGCGCTTCCTTGGGGAGGCGCCCGCCCCGGCCGTCCGGATCAGCGGGTTATCGTCGGGCGACACCGTCGGCGCGGGCCGCGGCGGCGACGGCGGCGGCCACCGCGGTGGCGACCCGGTCGTCGAACTGGCTCGGCATGACGTAATCGGGCTCCGCGTCGTCGCCGACTAGGGCGGCGATCGCGTCCGCGGCCGCCAGCTTCATGTTCTCGGTGACCCGGCTGGCCCTGGCATCAAACGCGCCGCGGAACACGCCGGGGAATGCCAGCGAGTTGTTGATCTGGTTCGGGAAGTCGCTGCGGCCGGTGGCCACGACCGCCACGTGCCTGCGGGCGATATCCGGGTGGATCTCCGGATCCGGGTTGGACAGCAGGAACGCGATCGCGCCAGGCGCCATGCGGGCGACGGCCTCCTCGCGCAGCGTGCTGCCTGACAGCCCGATGAACACGTCGGCGCCGCGCAGCGCGGACTCCGGCGAGCCGGCGAAGCCGCCCAGGTTGGTCACCTTGGCCAGCTCTTCCTTCACGGGGTTGAGCCCCTCGCGGCCACGGTAGATCAGGCCCTTGCTGTCCGCCACGGCGATGTCGCCCACGCCCGCGCGGAGCAAGATCTTGGTGACCGCGACGCCGGACGCGCCGGCCCCGCACACCACGACGCGCAGGTCGCGCAGTTCCTTGCCGACCACCCGTGCGGCGCTGCGCAGCGCGGCGAGCGTGACGATGGCCGTGCCGTGCTGGTCGTCATGGAACACCGGGATGTCCAGCATGTCGCGCAGCCGGTCCTCGATCTCGAAGCAGCGCGGCGCCGAGATGTCCTCGAGGTTGATGCCGCCGAAGCTCGGCGCGAGGGCGGCGACCGTCCTGACGACGTCGTCGACGTCCGTGCAGGAGATGCACACTGGGACAGCGTCGATGCCGGCGAAGCGCTTAAACAGCAGCGCCTTGCCCTCCATCACGGGCAGCGCTGCCGCCGGCCCGATGTCGCCGAGGCCGAGCACCGCCGTGCCGTCGCTGACCACGGCCACCGTATTGCCGGCCCAGGTGTAATCGCTGGCTAGTTCGGGCTGGTCGGCGATTGCGCTGCACACCCGGGCGACGCCAGGGGTGTACGCCATGGCGAGCGCGGCGCGGTCTGCCACCTCGACGGTGGGCGTGATGGCGATCTTGCCGCCACGGTGCATGGCGAAGACCGGATCGGAATCGAAAATATGATCGGTAGCAGAGAAATGGGTAGGCTCAACGGCCACGGTAACCCCTAACAGCAGTGGTAGCAGATGATGATCGAGCGCCGCCGGGGGCGCGGCCACGGGGATGCGGCGGCCGCCGTGCCTCCCGGACGCGGTGATCGCTCCAGGTACGGGGGTTACCCGTCAGTACATTGTGCCACGGACTCTATGGTGGTGGCACGGCCGGGTGTCGATATGTGTAATACTCAGTACCGGCACCAGCCCATTACATCCTCTTCCCGCCAGCTAGGACTCGCGAGTGGACCTTTCCTCCTATGCCGAACTCGCGGTGCGGCTCGTCAATACGGACAGTCTCGGGCATGAGGGCGGCGACCAGCTCGCCACGATGGACGGGATGCGTGCGCTTGTCGCCGACAGGGAGCACCTGAACCACGGGATCGCGCGCGCGGATCTGGAGAAGCTCCGCCAGCTCAGGGACGAGTTCCGGACGTTCTTCGTGGCTTGCTCGCACGGAGACGGCGCGGACGCCGCCGCCCGGCTGAACGAGCTGCTCATGCAGTACCCGGTGCACCCGCAGCTTTCCGGGCACGACGGCCAGGCGTGGCATGTGCACTACACGGAGAGCGGCTCGATGTCCGACAAGTACGCCGCGGGCGCCGCGATGGGCCTCGCGGTCCGGCTGGCCGACCTCGGCATGGAGCGGTTCGGCGTCTGCCAGGCGGCACCCTGCCTGGGCGTATTCATCGACACCTCAGCCGGCCGGACAAGGCGGTACTGTTCCGACCGGTGTACCAACCGGGCGAACGTCACGGCGTTCCGCGCCCGTAAGCGCGGCGAGGACCCGCAGGCCTAAAACGCATGACTCGTTCAGCTCGTGAATGAATTCACAAGCTGAACGAGTGCGTTTATACCTACAGTCGCGATACATAAACGGAAGCGACACGAAACTCACGCGTAATTACCGGGACATCACTATGTGATGCGACACATGTGTGATTATTACGCCAGAGACCGGATGTTAGGCCCTGACCTGCGTTATAAAACCGAATCCACGACAACACTTCTCATGGCGGATGATCATCCCTACGATGATCTCACTTCGCTCATATGACACGCTCACTCGCTTAGGCGGGCCCCGCTGGGTGGGGAGCATGCCCCTCGGGGCAACGATCGAGAAAAGAGCTATCGATCATGGCAACTAGAACGCAGCTCATAAAGCCCGGCGACGTCGGCTTGAAGAGAGAGATCGGGCTGATCGGGGCGACCTGGGCATCCGAGACCTCGATCATCGGCTCCGGGTGGCTGCTTGGGTCGTTCGCCGCGGCATCGGCGATCGGCGGCGCCGCGGTCATCGCCTGGGCCATCGGCGGCGTCGCGATCATCATCCTGGCGCTGGTGCACGCGGAACTCGGGGGCATGTACCCGGTGGCCGGCGGCACCGCGCGGTTCCCGCACCTGGCCTACGGTCCCGGCGCCGGCATCTCGTTCGGCTTCTTCTCCTGGCTGCAGGCCGTCACGGTCGCGCCGATCGAGGCCTACGCGGTGATCCGCTACGCGTCCTACTTCTGGCACAGCATCTACGACCCCACCGCGCACAACGGCGCCGGAAACGTCACGCACTGGGGCTTCGTGCTCGAGCTCGTGCTGATGGCCATCTTCACCGCGGTGAACTTCATCGCGATGAGGCTGCTCAACCCGATCTTCAGCGCCATCACGTGGTGGAAGGTCGCCATCCCCGTCCTGACCATCATCATCCTGCTCTTCAAGTTCCACAGCGGGCCGTTCACCGCGGGCGGCGGCTTCTTCCCGACAGGGACCGGGATGAAGCAGCTGTTCGGCGCGCTGCCCGGCGCGAGCATCATCTTCGCGTACCTCGGCTTCGAGCAGGCCGACCAGCTCGCCGCTGAGGTCAAGAACCCGCAGCGCAACCTGCCGCTGGCGATCATCTTGTCGATCCTCATCGGCACTGTGATCTACGTGATGCTGCAGGTGGCCTTCATCGGGGCCACCCCGATGAACATCCTCACGCACGGCTTCTCCGGCATCCCGGCTACCAGCCAGGTGTCGATCGCGCCGTTCGCCGGCCTGACGGCCCTGGTGGGGCTCGGCGTATGGTCGTCGATCCTGCGGGCGGACGCGTTCATCTCACCGGCCGGTACCGGCGCGATGTACGTGACCGGCACCTCGCGGGTCAGCTACGGCCTGGCCAGGAACCGGTACTACCCGGGCATCTTCGGCAGGGTCGACAAGCGCGGCATCCCGTGGTTCGGCATGGTCGTCGCCTTCTTCGCCGGCATCGTCTTCACGTTCCCGTTCCCCAGCTGGCACTCGCTGGTCGGCCTCGTCACGTCCGCGAGCGTGCTGATGTACGCGGGCGCGCCGCTGGCCATGGGCGCGTTCAGGGCGAAGCTGCCCGAGGCAGAGCGGCCATACCGGGTACCCGGCGGCATGGTGATGGCGCCGCTCGCCTTCATCGTCGCCAACCTGATCATCTACTGGTCGGACTTCGAGACGCTGTGGAAGCTCGGCGTCGCGATCATCCTCGGCTACATCGCGATCCTGATGTACCGTGCGGACCGGCCGGAGGTAGTGAAGGTCGACTGGGCACGCTCGGCGTGGATCGGCGTCTACCTGATCGGCATGGGCATCATCTCCTGGCAGGGCGACTACGGCCCCGACAACACCGGTCGTCTCCACTACCCGTGGGACATCCTCGTGGTGGCCGTGTTCAGCCTGGCGGTCTACTACTGGGCGATCTACAGCTCGCTGACCACCGAGGAGATGGAGGACCGGATCGCCGCGCAGTCGGCACCGTCGGAGGAGTCTCCCGCGGAGCCGGCCGCAGCGTAACCGCGGCAAGTAGCTAGCGTCGGGCCCCGCCCCTGGAGACAGGAGCGGGGCCCGACACGGTTAGCCCGGGGGGGCGACCCCCCGCAGACCTCCCGGATCGGGGCGACCAGTCCCCCCGAACCCCCCTGGGCGCGGCGGCCAGTAGCGGGCCAGCACCCGTCCGACGATCAGATCCTCCGGCACCGGCCCGAAGCGGCTGCTATCCACGGCGCCCGCCGCCGGGTTGTCCGAGCCCAGCCACCAGCCGCCGTCCACCCGCCGGACGGCGCGCTTAACCAGCAGGAGGCCCGGGCGGGTTGGATGCCAGGCGAGCACCACGTGACCCGGGCGGATCCGGCGCGTGCGCCGGGCAAGCAGCCAGTCGCCGGGGTGGAGGCCGGGCAGCATGGAATGCTCCGCGACTTCGACGCGGAGCAGGGGCCAGCGCTTGAGGTACGGGTGCACGTTTAGCTTCCAGCCGACAGAGTAGTGTCGGGAGTGCAACCCTACTGATCTGGTACGGAGAAAGGGAATCGATGAGGCTGCTCACCCGGCTGCTCGCGCCGAAGTCTGTCGCTCATGCCCACTGCGACCTGCCCTGTGGCGTCTACGACCCCGCGCAGGCGCGAATCGAGGCCGAGTCCGTCAAGGCCATCGCCGAGAAGTACGCCGCCAACTCGGACCCGGCGTTCCGGGCACGCGCGCTGATCATCAAGGAGCAGCGTTCCGAGCTCGTCAAGCATCACCTGTGGGTGCTGTGGACCGACTACTTCAAGGCGCCGCACTTCGAGAAGTACCCGCAGCTCAACCAGCTCTTTAACGAGGCGACCAAGCTGGCGGGCGCTGGCGGCACCAAGGGCAGCGTCGACGTGGCCACCGCGGAGGAACTGCTCGCCAAGATCGCCGAGATCGACAAGATTTTCTGGGAGACCAAGCAGGCCTGAGCGGGCCGCCCCACGGCAGTGTGGCAGCGCCGTTCCAGCACCCTGGGACGGCGCTGCCACGTCGCATTCACCCCTAAATGCTCCTGCGACCAGCGCTTTCTCTGGCGGCTTAGCCGTCGAAGCGGGATCCCGGGTCGGGAGCACCCGCAGATGACGGTAAGTTGCAATGAGTGGCCGGCGGCAACCGCCGGCCAGTGAGATGACCAACGGAGAGACGTGACCGAAGACACCGCCGCCACCACGGCCGTGCCAGGCGAGCCAGCGACCGCGACCGCGACCGGCCGCGAGGCGCCCGACCACGTACAGGTACGCATGCCCGCCGAAAGCGCCTACCTGTCCGTGCTGCGGACGGCAGCCGCGGGGCTGGCCGCACGACTCGACTTCACCCTTGATGAGATCGAGGACCTGCGCATCGCCATCGACGAGGCGTGCGCGATGCTGCTCTCCCAGGCCATCCCGGGCACCGACCTCGAGTGCGGCTTCGAGCTCGGCGCCGACCAGGTGACGATCACGGTGTCCGTCACCGCCGCGCAGGCCAGGATGCCGGCGCGCGACACCTTCGCGTGGACCGTGCTGTCGGCCCTCGCCGGCTCCGTGGACTCCCGGCTCGAACCTGATGACCGGGTCTCGATCGTGCTGCAAAAACGCCGAGGCGTATCGGGGTCCGGGTGAGCAGCGAGTTCGAGGTTCAGGTGACCGAGGAGGAGTTCGAGGTCGAAGTCGAGGTCGAGGTCGCGATTAGCGACTCGGCCCCGCTACTGCCGCGCACCGAGCATTCCGCGCCGGACCGGACGCAAGCCCGCGAGCTGTTCGAGCGGCTGGCCACGCTGCCGGCGGACGACCCCGAGCGCGCGCGGATCAGGGCGACGCTGGTAGAGCTGCACCTGCCCCTGGTCGAGTACCTGGCGCGCAGGTTCCGCAACCGCGGCGAGTGGCTCGACGACCTGACCCAGGTCGCGACGATCGGGCTGATCAAGTCCATCGACCGGTTCGACCTCGAGCGTGGTGTCGAGTTCTCGACCTATGCGACGCCCACCATCGTCGGTGAGATCAAGCGGCACTTCAGGGACAAGGGCTGGGCCGTCCGCGTGCCGCGGCGGCTGCAGGAGCTCAAGCTCTCGCTCACCAAGGCGATCGGCGACCTCGCGCAGCGCGAAGGCCGGGCGCCCACCGTGAGCGAACTAGCCGCCCACCTGCAGATGAGCGAGGAAGAAGTCCTCGAGGGCCTGGAGTCCGCCAACGCGTACTCGACCGTCTCGCTTGACGCGCCCGACTCCGGTGACGAGGACGCCCCGGCCGTCGCCGACTCGCTCGGCATGATCGACGACGCGCTCGAGGGAGTGGAGTACCGCGAGTCGCTGAAGCCGCTGCTAGAGCGGCTGCCGCCGCGGGAGAAGAAGATCCTGCTGCTGCGGTTCTTCGGCAACATGACGCAGTCGCAGATCGCCGCCGAACTCGGCATCTCGCAGATGCACGTGTCCAGGCTGCTCGCCCGGACGCTGGCTCAGCTGCGCGAGGGCCTCACGATCGACGACTGAGGGCGCGAAGGCTCGCCGGGGCGAGCAGTCCGGCGAGCCCGGCGACGGCGACAAGCAGGGCGGGAACCCCCCAGTCGTACCTGTGGGCCTGGAGCAGGTAAACGGCGACCACGCCGGTGAGCACCTGGGTCATCACGGCCGGGGTGCGGCTCCACGGCCGCAGGCGGGCGACCCCCAACGCGATCAGCACAATCCCCGCGACCACGACGAACTCGAATACCGTCAGCGCTATGCCGCTCGAGGCCTGGTGAGACCGGCCAGCCGCCGCGTCGACGGCGGTGAGCACGCCCGCGACGGACAAGCCGACGGCCTCCACGGCTAGCGCCACCACCGCCACCGTCAGCATCGCGGGACGGCGCGCGGCCGACTGCGCCGCGGGCGCCGCGTCGGCGGCCCGCTGCGCTGCTCCTCCTGGAGAGCGCAAACCCATTTCTCGTATCCTTTCGGGCACCGTTAACCTGAGCAACGTGCGGGCGCTGCTGATAATCAATCCTCGCGCGACTTCCATGTCCGGCCGGGACGCGGGCCTGGTAGTGCGCGAACTGGGCTCCCGGCTCGAACTGGAGACCGCGCAGACACAGTATCGCGGCCACGCTCGCGAGCTAGCCGCCGCCTCGGCGGCACAAGACTACGACCTGGTCGTCACGTTCGGCGGGGACGGGACCATCAACGAGGTCGTCAACGGGCTGATGAACGCGCCTGTTCCGGACCATTCGGGCGGTGCCGTCGGCGTCGCCGGGCTGGCCGGAGCGAGGGGCGCGGACGGCGCGGACGGCGCGGTAGGCGTCGTGGGCGCCGTGGGCGCCGTCGCGCGGCCCGCGATCGCGCCGATTCCCGGCGGCGGCGCGAACGTGTTCGCGCGCTCACTCGGGATGCCGCCGGACGCGTCATCGGCGGTGCGGCAGATCCTGGCCACAGTGGACAACGGCAAGCGCCGCACCATCGGGCTTGGCCAGGCGGGTGACCGCTACTTCACGTTCAGCGCCGGACTGGGGGTCGACGCGGAGGTCATGGCCGACATCGAGCGACTGCGCGCCCGCGGCCGCCACGCCTCGACGACCCTGTACCTGCGCACGACGCTGCGGCGCTATTACTTCCGCACCGACAGACACCGACCCGCCCTCACGTTGAACGCGCCGGGCCAGCCACCGGTGACCGGCCTGTTCATGGGCGTGGTCACTAACAGCTCGCCGTGGACCTACCTCGGCAGCCGTCCGGTGCGCCCCGCACCGCACACTGACTTCAACTCGGGTCTGGACCTGTTCGCGCTCCGGCGGCTGCGCACGCTTACCACGCTGGCGGCCCTCCGGCACATGATGCACGCCAACGAGGAGCTGCCGTCCGGCCGTGACGTGGTAAGCGCGGCGGCGCTTAGCGGCCTCACATTCCGGGCCGACCGCCCCATCGCGTTCCACATCGACGGCGAATACCTCGGCGAGACCGAGACAGTCGCGTTCAGATTCATTCCGGACGCGCTCTGTGTCGTAGCGTGACTCGGCGTTCATGATGTGTTCATGGTGTGATCGATCTGACATCAAATTCGTAAGACTCGTTGCCCGCGACCTATTGCGTTCGGCTAAGCGCAGTTGAGAGGCTAGATCCGGTGCCTGGGGAGGCGCTGTCTCGCGTGCATGAGCGTGGCTGACGCGGGTACGCCACCCTTCGGAGAGCGTCCTAGTGTCGGCTGATACTTCGATGTGACCGGCTTGGCACTCCAAAAAGTACGGGAATAAGTAGCCGTTCCCGACATATCGCATAGCTCGTGAAATACTTCACAAGCGCTAAGAGGCGCGGGGCAGGCCCCTGGCCAGCCGCTACGCCGAGAAGGAGTGGACATCATGGACTGGCGCCACGTTGCCGCCTGTCGTGAGGTAGATCCTGAGCTGTTCTTCCCGATCGGAAACAGCGGTCCTGCGCTCCTCCAGATTGAAGAAGCCAA
>Ga0126381_100007203_pt1 | contig 12365 bp, 8 predicted proteins | sample PanSoiMetPlot_28_FD_96465 | JGI IMG/M metagenome (GOLD analysis project Ga0126381, IMG submission 96465) | Tropical forest soil microbial communities from Panama - MetaG Plot_28 | ecosystem: Environmental > Terrestrial > Soil > Tropical forest > Bulk soil | place: Panama | collected 2016-02-17
CACGCTCGATCGGCCGCTTTGCGGGTTTGGCGAGAGGCGCTAAGCGGGGGCTGTTGTATGCTTGCAGTAGATCGGCCGAGCAATCCTCTACCCCGCGCCGCCGTCGCTCTCTCGTGTCAGCGTAAGCGGCGCGGGTGGCCTTAGGGTTATCAGTAAGCAGCGGCACTTATGTCGGATGCCGATGCCTTGTGCGTGCGACGCTGGTCCCTCGACCGCCCTTGTCGATCACCACCAGTTGGACGACCACTGGTTACAAGTGTTCACCCAGCGAAAGCCGTTCCATGCCCAGCACTGGTTGCCCCAGGCGCTACTAGCGGCGATGCCGGCGGCCGCGACCGGCCAGCCCCATCCTCCGCCCCATCCCCACCCGCCGCCCCAAGCCACGCCAGGCCGCCAGCCGCCAGCCCAGCCCACGCCAGGCCGCCATCCGCCAGCCCATCCTCCGCCACCCCAGCCCGGCCGCCCGCCCCAGCCAATGCCGGGCCGCCCGCCCCAGCCAATGCCGGGCCGCCCTACGCCAATGCCTGGCCTTCCGACCGCGGCGAAACGGCGCCCTCCGATGGCGCCCCTGCGAAAGCCGCCGCCAACTGCTGTGAAACGGCGCCCTCCGATGGCGCCCCCGCGAAAGCCGCCACCAACAGCGACGCCGCGTCCTCCACCGAAGCCGCCACCAGCCCTACTGAACCCGCCGCCACCACCCCTAAAGGCTCCGCCGCCTCTGGCCGCGTTCGCATCCGGCGCCAGCGCCAGCAGTAGTGCGCTGATCGCAACGCTGCTGATGATCGCCAATGTCTTTCCTCGCATGATACATTCCCTCTTTAGGGGTTGCTGCTTGCTTGGGCCAACGCAGCACGATGTGCGGCTGCTCTGGTTTCCAAACCGCATTGAACACAGATCGTCTGTGCTATCTTCCGATTGGACGAAACAACGCGACACTGATGATGATCGGCCAGGCAAAAATCAGTTTGATAAAAATCAAGGCTTTGAGGTTAGGTGCAACGAGGTAGTGGAACTTCTGCGACCGCAGAGGCTCATTTCGAAGCGGTGCAACCTTCCGCCGCGGGTACGTTTCGTAGGTCGCCTCGACGATCTTGCCACGCTGATCGAACGATCTTGCTGTGCTGAGCCGCCGGGCGCCGTTGGATTGCCCTTCGCGGTGGGCGCTTCTGCTATGCGCGACAGGGACGTGAAGCCACTGCGGCGCACATCCTCGATGATGGGTTGTCGGGCGCGTTCCAGGGAACTGAGGGGCAACGGGCCTCGCTCCGACTGGGCGGTGGTCTTTACAACTCAGAAATCCGGCTTGTCAGCAGTTGGGACGGCAGCATCTTTTTCTGTACTGTATTTATGCGGATTCTCTGCACAGACTTGCTCCGGCCACTCACGGAAGGCGCGCCGATAAGTTTTGGTCGCGGACCAAGGTGTTGTGAACACTTCGTTGTCTTCGACCGTGAATTGGAGTTGCAGTCCCTTGCCCTTGTTGCTGGGATCGGGCGCCCACCCTTCCGCGATCCCCTGACCGCCGCGGGCGTTCTCTTTTCCACCACGCTCCCATGCCGCCCGCGCGGCTTCGTAATCGATCAACCGGTATCGTTCGATCACGTGCAGAGCCTGAGTGAACGGCGTGCCGTATTGGTCGATGGCGGAAAACGGCCCGATCTTGAATCCCACGGTGTCGATCACCAGCGTGTCGCCCTCGTAATGGCCCACGGAATCGCCGTACCAGGATGGCGTCAGCTGCCCGGGATGAGACCCCTTCATACGCACACGCCGGACTTCATGATCCTCGTCGTAAAGCATCGTGATCTTGTCGGGCTGCTGCAACAACTGCACCGCGGAGTTCGTGAAGATGAAGGGGACGCCTTCCGGCCAGCACTGATTGCGGGGGCTTGGATAGCCCAGGCCCGCCAGTGACGTTTCAGCGCGCCTCTTGACGACTTCCGCAGCGTCCGGCTTCAAGATCGGATTGGTATAATCGCCAACCAGCTGTATGGCGCTGCTGACGAGCGGGGCGTTCGCAGGTGGCAAGCGCCGCCCGTCGATGTCAACAGTCTGGCGCCGCCGCGACTTGTTCACCACCGGGCCCGGGCCTGACGGCGGCGGCTCGATCCCATAGAGGTATGGGTTGCCCCAAGCGCCGGAGAGATCAGGAATCGATGCGGTAGCTTGGCTTGCTTCCTGTGCGAGCGGTGACCACGACAGGAGCGCCACGGCTGAAGCCACCCCAAAGATCCAGATCCGCGTCATGGAATTCTCCTGATCGGTTTGAACTTGGCGAGATTTGACCCGAAGCAGCATCGGCCACGCAACCAAATTCTACTGCAACGGGTCGGTTTGAACCGACAACACACCACCTACGTTGTCCACGGTTCTCGGATCGGGACCTCGCCCTTCCGCAAAGGCGCGTTCTTCCGCGCGCCGTCCGTGCAGCAGCCCGGGCAAGCCATAGTTTCCCTCGACGCAGCGGGGCTCGTAATAGATTCTGTTTTCCTCATCGCTCTGCCTGCTGAACGCCTGCTTGACGGTCCATGGCCTGGTCCACACGGTCGGATCTTCGATCGTGACTACGTACTCCAGGGTCCTTGGACTGGTACGCGTCCAGCGCTCGATCAGGTGCAAGTTCTGACGCGCGCCCTGGAAGTCGGTTTTCGGACTGAAGTTGGTCACATCGACCACCAGCGTATCGCCCTCCCAATGACCACGCGAATCGCCGAACCACTGACGGATGCTGGCCGGCAGATGGGGGCTCCCGTTCATCACGATGTTGCGCTGCCACCCCTGGCCTTGGTTCAAATCGAAGAACATCGAGATGCCGCCGGGTGTCTGCACGATGCGGCGATAGCTTCCGCCGAACAAGCTGCCGAAATCGGGCAGGCCGCTGTGCAGGCAGCGGTCTGCCAACCCGTCGTCCTCCGGACCATCGCTGCGATTGTATCGTTCAAAGTTGCCGGCGTGATAGCGCGGGGGAGGTTCCGCAAATCGCGGCGAGGGCGTTGGATCATAGTTGCCGCCGGCGCAGGCCGGCGCCTTGTTCTTGCATGCGTCGGTCGATTGCAAAAGGGCGAGACGAAATTCCCGATCGGCCGCGGCGGCCCGCTGAGCCTCGGGCGTCTGTGAGGGAATCCGCCCATTCGGCGGATCGACAATCAATGACGTGCGTGCGCCGACGTGCTTTACGGTCAGAAACACCGTGTTATAGGCGCCGCCGACGTCAATCGCGCTGCCACGCTCCTGACGGGGATCGCTGCCAAAATGTGCTGTTCGCTGCTTGTCCAGCTCTTCCCGCTGCGTCTGCGTGAGAAACTCCTGGTTCGCATACCTGGCGGGGCGCTGCAGAGGTGTGTCGAACTCGTCGGTCCAAATTCCCTGGAGATCTGGTTCCCCCCAAGGGGTCCTCAGCGCCGAGCCAGGTGCCTCGGGTGCCTGCGCCGAAGTCCGGCTCGCAGGCGTTGCAATGGCGGAGATGAATGCGATCGCGACAACGGTAACCATCAGGCCTGAGAAGCGCTCGCGCATGCCAAGCTCCATTTGACGTGCCCCGCTTTCACTTCCACCCAGTCGCTCGCATCCCCCCGCAGAGCAACTTACGCTCACGCGGCGACCGTCGCATATCAGGACCCTACCGAGCATTGCTGGCGGCAGCGCTCGTTATTCACCATCTCGACGGCCTCGCAGGGGCGGTGTCTGGCTAGGGCTGATCGTGCTCTCAAGGTCCAAAGATTGCGGCAGCAAGTTTGAGCGTCCGAAAAGCCACCGTCAACAGCGTGCTTTTCGGGCTGCCGGCCAGAGGTGCATTGCCGCAGCCCATCTGGACAGTTGCCCGGCAGCGCGCTCTACAGCGCGCGATATAGGAGATGAGCGTTGATGGCGTATCGCGAGCTTCGACCGCCGCAAATGCAAGGGGCCACTCAACGCGCCCGGAGCGGAGCAGGGAAACTAATGTCCCGAAGGCTGGAGCTTCTGTCCGCTTCCGGGGCTCCGTTGCCGGGCGATTCCGGCGCGGCTGAGAATCCCTCCTATGTGTGGGTGGATCAGCTCGACATCCTCGGCCTCGGCGCCGACACGCCGATCGCGACCGGCAATCAATCCGATTCACTGCATGCCTTGGTGCGCGGCCGCGTGATCGAGCTACGTGTTCCGTACCCGATGGGCTTCTTCGCCAAGTCGATCGACGGTCGGATCGACGACGCCAATTCCGGCTGGAAAGGGCGCGGACTCTGGGTCACTTTCGGCAACCGCACGCCATTCCATATCGAGGGCATCGATGCGCAGCCGGGAGCGCTGGGCCGTACCCCGACGACGCTGTCGAGCCCGCTGGTGGTGAATTTTCAGCTCCGCCCGGATCCGCTGTCGCGATAAGCAGTCTGCCTACTCGGCGGCCTCGCGCAGCGGCGGGCCGGCGGGCGGTCCGATGAGCTCGATGAGCTCGGCTTCCTCGATTGTCTCCTTGTTCAGGAGCTGTTGGGCGGCTTGCTCGAATATGGTCCGCCGTTGCTCGATAATGATCCGTGCGCGCCGCAGCGCATCGTCAATGATCCGTTTTGACTCGTCGTCGACGGTCTTGGCGGTCGCCTCGGCGTAATCGTGCTCATGGGCGCGCAGCGGTGCTCCGGACGGCAGCAATGGGGAGCGCGGGTCCCGTTCGTAGGCCATGCTGCCGAGCTTTTCCGACATGCCGTAGCGCGTGACCATGCTGCGGGCGATGTCGGTGGCACGCTGCAGGTCGTCGGCGGCGCCGGTGGAGAGATGATTGAACACGACGAGCTCCGCCGCGCGCCCTCCGAGAAGGACCGCAATCTTGTTCTCGAGCTCCTGCTTGGTCATCAGGAAACGATCGTCGGTCGGCCGCTGAATGGTATAGCCCAGTGAGCCTATTCCGCGCGGAATGATGGAGACCTTGTGCACGCGGTCGGCACCCGGCATGGCAAAGGCCACCACGGCGTGACCCATCTCATGATGGGCGACGATCTGACGTTCCCACGGATTGAGCAGCCGATTGCGCTTCTCGAGCCCGGCAACGATTCGTTCGACGGCGTTGCCGAAGTCAGCCATCATGACCGAGTCGCTGCCGCGCCGCGTGGCGAGCAATGCGGCTTCATTCACCAAATTCGCCAGATCGGCGCCGGTGAATCCCGGCGTGAGCGCGGCGACTTTCTCGAGGTCGACGTTCGCAGCAAGCCGCACCTTCTTTGTGTGAACGAACAAGATCTGGATGCGGCCTTTCTTGTCGGGCCGATCGACCAGAACCTGCCGATCAAAGCGCCCGGCACGCAGCAGCGCCGGATCGAGGATTTCAGGGCGATTGGTTGCGGCCACGATGACAAGCCCCGATCGGGAATCGAAGCCATCCATCTCGACCAGCAGCTGATTGAGCGTCTGCTCCTTCTCATCGTGTCCCCCCATGTACGGCCCGATGCCGCGCGCGCGCCCCAGCGCATCGAGCTCGTCGATGAAGATGATGGCGGGCGCCCGCGCGCGTGCCTGTTGAAACAGATCGCGGACTCTGGCCGCCCCCACGCCAACAAACATTTCCACGAACTCCGAGCCTGAGATCGAGTAGAAGGGAACCTTGGCCTGCCCGGCCACCGCCTTGGCCAACAGAGTCTTGCCGGTGCCCGGTGGTCCCACCAGCAGGATGCCCTTCGGCATGCGGCCGCCCAGCCGGCTGTAGCTCGTCGGATCTTTCAGAAAATCCACGACCTCGCGCAGCTCGTCCTTCGCCTCGTCGACCCCGGCCACGTCGTCGAAACGCACGCCGGTATCGGACTCGACATAGACTTTGGCCTTGCTCTTGCCGATCGCCATCAGCCCGCCACCCAGGGCCTGGCTCGCCCGCCGCCCGAGATAGATCCAAACGGCCGCGAGCAGCGCCGTGGGCACAAGCCACGCCAGGAGATCGCGCAGCCAGGTGCCCTCGATTTCGCCGGTGAATTGCACGCCGTGCTGCTGCAGCTGACCGGCGATATCCGGATCTACGCGGGTGGTGATGAATCGCTTTTGCCCACCCGGCAGTGCCTCCTTCAAGGTGCCCTGGACGAAGCGGTCCGACACCCCGGCGGAGGCCACCTTGTCCTGCTGCAGCAGCTGTTCGAACTGGCTGTAGGGGATGGGTGCGATCTGGCTGGTTTGCGAGACGAAATATTGGATGGCCACGATCGCGATCGCCGCGACGATTGCGAAAACGACGTTGAACCAAGGTCCTCTCACATTTCGCTCCCGGGCGGCGGCGGCTGGTTTGCGGGGGCCTACGGCCTTGGCGCTGAATCGGCGGTCCAAACGTTGCGTATTTCAGTCGCCCGTAAATCAACGTTCGATCGCGCCAGCGAGTTCCCCAAAGCCGCAAAGCTTGCGTCAGCACGAAGGGCGCGGCGCTTGCGTCAGCACGAAGGGCGCGGCCTGCGGCAAGCCGGCGCCGCAGGTCGACAGACTTTTGCAGAAGGCCTATCAGACGCCGACGACGGTCGCCGCTCCAGGCGGGGAGCTAGCGCGAGCCATTGAGCCATCTGGACATTTGCCCGGTCGAGAGCACTATAGGTGAGCCTGGACGGCGCTGGCGAGCGCAACGAACCTTGTACCGACAAGAAGCGACGCAAGGGAGGATCTTTATGCAGCACCGGATTCCTGTCGGGGCCAAACCGACAACGATGTCCGAACGAAGCTTGCTGGCCGCAATGGCGGTTGCCGCAATGCTGTGCGCGCCATTTGGCAGCGCCTCGGCATTCGATGACGCTAAATATCCGAACCTCAAGGGCCAATGGATCGGGGTCCGCATCCCCGGCGGCGGTGGCGGTGGGGCGGGGCAGCCTTCGTTCGATCCGAGCAAGCCCTGGGGCACCACCCAAGGTGCGCCGCTGACGCCGGAATACGCCGGTATGTTCGAGGCCAATCTCGCCGAGCAGCGCGAGGGCGGGCAGGGCACCAACGCCACCAGCACCTGCCTCTCGCCCGGAATGCCGATGGTGATGAACGCCCACTCCCCGATGGAGATCATCGTCCTGCCGGAGATCACCTACATCCGGGTCGATCATATCCGCGACACCCACCGGCGCATCTACACCGACGGCCGCGCCTGGCCCGAGCAGATGCCGACCGGCTTTGATGGGTATTCCATCGGCCAGTGGATCGATAGCAAGGGCGATGGCCATTACGACCTGCTCGCGGTCGAGACCCGCGGCTTCCGCGGCCCGCGTTCGTATGACGCGAGCGGCCTGCCGCTGCATCGGGACAACGAGTCAGTCTTCAAGGAGCGGATCTATCTCGACCAGGCCAATTCCAATCTGCTGCATGATGACATCACTGTGTTCGATCATGCATTGACCCGTCCCTGGACGGTGATGAAGACCTACCGTCGCAACCCGGATCCGCGGCCGACATGGATCGAGTATATTTGCGCGGACGGCCAGCAGCTCGTTCGCATCGACAACGAAGGCTACATGCTGAGCGCAGACGGCCTTCTCATGCCCACCCGAAAGGGGCAGGAGCCGCCGGATTTGCGCTATTTCAACAAGGCAAAGAAGTGACGGAGAACCGTAATGGATCATCGCGGAGTGATCGGTGCACTCGCGCTCGTTGTCGCGCTCATTGCCACGACCGGCGATGCGGGCGCTTTTGACGAGGCCAAATATCCCAACCTCAAGGGCCAGTGGCGGCGGATTCCGGTTCCGGGGGTCGTGGGCCAGCCCGGTTACGACCAGACCAAGATCCAGGGCTGGAAACAGGAGCCGCCGCTGACGCCGGAGGCAGCCGCCATCCTTAATGCAAGCCTCGCTGACCAGGCCGCCGGCGGCCAGGGCGGCGATCCCACCTACACCTGCAAGTCGCCCGGCATGCCGCGGATCATGACCGCTTACGATCCAATGGAAGTCGTGGTCACGCCGGATACGGTCCACATTTTCATCGAGCATATCCACGATTCACGTCGCGTCTATACGGACGGCCGCGATTGGCCGGCGTTCATCGAGCCGTCCTTCGCGGGATATTCGATCGGCCGCTGGATCGATACCAAGGCGACCGGCCATTACGACCTGCTCGCGGTCGAGACCCGCGGCTTCCGCGGGCCCCGGGCGTTCGATGCCACCGGGATTCCACTCGATGCCAACAACGCAAGCGTGATCAAGGAACGGATTTACGTGGACGCCGCCGATCCCGAGATTCTGTACGATGATATCACGACCATCGACAGTTCGCTGACGCGTCCCTGGTCGGTCACCAAGAAGTATGGACGTGAGAAAACCAGGCAACCAGTTTGGGAGGAGGCCAATTGCGCCGAGGGCAACGGGCACGTCGAAATCGGCGGGCGGGGCTACTTCCTGAGCGCGGATGGCCGCCTGATGCCGACCAAGAAGGATCAGCCGCCGCCCGATTTGAGATATTTCAAGCAGGCGCAAGCGCCGGCGAAGCGCTGATATTGCGGTTTGATTGATCCGGCCGACGCCGCCGCCGCTGAAAGTGGCGGGGCATCGGCGTGTCCTGATGAGCGCTTGACGCTCAGGCTCCAACGATCGTGCGGGTGAGCGGAGGGGGCAGTGTCGCCGAAAAAAGTCAGCTCCTTCTTTAGGCCCCCTACTTCGGAATCGCAAAATTGGCTACTATGCGCGCGGGCTGGCCGGCGGGATGTGCCGAAATCCGCGTATAGCACCAGCCTTAATGCCTACGGCGGGCCGACATCCGCGAATTGAACGAGATCGTTGCTCGAGGGCGCGATATGGAATCGCGTGGCGCAACCGGGGCAACCATGGGCCCTGCGCGAAGACGATTTCTGCGTCTGGCGGCGAGCGGTGTCGCGATGCTGCCAACCATGTTTCGCCTCGCAAGGGCGCAGAGCTATCCCAACCGGCCGGTACGCATCATCGCCGGTTTTGCCGCCGGCGGCATCAATGACGTGGTTGCACGCTTGATCGGCCAATCGCTGTCGGAGCGGCTCGGCCAGCCGTTCGTCGTCGAGAATCGAGCAGGCGCCAGCGGCAACATCGCGACGGAAGCCGTCGTGAATGCTCCTCCGGACGGCTATACGCTCCTGCTCGTAGGCTCGAGCAACACCATCAATCCAACGCTCTACGAAAAGCTCAATTTCAATTTTGCGCATGACATCGTACCGGTCGCAGGCATCATGCGGGCGCCGCTGGTCATGGAGGTCAATCCTGCGTTTCCCGCCAAGACAGTTCCCGAGTTTATTGCTCATGCCAGGGCCAATCCCGGCAAGATCAACATGGCCTCCGGGGGAAGCGGAACCTCGGTCCACATGTCGGGTGAGCTGTTCAGCATGATGACCGGCATTCGCCTCGTCCACGTCCCATACCGGGGCGAGGGGCCGGCACTGTCTGATTTGATGAGCGGGCAGGTGCAGGTCATGTTCAGCAACATGCCGGCATCGCTGGAGTTAGTCAGAGCCGGCAAATTGCGCGCGTTGGCGGTAACGACGGCGGCGCGCTCGGACGCGTTGCCGGACCTGCCGACGGTCGGAGAATTCGTGCCGAGTTACGAGGCGACCGGAATAGGTGGACTGGGCGCCCCAAGGGGAACACCTGTCCAAATCGTCGACATGCTCAATGACCAAATCAATACTGCTCTGAGCGATCCCAAGATGAAGAAGAGACTTGCCGACCTGGGCGCCACGGCGCTGGTGGGGTCGCCTCCCGATTTTGGCAAATTGCTCGCCGACGAAATCGAGAAGTGGGCAAGGGTGATCAAGTTCTCGGGCGCCAAGCCGGATTGATGCTCAGGCACGCGAGTCTGCAACTTGCAGAAGCCGTATCCGGTGTCGTGGGACCAATTTCATCGAGACGCGCGGCCTGACGGTGGGCCGGTCTCGTGCTCGCGTTGCGCGCGACGCTGCCTTGACGCTGCCTTGATGTGTCCGTGATCGGGCCTTAAGGACGCCGCCAGGTGTCTTTCCCTCAGAGGTTGTCCCATGGTTGTCCCCGTTCGGGATATTGCGCGCGTAGCCTTCTTTGTCCTCCTGTTCGGCGCGGCATGCGCGCGCGCGCAGATCGCTGAGCCTGCGCGCGACGTGCCGGTCAAGGCAACGCAGCCGGATTCCGCGGCCGGCGCGCCTGGCGTACCCGCCGGCGCCGCGCAGCGCGCGCCAGCGCGACCGCAGATCGATTCCACCGAGGTCATCAGGCGCGCCAACACGGAGGTCGGGGTCGATATCCAGGCGACAATGTCGGGTTGGCGGCGCGAGCTCGACCGTATCGAGGGCGAGCTCCACCAACCACGACTACGGTATGCGGAGCTCAATTCCCTGCGCGATGCCCTGCAGCGCCAACGCGCCGATGTCGAAGATTTCTCGAACCGTCTCCGGCCCGCGCTCGCTGCCGCCAAGGCGCAGGTGGAGCTCTTGGGACCGGCGCCACCCGACGCGCAGCCGCCGGAGCCCGAGCAGATTGCGCGCAATCGTGCGGAGCTCAACTATTATCTCAACCTTTTGTCCGCCGGACAGGCTGCCGTCGACGCGGCGCAGCTGCGCGTCGATCAGCTCATCGATCGGGTCCAGGAGGTTCGCCGCGCGAACTTTTCGACCTACCTCTTCCAGGCGGTTCCCGGCGTGCACTCGCCCGAGACCTGGACCAGGTTGCCGTCCTACGTTCCCTCGGCAATCAGCCGGACCCGCGAACTTGTTGCCGATTGGTGGACGGACGCCGGCGATCGCGAGCAGGTGGTGCGTGGCGCGCTCGCTGCCGCCGTCCTTGGACTCGCGCTCATGGTCGTAACATGGCTCGGCGTGCCTCGCTTGCGCCGCTGGCGCAATGACGGCCAGCCGCCCTTTTGGCGGCGCGCGTCCTCTGCAGCCGGCGTGGTCTTGTTGCGCATGCTCCCGGCGGTCGCTCCGATCCTGCTGCTCTATGGTCTCACGGCCGAGACGGAGGCGCTGCCCGAACGGGTCGATTGGCTGTTCTACGCTTCGGCGCAATCGGCAATCATCGTCTTTGCGGTGGGCGCGCTGGTGGCCACGGTCTTTGCGCCCGCGGCGCCGCAATGGCGACTCGTGGGTGCTTCGAACGCGGCAGCCTGGCGCATCTGCGGCCTGGTCGTGCTGCTCGCTGTCGTGTACGGCCTCACGACGTTCGTCTATATCGCCACACGTCTCGTTCAGGCACCGTTTGCGCTCACGGTCGCAGTGGCGGTTCCGTCATGCCTGGTGTTGGCGGGCATCGTTGTCGCCATCCTGCTCACGCCGCTCGAAGGACAGCACCAGGACGGGATCACGCCGCCGCAATGGCTCAAGGTGCTGCGGCTTCCGGTATGGGCGACGATCGTAGCCATCGTGGTGAGCACGCTTGCCGGCTATCTCGCGCTCGCTCGCTTCCTGGCGCAACAGCTGATCGTCACCGGCTCCATTCTGGCGATCGTGTATCTCATGCTCTTGTGGGTTGATGGATTTACCCAAGGCCTCGGCGATGAGCACGCGGCGAGCGGACGCTGGCTCCAGGACAAAGCCGGTCTTGACCAGCGGCGCCGCGAGCAACTCGCGCTTCCATGCGGCCTGCTCCTCAAGTTCGCCGTGCTGGTGCTGTCGGTGCCTCTCATCATGCTGCAATGGGGCTACGATTGGCCGGACATTTTCGACTGGTACCGCCAGCTGTTTTTCGGCTTTCGCATCGCCAATACCCAAGTCTCGTTTGCCGCGCTCTTCGCCTCGATCATCGTATTCGTGCTGGCCTATGCGGCGGCGCGGCTGTTCCAGAGCTGGCTCGACGCGCACGTTCTACGGCCGGCCGGGATCTCGGGCGGCGTTCGCGATTCGATTCGCACCGGCGTCGGCTACGTGGGCATCGTCCTCGCAGGCGTGGTGGCGGCTTCCTTTGCAGGCTTTAACCTCTCAAACCTCGCCATTGTGGCCGGAGCGCTCTCGGTCGGCGTCGGTCTTGGTCTACAGGCCGTCGTCAGCAATTTCGTGTCGGGCCTCATTCTCCTGGCCGAGCGGCCCATCAAGATCGGCGATATCGTCGTCGTCGGCGGCGAAGAGGGCACCGTGCGCAAGATCAGCGTGCGCTCGACGGAGATCGAGACGCCGGACCAGGCCCATGTTCTGGTACCCAATTCCTATTTCATCACCGAAAAGGTCAAGAACTGGACCCACCGCAACAGCTTCGGTCGTATCGTCATCGCAGTGAATGTTGCGAGCAGCAGCGATCCGCGGCAGACCCGCGACATCCTGCTCAAGGTCGCCAAGGACAATCCGCGCGTGATGTCGGTGCCCGAGCCTTTCGTCGACTTCGAAGAGTTCGGCGCGGACAGCCTCAACTTCAAGCTCTATGCCTTCACTTACGATCTGACCGGGAACGTGGGCACACGTACCGATCTGCGCATCGCCATTCTCGAGGCGTTCAAGCAAGCGGGCATTCGGATTGCGTTTCTCCAGA
>Ga0126381_100007204_pt1 | contig 12365 bp, 13 predicted proteins | sample PanSoiMetPlot_28_FD_96465 | JGI IMG/M metagenome (GOLD analysis project Ga0126381, IMG submission 96465) | Tropical forest soil microbial communities from Panama - MetaG Plot_28 | ecosystem: Environmental > Terrestrial > Soil > Tropical forest > Bulk soil | place: Panama | collected 2016-02-17
CCACGCACTGGTCGACACGCACCATGGCGCAGGCGGCCGGCATCAGCGAAGCCAGCGTGCGCCGCATCTGGCGCGCCCATGGATTGAAGCCGCATCGGGTGCGAACCTTCAAGCTCAGCAACCATCCGGAGTTCGTTGAGAAGCTGGAAGATATTGTGGGGCCTGTATCTGAACCCGCCATCGTCTTGTACGCCGACGAAGAAGAGCCAGATTCAGGCTCTGGACCGCACCCAACCGGGCTTGGCGATGAAGAAGGGCCGCTGCAGCACCATGACCCACGACTACAAGCGCAACAGCACGGCCACGCTGTTCGCTGCTCTGGATGCGCTGGAGGGCGAAGTGATCTCCATGTGCGACGACCGGCACCGCCATCAGGAGTGGTTGAAGTCTCTGCGCGTCATCGACGATATCGTCCCACCCAAAAAGCAGATCCACATGATCGTGGACAACTACGCCACCCACAAGCATCCCAAGGTCGAGCGCTGGCTCGCTCGCTATCCCCGCTTCCGCATGCACTTCACGCCCACAGGCTGCTCCTGGCTGAACATGGTGGAACGATTCTTCCGCGACCTGACCGAAAATCGCTTGCGTCGCGGGGTCTTTCGCAGTGTCGAGGAGTTGATCACAGCCATCTTCGACTACCTCGACCATCACAATGACAGCCCCAAGCCCCTCATCTGGACCGCCAAAGCCGCTGACATCCTGGAAAAGGTCAAACGGGCTCGCGCCGCGCTTCATAATCGCTCATCTGCATGACGCACTACACTAGACCCGTCCACAGCAGATAAACCAGAGCTTTCAGCCAGTTCTCGTCCATGGCGATGAAAGCCTTCTTCACAGGCCGCCCAGCATACGCTTCACCTAGAAACGCCGCTAGTCACCTGTGAAGTATGCCCGAGGAGCAAAGAACGGATATTCGATTTAGGAACCATCCACGCCGCGCGACCTCATCCATTCCATCGTGATCTGGATCACACACGCCCGCCGGGACATCAGAGATCGAATGGCCTTTGTGACCCTATCAAGGACGCCGCTTCACTTTCCATAAAGACGGATTGCAGTTGCTGAGAAAGCCCGAACCATTTTCCTAAGGAATGGCTTTTCCGCTATCTCGCGGACGATCATATCGATCGTCGAGGCCCCAGTGAAATTCGATCGAAAAGGCAAGAAATGCAAGTCGAGTCAGACGGATGTTTGATTCCTAAGCTACACAGTCGCGATCCAAATAACGTTGTCAAGCAAAGAGCTGACTCGGTTTCGACAATTTTCGTTGTTCTCGGAAATCTCCCACAAGACTGCGAAGGGAGGTCGCTGGACGAGAAGGGTCCTTACGGTTTCACCGCCAGCCAGCGTTTCTTCCAGGCATATTCCTATTCGTGGTGTTCGAGCTTGCGTCCTGAGTTGGCACGAACCGTGATCACCACGAACCCGCCTTCGATGCCGCAGCTCCGCGTGGACAACGTGCTGTCAAAACTGCCGGAGTTCTGGCAAGCATTCGGGCGTAAAGCCGGGCAGCCGATGGTGCGGGTTCACGCCTGTAGAGTCTGGTAGCCGCAACCAGCCAAAAACCTCTGGTGCTAAAAAGCGATACGTAGTCCAAAGTCGAGCGGGCGGGGAGCGCGCCTAGTGCGTAGACGCCTATTCCAACACCCACACGGTCTACGTTGTGAGCCATACGAGCCGTCCGGTTGATTTGCTTGGTAGCACCGGTCGACAATCTATTCAGGCTTGCGGGTGGGTTTCCCGGGTATCTGTTTTCCTGGTCGTGAAAGCGTCCCTGCGGGTCGTCGGAACGCGCCCCCGGGCGGCTGCCTGCGTTCTACCGCCGTGCTCAACTAGCCTATGAATGGGCATTAGCGATACAACCCAAGTTGCTGGATGCACAAATCTTCCTGGCGACGCTGACGCTGGTGCGGCGGTGCAGCTAGCGAACTTTTGATTTGCTCCAGCTCTCGCCGCCCTGCTAGCTGTACCCAGTAACAAGCGGCCCGATTCTTCTCGCGCGAGTTCGCTGCGATTGTCCGTGTAGATCTGCGCGTCATACTGGCCGCGGGACACGGACATGTACTCGAACCGGTTGTTTACCAGCCGTTCGCTTTTCTCCGTACCTACGTGAACCAGCACTCGGTCGGCGGTCTGACCTTGCCTGCTGTGGCTCGTCACCGCGTAGCCGTGATCTAGATGAGGATGCTCGCAGATATTGAACGCGATACTCCTTCCGGAATCCGTGCGGATTTCGAGATCGCCGGCGTCATTGATTTTTTGGATTGTGTCCAACTCCCGGTCGGCGAACTCAGGTCTCTCGATGGCGCGGTGAATTGCACACGATCGCCTTCGGAGAAGGCGCGATCAACCTCATGATACACCGCGACACCACAAAGCCGACGCGGATCGTAATTCTCCTGAACGGCGTTCACGGGCTCGATCGTAATGCGAGTTTATATTCGCATCCTTGATACGGGCATATTCGCCAGGCTCGATACCCAGCACTTTGCTGCCGCGGGAATAGCGTATTACGTCTTCGATTTCTGGATCGCGCCGCGCGTCTGCTGCCTGACCGTCGTTGAGATCGTCGCTTTCGAGAGTGAACGGCAGCCGAGGATCAGGCTCGTTGAGACCCCTTCGCCGAAACTTCTACCACAAAGGCGTTCTCTTCAACGATTTCCTTCAGGGGGCGATGCTTGATTAGCCGCCAGTGGACGCGCCGACAGTTTTTACTTCGCGCACTTTGCCGTGTTGGCCGCGCATCGGTGCGCCAAGGCGAGCAGGCCCTCGCCTTGACCGATGAGCAGATTTGCGGCTTGCTGGTTGATCGATACTCCGCCGAACTCCGCTTCAGCCAGTATCTGCTTGATCTGAGCGGCGATGCCGTCACGCGCGGCGGTCCAGGCGGCGATCTTGGCCTCCAGGTTGTCATAGACCACGTCTCCATCCGACGTGCTCGTAATCGCGTAAGTCGAGATCGTCAGAGTGTCCTGTGCAAGTTGCCCAAACGGTGCATTGATCTGCTTGTAAACCTGCCCAAGCGCCTCCGCCGTATCCATGTGCGCCTTCAACGACTTCGGCAGAACGCTTTGATCCAGGATCTCGGTGATCACACGTCCGTCGTGCTGATAATCATCCGTCAGTCCCGTGAGCATCATGATCGTCGGCCGCAGATCGACGTGGTCCGTGAAGAAGTCTCTGGCGGTGGTGATTCCCAGATTCTTCACGCCCGGACCCACGATCCCGATGTAGGTACGCCCGATCTCCGGCTGGATGTCACCGTGGTTCCAGGCAAAGCCGGTGCCGACTACCGCCGTGGCCGGCCCGCTGGATTGGAAGAAGAAGTTGGGGTTCCCGAAGAAAGTAAACGTCGGATCGCGATCTGGATCTATCTCGCTATGCATGTGCAGGAGTTTCTGTCCGACTTGATCGACAATCGCTCCCTGCAGATCGGGCCCCAAACCGGTGCCGAGCAGGCTCTCGTTCTGACCAGTGTGCGGATTGAATGCGCTCTGGGTGGCCATGGTTTTTTCCAGAGCGCGCACCACAGGGTCGCTGGTCGCCGGCTGGCCAGTCACATACGTAGTCGCGGCGTCGTCGGAGTGGATTGCGAATGGCGTGCTATTTCCCGCATTGCTCACAACTAGCGGTAAATTGAGCTGCAGCTCGCCAACCCCATTGCCGCCATTGGCTGCGGGATAGCTGCAAGGAATGTCAGACACTACTTCGCCATTCCTCGTGAGTTTGGCGCCGTCGCAATTCGCCGGAACAGGTTGAACGCCGACGAAGTGGTCGCCCTCATCGGGAGTAAAGATGAACAACGTATTGCTCTCGTCGATTCCCGCTTGCTTCAGATGCTGGAAGAAAGTGCCGAACGCGGCGTTGTAATCGGCCAATTGCTGCACGTAACCGATCTCGCCGGGGCCGAACGTGCTTTCGGTCGAGGAGTTCAAGCTGCGCGGCGACTGGTTGTCGTGAGCGTCGGCGATGTACGCGTAGACCACCGGAATGCCGGACTTCAGCATGGTCTCCACCACCGACAGAGTTTGGGCGGGCGTGGGATCAAAGCTGAGCTGTTGGAAGCCGGTGATGGGAACGCCGTGGTAATCGGTAAGTCCGCCGAGCGCGGGAGCAATGTACTTGAGCCCGAACAAAGCTTGGTAACCGTCGTACCCGCCGGGTTCGCTCGGCAGCGTGTCGGAAACCGCATTCGAGTTCAAGCCGCAGAGCGGGTCGTTGAGCGCGCAATGGATTGCCGCGCCTTCGAAATCATCGATCTGGTTGGGTTTGGTTGAGCCACTCGGGGGCTCCATCGCCTGCGCCGAGTTCGGACCGAAAACCTTGATCACGTCAAAGGGCGTGCGCTCGAGTACAATATTCGCCGTCGAAAACGCGCCGACCGTGCATCCCGCGCGGGTAAAAGGCACCCAGGGAGCAGGAACATTGTTCCCCTCCGGCGTGGTCAGTGCGAAATTGTTGTCCGTGTCAATCGGAGGCTGAATGTCTGATACTTTGTCGGTCCAATAGAAGAACGCCGACGGAAACACAGCGCTGCCGTTCGAGAAGAGCCCGAAGCTGTTCGCGACAAAGATGCTGGTATCGTCCGAGTAGAGTCCGGTTTGCGTGGTGAGAATCCCGTTCGCCGTGTGCGAGATGAGGACAGTGTGATCCCCCGTATCAAGTGTGCCCTTGTTCTTCAGGAAATTCAGCAGGTTGGACATCTGCTCCAGGTCTGAGGGCACATTGGGGTTGTCGCGAGTAAAGTGCACGTTGTCGAACTCGATGTAAACAACGTGCTTGATCTTCCCTGAAGGCGAATTGAGCTGGCAGGTCGACTGCGCCTGCGACGAATTGGCAAGTCCGAGCCCAAGCACTCCGCAAGTGCAAGCAGATAGAGTTGCGCGACGAAGCAAACTCACCAAGTTCATATGCATTTTCCTTTCAAAGTGCCCGGACAGAGCACGCCCCCCCGGTTTTCTGTTAGTTTTTGGTCCGAGACTAACCTGGCGTTAACCCACTTCCAGTCGTTGTCTGAGATGCACAAGCATGGAAATCTGGCGAAAGAATATCGGATAGTTTGTTCTGCTTTGTTAAAAGGCCGAGAAACTTCTGTCAAAGCTGTGAAGCTGTGTAAAAGCCTTGTAAATGCCCCGCTCTGCGAGCGACAAGGCAAACCCACCTTTGTATCCCCGAAACATCCCGGAATTCACCTGGTGCAATGGGGATTTTTCGTCAACCATCCATTGGCATAAACTCGATCAGCGAGAAATCTCTGAATCCTCCTCCGGTGGCTGCAGCACGACGCAGTTTTTGGCCTGTCTCGTGGGCAAGTTTGCTCGCGTTGTTTAAGACTCTTCAGTAATCCTTTCTCAATCTGCTCAAAGACGCCGAATGTTCAACCTGGGTGGCTCAGGAAACCTTAGCAGTCTTCGCAATTGAGGCAACGCCGCGCGTGCGGCCTTTTCACCGTTGGCGATGAGCTCCTTTGCCCGGTCGAAGCAATCGAAGCTGAAGCCGTTGATATCAGGCTCAACCACCAGGTCAGCGTCCTTCTTCCACAGGTGGCGCATTTTGGCTTCCGCGATGGAGAGACACAGTTCGATTACCTGGAGTAGGTGACGTGGAGCTGGATGCCCTGAGCTGTCTGCGGAAAGGTAGACCCCAATCACAAAGTCGGCACCCATTTCGCGCAAGGGCGTGGTTGGAACCGAGTATGCCAGCATGCCATCGATCAATGAACGTCCCTCCACTTCGACGGGAGGAAACATTCCTGGATAAGCGCAACTGGCGCGCATGGGATCGACGAGAGGTCCTTTAGTGAAAACGACCGGGTCACCGGTGCGAACGTCAGTGGCGGTGACGGCAAGCGGTATCTTGAGATCTTCGAAGCTTTTGATTTTGAGTACCCGCTCGCAGAAATTCGCCATGCGATCACTGGCGTAAAGCCCGTAGCGCGACAAGGTCATGCGTGCGAAATCGCGGAAGCGAGATGTGATTGCCATTTCCTCCATCTCCCTGGCGGTGAGGCCGGCACAGTGTGCCGCGCCAAGGATCGCGCCGGCGCTGGTGCCGGCAACGAGGTCAATGGGTATCTTCTCCTCCTCCAGCACCTTGAGCACACCGATGTGGGCCACGGCGCGGGCGAATCCTCCGCCGAAAGCGAGTCCTAGTTTGCGGCGGCTGGGTGGAGGTGCGAGAGCAATTGTCCTTTGCACGCGAGTGGCGCCGCTGAGAGTTCGCACAAAACGCGAGCGTGAAAGCCCGATCGCTGGCGATGACTTTCCCCGGCGTCTGGCACTTGCCGTGAGCGGAGGATGGCTCTCGGTTTCGGCCCCGAACAGGTAAGGCACAGCGGCTGGGGGAATCGAATCAGGCGCTATTCGCTCGACTGCACCGGCGCGGTCGGATCCCCATGCCTCATCCATGCGGGTCCCCCGGTCAAACAGATAAGAATCAAGCTCACTTGCGTCCAGCACGGGGTGCGCATCTGCTGCGAAAAACATAGCGATAGCTGTCCGCGCGAAAGCAACACTTTTACGAATGAGTGTCATTGTTTCCTTCCCTATACACTTTGGTGCCTGGTGAAATGTTGGCCGTATGCTCATGCAAAAAAAACCGACGCTCCAGGCTCTCCTCGGACACATATGTGACATTTGTGCTCGAATTCCCTCATGCGTTAGGGAAAGTCGCTAGCCGGGCTATAATGTGGGCGACAGGGTGGACAGTTACGCGGTAACTGCTCCCTGCATTCCTGAGTTGGAAATTACTGTCCCTACAAGTGAACGAGCTTCGGCCGTGCGCCCCGAGCTTCTACCGTGGCATGCATGACACGTGACTCCCAAGCCGTAACCACGCTTCTCATGCGTTGGAGAGGTGGAGATTCTCGCGCTCTCGACGAACTGGTGCCCATCATTTACAGCGAACTGCAGCGCCTGGCCGGGCGATGTTTGCATTCCGAACGCCCCGGTCACACGCTACGTGCCACCGCGCTGGTTCACGAGGCCTATATGCGTCTGGTAGACGTCGACGTCGAATGGCAGGACCGTGCACATTTCTATGCAATCGCCGCCCGGGTGATGCGTCGTATTCTGGTGGAGTACGCAAGAGCACACACACGCCGTAAACGAGGCGGGGGTAATATTCCCATTCCCCTTGATGAAGCAGTTTTGGTGGGACCGCAAGCCGCGGCAATTGTGCAGGACCTGGACGACGCCCTTAAACGTCTGGCAAAGATCGACACCCGGAAAAGTGAAATCCTGCAATTGTTGTTTTTTGGAGGCCTAACCTACGAAGAGACAGCGGCGGCTCTCCACATCTCTCCGGCGACTGTCCATCGCGAACTGAAGCTGGCAAAGGCATGGCTGCTTCGAGAAATGGAACCGCGTGCGTCGTAGAAGCGAGTAACGGAGTGGAATCCGAGCGTTGGCATCGAGTTGAAGAGTTGTTTTATGCTGCGCTCGAACGGGAGCCCGGAACAGCTTCGGCATTTCTTCAGCAAGCCTGCGGTGATGATGCTGAGCTGCTACGCGAAGTGCAGTCACTACTCGATTCTTCCCGACAATCTCTCGGCTTCGCTCATAGGGCGGTACTCAACGTTGCACGTGAGCAGATTGCGGACCTCCCGCCGGTTGGCAAGCGCGTGGGTGCGTACATGCTCCAGAAGAAATTAGGCGAGGGAGGCATGGGCACTGTCTACCTCGCTATCCGAGCCGATGCATCAGACCAACAGCAGGTGGCCATCAAGCTGATGCAACCCTGGGTTCGGCCATCCCCGCGTATGCTGCAGCGTTTCACTACAGAACGGCAGATTCTGGCGAACCTGAAACACCCGAATATCGCGGGTCTCCTAGACGCAGGTATGACCGACGACGGTTCTCCTTATTTTGTTATGGAGTATGTGGATGGAATACCGATCGACGATTATTGTTGTAAGGCACGTCTTCTTACTGACGACAGGCTCAAGTTGTTTCTCACCGTTTGTGCTGCCGTGGAGCACGCACACGAGAACCATGTGGTGCATCGAGACATCAAACCTGCGAACATTCTTGTCATGGCGGAAGGTGTGCCCAAGCTGCTGGATTTCGGCATTGCAAAACTGCTGGATCCAATCGCTAAAGAACAAACGGTCACGCGACTTAGCCAACGGATGATGACGCTGGAGTATGCCAGCCCGGAGCAAGTGTACGGTGGCAAGGTCACGGCTGCGGCGGATGTTTACGCACTCGGGGTACTGCTTCATTTATTGCTTGCGGGACGCCACCCGTTCCGGTTGAAAGGCAAAAGTCCGTTGGAAATCGGGCGAATCATCTGTGAACAACCACCAGAGGCGCCGAGTCGAACCATCGACTTTGATACTGGTCGCAGCCCTGCCGATGCAGCCCGCAAGTTGCACGGAGACCTGGACCATATCGTTCTGATGGCAATGCACAAGCGCCCGAGGCACCGATATGTATCAGTCGACTCCCTGTCTCGTGACGTTACGGCCTACCTGAATGAAGATCCGCTCCAGACACGGAACTACACCCGGGCACAGCGCGTCGAGAAGTTTGTGCGCCGCCACAAAGCCGTCGCAATCGTCGCAGCATTGCTGTTGGTTCTCGCGCTAGTCGGCGTTGTCGTGGGCATGGTAATTCGGAGCAGACGCGCGAGCCCAAGGATCGGAGAGTCTAGAGTTAGTGGTCAGGTTTCAGAATGCCGGCGTCCTTGGTTCGCGGCGTCGTTTTCGCCGGCGGTTAGAATGCGGCCGGCCGGGCAACTGACAACTGAGAACTGGCTTATCACACCATCGGGGCGCCGGTTGCGGTCTGCGCCGGGGTCAGGTTGGTAGCGGCCGTCGCCAGGTCGACCCCGACCGGCGAATCTTCCTCCGACTTGATGTTCAACGATTCGCTTTGCAGAAAGGTCTCTTGCGCATTGATATGGTTGGTCACATTTCCGTAGAAGGCTCGTTGGATCAACTGCAACTATTCGTTCCACGTCACCGGACACGCAGCGTAATCTTTCCCCGGTCATGCGGCACGCGCCGGCGAGCATTTCGTGTGCGCGCCGCGCGTCCTCTTCAACCGCGATCGCGCCGGTGAACCATCAGCAATTGTTGCGATCGGAACCCCTGTGGAAGTGTCTGATTCCACTTCCGCGATTGCTCGTTCCGGCAGGGATTCCGGCCCCTGCACTCTTCTGGGCGAGAGTATCAACTGTTTGGTTCACCGCTGCGCTAACCGATTCCCGCGAAATCTGACCTCGCGAGAATTCATGGCCGGGAAACCAGCATCCACGGCTCGCTGGTCCGAAGTCCCGCCCAGAGGAGCTTCCGCGAAGCAACCGTATGCTTCGCACAGGCCAAACTTAGTGGCGAGAAAGCAAGAGAGACTCAAGACACTATTGACAGTTTTCGACCTCACCCTTGTATGCGACATTTCCGGCTGAATTCCCTCACTGACTAACCGAACTTTCTCGATAAGGATCGCAACTGCCAACGCGGGATCTACCTGTCTCTTGCCTGCGGCACTTCAAAACTGGGGAAAGCAGGCATTGGGAGCTGCCACTTTGGGGAGTGGTGGCTTCAAATTTTCGGGCATCACCAGCGAACCCATCACCGTTCGCAGCCACTAGCAGAGTAAACGCCTTGCTATCGAAGTCAGTGTCACCCGCGTGACCACCCACAACGTGCTTTACATTGGGGTACACGGTGCGATTTCCGACAGCGTGCCGCAGTGGCTGTTCTTGCGGGCCTTCCAGCTCGTGCGATATAAGAAAAAAAGACGCGCAGACCCGCATGAATACCAAGGGATTTTGTCGAATGACAAGCAACGGCGCAGGGACTAGGGTTTTTTACCCATTCAGGTTAAGTGGGCTTCCGGTCAGGCTTGCACATAGTCAAACCGTACCGTACACGCCCCAGTTTCCCCCGGTGGGGCCTTGCTGCGTCCGGAAGCAAATCCCGCGCATTCCACAAGACACACAACTTACCGTGCTCGCAGACAGATATCATTCAACGGCGGGCCTCTTTTACAATGATGGCTGCGCCGCAACCCAGCCGTGAATGGGGAAAACACCGTGCCAGATTCACAACAATGCGAAGTGATCAAGAAACTCGACCAGGTTTCCCAACGGATGCCGGAACATCACTACGAAGAAACCCGCGCGAAAATCGATGAACTGTTCCAACGGGTCAAGATACCGGGCCAAAATGACAACGGCACATGGATAATGTCGACGTGACCGCTTGGTTTTTGTAAGACGAATACTTACTGCCCTGGTAGACACGTGAATCCTGCCCACCGCCGAGTACCACGAGGGCGTCATTCATTGCGTTCAAGCAATGACGATGCCACGCCACAATTGGCAATGTCAAGGTATTGGCCTGCCTGCGCCGCACTGGCGGGTTAATCGGGCTGCCGTTCCGTTGGAGAAAGGCGGCTCCATTTTAGTTATGGGAACACGAAGGAATAACGATGGTGGACCCCGCGAAACGGCGCGAAATCCTAAAGCAGATCGATGAAATCACCAAGCGGATTTGGGACCTGAATTCCCTCATTGAAAGTTCTCTGACGAATGCTCCCCGGCAGCCCTCCCCAGATCGTTGGAAACGAATGGATACCTTGACGGCAAGGGTTTATCGGACAGGCAGATAGCCTGTTCTTCGCCAGCTCTTGCTTGCGATGCCGGAACGTCGGGGCGAGTTCGATGGGTGCACTTACAGTTGCCATAGGATTCTCCTCTGTATTTGTTAGCTTCGAAACCGGTTGATGGCCCCTAACGCTTTCTCGATCTGTGGATTATTTGTTCGGCGCATTCAGGTCCCAGAGTGATGGTGACCATGCCAATCCTTGCGGCAGACGTACATGGCGCATAGCACCGCGCTCGGCCAGGTGCCCGAAACCCCGCGCCGGCCGCCGGGAGGGCAGGAATCCAGGCCAGCCGCTGCTGATGCGTTTTCAGATCGTCTGGGCGGGGACACGGCCTTTTCACCAAGGCGGGGCGACTGTCACAGAAGGTCGTGGATGAGCGGATTGGGGGATGCACTTGTTCCAGAATGTTGCGGAAGGATTCACCTGTCGCCCCGCCGAAACTTCGGAGTGCTGCCGCTCGGGTCGGCACCATTACTACTAGTTCCAGCGCCGCAGTTCAATCTCCACGGCGCGATGGCACCTGTCTTTTCTGGGGCTGGTTCATTGTTCAGCGGCAACGACAGCGCGGCCACTGTGGCGCTATTGTTTTCCGCAGGACAATCCTTCGAAAATCCTCCTGGGCGTTGCAGCCGTTTGCAACGCCCGTTTTTGAATGCACTCGAACGGGAATTGCAGAGGGTGATTCAGGTTTCGCTTGCTGGCTGTTGGACAGCACAGCTGGCGGCGAAAACAACGCTAAGCAGCGGCTGGTCGTGCTCGGCTTAAGGTTGGCCAGCGCGCTGCTGACGCGTTGGGACATCTGGCCCGACTAATTTAACCAGGCCGCTTCATCCCCCGAGTGGCGGCCCATCTTTCACCTGCCACCGAAAAATGCGCTGCAGGTATTCAGAAGGTAGCGTGTCCCAAAGTCACAAACAACTGCGCTTTGGTGGAGACTGACATCCATCTACTAGCTCTCCTGAAACGGATTTAGTTTAGGGCGGAAGCTCCAAAACGGTGTCGGTCACAGTAAGGAGCACAAGTCCCGGACCACGAACCGTTTCATGGTTCGTTGTGCCAGAATGGCATGAAAAACTAAGCTAGGGCGGTAAGTACCCTGTCTTGAAAATTCCCGCCAAAGTTACGTTGACTTTATCCATGCGCCATTGTCGTTCTGACCTGGCATCTTGACCCGTTGGAACAGTTCATTGATTTTCGCGCGGGTTTCCTCGTGTTGATGTTCTTTGATATGTTCGGATAGCTGGTCGAGTTGCTTCATTAGTTCGCGTTGTTGTGAATCTTGCACGGCGTTTTCCCTTTTTGCCTCCAGACGCACCAACGGCCCCAGCAGCACTAACTGGGGCCGTGACGTGGTTTGAGTAGAATTGGCAAGCCTGACGGACGGTAGCGCATAGGCGAAGCAGCGTAAAGCTAGTCCTTGTGGCAAGGCTTGTCAATTGCAAAAATCCCCCAGTATTCATGCGGTCTACGCGGCTTCTTCTTCTGTTCGGCACAAATCCTTCTGGCCAATTCACAGAAAAGAAGCAGCTGCGGCGCTTTGGGAAGACGGTTGCGAGCCTTGAGGCCTAGGTCGGCAATCCGAAGCGGACGCTCCGGGAGGAGCGTCCACTTTTAGGCGGCCCAACTCTTATCGGAGTTGAACCGCTGGAAGAACGCTCGTTCCTTCAATACGAACGGCGTCAAGGTACTGAGGATTGATACCCAACGCTTTGAGAATGGTAGGCGCCACCTGAGCAGTACCCACTGCGG
>Ga0126381_100007205_pt1 | contig 12364 bp, 7 predicted proteins | sample PanSoiMetPlot_28_FD_96465 | JGI IMG/M metagenome (GOLD analysis project Ga0126381, IMG submission 96465) | Tropical forest soil microbial communities from Panama - MetaG Plot_28 | ecosystem: Environmental > Terrestrial > Soil > Tropical forest > Bulk soil | place: Panama | collected 2016-02-17
CAATGATCGATTCGGAGGCGGCCATGATTCGCTTCCTGAATTTGATCGGCAGCGAACCGGAAATCGCACGTATCCCCATCGTGATCGACAGCTCGAAGTGGAGCGTGATTGAAGCCGGACTCAAATGCCTGCAAGGGAAACCGGTCGTGAACTCCATCAGTCTGAAAAACGGCGAAGAAGAATTTCTTCGTCAGGCGCGGACGATCAGGCGATACGGCGCTGCCACTATCGTGATGGCGTTTGATGAGAAAGGGCAAGCCGACAATTTTCAGCGCAAAATCGAGATCTGCACACGCGCTTATGATGTGTTGACACAAAAGGCGGACTTTCCGGCGAACGACATCATATTTGATCCGAACATCCTAACGATCGCGACCGGTCTCGAGGAGCATCGCAACTATGCGATCGATTTCATTGAAGCGACGCGGTGGATCAAAAAGAATCTGCCGGGAGCGCGCGTCAGCGGCGGAGTCAGCAACATTTCATTTTCGTTTCGCGGCAATAACGCTGTGCGCGAGGCAATGCACGCCGCCTTTCTGTATCACGCGATCCGGGCCGGTCTCGACATGGCTATTGTGAATGCCGGACAACTGGCAGTTTACGAAGAAATCGACCTCGAGTTGCGCGAACGCGTCGAAGACGTGCTGTTGAATCGCCGCGACGAGGCAACAGAACGGTTGATCGAGTTCGCCGAGGGCGTAAAGGCGAAGGGCAAAGCACGGGTCACCGACGAATCCTGGCGAAAGCAGCCTGTCGAAGAGCGCCTCAAACACGCATTGGTCAAAGGTATCATCGAGTACATCGACACTGATACCGAAGAAGCGCGCCGCGAATACAAGCGGCCGCTGGAGGTGATTGAGGGTCCGCTGATGGCCGGGATGAGTGTGGTCGGCGACTTGTTCGGCTCTGGCAAAATGTTTCTGCCGCAGGTGGTGAAGAGTGCGCGGGTAATGAAAAAAGCTGTTGCTTACCTGATGCCGTTCATGGAAGCGGAGAAATCTGCCGATGCGAAACCGCAGGGGCGCATAGTTATGGCCACTGTGAAAGGCGACGTGCACGACATTGGCAAAAACATCGTTGGCGTGGTTCTGCAATGTAACAACTATGACGTGATCGATCTCGGCGTGATGGTCCCCGCGGCGAAGATCCTGCAAACAGCGCGCGAAAAAAATGCGGATGCGATCGGCCTCAGCGGACTGATTACGCCGTCGCTGGACGAAATGGTTCACGTCGCGCAGGAGATGGAACGAGAGGGATTTCGGCTGCCGCTTCTGATCGGAGGTGCCACGACAAGTCGCGCACACACTGCGGTGAAGATTGCGCCGCATTATCACGCCAGCACTGTGCACGTGCTTGACGCATCGCGCGCGGTTGGCGTTGTGAACGCTTTGCTCAATCAACAACTGAAATCGGATTTCGACAGAAAAACGCGCGATGAATACGAGCGTTTGCGCCAGGAACACGCTGCAAAAACAGAAAGAAAGAAGCTGCTGCCGCTCGAGCTGGCGCGCTCAAATCAAACGCCCATCGACTGGAGCAGCTATGTGCCACCAAAGCCGGAGTTTTTGGGAGTGCGCGCGGTGGCGACCAATCTGGGGAGCACGCTGGGTGATCTGGTTCCATACATCGATTGGTCGCCGTTCTTTCATGCTTGGGAGATGCGTGGTCGTTACCCGGCGATTTTCGATGACCCTAAGATTGGCAAACAGGCGCGCGAACTCTTCGACGATGCGCAGGAATTGCTTGAACGCATCGTAGCGAAAAATCTACTGGCCCATCGCGGCGTTTATGCATTTTGGCCGGCAAACGCTGTTGGCGATGACATTGAAGTTTACGCTGACCAAGCCAGGGCTGAAAGGCTCGCCACGTTTTATTTTCTACGGCAGCAAATGCAAAAACCGATGGGCCAATTCAATTACTGCCTGGCCGATTACATAGCGCCGAGATCGAGAACCGAGAATCGAGAATCGAGAATCGAAGATTATCTAGGCGGATTCGCGGTCTCCATTCACGGTGCTGATGAGGTCGCCGAGGAGTTCAAGCGTCAGCATGACGATTACAGCGCGATCATGACTAAAGCGTTGGCAGACCGGTTAGCTGAAGCGTTCGCTGAATATCTACATCAGCAAGCCCGCATCGCGTGGGGATTTGGGCGCAACGAACAACTCACGAATACAGATCTGATCCGTGAAAAATACCGCGGAATCCGTCCGGCTGCCGGTTATCCTGCGTGTCCCGATCATGCCGAGAAACGAATATTGTTCCATTTGCTCGATGCGGAAAATAAGGCCGGGATCAAATTGACGGAATCTTTTGCCATGCATCCCGGCGCGAGCGTGTGCGGGCTTTATTTTTCGCATTCGCAGGCGAGATATTTCGGTGTCGGCCAAATCGGGCGCGACCAGGTAATCGATTACGCGACTCGGCGCTGCGAAGCAGTCGCCACGGCCGAAAAAAGGCTCGCACCAAATTTAGGATACAGCTGATACGGCGGATTTTTCCGGGGAGCACAGGTCGTCAGCCTGGGTTCCCCAGATGCGAAGTCAGGCAAACCGTGTTATAATTCCACTCGATTCGGGGCGTAGCTTAGCTTGGTAGAGCGCGTGGTTTGGGACAAGCGACCGAAAAATATACCCATTTCTTCCCACCTGCTCTGACGTGATTTTCAGAGGTGAAATGATCGTGTGGGTCTTGCCTCAACTGTTCTCAAGTGAGCCCAAAAAATTTCGTCGGTGGATAAACAGGTGGATAAAGAACGCTTATCCAAAAGGGCCCAATTGGGCGACTGGCGGACTCAAAATCCCTCTAAGTTTCTCGTATCGATCTCTCTCCCTTAGTTGTGCAAACACTTGCGAGAGAAAACGGCCCGTTTCAGCTCGTACCGTCAACATCAGGTTAACGAGGTTGCACGGCGTACGCGATCTGAGTCACCGCTCCAATCATTTCACGGTTGAGGTGAGCGTGCGGACACCGTAATCTGCGTAAGTGACGGAGTCCTCTGCCTTGCTCGCGCTGTCCAACGCCCCCACGTGGTTCTGCTTGAGGGCCGAACCCAAGCGAGAGCATCTGGCGGCGACCGCACTGCGGCGCCGCTTTGGAATCGAGTGTTTATCGCCGCGATTACGCTTTCGCAAGCTGACCCAGAGAGGCCCAGTGTGGTTTGTGGAGGCGATGTTTCCCGGCTATTTGTTTGCGAAATTTGTCTATTGCACCCAGTATCGCGCCGTTGAAAGCTCCCACGGAGTCCGGGGAGTCGTCCGATTTGGAGAGCGCCTGGCAACGCTGCCGGCAAATACTGTCATTGCCCTTCAATCAAAAGCGGGTGCTGAAGAAGTCGTCACCGTTGATTCGTCCCTGCAAATTGGCCAGCCAGTCCAATTAATAGAGGGTCCGTTTCAGGGGCTCGAGGTCGTCGTCACGCAGCTTTTGCCTGCTAAAGAAAGGATCCGAGTGCTGCTTGAGTTTCTTGGCCGATCACTGGAGATGGAAGTTCCTGCGCAAAAAGTGCTCCCCGCGTAAGCGGCGACCAGTACAGACACAAAGTGGCTGTCCAGAGGAACAGCCACTTTGCCCTCCCCAGCTAGCTTCACGAGGACCGGGACGCTATTGCTGGAAAACTTTTTGCTTAACTGGCCAGGTAACGCCGCACCATACCCAGCGCGCCGAGGCCCGCACCAAGCAGCATGACTGTGGCACCGCCATCCGGAAGCCCAGTCGGGTTGAGCAGCGTCCAGGAGGTAATTCGTTTGTAGCCTGCTTGCATCGTATTGCTTCCCAGAAGATTGCCTGTAGGGTTTCCGTTCGAATCCAGCTCGACCTTAGCGTACCTGTAGACTTGGATGATGCCGGTTAGACCTGCAATATTAAACACCGCTACGCTTCCCTCGGTTGGACCATCGTAGCTGACGACCAGGTAATTAAAGGTCCCAGTCTGTGACAGGTCGATAGATATTGGGGTTGTGCCATCCCCAAATCCGGTTCCAAGCACAGCTCCCGTAATTGTAGCCGGAGGGCCGCCAGCCAAGGTAGTACGCGAATAGAGAGAGCCATTTAAGGTCTGCTGATTGTTGGTTAAATTGGACATCTGGAGTAAGGTATTCGCCATGTCAGCGTCGCGCTGAGCTTGACCCCCGCCCCCGTTATGTAGACCTGGGATGACCGTCCCTATAAGGTTCGGACTATCAGTCGTGTACGACATCTCCAAGACCGCGTCGGCCCGTTCAGTCGCCAACGACAGAAGGCCGAAAACCACGGACACCGCCAGCCATTTCGTGATGTTTCTCATTTTCATTTTTAACACTTCCTTATTGTTCGCTCCGCAGCACCACGCCAAGAAGCGTCTAAGATGAAAGCACAGAGTGTGCCAACTTATGTAACATATTGGCTATCAAGGATAAACGGGATGACACTGTTGCGGTTCTCTGGAGGGCTTTTGTAAGCTGTTCCGACGCAATTAACTGCTTTGAGTACATCTCGACGGTTATAAGATGTTCATTACCTGTGGTTTGCGTGTTTCTTTGCGCCGAAGAAAATTCTGTAAATTTTTCCTTATAAAAACGGCCACAACGCCAAACCTTGGTTACGAATTAGCCGGGGAAAGACACAGATATTTGGAGATCGCTGGCAACTGTGCTTTGAAGGCACGCTCGCAGCACTTGAATCGAAGGCTGCCCCAACCAGGCCGTCCATCGATTCCTGTCCAAAACCGGCCAGCGGTTAGAACTGTAGAGGGATCTTTTGAAGGGCTCGAATCGTGGTCACTCAAGTTTTCTTTCCGAAGAACCAATTCACGTGCTGTTCGACTTTTTTTCGGCGATCGCCCGAGAAGAAAATCCCAACAGGAAACGTACTCCTTCCTTAGCGGAACCCGCTCCAAGAAACAAAGTGGCCGTCCAGAGGAATGGCAACTGCGTTTCCAGCTCAGCTTCGCGAGGACTGGGACACTTTGCTGGAAAATCGTGCAGTTAACGGATTAGGTAACGCCGCATCATACCCAACGCGCCGACGGCCGTCCCGAGCAACATCACCGTCGCACCGCCATCCGGAACTCCAGTCGGGTTCAGCAGCGTCCAGCTGGTAATTAGGTAGCAGCCTGGCTGAGCAGTATTACGTCCTATAAGATTGCCGGTAAAATGTCCGTTCATCATTTGGGGCTTAGCATAGCGGTAAATCTGAATGGTACCGGTTAGACCTGAGATATTCCACACCGCTACACCGCCGTTTGGATCATCTGAATCACCGTATGTAGCGACCAAGTACTGAAAGGTCCCGTATTGCGAAAGGTTGAGGTTTATTGCAGTTGTACCATCCGAAAACCCGTTCATGGTCACAGCTCCCGTAGTCGTGGCTGGGGCGCCGCCAGGCCAGGTAGTGCGCGCATAAATCGAGCCATTTGAGGTGATGTGAGTTTGAGCGCCCATCCCCAGTAAAAAGTTCGTCATCGCAGCGTCATGTGCGGCTTGACCGGGAGGTGAGACCTGCCCTGGGAACACCGTGCCCAGAAGATTCGCGCTATCAGTCGTGTACGACATTTCCAAGATCGCATCGGCCCGTTCAGTCGCCAAAGAGAGAACTCCGAAAACCACTGATGCCGCCAGCCATTTCGTTATCTTTTGCATTTGATTTTTAACTCCTTGTTGTCGCTTTGGAGCACGCCATCTAAGAAGCCTCTTGAACGGCAGCACAGTTTATGCCAACTAACATAAAATCCTGATTATCAACGATAAACAAAATATAAGTGTCAGGGTTGCAAGCACGGACTTTGTAAGATGCGCCGACACCTGACTGCCTTTAGCAACTCCAACTGCCGTAAGCGGTTCATTACCTAAAAGTTGTATGTCTCTCCCAGCCCGAGAGATTCTGTAAGTTTTTCCTTATAACGGCAGGGGGAACCCCGAACTTTGAGCAAGACCCAAAAGTCACTCTCGGTTCAAGTCCGCGAGGGCACGTTTTGCTTCTGTCGCAAAGGGTTCGTGAAGTCCGTCGGTCAAGGCCTGGTTAAGAGCTCCCCGTGCCTCGATTTTTTGGTTGGCTTGGAGCTGAGACATTCCCAAATAAAACAAAGAATCAGCACCGAGCGCTCTTTTCCGAGCGCTCTCCTGTAGCAATTGGACCGCGCGCGGGTACTCCTTTTTCTCGTAACTCAATCGCCCCAGAAGCTCAGCCAGTTGGGGATCGTCCGGTAACGTCTTGCGCGCCTTTGCGGCGAGGTCGTAGCCGGCAGCGACCGTTGATGAATCTTGCGCATACAAGGCAGCAAGGCGTTTCTGCGCCGGCGCGAAATCTGGCAACAGGCGCAGCACGTCACTGTAAATGTCGGTCGCTGACTTAACTTGACCGCGCTGCGTGAGAAGCGCGGCATCAGCCATCAGTGCGGGCACATATTCGGGATTCGATTTTAGTTCCTTTTGCACTTCGCTCTCGGCGGCCGTGAGTTCCTTGGAATTTTCGTCAAGTGCGATGAAGGTGAGAAATTTCTTGGCGTCGGCAACCTGGGTTGGATCAGGGTTGATCATCAAAACCTTTTGCATGGCGTCCCGTGCTTGGGGTACTCTGCCCACGCTGTAAGCCGCCCACGCCAAATCATGCAGAACCGAAGCATCGTTTTGGCGCTGCCGGGCCGCTTCTTGGAGAAGGCTGTAAGACCAGGCGAAATTGCCACTCTGGTACACAACCTTGCCGACAAAGGCAGCGATCTGGGGATCGTCTGGCGCCAGCTCGCGGGCTTTCTTTGCATAAGCGAGAGCTTTCTCCTTGTTGTGGAGCGGACCCGCGTTGAGTTGGGCGAGCTTGGTTACGGCGGCGATAAGCTTGGGATTGACCTTCAACGCCTGTTGAAAAGCTGTGGCAGCCTTGTCGGCTGATCCCATTTTTTCATACGCTTCGCCAAGACACACCAGGGAGACTGGATCGTTTGGCTGTTCCTTAATCATTGTCTCGAGTTGTGCGATGGATAGCTCCGGCGACACGCTGGTGCCATTCTCGAGCATGGCCAGACGATGTTTGCTCTCGTCTTTATTCGGGAAATCTTTGGCTGTGTTGGCCGCTTTTTTGAAGGCGACCTTGGCGATGTCCGTCTGCCCCATCATGTAGGCAGTCATGCCCAGGTGAAATTGAATTTCCGGATTATCAGGAGCTTTTTCGACGCTCTCTTGGAGTAAGGAAAGGGCTTGCTGGTAGTCGCCGCGTTTATAAAGAACCCAGCCCAAAGTATCGGCAACGGCTGGGTCTTGGGGTTGGACATCGCGGGCCTTGCGTGCCAGTTCGTAAGCCTTGTCCAGGTTGTTCAGGTGTTCGGTGTAAAGGTAAGCGAGGTTGTTTAGCACGAGGACAAAGTTCGGGTTGATGGCAAGGAGCTTCTCATACACGTCGCGTGCCTGTGTAAAATTCCCATTCCTTTCGTATAGGAGCGCCAGCGTCAGCAACGCCTGCGCATTGGGAGTCTTCGCAAGCTGGGCCTGTAACTCGGTGATCGCCTGCGGAACTTTATTGGTAGCAAGATAGCTCTGGACCAGTAGATCGCAGGCGGCGACAAAATTCGGATCCAGCTGGAGCGCCTTGTGAAGCTCTACTTGGGCTGCATCCCATTTTCCTTCAGCAGCAAGAATTTTGCCTTCAAAATAATGGGCAGCCGGCGAATCGAGCGTTTTTTCAAACTGTCGCCGTACCCGCAGTCGCGCAGACTCGAAATCTTTCCCTAACAAGTCTAGATCGACCAGCTTATCAACCGGCGACAAATTATCCGGCGCGAGCTGTACGGCTTTTTCGAATGCCTTGCGCGCTTCGTCATTCCTTTTGGCCTGGCCATATGTCTGCCCGAGCGCGATCTGGAGCTGCACATCGTTCGGCGCGAGCCTAACTTCGTTCTCGAGGACAGCAACGGCATCGTTAAACCGATCGAGGGAGCTATACGCGGTGGCCAACAGCAGTGCGGCGCTCTTCAGATCAGGCTTTCCTTGTAGCAAACGGTTCAGTGGTTCGATCACCTTTTCACCGTGACCGGTGGCAACATTTATTTGGGCAAGCAGCAGTACGGCATCAGTGTAATTTGGATTGATTGAGAGAGCCTGATCCAACGCCAGCGTTGCCTGAGCGATGTTGTTATCCTTGAAATATGCGCCTGCCAATTCGTATTTGATCATCGGACTGTCGGGATATGTTTGATCCAGTCGCTCCAGAACTTCGATCGCTTTTTTCGTGTCGCCCTTTGCCAGAAGGACATTGCCCTGTAGCCTGCGCCCATCGACGTAGTCCGGGTCGCGGGCAAAGACGTTTTCAAGAAGCGAGAGCGCCTCATCGTATTTCTTGGCTCTGAAGGCAACCTCGGCTAGTAAGGTCCAGCCGGGGGGATAATCCGGCGCTTTCTTTGTCATTTCGGTGGCAATCGTTCTTACTTCCTCGATATCACCGACAGCGGATTCGAATGCTGCGTATTTCAAGCGCGCGAAGGAACGAACCGCGGCGAGCTCCGCCGCTTTCTTGAACTCTTCGCCAGCATTCTTCCGATCTTTTTGGGCAAGATATACATTACCCAGTGCCATATGCGCCTCGAACAATTTAGGATCAGCAGCGAGCGCCTGCTGAAGAGCGTTGAAAGCAGCGGCCAGATTGCCGCTGTTGAAAAATAGATTCGCCGAAGCAAGGTGAAAAGAGGCGTCGTTCTTGTTGGAAAATTTCTGGAGCGCTTGCTCGGCGATCCCGATCTCTTCTTTATTTTTCGCCGCTTCCGTCAACGTGACTAGGGCTCTCCCATTGTCCGGAGCTTGTTCGAGTATTTTGAGTGCTTCTTTTTGTGCTTGGTCAAGTCGCCCGATGGTCACATAACAACGAGCTAGCCGTACGCGATTTTCAATGTTCTTCGGGTCGAGCTCGATCGCCTTTGCTAAAAACTCAGCGGCGCGCAATGGCGCCGAATCCTCCTCCCAGATTGCGCCGATCCGCTCAAACGCGAGCGCGTTTTGAGGATCCAGCCGGATCACGTTCAGGTAAGTCACCCGAGCTTTGTCGTAGTCGCCGCTCTTAAAATAATTGTCAGCCTGACCAAGGAGGCGCGCCTTCTTGTCTCCTTTGGAGCAGCCGGTAACAACGAGGAGAGTCAGAACAAGACTTAAAATTCTCAACAATGTTCTTGTTTGCATGTGCAGAAGGGTTTCGATGTTAGTTGGTAGTTGTAGTAGTGCCCTCTTTGGCAATACTGAGTTTTTCCATGAGCTCATAAAGAGTCGGTCGGCTAATCCCCAAATCAGCCGCTGCGGCAGTAATTCTCCCGGAATGTCGCTTCAGCGCTTGCTGGACCATGTCGCGTTCCACTTGCTCGCGCGCTTGTTTTAGCGTCGCACCAGCCCACGCTGACGCCGCTTTCTGGCCATCCAGCTCCAGATCCTTTGCCTTGACGCGGGAGCCACCTGCCATGATAACGCCGCGCTGCACTCGGTTTTGTAGTTCGCGCACATTGCCGGGCCATGAATGACGCGTCATTGCATTCAGCGCGTCGGGCGCGAACACGAGCTTCCGGCGTCTTTCCTGCGCGTCATACCGCTGAAGAAACTCGCGCGCCAGAAACATAATATCGTCACCGCGTTCGCGAAGCGGTAGCAGCCGGATCGTGACAACAGCAAGACGAAAATATAAATCCTCGCGAAATTTACCGTCGTCGATCATTTGTTTGAGGTCGGCATTGGTCGCGGCGACCAACCGCGTATCGACCTGGATTTCCTGTCTTCCGCCTACGCGCTGAAACCGCTGCTCTTGAAGAAACCGGAGCAACTTTACCTGAATGGCTGGTGGAAGCTCGCCAATCTCATCTAAAAACAATGTGCCGCCGCTGGCGGTTTCCAGTAGACCTTTACGCTGAATGTGTGCGCCGGTGAACGCGCCTTTTTCGTGACCAAACAGTTCGCTCTCCAAAAGGTTCTCGGGAATGGCGTTGCAGTTGATGGCAACAAAAGGGCCGTCCTTGCGCCCGCTGCGGCGGTGAATTGCGGCTGCCGCCATCTCTTTACCAGTGCCGCTCTCTCCCAGCAAAAGCACCGAAACATTCGTCCCTGCGACTTTGCGAATAAAAGAAAAGACTGACTGCATCTGAGGGCTGGTGCCGAGCATGTCCTCAAATACTTCCGGTCGCTGCCTCTGTTGCAACTGGCGATATTCTTTCTCGAGATCTACCACGTGGATGCACCGACGAAGCAGGAATTTTAGCGCCTCCATCTCCACTGGTTTGCACAAGAAGTCGTAAGCGCCTGCTCCGACCGCCTGGATTGCATTCTGTTTTTCGTTTTGTCCGGAAACAACAATCACCTTGGCCGAGCGATCGCTTCCCAGAATGTCGGATAATGCTGCCATTCCTTCGTCGCACTCGTTAGGCCGTGGCGGAAGGCCCAAATCAAGCAGGGTCACCGCTGGAGAGTTTGCCGCAAAGGCTTCTACCGCACCTCTGCGATCTTCGGCCAAGCACACCTCATAATCCTGACTTAGCGCCCATTTCATCTGGGTGCGGATGGCCTCATCGTCATCCACAATCAGTACTCTCGGTTTCATTGTTTCTGGTGGTTGAGAGGCAACATCAGCCGGAAAGTCGTGCCAACGGCGGGCTCACTATCGACTGTAATTTGCCCCCGATGCGCTTCGACAATCATCTTGGATTGAAACATCCCGATCCCCAGTCCTTTCTTCTTTGTACTACGAAACGGACGAAAAAGTGATGACCTAAGAAACGCCTGGCTCATTCCGCACCCATTGTCGCTGATCGAAACGACCGCCCAGTGGGCGTTTTGCGTCGTCTCAATTGTTATCTCTCCTTTGGGCCCGACAGCGTCGCGGGCATTCAGAAGCAAATTGGTGATTACACTGCCGAATTGATCGCAATCGAGCTTCAGTTTGGACTGCAGAGCAAGCCGTTTCGTCACCTTTATATTCGCTCTGCCATTTAAGGCCTTGAGCGCGTCATCAACGACTGAATTAAGGTCCGCTTCGGCGAGATTGAGCTCGAAATGCCTTAAAGCCGTGAGGCGGCCAATGACTGCATTAATACGATCTGCCGTTTCTACGATCCCGCGCAAAACGTCTTGTCGGAAAAGCGGATCATTAAAATGGACTGGTAAATTTTGAAGCGTTAGACTCAGCGTCGAGGCGGCGTTTTTTAGGTCGTGTACGAAGAACGCAGACATCGCCTGAAATGCTTCCAGTTCTTTTCCCCGCGCGATCTCGTCTGTGAGCCGAAGGTTCAGCAGACCCACAGCAATCTGGTCGCCCATGCACTTCAGCAGATCCAACTCTTCAATAGTGTACGACGTGCCACCGACTCGATCTGCCATGATGACAACGCCCGTACAGTGACTTCCAGCGCATAACGGCACACAAACTGGATTCCCTCCCGTTCGAAACTGACTCAAACTGATTTGCCTCAGGCTCTCGGCATAATCGCCTTTAGCCTTTTCCAAATCAAAAGGCTTGGTAAGCATGCGAATGCTTGCGAAATTTTGGTCCACCTTTGGAAGCATGTCGATGGCCTCCTGTCCTGACTTGGAGGTGGACGCCGCAAACGCCAGTCGGTCTTGTTCGTCAAGCAGCCAGATGGAAACTGACAGAACGCTGAACGTTTCAGAGATCAATTTCGCCGCGGCCGCGCACAGTCCGGACTGATCGAATACATTAGACATGGATTGCGTCACTCGCGTCCATATTTGCCGGAAATCATACTGTGGCCTCTTAAAATGGCGGCTGACAATGCGATTGATCTTTTGGCGGATTCTATTCGAGACCAACAGTATGGCGAGCAACGCAAAAGCAAGGAGCACCAAAAACGCTTGCAACTGGAAGCCTCCCGGCTTTCCGGTTCGCGCTACCACCTGAGCAAGAACACCTACGACGAAAAGATACGCTCCGGCCAAAACGAATGTCAGCGATGTGCGCAAGACAGCTTGAGAGGGATAAACATCGATCTCGCCAAAACCGCTTCGACCAAAAGCTACCACAATCAATGCGCATCCGATTAGAAGCGCAACCGTGTCCACATCACTGAGGATTAGAATGTCCTCGGAAAAGAGCAGGGCTTGACTGAGAGTATAAATTCTCGCTCCGAATACAACGCCCAAACCAATAACGAGAAATTTGATTCTCCATTGCATTGTGCCGACTGCTGATCGGAAAGTTTTTTCCAGGTTCATCAGAATCACGACCGCGGCAAAGAGCTGAAACCCGTTGAGCATTTTGGCCGTTGCATTGGAACGGATCCACGAGTCTGCGCCTGGCTCGGCGTACTGAGAAGCAGGCACCAATTGGTCGTGGAAAACCAGAGACATCCCAATTGGGATTAAGAGCGCCGCGAGGACAAGAAACCAGGTCCTCACTGGTAACGTGCGGGCAC
>Ga0126381_100007206_pt1 | contig 12361 bp, 7 predicted proteins | sample PanSoiMetPlot_28_FD_96465 | JGI IMG/M metagenome (GOLD analysis project Ga0126381, IMG submission 96465) | Tropical forest soil microbial communities from Panama - MetaG Plot_28 | ecosystem: Environmental > Terrestrial > Soil > Tropical forest > Bulk soil | place: Panama | collected 2016-02-17
AGTTTCACCACGCCTTCCGGAGTGACTTTGATGTTCGCCGGCTTCAGGTCGCGGTGAATGACTCCTTTTTCGTGCGCGTATTCCAGCGCCTCGGCGATCTGGCGGGCATAGTTGAGAGCGGTATCGAGGGGCAAGGGCGCGGTGAGCGTTTCGCCCTCGACCAGTTCCATGACGATTGCCCGTTCCTCGAAACCGTAGAGGTGCGCGATGTTGGGGTGGTTGATGGAAGCCAGCACTTCGGCCTCGCGCTGGAACCGTGCCATGCGCGCAAGGTCGTTGGCGAAAGCTTCCGGCAGCATCTTCAGCGCGACTTCACGCTTCAGCCGGGTATCCCTGGCGCGATACACCTCGCCCATCCCACCCGCGCCCAACAGCCCGAGAATTTCGTACGAGCCGACGCGCTTGCCGGCGTTCACCGGCCCGGAATCCGCGCAAGCCAGCAAGGACACCACCTCTTGCCACACGTCAGGTTCCCGGGGACACGCAGCGGCGAGGTAGTCCTCTCGCTCGCCCGGCGCCTTCGCCAGCGCGGCATGGTAGAGGGACTCGATCCTAGCCCAGCGTTGCGGGTCCATGTCCGTTCACTTCTCCATCAGCGCGGGCCAGTTCAAGACAACCGTGATGGGTGCAGGTCTCGTCGCTGACCCAGTCATTGCGGTAGCGTCGATCAGGAATCTCCTGCCATCACGGGTCACATCGTAGCGGGAGACTACCGTGTCGCCGGCCAAGCCACCGGCAGCAACCGGCGCGGAGAAGAGTGCTCTCGGGCTGCCCTCCTTTTCGAACGCAGGGGTCGTGGTGACGACGACTGACATCAGCTTCGAGTCTCCGGAGATATAAAAGAGTTCCCGGCCATCCCGGCGCCAGCGCGGCTGGGTACCCCCATCCGTAGAAATCAGCCAATTCCCGCCTGATCCATTCGGGAACGGTCGTACATGGATCTCGTTTCGTCCCGTTTCGGTGGAGGTGTATGCGACATAGTTTCCGTCGGGCGAGAACTGACCCTCCCTCGGACTGATTTCGGCCTGAAGGTAATTTTTCGGTTTACGGTCGTCGCCAGTCAAGGGCAAATACCACAGCTCACCTGCCGCCCTATAAAGGAGGAAGCGTCCGTCTGAGCTCCAGTCGTATGGAGACGGTGCCCCTACCGCTGACGTGAAGAGCACATCTCCATTTCCGAGGCCGTTTGAGGCCTTCTCGATCAGGTTGGGGCCGTTGCTAAAAGCAATCCGCCTCCCGTCCGGCGACCACACCGGCATCAAATTCTGCGAGGAATCCGAGGTAAGACGTTCGAGCGTTCCACGCGCGAATTCATAAATCCAGACATCGGGGTTTCCGAAGCCGTTCGATCCTTCCGTCTGGCTTAGCGCGACGCGCGTTCCATCCGCCGAAAGTGCGACGCCGGCGTGCCGGGCGGGCTCTCCAACGGTTTCGAGTTTCTTCCCATCGCGATCGAACCAGGTAAGCTGACTGGGGGCGAACAGCCTGGAATAGGCGACTACGCCAGTTTCGGACGCGGAATAGACGGGCATCCCGCTTAAGCTAGTCCGCAGATCGCCGGCGATCAACACGGGCTGTCCGGCCAAGCGTAAACGCCTGTTATCGAACCGTTGGGCCATCAAAGCACTCTCGCGCCGGAACAATACATAGCCAGTTTCCGATCCGGTCGACTGCACGCAGAGCCCTGGCACCCAAGAGGCCAGACGGGTGGAGCTCTGTTGTTCCGGTTTCGCGTCTAGTGAACCAGTGAAGAATCCTTGACTCTCAGCCGCCTCCGAAAGGCGGGAATAACAAAAATGACGGCCATCCGGCAGGAAGGAAGGGAGGGCGTGTACACGTTCGTGGCGCGACTGATCGAGGACAGTCAGCGGGGAAGCGGCGCCTCCCGAATCGGAAACTTGCATCAGGCCATGGCCGACTGAACCAAAAATGATGATGCCGTCGCGACTCCATGCTCCACCCCGAAAGAGACCGGAAACCTCGCACAGTGTTTCCGGCGGGCCACCCGACAGCGCCACCTTTTTCAATTTGTCGCCAACATGAAACGCAAGGAAGCGACTGTCTGGCGACCAAAAGGAATCTGCCGCATTCTCAGTGCCTGGCACTAGGCGCACATCCATTGAATCCAGAGAGCGGATCCAGAGCATGCTGCGGCCCGCCGAACCGCTAGCGTGAAAGGCAATCATGCGGCCGTTGGGCGACAAGATGCTCCCGGCAGGGTCCTGGATGTCGAACCGCATCAACTCTGCCGCCGGGCGCTTCCCGGTGAAGTGAATGATAGCCAGCCATGCAGCGATCACGAAAAGCAGCGCAGCCGTCCCGGTTGCCAATCGCAATTTTGGATCAACAGATAATGCGGTCTCCTCAGTCCTGGGATTCTCTAACGCTATTCGGGCTTCACCGATTGCTTGCAATCGCTGCTTTCGATCCTTGGTGAGGCATCGACGCACCAGGTTTCGAATGGAAGCGGGCGTGGCGGGCGGCAGGGCATTCCAATCGGGCTCCACTTTCAGCACGCTCGCCAGTGTTTCGGAGATCGATTCGCCTTCAAATGCCCTCTTGCCCGTGAGCATTTCGAAGAGGACCGCGCCGAAGGACCAGATGTCCGAGCGTCGGTCGGCGGTTTTGCCCGTTGCCTGCTCGGGCGACATGTACGCCGCCGTCCCCAGAATCATTCCCACTTCGGTCGCTCCGGCGGTCAGGGTCGGCGACTTTGACGGATTGGCTGGCGATTGCGTTTGTCCCTCGATCGCCTTCGCCAGACCGAAATCGAGCAGCTTCACCACCCCTTCCTGCGTTACCTTGATGTTCGCCGGCTTCAGGTCGCGGTGAATGACTCCTTTTTCGTGCGCGTATTCCAGCGCTTCGGCGATCTGGCGGGCATAGTTGAGAGCGGTATCGAGGGGCAAGGGCGTGGTGAGCGTTTCGCCCTCGACCAGTTCCATCACGATTGCCCGCTCATCGAAACCGTAGAGGTGCGCGATGTTGGGGTGGTTGACGGAAGCCAGCACCTCGGCCTCGCGCTGGAACCGTGCCATGCGGGCAGGGTCGTTGGCGAAAGCTTCCGGAAGCATCTTTAGCGCGACTTCACGCTTCAGCCGGGTATCCCTGGCGCGATACACCTCGCCCATCCCGCCCGCGCCCAACAGCCCGAGAATTTCGTACGTGCCGACGCGTTTGCCGACGGTCACCGGTCCGGAATCCGCGCACGCCAGCAAGGACACCACCTCTTGCCACACGTCAGGTTCCCGGGGACACGCAGCGGCGAGGTAATCCTCTCGCTCGCCCGGCGCCTTCGCCAGCGCGGCATGGTAGAGGGACTCAATCCTCACCCAGCGCTGCGGGTCCACGTTCTCCTTGCCTCAAACAGGCGCGCGACCTGTTTCAGGAAATTATACAGTTTAAATGAGCGATTTTCTATCGCGCAGCCCGAACCTCGACCTCGTCCACCGCGGGCATCAGCGCCATCGCAGACCATGCAGTTGCCGCCATCGAGATCCACTGGTCATGACCATGCGGGAATCCGCTCTCGAAATAGGGCTGGAAGCCGAATGCTCGCGAATGGACATGCCACGAGCCATCGGGCTCCTGCGTTCGCATCAGGTAGTCCACGCCTCGGCGGTACACCGCAGTCTTTGCGGATGCGGGATCGGAGGCAGTCAGCGCCGATAGAGAGAGCCCGGTCTCATACGCATCACTCGACATGTCGGCATTCTGTGCCCAACCTCCGTCGGGACGCTGTTGCGCGAGGAGTTCGCGAACTGCCGCCTGAATCTGATTGGCCGGCGCATCGGTCCAAACCAGACCCAGCAGGCGGAACGCGTAGTCGCCGCTGAATTGGGGCCTGGCCGTAACTAGAAAGTCGCGAGCGCGCGCAACTCTTGACTCCAGGTCCGCTGCCATTGCAGGAATGATATAGGACTTCATCGCTCGTGCGGCTAATGCAGTTTCGGGGATGTCCCCTTCGGCGCTGAGCGGAGGCCGCGTATCCACATTGAAATGCCAGTGCCCGTCAGGATGTTGAGCGAGCGCCAGGCAACGCACGATTGCATCGGTGAGAGAATCGGATGCATAACCCTCGGCTTTCAACGGAATCAGGGAATACGAACCGACACCCGGCGAACCGGGAATCCCGCAGGCGCCTGACAGCAGATGGTCGCGTTGGGGCGAATACAAAGCAATTGTCTGCCTCGCGAGTTGTTGTGTGGACGCGGGATTTACCGGATAACCGCGGCGGCGCGCCTCCGTGAGCGCCATCAGTGGAATAGATACGTTGTGGCATGAAATGCATCCGCTTTTCGGAAAGAACTTTGGCGATGCCGCCTCCAGTAGGGCGATGCTCTTCGCGACGGAGTCGTGAGCGTCCTTGAATGCAGGTTCCGGAGATATCTTTGTCGGCTCCACGATCGCTCCTCCGGGAAGCGCTGCGATGATTTCTGGACGCGCGCCTGCCTGGGCCCAATCGGCCGCAGTGCGACCGAACTCGTCCTTGTCGTGGATGTCGGCGCCGCGGTCGAGCAGCGCACGCACCAGTTCAAGGCTTTTGTTCCTGGAGTTCGCCGCCATCATCAGCGGCGTGAGGCCTCGGTCGTCCGCCACATTCACCGGGGCGCCGGCTTCGAGCAATAGGTTGACAACCGTCAGATTGCCTTTGAACGCAGCATAGTGCAGGGCCGTCAAACCTGCGTCCGTCCTGGCTTTCGCATCGGCGCCGTGGTCCAGCAGCAGCCGTACGCATTTTTCGCAATCGGCATGGGCAGCGTTGATCAGGGCGGTGATGCCCTCCGCACGCTTCTTCAGACGATCCCGCGTGGATTCATCCAACTTGTCGCTGCGTGGAGTGGCGCGGATTTGACGAATGTTGGCCCCGCTCGAGCCGCTGGCTCCCGCATCCAGCAGGATCTTCAGATTTCCGGCCGCACCCGCTGATGCGGCGGCCATGACGGCGTCTACTCCTTGCGCGTCGATGGCTTTGACGTCTGCGCCCTTTCCGATGAGATAACGAACGACGTCCTCAGCGGAGCGTATGCCGGCGGCGATCAGCAGAGCCGTCTTGCCCGCTGCCGATAGATTTACGTCGGCCCCATGATCGACCAGCAGCTTGATCTTGTTAAGGTCGGGGATTGCCCTCATTAAAGCGGTGTGGCCCGCGTTGTTCGCGGCGTTCACGCCGGCCCCGTGCGCCAGCAGCAGGTCGACGGCCGCCGCTGTTCCGTAGGTGGCCGCCTGCATGAGCAGCGTATTGCCGTCCGCGTCACGAATGTTCACGTCGGCGCCCTTTTCGACGGCAGCTCGAACGCTGGAAGCATCGCCCCGCCGCAGAGCTTCGAACAAAGGCGGGGACTTTGGCGTCTCACAAGTCGCCAAGTTAGCGAACGAGCAGATCGCGCCGATGCCAATAAACAGGTAAAGTCTCATAAGTTCCTCCTTACGGCCGACTTTGATGGGCCATGCTCATCCATGCGTCACTTGCTAGAAGCGGCATTTTCCCTATCCGGACACCACGCCCGCTCCAATTTTTCTGTTATGATTCCCCCAAGTACGAGGCGAGGTAGGGGAATGCAGAGCCCGACAGAGCAAATCTCTGGACTGCTCGCCGGTTGGCGCGATGGCGACCGGGACGCCCTTGACCGCCTGTTCCCTTTAATCCGTACCGAGTTGCACCGGCTGGCCCGACGGCATCTGGGACGGGAGCGGAAGAATCACACGATGCAGCCTTCTTCGCTGGTGCAGGAGGCGTTTCTGCGCCTTCTCCCTGGCGCCGATGCGGGCTGGCGTGACCGGGCCCACTTCTTTGCCGCCGCTTCGCAGGTGATGCGGCACGTGCTGGTGGATCACGCGCGCGAGCGGCGACGTGCAAAACGTGGGGCGGCTGCCGTTCACGTTCCAGTGGAAGCTGCGGCGGTTCTCTCTCCCGACCAGGTGGAAGAGATTGTTGCCGTCGATCTCGCGCTACAGCGCCTGGCGAAGCAGGACGTGCGCAAGAGCCGAGTGTTCGAAATGCGTTTCTTCGGCGGAATGAGCGTGGAGGAAACCGCCGAGGTGTTGAGCGTGGCGCCGAACACAGTGATCCGGGACTGGAGCTTTGCTCGAACCTGGCTACGCCGGGAACTGCGCGGCGCCAGGACAGCCAACCATGGAACGCCTGCAGCAGATTGAGACTATCTTTCATCAAGCATTGCGGCATGAGCCTGCGCAGCGTGAAGCGTTCGTGCGCCATGCCTGCCGCGATGACAGCGACTTGCGGCGCCAGGTCGTATCTCTGCTCTCGAATTATGAGGACAATGCCAGCTCCGAGCCGTGGGCCGCGCGGGCAGCAGCTCAACTGATTGATCAGCCGGTCTCGCTCGAAGCCGGACAATCCCTTGGTCCGTACCGGATCGACTCTTTTCTCGCCGCCGGCGGCATGGGTCAGGTCTACCGCGCCACCGACACCCGGCTTGACCGCCAGGTTGCGGTCAAGGTTTCGGCCGCGAAGTTCAGTGAGCGATTCGAACGGGAAGCCAGGGTCATCGCTTCGCTCAATCATCCTCACATCTGCCAGCTCTACGACGTCGGACCGAATTATCTGGTCATGGAGTTTGTCGAAGGCTCGCCGCTCAGCGGACCGCTTCCCGTTACCAAAGCTGTCGAGTACGCCGGGCAAATCCTCGACGCGCTGAATACGGCACACCGCAAAGGCATCGTGCACCGCGACCTCAAGCCGCCGAATATCCTGGTCACAAAACTGGGAATCAAGTTGCTGGACTTTGGGCTGGCTAGGCAGAGCGGCCCCCTTCAGCAGGTCGAAGCCACGATGACAGCCGGATTGACCGCCCAAGGGGAGATCCTCGGAACCCTGAATTACATGTCTCCGGAACAGCTGCAAGGCAAGGAGGCCGATGCGCGCAGCGACCTGTTCAGCTTCGGATGCGTGCTTTACGAGATGCTCTCGGGTAAGCGGCCGTTTGAAGGAGAGAGCACGGCCGGCGTGATCGCGGCAATCCTGGAACGCGAGCCGGCTGTGTTGAGTCCTGCCTCGCGTCTGGAACGCGTGATCCAGGCCTGCCTGGCCAAGGAGCCCGATCGGCGCTTTCAGAACGCGCTCGATGTGAGGCTCGCGCTCAACTGGGCCGTAGAGCAACCACCGCCTTCCGCGAAGAGGTCTGGCCGGCGCCGGTGGTTGGCAGCGCTGGCGGCGCTCATGCTTGTTGCCGCGCTCGGAGGAGGCTGGGCGGTGTCGCGTTTCGCCAAGACCGCGGCCGAGGATCGTGTCATCCGTTTCCTGGTTACGCCGCCGACAGGCGGAAGCATTCATGGAGGGCCGTTTGAAGGGGTTGCGGTTTCACCAGACGGCCAGTCGGTCGCCTTCACCGCCGATGCGAACGGTCAGAATGTATTGTGGATTCGCTCGCTCGATAGCGAGACCGCGCGACTTGTCCCCGGAACCGAGGGCGCGCGTTTTCCGTTTTGGTCTCCGGACGGCGCCTCCATTGCGTTCTTCGCCGGCTCGGCATTGCAGCAGATCGATCTGCCGCACCAGAAGGTGTCGAAGGTTTGTGACGTGAATGGCCGCTTTAGCGGCGGAGCCTGGCTGGATGACGGGCGCATTCTGTTTGCGAGCCGGAACATAGGCATTTTCGTGGTGGCGGCCACGGGCGGCGTGCCGTCACCAGTGGCGCTGTTGGATTTTGCGCGCGGCGATGTCACCTACGCGAATCCGCAGCCGCTCTCCGAGGGTCGCTTCCTCTATACAGTGCAGAGTCTGGAATCGGTGGACATCTACGCAGCTTCTCTCAGTAAACCGGCCGATAGGACGCGGCTGGTCAGAGGTGGATACTCCGGATGGGTTGCACGCGGCCGCAACGGAGCGCATTACCTGCTGTGGCTCAGCGGGGAAACGCTGCTGGCACAGCCGCTTAATCTCAACAAGCTCGAACTCGCCGGCGGACCCCGGGTGCTGGCGGATCATACGAGCGTGGCTGCTTCCGGCGCCGGGACTCTGGTTTTCGGCTCTTCGCGGTCCGTTCGTCAGTTCGAATGGTTCGACCGGAACGGCAATGAGGCCGGCACGGTGGGTCAGCCAAACGCTTTCGTTTTCAGCCGCCTATCGCCCGATGGACGCCGCGTCGCCACGGAGCGCTCGGGCCCGAATGCCGACATCTGGTTGCTGGAGACCGGACGTGATGTGGCGAACCGCCTCACTACGGGTCACGGCGTCCACGTCTCTCCGGTATGGTCCCCGGATGGCCGGACGATCCTGTTCAGTTTCGGCGCGCCTTTCAACATATTTCGCATCCGCGTGGATGGCGGCGGCGCCGAAGAACGTGTGACGCAGTCGCCGAACAACCAGGTCCTTAATGACTGGTCGCACGACGGCCGATTCATTATTTACCAGCAGGCAACAGCCGACAACGGGCGCGATCTATGGACCGTGGAAGTGACACCTGAGGGAAAGCTCGCTCCGGGAGCCAGCCCGCGCCGCTACAACCGGGCGCCATTCAATCAAGTGTGGGCGCGGTTCTCTCCCGACGATCGCTGGGTTGCCTACCAGTCCGACGATTCGGGACGAGCCGAGATCTACGTTCAAGCTTTTCCCGAACCAGGCCAGAGGTTCGCGATCTCGGCCGGCGGAGGCACGTTCCCGGAGTGGGGAAAGGGCGGCCGCGAACTGTACTACCTGTCGACGAGTGGAAAGCTGATGGCAGTGGAGTTGCAATATAGAGGGAGTTCGCTTGAAGCCTCACCTCCCCACGAGCTGTTTTCGGCACCTCTGGTCGGCGACGGAACTCCTGTTTACGAAGCGGCTCCGGATGGCCGGCGATTTTTGACCGCTGTTGCCAGGAGCAACTCACAGCCTTTGACCGTGGTCGTCAACTGGCCGGCTTTAATGCAGCCGACCGCCAGCCAATAAGATGCATGCGCCTGAAGCCTCGCATTCTCGCCGAGAGCCATTTGTCGGCCGCACAATCTCGTCCCGCAGGTGAACTCCGCCGCTGTTCCCGCTCAGAACGGTCGTTCCGCTCACCACTTGTTCTCGTGGCGAGAATTGTTGTAACGCATTTTCGTGGGGTTCCGCAGCAACTGATCGGAATCGGTGGCATCGCTTCGCAAGCGGTGCTCTAAGAGTATGGGCAGGTTTCCGCTGAAAGAGGTTTTCGAACGGCGACGGCTGTCGCAAAAACCATCGAACAGGGTAGGCGATGGATCCCGCACATCTCGGTGATCGTCGGACCCGCGCGCAAAACGTGCTTCGAGGACGCGCCCCCTGCACCTTCTAGTGGATCGTCGCCGCTCCGTACAGAGGTCCGTTGCGGCTCTTAGGTAAACCACGTTCTCCGAGTCGTTATCCGACCGGAGATGCGGCGAAACGCCAGGCCACCAGATAAACGATATAGCGACTTCTCGCTCACAAGGATTTCCTCTGGTTGAGCCGCGCAACCGGGAATTGTCGGAAATGCTGCACTTACTGACGGCCTCAGGTTCCCGTTTGCCAAGAGTTTTGGTCGGAATCCAACCGGCCAGATCCACGCCTCCGGGTGAAGGTGCAAGGTGCACGATGGCACCAACCGACGCGGCAGCCCGGTCACCCCCTGCGCGACAACTCACGGAACAGCCACGTTTTGGCTACTCTCCAGTCGCGCGTCACCGTCTCTTCGGAAATCTCCAGAACCTCGGCTGTCTCCTCAACACTGAGCCCGCTGAAAATCCGCAGCTCTACGACCCTAGCCTTGCGCGGGTCGATTCGCGCGAGCGAGTTGAGCGCTTCGTCCAAGGCATCCATTTCCACTCCGCGCACCTTGGCACCCAGCAGAGCTTCGTCCAACGGGACTTGCAATCCCTCATCTCGCTTGGCGGTGCGGCGCTTGCGCGCGTGGTCCACCAGAATCCGACGGATCATCTGCGCATATAAGGCGAAAAAGTGGGCGCGATTGTTGCAGCGAATGCCGCGGGTTTGAACCAGCCTGACGTACACTTCATGTGCTAGCGTTCCGGAGTGTACGGCGTTTTTTAGAGGCTGGCGACGCAACTGCCGCCTGGCCAAGCCGCGAACATCGTCGTAAAGCAGGGAGAACAGTTGATCCATAGCTGCTTTGTCTCCCCGATTCCAAGCCTCCAGCAACTGCGTAATATCAGTTGGTTCCGCGTGGGGCATTGTCATTTCGAACGATCGTAACAAAAAGTTTTGCCTTCATGACAGTTTTGCCTTTCCGTTCACGGTAAGGAAGAGTGGACCAAATGCACCCTGGAGGATGTATGAAACGGTTCTCACTCTTGCCGGACTTCTCTCTGCCGGCGCTCATTTCGAACTCGACGGCCCGGCTCAATCTCTGGCGCGCGATCCTGCGGCACCTTCTATTCTTGGTTCCGGTTCTTGCGTCTGCCCAGGTTGCGCCGGACGTCAGCACGAACATTCAGCTCGAAAACTTCGTGTTTTATATGGATCAGACCGGCGACGCGACTAAATTCGGGACTCTCCCAGGACCTGTGCCTACAGACCCGCAACTTGGAGTTGCGTTGCGGCGGTACGCCATCATTGCCGACATCACGTCCATCGGCGGCAAGCCGGCGGCCGGCACATTCCTGGCGTACGGAATTGTAATTAGTCCGTCTAGCGCGCCTCAGCCAGTACCGGGGACCGTGATAGCCGACCTTCCGCGCAATCAGATGCACGACATGATTCTCGAGATCCTGACCCCGGAGAAGGTTGAGGTGGGGACGCTGTACGGATTCTGGATGGGTGCAGGAGCTTCGGCTCCGGGTGCGCCGACAGGAGCGGGGGCCTTAGCGGTCCTTGGCGGAACAGGCGCCTACGTAGGCGTCCACGGGCAGGGCGCTAACGTTGGCTCTTCAAACCTTCGTATCGCGTCCATGATGGAAGATCCGTCGCGACGCCGCGTAAATGGCGGAGGAAAGCTGAACCTCGGGCTAAATCTCTCCGGTCCTGCGTTGCCGGAAGTGACGTCGGTTTTTCACGCCGACTTCACAACAGTGACTTCTTCGAGCCCCGCGCGATCCGGAGAGATCCTGATTCTACGCGTGAAAGCCGGCTGGGCGGTCCAACCACCTCTTGATGCAGGGCAGACATTTCCGCAGCAGCCGCTTAGTACGGTATCAGTTCCTGTTGAGGCAACGATGAACGATGTCTCCTGCGACGTCGTGAATGTGGTGGGCTGGCCGGGCACTAAGGATCAGTTCCGCGTCGATGTGCGCGTGCCCTCAGGACTTGCGCCCGGTGCGGGGAAACTCCAGGTGAATGGAGCCTACCTGCCAGGCGCAGCGTTCACTCTGCCAATGCCGTAAGCGTGATCCTTAGCGCGTCAAGAAATCTTTCACTGCCGTGACGGTTTTCCGCGCGCTTTGACGGAATTAGGGCATGAAAGCTGTCTGTTCCAACTATGGAGGAGGAAGAAGAAATGAAGAGAATATTGGTGCCCTTTACACTGCTGTTGCTCCTGGCGATCGTGATCTGCCCTGCCGTTTCGGCGCAGACCCAAGATGAGCCGGTCGTTCTGACGATCGATGTGGAGAACACCGTAATTTACCGGGGAACCGTTTTTGACGCATCCAAAATCGCAAAGGATCCGGGACCGACCACGTCAGTGAACCAGGCTTTTGTCGATGCGATCAACATCGGAGATATCGTGGCGATCAACGGCAAGCCGGTCAAAGGAATTTGGTCTTCCACGGTGTATTCCACGCCTTATAGGGCCAACCCGCAGCCGGGGCAACTCATCGCGGACTTCGACCTGGCCGGCACGAACTTCTGCACATGGCAGATCTACGATACCGATGGCACATTCCTTGGAATGATCCGGGACAGCGGAGCGGGTCAGGGTCATACCATCGTTGGAGCGCTGGCCGGGTTTTTCGGAGACATGGGCGCACACGTAGGGGGGACGACTACCGTTCCGATGAGGCAGGCTTCTATCGGCGAGGACCCAGCAAACCGCCGGATTCTGGGCGGGGGCAAAATGAACGTTGTATTTTATCTCTACCCCAGATTTCGCCCGGCCGTAATGGTGACGGACAGCGGCCCGGCCGTTTCCCACATGGACTATTCCCCTGTGACCAATGCCAGTCCGGCGCGTCCGGGAGAGACCCTGATTCTTGCCGCCACGGGACTGGGCCCGGTCAAGCCCGATCTGCTGCCGCCGGGGGCAGTCGCTTTTTCCGGCCCGCCGTATCAGCAAGTCAACGCGCCCGTTACCGTCGCATTTAACGGCAAGGAGTTGCCGGTCATCAGCAAAATCGGTTGGCCCGGCCAGAAGACCGTTTATTGGGTCGATTTTCAGGTGCCGGCGGATGCCGCTGCCGGAACAGCGACGCTCAGCCTGATCTCCACCTGGATTCCGGGACCCGCCGTTTCCATCCCGGTTGG
>Ga0126381_100007207_pt1 | contig 12360 bp, 8 predicted proteins | sample PanSoiMetPlot_28_FD_96465 | JGI IMG/M metagenome (GOLD analysis project Ga0126381, IMG submission 96465) | Tropical forest soil microbial communities from Panama - MetaG Plot_28 | ecosystem: Environmental > Terrestrial > Soil > Tropical forest > Bulk soil | place: Panama | collected 2016-02-17
AGAGCGAGGAGGGCCATGCACGCAGCGAGATAGGCGTTGGTCAGCGCACTCTGGCCGCCAATCCGGAGCAGCCCCTTTTCAATCGCACCGCCGCCCGACCCGAGGAGCTTGCCGATCCCGTTGCCGACCACGCCAATCGCGAGGCCAGCCACCAGGAATCCAGCCGACCAGCCCGCTAGGCTGGCGCGCTCGAGCCGCCACGCAAGACCGACGGGTCCGCCCAGCAGCCGGCGCGCCGTCGCCGAGCCCGGCCGTTGCGGCAGCAGGCCGGCCCCGGCGTCGCGCCGGCCAGCCAGCGCGAACGCTGCTGCCGTCCCGGCCGCGACTGCGGCGAGCGGTACCGCGAGCACCCACCACCGGTCACCGGTGAATGGTCGCACCTCCTCGGCCCACCCGATCGGGGACACCCAGCTCAGCCACGCCAGCCCGTGACTCCCGTCGGAGTCACCCACACCGCGCAGCAGGAAAGCCACACCGAGCAGCGTGATCGCTATCCCACGCCCGCCCCTGGCCGTGCCACTGACCTGGGCCGCCATCGCCGCAATCGCCGCGAAGACCAGACCGCAGCTCAGCTGGGCGAGCCCGTAGGCGAGCGCGCCGGCTGCGGGCAGGCCGAACACGACGAAGATCACGAACGTCAGTACAAGCGCGACCACATTGGCGAGCAGGGCGAGCAGCAGCGCAGCCGTCAGCGCGGCATGCCGGCCGACAACCGTGGAGCCGACCAGTTCGAGCCGGCCAGCCTCCTCATCTGCCCTGGTGTGCCTGATGACCAAAAAGACGCTCATCAGCCCGGCGGTCAGCGCGCTGTAAACCAGATAACGCCAGGTCGTGATCGCGCCCAGCGAGTCGCCGTGGAGCTGGCCGTAAATGAAGAGCAGCGCTGAGTCGTGGCGGACTGTCGAGGCGAGCGATGCCAGGTCGGCAGGGGTCTTGTAGATCTTCTTCACGACATAGCCGCCGGAGACCGCGATGATCGCGAGTACGTAGATCCAGATCGGCAGCAGGATCCGGTCCCGGCGCTGTGCGAGCTTGAGCAGCTCGCGCACCCCGGTCAGTGGGCCGGCCGGACGGCCCGCGGGCCCGGCCCTCCCCCCGACGGGGCGCGACGGGCGGGCGGGCGCCTGCGCGCCACCAGTGCTCATCGCGAATCCGGGATCTTCGCAGCCGCCGTCGCCGCACCGAGGCGCCCGTCGGTGTCGGCGGCCTCGCTCTCGTAGTGCCGCAGGAACAGCTCCTCCAGGGTTGGCGGCTGGCTCGTCAGGGTCTTGACGCCGGCCGCCACCAACAGTCTCAGCACGTCCTCGAGCCGGTCGGAGTCGACCTCACACCTGACCCGGCTGCCGCCATCTTTTCCGGGGTCGACCACGAGGTCGTGCACTCCCGTCAGGTCAGCCAGCGCGGCTGGCTGGCCAGTCAGCTCCGCGGCGATTGACGTCCTGGTCAGGTGCCTGAGCTCGGTGAGAGTGCCGGTTTCGACCGTGCGCCCCGCCCGGATGATCGTCACCCGGTCGCACAGCGCTTCCACCTCGGACAGGATGTGGCTGGACAGCAGGATGGTGCGGCCTGCGGCCCGCTCCTCCTCGGCGCACTGCCGGAATACCGCCTCCATCAGCGGATCGAGGCCCGACGTGGGCTCGTCAAGCAGCAGCAGATCGGCATCCGAGGCCAGGGCCGCCACCAGGGCGACCTTCTGCCGGTTGCCTTTCGAGTAGGCGCGCGCCTTCCGAGTCGGGTCGAGATCGAAGCGCTCGAGCAGTTCAGCTCGCCGCTTGCTGTCCAGGCCGCCGCGCAGCCTGCCGAGCAGGTCAATGACCTCGCCGCCGGTCAGCGTCGGCCACAGCGTTACGTCTCCGGGCACGTATGCAAGGCGCTTGTGCAGCTCGACCGCCGAGTGCCACGGGTCGCCGCCGAGCAGTCGTGCGGTCCCGCCGTCCGACCGCAGCAGGCCGAGCAGAATCCGGATCGTCGTGGTCTTGCCCGCGCCGTTCGGGCCGAGGAAGCCATGTACCTCACCCTCGGAGACGGTGAGGTCGAGACCGTCGAGTGCGACAACCTTCCCGAAGACTTTGCGCAAGCTAGCGACTTCGATAGCGTTCACGGGTAGCCACTCTACACTAAATTCAGAAAATATTGAAAAAACCTCGAGGCAATCCGTATGGAACGGGAGGGTCTGAGCGAATCGTGCCCGCTAGCAAGCAGAGCAGCCCGCGAGCCGGAACGGCCATCTCGGCCGCGCAGCCGGAGTCCGCAGCCGACTCGCGCGACGGGGCATCTCGCGACCCCGTCGCGGTGCGTGCCTTCATCGAGCGCTTTACCACCCAGCTCTGCCAGGCCGGATTCCCGCGGACGCCTGCCCGGATCTTCGTGGCCCTGCTGACGTCCGACGCCAGCAGGCTCAGCGCCGCCGAGCTTGGCGACCTGCTGCAGATTAGCGCCGCCTCTGTTTCCGGCGGCGTGCGATACCTGCTCCAGGTGGGGCTCGTGACCGCGGAGGGCGAGCCCGGCTCCCGGCGGCTGCACTACCGGATGTCGACCGCCATCTGGCAGGACATCGTCCGGCTGCGGGACCGGCAGTTCGCGGCGTGGGCCGCGGAGCTGCAGAAGGGCGTCGAGGTACTCGGGCGGACCTCGCCCGCAGGCACTCGCCTCGCCGAGACTGTTCGGTATTTTGAGTTCATCAGTAGTGAGATGGCCGGACTGCTCGCTAGGTGGCAGGCTGACGCTTCCACCAGAGCCGAGACCGGATCGGGCAACTAGGGTGACACTGCCGGGATTAGCGGTGACGCAAACTCGTTGTAAGGACAGTTAGGCCGTAGCAAGGACGGAGGCAGCTGTCGTGGCGCGCAATCCGGCTGACCTGTACGAGGTGGGTCCGGCCGCGCCGGAGCCAGCCGGTGACCTCGTCATGCTCTACTACCTGGACGGCTTCATCGACGCCGGGGCCGCCGGGCGGCTGCTGACCGCTCACCTGCTCTCGAGCCTGGAACACGAGCAGGTCGCCACGTTCGACATCGACTCGCTGCTCGACTACCGCTCGCGACGCCCGATCATGACGTTCGCCAAAGACCACTGGGACGACTACGACACGCCCGAGCTCGGGGTTTCCCTGCTACGCGACGTGGAGGGTACGCCCTTCCTCCTGCTAGCGGGACTGGAGCCGGACCGCGAATGGGAGACTTTCGCGGCCGCTGTCCTGCAGCTTTCTGCAGACCTTCGGGTGCGCCTCTCTGTCAGCTTCCATGGCGTCCCGATGGGAGTGCCGCACACCAGGCAACTGGGCGTGACCGCGCACGCTACCCAGCCCGGCCTGATCGACGGCTACCGGCCGCTGCTCGACAAGCTCCAGGTGCCGGGCAGTGCCGCCGCGCTGCTGGAATACCGGCTCGGCGCGGCCGGGCGGCAGGCCGTCGGGTTTGCCGTGCACGTGCCGCATTACCTCGCTCAGGCCGCCTACCCGGCCGCCGCCGCCACGCTGCTTGAGTCTGTGCAGCGGACCACCGGCCTCGTGCTGCCGGCAGACGCCCTCCGCGAGGCTGCGCACCGGACCAACCTCGAGATCGCCCGCCAGGTAGAAGGCTCCGCCGAGGTTGCCGAGGTGGTGCATGCGCTCGAGCAGCAGTACGACGCCTTCACCGCCGACCGGGAGAACCTGCTCGCCGGGGACGAGCAAGTGCCCACCGCCGAGGAACTCGGCGCCCAGTTCGAGCGGTTCCTCGCCGAGCAGCAGCACCGGGGCGAAACCGACGGCTGACGTCAGCCTGGCGTGCCAGCCGAGTGGCTGTCGGCCGGCGAGTTGGTGCCTGTTCACTTCGGAGCCGACGCCTGCAACTGACGGCCCTCGGGTACGAAGACTTGGCCAGCCGCAGGGATGATCGCGGCGTTTTCCCGGGCATCGCACTACACGGAGGACTGTCCTGCGCGCGCGTGCGCGTGCGCGCGCCACGCCGATGGGCACGGAAGGCAGGATCGCCGGGGGCCCGGCCGACACGTCATGAGCCGACAAGACGTACGCGAGATCCCGGTGGCGAGCGCCGACCTGAAACGCGGCGAGGTCCTCGTTCCGAGGCAAATCCACGACCCGGTGAACGGACAGCTGAGCTGCCCCGCGGCGCCGCTCGTCGCCGGCTCGCTGATGGCCAAGGGCAGGCCCAACAGGCTCGCGACGTTGCCGCGCGCTGACGCGCGTGGTGACGCTGACGCGCGGCTATTCCTGGTGACCTGCCCGCGCGAGGACGGCGGAACGGCCGCGATTGCAGCCGCCGCTCCGTCTGGCGATGCGCTGTTGGCGAGCGCCGCCCGCGGCGCGGTCGAGGAGTGGGCCGCCGTATCCGGCAGCCGCTCGCTGCTGCTCGCCAGCAGTCCATGGTGCGGCGGTGCGCTGCACGCGGCGAGTGCGGCGAGGCAGGCAGCCTCCGACGGCCGCCGGACAGGGCAGCGGGTGTACGTGCTCGCGCCCGCCATGATGCCGGCGGAAACCGCGGCCGAGCTCACTGATCTCGGTGCGATCGTCGCGAGCTCGCTCGATGGTATCGGGCCAGGCGACGTCGTCGTCCTGCCCGCACACGGGGTCACGGCGCAGGCTCGCGCCGAGGCAGCCCGCTGCGGCGCCACCATCGTTGACGCCACGTGCCCGATCGTGGCCGCAGCCCAGGCGGCCGCCGGCCGCTCGGCGGATCGCGGCCATCAGGTCGTCCTCGTCGGCCAGCCGGACCACGCATCGACCGAGCCGATCATGAGCCAGGCTCCCGGTCGCGTGACGATCGTCGATACGCCGACCAATACCGCCGTCATTCCGGCCAGTGACAGCCGGCCCATCTCCTACCTCGTTCAGCCGGGGCTGACTCTCGAAGCCGCTAAGCCGATCGTCAGCGCGCTCCGCTCGCGATATCCGGCTGCCAGGCCCGCCGTGCCCGCGGAGGTGTGCTACGCGCCGTCCGACCGGGCCGGCACGATCTACTCGGTCGCGCTCGGCAGCGATCTCATGCTGGTGGTAGGCGACCCGAAGTCCCCGGACACCAGGCAGATGTGCGCCGAGGCCCGCAACTCCGGTACGAGAGTCCAGTTGATCGGCGAGGTGTCGGACATCAAACCAGCCATGCTCGCGTCCGTGCACACGATCGGCCTCGCGGAGTCGACATCGGCCGGAGCCGGACTGGCCGCGCAGGTTCTCGAGGCACTGTCCGGCCTGGGGCGCCTGAGCGTCGCACGCCGGCGCCTCAGCACCGAGAAAATGGCGGGCATCCTCGGCTGACACCACAACCATGCAGCGCTGATAATCGAGCCGCCGCCCATAGGACGGCGACATGCGCTGGGATAAGATCACCCGCATGGCGGACAAAGCGGGCAGCGGTCCCGATCGCGCCGAAGCCGGCCTCAATCATCGCCAGGCCGACGCCGTGCCGCTCTCGTTTCGGCAGCGGCTAGCGTCGCGCCAGTTCGCGATTACCGCAGAGATTGGCCCGCCCCGCGGTGCCGACGCTGCGCCGGTAACCGAGAAGGCCGCAGCGCTGCGCGGCTGGGTCGACGCGGTCAACATCACGGACAACCAAGGCGCCACGGTTCGCCTGTCGAGCCTCGGCGGGAGCATCGCCGCGCTCCGGGCCGGGGTCGAACCGATCATGCAGCTCACGTGCCGCGACCGCAACCGGATCGCGCTGCAGTCGGAACTCCTGTCCGCGTCGGCCCTCGACGTGCCGAACGTACTCATCATGACGGGTGACCATCCGCGCCACGGCGATCATCCGGACGCTACCGCTGTCTTTGACCTGGACAGCACCCGGCTGCTCAGCGTTGCAACGGCCATGCGCGACAAGGGCACGCTGATGTCGGGCGCTGAGCTCAGCCCGCCACCGTCCTGGCTGCTAGGCGCGGTCGAGAATCCGCCCGGCCACACCGCCAGCGCCGCAGATGCCGAGGCCGCGGCTGAGAAGGCCACTGGCAGACTGGCGGGAAAGATCAACGCCGGCGCACAGTTCGTGCAGACGCAGTTCGTGTTCGACGTCGCTGCGTTTGCCGCGTGGATGGAGCGGGTGCGCGACCGGGGACTGCATGACCGCTGCGCCATCCTGGCCGGTGTCGGACCGGTCCGCTCACAGCGTGCGCTGGCGCATCTGGCCACGATCCCGGGCGTGGTCATCCCGGATGACGTGATCGAACGCCTCTCGGGTCTCGGCCCGGACCAGCTGCGGGCCGAGGGCGAGAAGCTGTGCAGTGAGATCATCGCCCAGCTCGCCGACGTGCCCGGCGTGGCTGGCGTGCACGTGATGGCCATCGGCGCGGAGAGCGCGATTCCGGGCATCATCGAGCAAGCAGGCCTGCCAGGCCGCTAACCGGTTAATCTCGGATGCAGGAGGCCTGATGCGATACATGCTGTTGGTGTGCGGCCAGGAGGATGCCGACGACGCCGGGACCGCTCACGAGTATGGCGAGCCGTGCTGGGCACCCTGGGCCAGGGAAATTCAGGCCAGGGGCATCCTGCTGGTGGAAGGTTCCCAGCTGCAGCCGATCCGGACCGCGACGACGGTACGGAACGCTGGCAACGAGGTGCTGGTAACCGACGGCCCGTTCGCCGAGACCAAGGAGCAGATCCTCGGTTACGACGTGATCGAGTGCGCTGACCTGGACGAAGCCGTCTACGCCGCATCGCGGCATCCGGCCGCTCTGGCGGGCGGCGTAGTGGAGGTGCGTCCGGTCCTGGCGAGCGTATGACGGCAGTCGAAGCCGCGGTTGCCACCGCGTTCCGGGAAGAATGGGGGAACGTACTCGCGACGCTCATCCGGATGACGGGCAACTGGGACCTGGCCGAGGAATGTGTCCAGGATGCCTTCGCGGCGGCCCTCGCACGGTGGCCGTCCGACGGTGTGCCCGATCGGCCGGGCGCCTGGCTCACGACTACCGCCCGCAACCGCGCGCTCGACCGGCTCCGGCGAAGCAAGAACGAGGCAGCAAAGCTCCAGCAGCTCGCCGCGCTGTCGATACCAGGTGAGCCGGCCGGCCCGGACGACAGCGGCGTCAACGACGACCGGCTTCGGCTCATCTTCACCTGCTGTCACCCGGCGCTGTCGCTTGAGGCACGAGTAGCGCTGACGCTCCGCACGCTCGCCGGTCTGACCACAGCGGAGATCGCGCGTGCATTCCTCGTGCCGGAGGCCACCATGGCCAAGCGGCTGACCCGGGCGAAGAACAAGATCCGTGACGCCGGGATTCCTTACCGGGTGCCACCCGCCCACCTGCTGCCCGGGCGTACCGGCGGCGTCCTGGCGGTGCTGTACCTGCTGTTCAACGAGGGCTACTCGGCATCCGCGGGCGACGACGTGGTCCGCCCCGACATCACCGCGGAAGCTATCAGGCTCGCCCGGCTGCTGGCCGCGCTCATGCCGGACGAACCCGAGGCGACCGGCCTGCTCGCCCTGATGCTGCTGCACGACGCCAGGAGACCGGGCCGGCTTGACGCCGATGGCGAGCTGGTCACTCTCGAGGACCAGGATCGGTCCCGCTGGAACGCCGCCGCGATCACCGAGGGCCTCGCCCTGCTCGACGCCGCCTGGCGTCGGCGCAGCGCCGGGCCATATCAGCTACAGGCCGCCATCGCTGCCTGCCACGCAGAAGCCCGGCTGGCAGCCGACACGGACTGGGCCGAGATCGCGCGGCTCTACGGCGAGCTGTACCAGCTGGTGCCGACACCAGTTGTGGCGCTCAACCGAGCAGTAGCGGTTGCCATGGCCGACGGTCCAGCCGCCGGGCTCGCGCTCGTAGACGATCTCGCCGCGGGTGGCTCGCTCAGCGCCTACTTCCTGCTGCCTGCAACCCGGGCTGACCTGCTGCGCCGGCTCGGCCGACCGGAGGAGGCCGCGGCGAGTTACACCGAGGCCCTGGGCCTGGTCACGACCGGACCGGAGCGGAGGTTCCTGTCGAAGCGGCTCGCCGAAGTCGGCGGCTGATCGTGACCGCAGTCCGGGGATACTGTGGCCCGGACCCTTACCCGTAGCGCCCGGAGGTCGAAGTGCTCTTCCCGACGTCGCTCGTCGGCAGTTACCCCCAGCCGGACTGGCTCATTGACCGCGGCCGGCTGGCCGGTCGGTTCCCGCCCCGGGTGCGGGCCACCGAGCTGTGGCGGGTTGGCCCTGACTACTTGCAGCAGGCCCAGGACGATGCGGCACTGCTGGCCATCCGCGCACAGGAAGACGCGGGCCTGGACATCCTCACCGACGGTGAGGTCCGCCGGGAGAGCTACTCCAACGCCTTCGCCACAGCGCTAGCCGGCGTCGACATCGACAATCCCGGCACCGCGCTCGACCGCAGCGGCCACCCGAACCCGGTGCCGCGCATCACCGGGCCGATCAGCCGGCGCTACCCGGTGAATGCCGACGACGTGCGCTTCCTGCGAGCGCACACGGACCGGACTATCAAGGTAACGGTTCCCGGGCCCTTCACGATGGCCGAGCAGGCGCAGAACGACTACTACCCGAGCAAGGAGGCGGCCGCCTTCGGGTATGCCGAGGCCCTCCGTGCCGAGGTGGCTGATCTGTTCGCCGCCGGCGCCGACATCGTCCAGCTGGACGAGCCGTACCTGCAGGCCCGGCCGGAGCGGGCGAGGCAGTACGGCGTCAAGGTGCTGAATGCAGCCCTGGAGGGCAGCGCCGGCACGACCGCGGTGCACCTGTGCTTCGGATACGCGGCGATCATCCACGAGCGCCCGTCCGGCTACTCGTTCCTGCCCGAGCTCGTCGACTCGACGGCCGACCAGATCTCGATCGAGACAGCACAGTCCAGCCTCGACTGCGCGGTGCTTGCTGAGCTGACCGGCAAGACGATCATCCTCGGCGTGATCGACCTGAGCGGGCCCGAGGTCGAGACACCCGACGTGGTCGCTGACCGGGTGCGCCGGGCCCTGCCGTACGTGCCAGCCGAGCGAATCGTGCTCGCGCCCGACTGCGGCATGAAGTACCTGCCCCGCGAGTCCGCGGCCGGCAAGCTCAGATCGATGACGCAGGCAGCCCGCGCGCTGCGCGCCGAGCTCGCCGGGTAGGCCCGCCTACCTAGGGCGACCCGTCCGCGAGCCATAGCGACCGTCCGCGAGCCATAGCGACCGTCCGCGAGCCATAGCGACCGTCCGCGAGCTATAGCGACCTTTACCTGCGGGCCGAAACGGGCGAACAGGGCATAACTGCGAGTCAACGGTCGCCACAGCTTGATTGCGGTCGCCATAGCTTGATTGCGGTCGCCATCACCCCTTCCAGCGGTCGCCATCACCCCTTCCAGCGGTTGCCATCACCCCTTCCGTGAGTCGCCGTCGCGTCTCGCGGTACGCGGCACTGCCATTACGAGCTGCATACCACTATCACACTGGGTCAGTGGCTGTCAGTCACCAGACGTGCACCCAGCATTACAGTGCGACTCCATTTGTCGATCGGCACCTCCGGCGACGTCCTGCTTATTGACACGTCCTGCGACGTCCTGCTTGTGGCCGAAACTAAAAGCAGACCCATCGAATCTGGGGTACCGCCACAAACAGCTCCGATCGATGGGGTACTCTGCCAGTACCTGGAGTGATTTGACGACAGCTTGGCGACCAGGACAAAAACGCCTAAAGAGTCACGCGGTCCGCGCCTCTGCTGTCGAGGGAAGCAGGGAGGCAGCAGGACGTGGCAGCCGACGGAGCCATCGCAAGCGCACTCGACCAGCGAATTCTCGTGCTGGACGGCGCGTGGGGGACGATCCTGCAGGGCGCGGGGCTGTCGCCCGCCGATTACCGCGGCGAGCTATTCCGCGATCACCAGCGCGACGTCACCGGCGACCCGGACATCCTGAACCTGACCAGGCCGGACCTCGTGCTCGAGTTCCACCGGCAGTACCTGGCCGCTGGTGCCGACATCACCACCACCAATACCTTCACCGCGACCAGCATCGGCCAGGCCGACTACGGCCTCGAAGCCGCCGTGCGGGACATGAACCTGGCGGGCGCCAGACTTGCGAGGCAGGCCGCCGACGAGGCCGGCCGCCCGGCCTACGTCGCCGGATCGGTCGGCCCCCTGAACGTCACACTGTCTCTGTCGCCACGGGTGGACGACCCCGCTTACCGGACCGTCGACTTCGACCGGGTGTACACCGCGTACGCGGAGCAGGTAGGCGCGCTGGCTGACGGGGGCGTTGACCTGCTCCTGATCGAGACGATCTTCGATACGCTCAACGCCAAGGCGGCCATCGCGGCCGCCAGTGACGTCGCGCCGCAGCTTCCGCTCTGGCTGTCGGTGACGATCGTGGATCTATCCGGCCGGACCCTGTCCGGGCAGACCGTCGAGGCGTTCTGGACCTCTGTGCAGCACGCGCAGCCGCTCCTTGTCGGGGTCAACTGCTCGCTCGGGGCAGCTGAGATGCGCCCTCACGTCGAGGACCTTGCCAGGCTCGCCGGCACGTATGTCAGCAGCCATCCGAACGCAGGCCTGCCCAACGCGTTCGGCGGTTATGACCAGCAGCCCGCCGAGACGGCGGCGCTGCTGCGCGGCTTCGCCGAGGCTGGCCTCGTCAACGTGGCGGGCGGCTGCTGCGGCACCACGCCCGAGCACGTGGCCCAGATCGCCGCAGCGGTCGCGGGGCTGCCGCCCCGCCCCGTCCCGGCGACACGCACGAGCACGAGATTCAGCGGCCTCGAGACCTTCGAGATCGGCCCCGACACCGGATTCGTGATGATCGGCGAGCGGACCAACGTGGCCGGCTCCGCGAAATTCCGCCGGCTAATCGAAGCCGGGGACAATCAGGCCGCCGTGGACGTCGCCCTGGCGCAGGTCCGCGGCGGCGCCAACCTTCTCGACGTCAACATGGACGCCGACCTGCTCGACGGCGAGCAGGCCATGACCGCGTTCCTCAACTACATCGCGACCGAGCCGGAAGTCGCGCGCATTCCGGTCATGATCGACAGCTCCCGATGGGCAGTGATCGAGGCCGGGCTGAAGTGCGTCCAGGGCCGAGGCGTGGTCAACTCCATCAGCCTCAAGGAGGGCGAGGAGGAGTTCCTTCGGCACGCCCGCCACATCCGCTCTTTCGGCGCCGGGGCCGTGGTCATGGCCTTCGACGAGCAGGGCCAGGCCGACACCGTCCAGCGGAAGGTCGAGATCTGCGGCCGTGCCTACGACCTGCTGACGCAGCGCGCAGGCTTTGCGCCAGCGGACATCATCTTCGACCCGAACGTGCTTGCCGTCGCTACGGGCATCGAGGAGCACAACTCCTACGCGAGGGCGTTCATCGAGTCGCTGCCGCTCATCAAGCAGCGCTGCCCAGGCGCGCGCACGAGCGGCGGCATCTCGAACCTCTCCTTCGCGTTCCGCGGCAACGACGCGGTCCGGGAGGCGATGCACTCGGCGTTCCTGTTCCACGCCATCAAGGCGGGGCTGGACATGGGCATCGTGAACGCTGGCCAGCTCGTCGTCTACCAGGACATTCCCGCCGACCTGCTCGAGCTGGTCGAGGACGTGATCTTCGAGCGGCGCCCGGACGCGACCGACCGGCTCGTCGCGTACGCCGACACGGTGAAGGGGTCAGGCACCAGGCGGGAGATCGACCTGTCCTGGCGCGACGCGCCGGTCGAGAAGCGCCTCTCGCACGCGCTCGTCCACGGCATTGTCGACTTCATCGAAGCCGACACCGAGGAGGCGCGGCTCGCCGCGGACCGGCCGCTCGACGTGATCGAGGGCCCGCTCATGGACGGCATGAAGATCGTCGGCGACCTGTTCGGGTCTGGCAAGATGTTCCTGCCCCAGGTGGTCAAGAGCGCCCGGGCGATGAAGCGTTCCGTCGCATATCTCGAACCCTTCATGGAAGCCGACAAGGCAGGAAGCCAGGAGAGTAACGGGGCTGCCGGCGGCCCGGCCGCGAGCGGACGGGGTCAGGGCAAGATCGTGCTCGCGACCGTCAAGGGAGACGTGCACGACATCGGCAAGAACATCGTCGGCGTCGTACTCGGCTGCAACAACTACGAGGTGATCGATCTCGGTGTCATGGTGCCGGCGGCGACCATCCTGGACACAGCGGTCGCCGAGGGTGCCAGCGCCGTAGGCCTGTCCGGGCTCATCACGCCGTCGCTCGACCAGATGGTCAGCGTGGCCGAGGAGATGCAGCGCCGCGGCCTCCAGTTGCCGTTGCTCATCGGCGGGGCGACCACCTCGCGGCAGCACACCGCGGTCCGGATCGCCCCTGCCTATGAGCAGCCCACCGTGCACGTACTCGACGCATCCCGGGTTGTCGGCGTCGTGTCGGACCTGCTCGACCCGATCCGGTCGGCCGAGCTGATCCTGGCCAACAGCGCCGATCAGGAGCGGCTGCGCGCGGAGCACGCGGAGAAGCAGCGCCGGCCCCTGCTGC
>Ga0126381_100007208_pt1 | contig 12360 bp, 10 predicted proteins | sample PanSoiMetPlot_28_FD_96465 | JGI IMG/M metagenome (GOLD analysis project Ga0126381, IMG submission 96465) | Tropical forest soil microbial communities from Panama - MetaG Plot_28 | ecosystem: Environmental > Terrestrial > Soil > Tropical forest > Bulk soil | place: Panama | collected 2016-02-17
ACCAACCTAGTCCGCGTGCAGATCGTGACCAACGAAGCCAACTGGCTCTTCTTCGACGTCGTCGCGAAGGCGCTAGGTACAGCGAGCGACTTCGAAGTTATCGGCATGTCCTGCGACGTCGCAGTCGCCGCGCGAAACCTCCACTGGTCGCACCCGGTCGTCACGGTAGTCGGCACCCCGATAGCCGGTAACGATGGGCTCGACCTGGTGAGCAGGCTGACCGAGTCCGTGCCATCATGCCGGATCGTGCTGATCGCCAATCAGCCAACCCGAGCACTGGTCAACCGTGCAGTTACCGGCGGCGTGCTGAGCGTCGTCCCGGCGCACGCCCGGCTGTCGCACCTTGTGAACGTGATCCGCGGCGTGTCGACCGGATGCCTGGTCCTCGACCCCGCCCTGGTTGCCCAGCCCGACGTGGCGATCCCATTGCTGACCGATCGGGAGCGGGAGATCCTCCGGTTGTCCGCGATGGGAATGCCGGTCAGGGACATCGCAAGCCACCTGTTCCTCGCCCCTGGCACCGTGCGCAACCTGACTTCCAGCTTGATCAGAAGGCTGGGCGCTCGAAACCGTTTCGATGCCGCCCGGATCGCGGCCGAACGCGGCTGGGTGTGAACAGCGTTACCGGGCGCCGCGCTTCCTGCTTCGACGGCAATCCTTGACATGCCGATAAAGGGACACCTATGGACACGATTATTGCCGGAGTTATCGGCGCCACCGCGCTGGTCTTGGTTGTCTCGTCGCTGTTCGGCGTCGTCGCGCGCCGATGCGGACAGCCCGCGGTCGTCGGCCAGATTCTGGCCGGCATCCTGCTAGGCCAGAGCTGCCTGGGTCGGTTTCCTGGTCATCTCACTGACCGGCTGTTCCCGCACCACGTGCTGCCATTCCTGAATGTCATTTCCCAGATGGCCGTCGCGATCTTCATGTTCGTGGTCGGTTACGAACTTAGCCCGCAGTTTTCTCGCAAGAACCGCCGCCCGGCCGTGTTGGTTGCCGCCGCGGCACTGGTCATTCCGTTCGCCTTCGGGTCGGGATCAGCCGTGCTGTTCAAGGCGGACCTGGCCGGGCTTGGCCAGGCTCACTTCGGGCGCTCCTTCGTGCTGTTCATGGGCGTCGCCACCGCCATTACCGCGCTCCCGGTGCTCGCCTCGATCGTGCGTGAACGCGATATCGCCGGGACCACCGCAGGCATCACCTCGACCGCCGCGGCCGGCATCATGGACGTGGCAGCCTGGATCGTCCTGGCCGCCGCGCTGACCGGTACTAGCAGCGAGTCCGGTCGGCCATGGCCGTTGACCCTCACGCTGATCAGTGGCTTCGCGTTGTTCATGCTGCTAGTGGTGCGTCCTGCGGTCAACTGGTGGATCCGCAGTCCCCGTGGGGCATTCGCGAACCAGTTGCCGATAGCGCTGGCACTCACGCTCGCCAGTGCCTGGATCACCGCGTCATTGGGCCTGCACCCGGTCTTCGGCGGGCTGCTGGCCGGCCTCGCCATGCAGGGTAAGGGCAAGACACCCGATCCGGATGTGCTGCGCTCCATGGAGGACGTCAGCGGGGTGTTCCTTCCGCTGTTTTTCGTCGTGACCGGTCTGTCGGTGAACGTCAGTACGCTTCACGGCACTGCGTTCGTCATGCTGGCCGTGCTCGTCGCGGTCGCGATGATCGGCAAGGTTGTGCCTGGCTATGCCGCCTCCCGCCTCGGCGGGCTCGACCGCAAGGACTCTGCCACCGTGGCGGTGCTCGTGAATACCAGGGGGCTCACCGAGCTCATCGCGCTGAACGTCGGCTTCAGCGCCCACCTGATCGGCCAGCAGTTGTTCAGCATCCTCGTGATGATGGCGGTGCTAAGCACGGTGATGACCGCGCCGCTTCTGCATCTTGTCCGCCCGCGCGCGACGACCGTCGCGCCCGACGACCGATTGGACGCCGTCTCCGCGGTCGCGTGATCTAACCCGGCAGCTGCACCACGCGATGCCGAGGCCGACGTCGTCGCTCAGCGGGCCGCTCTCGCGGGCTGGCTTATCCTGGCCAGGCCCAGGCGAGGCTCGGTCACGAGCGTGAACCCGGCCGCTTCGTCGTCCAGGTCCGGCCGGTAATGGTCGTTCTCGTCGAGGTAGCTGAAATCGAAGGGGCCCCGGTCCGCGGGGACGGTGCCCAGCGCCACGGCTTCGTACTGTGCCTGGTAGGAGCGGCGGACGAGCTGGTCGGTCAGTACTCGCCGGTAACCATCTCCGTCCGGCTTCTGGGCCTCGATGAAGTCACTGATCCCGGCGCTGAGGTCAACGAAGTCGCGGTCGCTGAAGTTGTCCTTGTCCAGCTCCGAGACCTGGTGGCTGAGCTGGTGCGCGGACCAGAAATACGTCTGCTTGCCGCGGTACTGCTCGTACATCCCCCCTACCAGGGTGAGCAGCCGGGCATAAGAGCGCCGGTAGCAGTACTCATAGAAGGCAAGCGCCTCCGCCTCGCTAGCGGCGCCGTCGTACATGGCGACGATGCCGGCTGCCGCCACCGTCGCGCTGTACAGCGCCAGGTGCACCCCGGTGGACAACAGGGGATCAAGGAAGCACGCCGCGTCTCCAGACAGCATGTACCCGGGGCCGCAGAACCTCGAGGCCGCGTAGGAGAAGTCCTGCTCGGCACGGGCGGGGCCGACGAACTCGCAGCCCTCCACCAGCGGCCCTACGTGCTCGGATTCGGTCACCAGGGTCTTGACCATCTCTTCGAGCGAGGAGAACTCGGCGCGGCGGCGCCTGAACACGTCGCGGTGGGTGACGTAGCCGCAGCTCAGCAGGCCGTCGCCGCGCGGGATGAGCCAGTACCAGCCTTCGTCCGAGGAGATGGAGTTGAGGCCGCCGGGTGGGGTGCCGGGCAAGGTCTTCCCGTCCTTCCAGTAGCCCCAGCACGCGACGTTCTGGAATACCTTGTGGTGTTCGCGGTCGCGGAGCTTCTGCACCGCCAGGACGCCGGCGCGGCCGGAGGCGTCGATCACCCAGTCGAAGGCGAGCCGCTGCTGCACGCCGTCGTGGCCCTTATATAGGACGGCGACGGGCCGGTCGCCGTCCAGTTCGACATCCTGGACGGTGGCCTGCTCGATCACCACCGCGCCCTGCTCACGCGCGTTGTCGAGCAGGATCTTGTCGAACGTGGCCCTGTCGACCAGCCAGGACCGCCGCTCCTCGCCGTAGACCTCCCGCCAGTTGACTACCCAGTCTTCTTCAGATCCCCAGCGGAACAGGCCGCCGCGCTTGTCGATAAAGCCCGCAGCGTCGACCTTCGGCTTGGCCCCGCTCAGCTCCAGCACGAGCGGGCAGGAGGCCAGCAGTGATTCTCCGATGTGGTAGCGCGGGAACTTCTCACGTTCCAGCAGCACGACGTCGATCCCGGCACGGGCCAGGAGTGCGGCGGCGGTCGAGCCAGCGGGGCCGCCGCCGATCACAGCTACCGACGTGTGTGTGGGAAGGGCTGTGGCAGTGCTCATGAGGGCGTCCTTTCGAGCCGATCCTGGTTGGGCATGTAGGTGGAGGTATCGGTGACGGCGTAGCGGGCGTCCAGCGCCCGGCTCAGTGCGATCGCGGCCAGCTCGACGACCGCGTCATCAAGCGCCCAGACGTCACCGTCACCGGTGGCAGCACAAGCACTGGCGAGCACCACGGCGGGATGCTGCTCGATGGCCGCCCGCAGACGATCGCAGTTCAGCTGGCCGGATCGGGCGCCCTCGATCACGGACCGCGGGGTCAGCCCCGTCTGCTCCCAGGTGAGGCTGACCGCGGGCACGCCAAGTTCGTGCAGGGCCATGGCCAGCAGGGCAGCGGTGATCTGGTCCGCAGCACCCACGATGTGTGCCCGTTGCCGCGCGGAAGGCCGGGTAGTCAGCTCCGCCGCCAGCCGCAACGGTCCGGCGACAAGGGAGCGTGCACCGACCGAGAGTATGAGCATCTTGTCGCCGCCCACCACGTCACGGGTAGCGTCCAGCGCCGCGCGCCGGATCAGCGGCAAGGTGTGCAATGCCGCCGGCCCATAACGCCGGACCACAATCCGGTGCACGGTCATGTCTCGCTCCCGGTAACCACTTCGTTCCCGGCAAGATAATGGCCTAGGGCCATTATGCGGGCTCTCTGTGGTTATTTGCCTTGCTGTCTTAGTTATTCTGTCTTAGCGCTTTCGCGTCGGTCACCGTTACACCGGAGCGCGATGACTCGCGTAATCGAGGTCATTACATGTGTCAACAATTACCGGCTTGTCACGATTGCCGTGACAATTGTCAGTGGCCACGACTCCGCCGGTTCCGCGAGGCAGGATTCCAAGACACGATAAATCGACTCCTCCGGAAAGGTGGTACAGACATGGGCGTAGGTGAGCCCGGGCTCGGCCTCGGCGTGCCGGAGGAACTGCGCACCTACGCCTGGCTGAACGGGGCGTCCCTTGCCATGAAGACACGGCCACGGGTCGCGGTCGTCGGCGCAGGCGTCGGCGGTCTGACGCTGGCGGCCGCGCTGACCAGGATCGGCGTGCCGTGCCTGGTCTTCGAGCAGGCCAGGTCGCTCACCGAGGTCGGGGCAGGCGTGCAGCTCTCCCCCAACGCGATCCGCCCCCTGGTCCAGCTCGGCATCGGGCCCGCGCTGCGCCGCCACGCCGTCCGCATCACGGCGACGGAGGTACGGAGCTGGCAGGACCAGCCGATCACCCGCACCACGCTCGGCGACGACTGCGAGCGCAGGTTCGCGGCGCCGTACTACGCGATGCACCGGGCTCACCTGCAAGGGGCGCTGTCCGAGGCGGTCGGCGAGGCTCCGCTCCGGCTCGGGCACCAGGTGACCGGCGTGGAGGAGCAGGGCGCCGGCGCACGGGTGGTGTTCGCGGACGGCCTGACCCAGGACGCCGACCTCGTCGTCGGGGCCGACGGAATCCGCTCGGTGGCCAGAACGGTGCTGGCCAGCGACACGCTGGTATTCTCCGGGTTCGGCGCGTTTCGCGGGCTGGTGCCGACTACCCGGCTGCCGGCCGCAGCGAGGGAACCGGTCGTCCGCCTGTGGACGGGGCCTGCCGGGCACGTGGTGTGCTATCCGGTGGCTGGTGGTGAGCTGGTCAGCTTCGCCGCGATCGTCCCGCTCGCCGACCCGCCCGCTGGCTCCGCCGCCGACCCGGCCGTGCTGCGCGCGGCGTTTAAGGGCTGGGGCGGCCTGGTGCCCCACCTCATCGACGCGGCCGACCGGGTGGGGATCTGGGCGCTGTACGACCGGGAGCCACTGCAGAGGTGGGCCACCGACCGGATCACCGTGCTCGGCGACGCCGCTCACCCGATGCTGCCTTTCCTCGCGCAGGGAGCGAACCAGGCGGTCGAGGACGCAATGGACCTGGCCGCCTGCCTAGTCACGTGCGACGGTGACGTACCGGCCGCGCTGACCAGGTACGCCGCGCTGCGCGCCCCGCGCACCACGGCGCTTCAGCAGTATGCACGCTTCGCCGCGCCGCACCTGGCGGGCGGGGCCGACCAGCGGGACCGCGACAGCGCGCTGCAGTCGGCGTCCAGCCTCAACGGCCGGGCCTGGCTGTACGACTACCGCGCAGGCGTGGTAGACGACTACCGCGCAGGCGTGGTATCGGCTCCCGCTTAAGCTCAGCGCAGCAGGAGGCTGGCCCGCCGCCTCCATTCGGGGCTGTTGACCATCCGCCACTGCGCGCTCGGCGGCACGATGCCGTCGTCGCTCGCGGGGAGACGTCCGAGACGGAAACAGGCCAGCCGTGGACTCAAGTCACGCTGGCCAGGTCGCCATCGAACTCCACCGAACGTCCTCGCGCAAGACGATAGAGACGCCCGCGCCGGGCGCGGCGATGACCTTTGTGTACTACCTCGTGATGATTGTCAGTCCGCAGCGGAGCGCCGTTGACCAGGGCAAATCCCGTGCCACAGAGTTGTTACCGTCGCACGAGCACGATGGAGGTGGCCATGTCCGCTGAGGCTTCCATGTCTTCTGGCGCCGATCGCCCGGAGATGGCGCTGGACGACCACTACGCGCACAGGATCGTCCTCGCGATGGCGAGCCAGACCGACCGGGTGGTGCTGCACTGGCGGGACAAGGCCATCACCGCCGCCGAGTTCGGCTGTGCCGTCGCGGACGCCACGGCGGCGCTGCGCCGGGCGGGCGTCGAGGCCGGTCACATGGTGGCCATCTTGACCGAGCCGAACCATCCGATGATGCTGACCACGCGGTACGCGGCGCACCTGCTCGGCGCCGCCGTCGTCTACGTCCGTTCGTCGAACCCGAGGACAGAGGCGGAGTCCATGCCGGCTGACCTCCAGGCGGATGTGCTTCGCGTGACAAGCGCGAGGGTGCTCGTCACGGACGCGGATAACGCCGACCGAGGACGGCTGCTGGCCGGCGCGGTGCCCGGCGTTACGGTCCTCGACGACCTGACAGGTTTGCGGCGGCGCGGCGATCCTATCCCGGCGTGCGCTCCCTGGCGCCCTGACGATCTCGCGCTGATCGACTTCACCAGCGGCAGCACGGGTCGGCCGAAGATGGTGCGCCAGCTGTTCAGCAGCCGGAACTTGCTCATCAACCTGGTCAGGGCCGGCATGCGCGGGGAACGGCAAAACACCGCGCTGTCCGTGACGCCGATCAGCCACGGCGGCGGCCCGCTGATGGACGCGACCTTGGCGGAAGGCGGCACGATCGTGCTGCAGGAGGGCTTCGACCCCGGCAGCGTGCTGCGCGCCGTCGCTGAGTTGCGTGTCACACACCTGTACATGGGCGTGCCGTACCTGTACCGGTTGCTTGACTACCCGGGCACCGCCGCTGCGGACCTCTCGTCGTTGCGCCAGCTCACCTACGGCGCCACCCCGGCGACACCAGATCGGATCGCCGCGGCAGTCGAGATCTTCGGTGACCGGCTGGTCCAGGTGTACGGGACCCAGGAGGCGAACTTGATTACCGTCCTGGACCCCCTCGACCACCAGAAACCCGAGCTGCTCGACTCGGTCGGGCGGCCGCTCCCGTGGGTGCAGATCGCCCTGCGCGACCCCGGCTCTGGCGCCGAGGTGCCGCGCGGCGAGACCGGCGAGGTGTGGGTGCAGTCGCCGACCGTGATGGCCGGCTACCTAGGCGCGGACAGCGGCGGCAATGTGGTTATGCGGGACGGCTGGCTACGCACCGGCGACCTCGCCCGCTGGGACAGCAACGGATACCTGCGGCTAGTCGGCCGGGTCGGCAATGTCATCAAGAGCGGCGGCCTGAAGCTCTACCCCGCCGCGATCGAGCAGGTCCTGCTCGCCCACCCCGCAGTGCACAACGCGGTGGTGTACGGCGTCCGCGATCACGACTACGTCGAGCACGTGCATGCCGCGGTGGAGCCGCGGCCCGGCGCGCGCTGCGACACCGACGCGCTCGCCGCCCACGTGGCCGCGACGCTGTCACATATCCACGTCCCCTCGCGGATCACGGTGTGGGACCAGCTCCCCCTCCTCGACTCAGGCAAACCGGATCATGCCGCGATCCGTTCCGGAGAGGGCTCGCTATGCGTGTAAACACTCACTTCGCCCGTTCGCTGCGCCTGCGCCGCCTCTATCATCACAGCGCGGCGGGCCTGATGGTGACGCCGCTGGACCACTCCATCAGCGACGGGCCGATCGTGCCGAGCGGAAGCTCGATCGACCAGCTGGTCGGCCAGCTTGCGGCAGCCGGCGTGGACGCGGTCGTTGTGCACAAGGGCAGCGTGCGGTACATCGGCGTCGAGCGGTTCGCCGCGATGTCGCTGATCGTGCACCTCAGCGCCAGCACCGCGCATGCGCCAGACCCGGACGCCAAGTATCTGGTGACCGGCGTCGAGGACGCGGTGAGGCTCGGCGCGGACGCGGTCAGCGTGCACGTCAACCTCGGCTCGGCAGACGAGCGCCGGCAGGTCGCCGACCTTGGCCGCATCGCCGACGACTGCGACCGGTGGAACCTGCCGCTGATGGCGATGATGTACCCGCGCGGACCCAGGATCGCCGATCCGCGTGACCCCGCCCTCGTCGCGCACGCGGTGACCCTCGCCGCCGACCTCGGCGCCGACCTGGTCAAGACCGTGTTCGCCGGCTCGGCGGCGGAGATGCTCGATATCACGGCGGCCAGCCCGGTCCCTGTCCTGGTCGCGGGCGGCGCGCCGCGTGCCAGCGAGACCGACGTGCTCGGCTTCGTCAGGGACGCGCTTGCCGGCGGCGCCGCTGGCGTCGCGATGGGCCGCAACATCTTCGCGTCAGCGGACCCGGAACGCCTCGCCGGCAAGATCGCCCGGCTGGTGCACCAGTTCCCCGGCGGCCACCTCGACGACCTGATCGGAGGACAGCAAAATGACCGGCGACAAGCTGTGCTGGCTTGACATCACGACGGCGGGCCCGGCGGCCCGCGCGATCATCGAGGAGGCGGTGCACCAGCGCGTCAACGGCATCGTCAGCGACGACCCTTCGGCCTTGGCGGAGCTGCCCCCCACGGTGAGCAGGATCCTGCTGTACCGCGCCGAGCCGGCCAGCGCGGACTTCGGCGCGGCCGACGTGGTCATCCTGCCCGGCCCAACCGCGCACCGGACCGAGCTGGCGCGGGCGCATCCCGGCGTCGTGTTCGGCCGTTTCGTCGAGGTGGCGGACGCGGACAGCCTTACGCAGGCGTGCCTGGCAGCCCGGACGGAAGCCTGGTGCGTCCTTGAGTTCCGCGATCCGACCAAGATCCCGCTTGAGATCGTGCTCGCGGCCGCGGCGGGCGCGAACGGCACGATCATGACGACTGCCGCCAGCGTCGAGGAGGCCGAGATCATCTTCGGCGTGCTCGAGCTCGGCTCCGACGGTGTGCTGCTGCCGGCTCGCGCGGTTGGCGACGCGACTGCGCTACGCCAGGCGGCGCTGGCGCCGGGCGGTGAGCTGACCTTGACCGTACTGGAAGTCACCGGCACCGCGCACATCGGCATGGGCGAGCGCGCATGCGTCGACACGTGCACGTATCTCCGGCAGGACGAGGGCATCCTGGTCGGCTCGCACTCCAAGGGCATGATGCTGTGCGTCAGCGAGACCCACCCACTGCCATACATGCCGACTCGGCCGTTCCGGGTGAACGCCGGGGCCATCCACTCCTACACCCTGGCCGGGCACGGCAGGACCCGGTACCTCAGCGAGCTGCGCTCCGGCGGCAAGGTGCTCGCGGTGGACATCAAGGGCCGCACTCGGATCGTCAGCGTCGGCCGGGTGAAGATCGAGACCCGTCCGCTGATCTCCATCGACGCGGTGGCGCCAGGTGGCCAAAGCGCCAATCTCATCCTCCAAGACGACTGGCACGTCCGGGTGCTCGGGCCGGACGGCGCCGTGCTGAACAGCACCGAACTGAGCCCTGGCGACCGCGTCCTCGGCTACCTGCCCACCGCCGACCGCCACGTTGGCTACCCCATCAAGGAGTTCTGCCTCGAACAGTAGCGGTAACTGGGCGGCTGGGCAGCATTCCCATTCCGAACGGTCGCGTGGTTACCGTATCAGGCGAAGCACGCAGCCGTTCGGGATGAAAGGCCTTTTGCCTCACATCCCGCGGAATAGCGGTGCTTGAAAAGCTGCCATTCTGGCGGGCACCATAAAGCGATCCCAACACGAAAAGACCATCTGGAGCATCATGTCCATTCCCTCCGCCGCAGAAGACCTCTGGTGCAGGCGCTACCGCCCTTCTGCCACCGCGACCGCACGCCTGGTATGCCTGCCGCACGCGGGCGGCTCGGCGCCGTTCTTCCTCCCCGTGGCCGCGGCGCTCAGCCCGGCCGTCGACGTTGTCGCCATCCAGTACCCGGGGCGCCAGGACCGCCGGAACGAGCGGCCGCTCACCGACGCACGGTCCCTGGCCGACCGCATCCACGACATCCTGCTCGGGCAGCCGCCTCTTCCGGTGACCTTCTTCGGCCACAGCCTGGGCGCCGTCGTCGCCTTCGAGGCCATCCGCCGCCTGGAGGACAGCGGTTACCCGCCCGTTCACCTGTTCGCGTCCGGCCGGCGCGCTCCGTCATCGCACCGGGACGAGAACGTCCACCTGCTCGGGGATGACGGCATCATCGCCGAGGTGCGCGGACTGAACGGAACCGCTTCGAGCGTCCTCGGCGACGACGAGCTCATGCGCGCCGTCCTGCCCGCGTTGCGCGCCGATTACCAGGCCGCCGAGACCTACCGGTGCGACCCTGAGGTGACGATCGACTGTCCCGTAACGGTCTTGACCGGCGACTCCGATCCCAAGACCACGCTGGGCGAGGCCAGGGCGTGGAACCGCCACACCACTGGCCCGTGCACGATCCGCACGTTCCCCGGGGGCCATTTCTTCCTCACGGCGCACGCGACCGAGATCAACGGCATCATCAAGGACCACTTCCAGAAGCAGCACTCCGCCGTTCACTAGCCACTTGCTGGTTGCTGGCGAGCCCGCCGCTGGCGGGCATACGAAACTGGCCGAACCCCCGCTCGGCGAGCAGGGGTTCGGCCAGTTGCTTACTGCCCTAGGCCGCGTCTTCGGCGGCGCGGAGCCGCAGGACCAGCGCGGTCATTGCCTCGACGGTACGGAAATTGTCGAGCTTCAGCTCCGGGCCGATGATGGCGATGTCGTAGGTCTCCTCCAGGTACACGACCAGCTGCATGGCGAACATCGAGGAGACGAGGCCTGACTTGAAGAGGTCCTGGTCGGGGGCCACCTCGGTCTTGATCCGGTCAGCGAGGAAGCCAAGCAGCGCGGCTGCGATCTCATCCGCCGCGACCGGGGCGAGTCCGGATGCCTGGTCAGTGGTCATGTAGCAACCTTTCCGTAGTCGTAGAAGCCCCGGCCGGTCTTACGGCCAAGGTCACCTTCCCGCACCTTGCTCAGCAGGAGCTCGCAAGGGCGGCAGCTTTCGTCGTGGCGGCGCTCGTAGAGCACATTGAGCGAGTCGACCAGGTTGTCGAGACCGATGAGGTCCCCGGTGCGCAGCGGGCCCGTTGAATGTCCCAGGCAGCCTTCGAGCAGGCCGTCGACCACCTCGACCGAGGCGACGCCCTCCTGCACGAGCATCGCCGCGGTATTGATCAGCGGGTGCAGCAGCCGGTTGATAACGAAGCCGGTGGAGTCCTTGATGACGAGCGCCTCCCGGCCCAGCGCGGCCAGCAGCCCGTTAACCGACTCCATGGTGGCGTCGCTGGTGCCGGAACCCCTGATGACCTCCACCATCTTGATCATGTAGGACGGGTTCATGAAGTGAACGCCCACCAGCTCGTCGCCCCGCTCCACCCAGGCCGCCATCTCGTCGACCGAGATGCACGAGGTGTTGGAGATCAGCGTGGTGCCGGGACGGACCAGCGCCGAGGCCTCGGCAAGCACCTTCGCCTTCGCCTCTGGGATCTCGACGACAGCCTCGATGACGGTCGTGGCGTCGGCCACGTCCGTCATGGAGAGGCTGGTGACAAGCTCACCCTGCGGACGGTCCTGCGGTAGCGCGCCCATTAGCTGGGCATGACGGAGCTTCTGCGTGATGGTCTTGCGTGCTCGGGACAGCACCTCCTCGTTAAGGTCGACGAGCACGACCGGGACACCAAAGCCCACGGCCAGCGTTGTGATGTTCGTTCCCATCACGCCGGCCCCCACGATCGCGAGGCGATGCTCGGTATGGTTAGTGACCATAGAATTCTCTCCTGTAGTTGGCGCGACATCTCATAATTGCGAAAACCGGCTTATCGCGTCGATAGTCGGTACGGCATGGCCCGTACGCGTGCCAGGAGATCAACTGACGCAACTCCGCAGTTGAACACTATTCCGTGAATGCGCGCCGGGCGGCAGACGGCGCGACGCTTTGTAGCGCCGGCTGGGCGCGGCTACCCTTTTATAAATGCGTGGAGGCCACGTTGACTATGCCCGCCGATACGGTCCTTGAGGCACTGCGCGCGTCTTTGAAAGAGGCGGAACGGCTGCGGCAGCGGAACAGGCAGCTGGCCTCGGCATCGTGGGCACCCGTGGCGATCGTGGGAATGGGCTGCCGGTTTCCCGGCGGTGTCACTGACCCGGATCAGCTGTGGGAACTGGTGGCGGCGGGCACGGACGCGATCACGGGGTTCCCTGTCGACCGCGGCTGGGATGAACCGGAGTTGCCCGGCCCCGATCCAGGTCAGGACCAGACCGCGTATGCCCGCCAGGGCGGGTTCGTGGACGGGGCGGCGGAGTTCGACGCGGGGTTCTTCGGCATCAGCCCGCGGGAGGCGCTGGCGATGGACCCGCAGCAGCGGCTGCTGCTCGAGGTGTCCTGGGAGGCGCTTGAGCGGGCCGGGATCGATCCTGGGACACTGCGGGGCAGCCAGACCGGGGTGTTCGCCGGGGGGTCGTCGTCGTGGTACGGGCTTGG
>Ga0126381_100007209_pt1 | contig 12359 bp, 12 predicted proteins | sample PanSoiMetPlot_28_FD_96465 | JGI IMG/M metagenome (GOLD analysis project Ga0126381, IMG submission 96465) | Tropical forest soil microbial communities from Panama - MetaG Plot_28 | ecosystem: Environmental > Terrestrial > Soil > Tropical forest > Bulk soil | place: Panama | collected 2016-02-17
GGGCCTCGCCTGCGCGCGCGAAGCGAATCCGCGCCCGTAAATGGTCATCTCCCCGCCAGGAATAGCCGCTGCGGGCGCAACTCTCTCAATGTGTGGAATGCCGTTCTTTTCAGCCGAGGAACCGAAGCCGAATTTCATACCCAACCAATGTGAATCGTCAGAAGGCCAAAATACAACGCCACACGCAACAGGATTGCGGCGAACACTCCCGCCATCCAGTCGTCCGCCATGATGCCCCAGCCGCCGCGCAATTTCTCCAACCGGTGAACGGGCCACGGCTTCCAGATATCGAACACTCGAAAAAGTATAAAACCCAAAAGCAGGTATTTCCAGTTGGCGAGGCTTAAAGCGAAAAAGATGGTGTATTCGGAGAAGTCGAAGTGGGTCATCAGGTGCGGCAAGGCGATGGGGATGAGCGGGAGAATCAACGTCAGATGTTGACCCGCGACTTCATCGATGACCACATGCTGCGGATCTTCGATGCGTCCGTAAGAAGCGACGCGCGAAGCGCTCCAAACGCCGAGGGCCGACAGCAGAAGGAAGAGCACGCCTGTAATAACTAACGGAAAAGCGAGAGTGGAGTTGTGGACGTTGGTTCCGGGCGCGCCAAAAAGGTTCTCCCTCAGGATTGTTTCTGCAAGCGGGTGTAGCGAAAACAAATCGCGAACAGAATGCGGGTGCAGAAAGAATATGGCCGAAAGAAAAGCGGTCGCGACGCCGGCGAGGGAGCCGAAAGTCCCTGGTGCTTTGCGAATGTAACCAATTCCGAATACCGTCGCAACTGCAAGCGCGAGTCGCGGCTTTTCGCGTGATTTTTCGAGTGCCTGAGCAGCGCTAGGATTCAGTGTCATCGGGTTTGTCGAGATCGAGCAGAATCGTTTTGCGCCCGCCTTCCGACGCTTCTTCTTCGTCGAAAATTGCATCGGAGACCACATACTTCTCGCTGGCCCAGTTGCCCAGGTCCTGCATCCGGCAGCGTTCACTGCAAAACGGGAAATCCTTGTGTGCTTCCGAGTCCGTCTCCGTTTTACAAATCGGGCATTTGTGCTTCATTGAATCTCTTCCCCGCAAACTCCGTGCCCTCTGTGTTAAGAAAACCCTAAGACGCAACGCGGCTCAACAAGGGGTTCTCAAGAAAGCGCTTTCGACAGGAAAGTATAGCCTACCCTAGCACGCGCAGCGGCGCTCCGGTGGCAATTCTGTGAAGCTTCTCTGCAGGCGGCACCGGCGCCGTAACAGGAACGGTCGCGGCTGTTGTTTTCGCTGGCCGCGGCATGACTTCCACTACGCGCCCGATCAAGTCGTACGCATCGGACTTCGTGATCTGCACGCGCACCACATCTCCCGTCTCGGCCAGGTCTCCGCTCGGGACCTCGATATCCGTGAGGTAGAGCTTCCCGTCGATCTCCGGCGCCATGCCTTCCAAGCGCGCTTCCCACACCAGAGGATTATCTTTCGATGGGCCTTCTACCAAAGCCGCGAAAGTCTCTTTCCTTGCTTTGCGAAATTTCGCACGCAAGTTCTCTCGTGAAATCTTCTTCTGGATCGCCATCAGACGGTTGCGCCGCTCAGCAATCGTTTCGGCATCCACCTTTCCATTCAGCGAGTGGCTCTCGGCGTTGTCCACATCCGAATATTCAAACACGCCCATCCAGTCCAGCTTTGCAGCCCTCACAAAATCGCACAGCTCGTCAAAATCCTCTTGGGTCTCGCCCGGAAATCCAACAATGAACGATGTGCGAAGCGATACGCCTGGAATCGTCTTCCTCATGCGCTCGAGCAAGCGCAGGAACGCGTCTCCGTTTGAGCCGCGCTTCATGCGCGCCAAAACGTTCCGGCTGGCATGCTGCAGCGGCATGTCAATGTACTTCGCAAGGCGCGGATGCGCGGCAATGGTGTCCAGCAGTTTTTGCGTTACGCGATTTGGATAGGCGTAAAGGAAGCGCACCCACAACAAGTCTTCGATTTGCGCGAGCTTCGCAAGCAATTGCGCCAGCCCGTCGCGCAAACCCAAATCTTCTCCGTAAGAAGTTGTGTCCTGGCCAATCAGCGTGACTTCTCGCGCGCCAGCCGCCGCAAGATTTTCCGCTTCGCGCACTACCGACGCGAATCGCCGGCTGCGAAACTTTCCGCGCAGTTCCGGGATGATGCAAAACGTGCAGGGGTGATCGCAGCCTTCCGCGATTTTGGTGTAGGCCGCATGTTTTGGTGTTGTTACGATGCGTGGCGTGAAGTCGTGATACAGAAACGTCGGCGGCTGCGCCGGCAATACGCGCAAATCGCCATGTACGGCTTCCAGAATGCGCTCGACTTCGCCGGTTCCCACCACTGCGTCCACTTCCGGCACTTGCTCCAGAATCTGCTCGCGGTAGCGTTCCACGAGGCAACCGGCAACAATCAGTTTTTTCGCCGCGCCGAATTTCTTGTGCTCCGCCATCTCCAGGATGGCGTCCACGGATTCCTTTTGCGCTGCCTCGATGAAGCTGCACGTATTAACGACCAGCACCTCCGCCTCATCCGCGCGCGGCGTCAGTTCATAGCCGTCACGCGCAAGAATGCCCATCATCACCTCGCTGTCCACGAGGTTCTTCGGGCATCCCAGGCTCACAAATCCTACCTTCGTCATACGCAGAAAAATCACCCCCTAGCGCAATTCTAAATTCTACCATGCACGCGCGGGCGAGCCTGAATGGAAGCCGATTGGCGGATTCAATTGATCTTCAGGGCGCTTGGGATATTCTTTTCGACGTGAATCGCGGTCCGATAATACGACTTCGCGCATCGGTGGGTAGCACCAGCCGTGCAGCGGGGCCTTATAAGCCCTGGAGAACGCTAGATTAGCGTGCCGGGAGGGGGCAGCACCCTCACACCACTCCTGCTTTAGGAACTTATTGCACTCTAGTTGGCAGCGCTTTTTCGCCCGCGCAGAACAGCGCGAACTTGCTCGAGCAATTGCCCCAGCCGCGTGGTGTCGCACGGCGCGCCGCCAAAGCGCGCGTGGACATAAAGCTGCGTGAACTCCTGCACCGCGGGAGCCAACTGCGGGGAATCCACGGCTGCCGCAAATTCAAAGGGCGTTTGCGTTTCACTACGCAACAGGCCACGCCGCGCCAGCACACGCATCAATTCCGCATAGAGGCGCGAGGCAAGCTGTGGATCAGAACGCCCCGACTTAGCCGCGCGAATCCGCAGAAATAGCCGAACTCTCCGAATCACTTCTGCGGGCACGCTGTAGCGCAACGCGAGAAGCAAGAGCACGAGCACCACTGGAAGCAAATATCCCAGTGCGCCGTGTTCCAGCTGCCAGGATTTCAGCCAGCGCTTGCCCTCTTGCTGTTTCCGGTCGAACCAGGCGCGCGCCGACTCTCCCCAATTCTTCGACCCGCGCTGCAGATTTTGTGCCAACGCTACTTGGTGCGCGAAATCGTAGCCAATCACCCACTCATTCCAGGTAATTTGCATCCAGTCGATATACATCCCCAGGCGTGTAATCAAACTACTCCCGCCCTCGATGCTGGACGGAGTTGGATCGAAGACCTGCCAGCCGTTTCCGGGGAAGTACACCTCCACCCAGCTATGCGCGTCGCTCGCGCGTACGATATAGTCGCCGCCAAGGTCGTTGTACTCTCCTGGGAGGAAACCATTTATTTCGCGTGAGGGAATGCCCAGCGTTCGAAGCATGATGGCCATGGCCGAGGCAAAATATTCGCAATGCCCCGCGCGCGTTTCAAACAGGAAGTGCGCCAGCGGATCCTGACCGGGTTTCCCCGTGAGATTCAACGTGTAGGCGAAACGCGTGCGCAAATACGTTTCGATGCGTAGCGCCTTGTCGAATGGTGTTTGCGCATTCTTTGTGATTTCGCGCGCAAGCTCCGGAATGCGCCGGTCCAGTCGGTCGGGAAGCTGCAAGTAGGTCGAAATGATGTCACTGGAGTACTCAGTTCCCGCAGCCCGAAGCTTCCCGGCATCGCGCGGCGGCAGGCGCGAAATGCCTGCGTAGCGGATCGCGGCGAAGTTTCGGAACGGATTCTTGAACGTTTCAGTGGCATCCATGAAAAGATAGTTGCGCTGCATAGCGGCAAAGGAATTGGTCGTTCCTCCGCTGAAATTTCCTTGAAGAGACAAGGCTCTTCCCGCAATGAAAACCGCATCCGTGGCCACAGGCTCGAGGAAAACCGTGTAGCGGATAGTCTGTCCGAGAGTGTTCCCCTTCTGGGTCGCATCCGGCGCATGAATCCACCCGTCTGCACCCGGCGGCAGCGGTTGCGGTTTCCCCGCGTTCGAGCTCCACCGCTTTCCGTCAAAGGTTGTCAGAGCGATGCCTCTCCAGCGCAACCATTCGTATCCGATGGGCCTGTCCGTCTCCACGCGCATGACCACAGCGGAACTCTTCTTGATTTCTCCAATCTGGCCGAGCTCGACATCTTCGGTGAAACCGGTCATGAGCGTGGGGCTGAAACTGACACGTCCCAAGTAACCGGCGCTAAATCGCGGAAAGAAAAAGAAGAACATGCCACCAACAACGATGGCGCCCGCGGCCACGCTCAGCGACGCCAGACTCAGCGAGCGGCTGAGCTTGCGGTGTGTAGAGGCTGGGGCAATAGCTCCAACGGCGCCGCGCCGCAATTCCAACGCGATGAATGTGGAAATTCCGCTCAAAAGGAAAAAGAAAAACAAGGTCAGGAACAGCGTGTCAACGGTAAGGATAGCCGCCGCCAGAATTGCGGCAAACGACAGCATGCAGAGGAAGAGCGCGTCACGGTCGGTGGAAGCACTGTAGAAGCGAACCAACATGGCCACAATGAGGAAGTGCACCACGGCCAAAAGCAGGGCGAACAGGGGCGGATTCGAAGAGCCACCGACAAAGAAACGCGACAGAAACAGGGCGTCCACCGGGAAGAAGGCGAGATACACGAGCAGGCACCAGGTTGCGGCGCGTGGAGAAAGTTCAGCAGGCCGCCCGTGCCACCACCGATAGCCCTTGTGCAGAGCAGCGAGCGGGGCAATCAGCGATGTGAGTAAGTCCAGTTTTCCCGTGCTGGCTAGCGTGAGGATCGACGTGAGAACCAGCAGGGAGAGCGACGCCCGAAAGTATTGTTCCGCGGGCAAAGCCGGTCCTGCCTGCGTTGTTGCGGTTGCGGCCATGACAGATTTCTTATCCTACCATCGGCAATTAGGGCGGTTGCTCTGTTTGGAGGCGAAAACGGCTAAAGGGATAACGTTACGTCTGGCAGAAGGTCCTGAGGCCTGTCATTCCGAGGAGCGCAGCGTCGAGGAATCTGCTTTTTTCACAAAGGGTGCTACCGCTAGCGCCGCACGGGCGACTTTTCGCGTGAGATTAGAGACCGGGAGGACGGTGATCTCGCTCAGTGGCACTTGTTCCGCGCCCTTGATCCGAGGGAGCTTTTTCACGCTGACACGAAACGGCTCGACTGTAATTTCGCGGTAGGTCACCGCGTGCCGAACTTTGTCGGCAGGCGCGAAATGAAAACTGCCATTCCGGCTTTGAATATGCAACCCCCGCAGGTGTTCGCGCAGCTTCGCAATGGGGTTTGCATTCGTGGGGATGGTTGGAAAATGCCACAAATTCGAAACAAGCGTTGGCACGTCATCGGCGGCCGCTTCAGTGTTCCTTTTGTTAGGCGGTGGGAGTAGAAGGGTCCGGCCGCTTCCATCTGCAAAGACGGCAGCGACTAAGTGGATCTCGACAGCTGCGCGTTTCTTGCGCTTCTCCGGCAGTAAATCCGCAATCCCAAGTTTGCGGCCCTCGCAAAATTGAGCGACGGGGCAAAGCAAGCATTGCGGCGATTTTGGAGAACAAAGCGTTGCGCCGAGTTCCATCATCGCCTGGTTCCAGTCGCCGGGCGCTTTCGACTCAAGGTAAGCATCCGCGCTTTTCTGCAGCTTTTGCCAGCGTGCCGATTCGCGCAAATCTCCGCGAATGGCCCCCAAACGCGCAAGAGCACGTGCCACATTGCCGTCCAGAACAGCGTGCTTCTGCTCGAAAGCGATGCTGAGAACAGCCGCGGCGGTATAACTTCCAATTCCCGGCAGCGCCAGCACGTTTTTCAGACGCGACGGAAACTCCCCTCCATACTCGACAACCATTTCCTTTGCCGCCTTGTGAAGATTCCGCGCGCGGCTGTAATAACCCAGCCCGGACCACAGCCTCAGGACTTCTTCCTCCGGCGCTGCGGCCAGCGCGTGAAGATTCGGAAAGCGCTTGAGAAAACGTTCGTAATAGGGAATTACAGCTGCCACGCGCGTTTGCTGCAGCATGATTTCAGAAAGCCACACGCAATACGGGTCCCGCGTGCGCCGCCAGGGCAGATCGCGCCGGAATTGACAAAACCAGGCGAGCAATTGTTTGCGAAACGCGGCGAGCTCTCGTCCCTTCAGCATGGCGCGTCGTGATTCTCGCATAGGTAACCGAGTTATTCGAGAACGCTCGTTATGGCTCCGGATTCCGCCTTCTAATCGAGGAAGACGATGTAAGATGTGCTCCACACCGCGTGAGGAAAGAAGCCGCGCGGCTGGCTGGTCACGATGATTTTGAAAATTTCCGGATTCGAAGCCAGCTCGCCAATAAGCTTTTGCTCTGAATCAATCGGCAAAGGCTGCACTGCGGCAAGATGACCCAGGATTGCAAAAATATTTCTTTCGGCGGGCGCCAGAGGCGTATCGAAGCCTACGCTGCGGAACTGCAGCATGGAGTTGGCTTGATAAAAGTGCCATGCGATGTTTGCGCAAAGGGCCACCGCGCGCTCAAAGCGTTCGTTGATCGGCGTTTGTGTTGATGGCGAATTCACCCCGGATGTGTCGGCCGCCGCAGAATGAGGATCAAGCACCAACAGCACGCGAGAATCCTCTTCGCGCGTGAACTCCCGAACCATCAGCGAGCCGGAGCGCGCTGTCGCTTTCCAATGCACCAGCCGCGCGCTGTCCGTGTGGACGTAGTCGCGCAGCGCGTACAAATCCTGGCCGCGCCCCTTGGTGATGCTTTCGAGCGCTCCCTGAAGGACGGGCAGAAGCTCCATGTACTCCGGCGTCGGCTGCACCGAGGGATAAACGATCGCTTCTGTTTGCAAATCCAAACGCCGCGACTTCTGCAAAAAGCCGAAAGGAAACCGCGTGACGATGCGGAACGCATCTTGCCGGTAAATTCCCCGACGCTGAAAAGTCAGAGGAACACTCTGTTGCAAGCGTTCCTGCTTTGGCAGATACGGAAAGTAGACCGGCTTCTCAAGAATCGCCGGGGGGGCTGCGCCTTTTTCGCGGGCCGCTTCGACGCGCAGAGAAAAAGAAGGCACCGTGAGTTTTTGGTTTTCCAGTTCGACAAAACCGCGCACGGGTTGTCCCGCGAAAATATGGTCGGGCAGAAGGAGGCGCATTTCGACACCGGAGAGGCTGATCGATGACAGAATTCCGGACATCAGAATGAGCGCGATCAGGCACGCGAGAATTAGGAAGAGAAGATTGTTGCCGGTGTTAAGTGCCGCCAGTGCGACGAGGAGAAGTCCCCCGAAATAGATCCAGCCCTCTCGAGAAATTTTGTACTGGATTCTGAAACCTATCCAGCGTAGCGGCGTGCGGCGCGCCAGCGTGGGAACCAGCGTAACCGCAACCCACCCCGCAATGCCCAGCGCCGCAAGCGCCGTAGTACTGGCAAGCACAATCTGGCCAAGCTCCGCGGCAGCGCTCGAATAGAGCGCCAGCAGGAGCGCGCCGGAGAGTGCGGCCATGGAAAGAAAAAACGCGCGGACGGCGGGCCGGTCGGCCTTGGCAACCATCTGCGCGAGAGTGGAGCGAATCGCCGCCATGATTTTCGACTAAACGCGAAAAGCAGATTCATCGAGCAAGAACCGCTCGATGCGGCAGAATACCTCGCTACGCTCGGAATGACACATTTGGCGTGACATCGAGGTCACAAAGGAACAGCAACGGATTCGACGATTTCCCGCAGAACCGATTCCGTGGTCTCCGATTTTTTCTGCAAGGACGCGTGGCGCGAACTAGCCACTACGCGATGCGCAAAAACCGGAACCGCAAGCTGCTTGAAATCGTCAGGCAGACAATAATCGCGGCCATCGAGGAACGCGCGGGCCTGTGCGGCGCGCTGCAACATCAATGTGCCGCGCGGACTGACGCCGAGCGCTAACTGCTCTGTCTTGCGCGTCCGATTCACAATTTCCAGCGCGTAATCGTGCAGGCTCGAGTCCACCTTGATGTGGTTGACCGCCTCCTGCATCCCCAGCACTTCGCTCAAATCCGCGACCGGCTCGAGAGATTGCAGCGGATCTTCCCCAATGCGCTTCCGCAGGATCTCGCGCTCCGTTTCGTGCGAGGGGTAGCCCATCTTAATGCGCATCAGGAACCGGTCGAGCTGCGACTCCGGTAGCGGATACGTGCCGTGGTGCTCGACCGGATTTTGCGTGGCCACAACAAAAAAAGGCTGCGGGAGCGGCTGCGTCTTGCCGTCCATGCTGACTTGCGCTTCGTTCATGGCTTCCAGCAACGCCGACTGCGTGCGCGGCGTGGTGCGGTTGATTTCGTCCGCAAGCACGACGTTCGCGAAAATCGGCCCGGGCCGAAATTCAAACTCGCGGTTCTCGGGATTGTAGACGCTCACACCGAGCACATCGCTTGGCAGCAAATCCGAAGTGAACTGAATGCGCTGGAAGCTGCAATGAAACGATTTCGCAAGCGCCTGCGCCAGCGTGGTTTTTCCAACGCCGGGAACGTCCTCAATGAGCAAGTGGCCGCGCGCAAGAAGCGAGATGAGCGCCAGCTGAATGGCGTCTTCCTTGCCAAAAATGGCGCGTGCGATCGAGCGCTGAAGCTGCGAGACGACTTGAGAGGTGGCAGTTGGCATTATTCGAACCGGTTCGCGGTTACGCTTTCAATTGAAAACCGTGGCCCTTTCCTGCTACAACATAGATGACGCCTCGCAACCTTGCGTTGGCGTCTTTCTTGGCGTCGCCGGGCGACTAGCTCAGTTGGTTAGAGCGCTCCCCTCACACGGGAGAGGTCAAAGGTTCAAGTCCTTTGTCGCCCACCATACCCAACCAAGTCCTCCCAGAATCAAGCGCTCACTTCCCGCGCACGGACTCCTGGCCGTCTTTGTAGCCCCGGATGTGTCCGCTCTTATCACCGAGCTTCTTTCCAATCCAAAAGGCCACGGCGAGAGGGATTCCCGTCGAAAACACCAGGAATGCCAAAACGATCAACCAGTGAAAGATGGAAAACTCACCCATCCGCATCTTCTCGCTCAGTCAGTGGGCCACCATCTTTTCTTGCGCCTTACGCCATTCTAGCTAAAATCTCCGCATGTCAACCTTCCTTCGTGCAATCGAGTTTCTAGGTCTGAGCCTATGGCTGGGGAGTGACGTTTTCCTGAGTTTTGTAGTGGCTCCAGGAGCGTTCCGCCTCCTTGGAAGCCGCGACCAGGCCGGTGCCATGGTCGGCTATTCGCTGAATGCCATGCACATCGGCGGCATCGTCTGCGGATGCTTCCTCTTGCTGGCACGCCTGTTGCGTACCAAGACGTTTGCCAGCCTGGCCACGCCAGCGGCACTCTGCGTAGTGCTGATGATCGCGCTAACCGTGATCTCGCAATTCACGGTGAGCGCGAAAATGGCCGCTCTGCGCGTGCAAATGGGCTCGATTCAAGCGACAAGCGCTGACAGCCCGCTTCTCGCGGAGTTTAGCCGCCTGCACGGAATTTCCGTCTCGCTCGAGAGCGGCGTGCTCCTGGCGGGATTTGCGGCCATCTATTTAATGGTGCGGGAACTGGGGGCCAGAGCGTGAGTTTTACTGTTTTGCTGGTTCCCTTCGTGTAGGCCACCAGACAGCCCAGAGAGAATCTTCAAGTTGCTTGCGTCCCACAGGGGCTAACGACAAACGCCGCCGGGTCGAACCGACTCCGACTGCCTGGAGCGCCCTGTTTCGCCGTAAGGTTCTCGCAACCCTCTGAAGTAAAAGTCTTCCCGGAATACCGGTATAAGGTAAGTACGATAACGCCGCCGCTCAAGTTCGATGCGATAACGAGCTCGGGGATGGTGGCTCCGGTTTTGACCACCGCAAATGCCCAACCGAGGGTCCATCCTTTTTTGGGTCCCAGAACTTTGCGGTAGGCATCTTTTTCGCGGACGTAGGCGTAAATCGGACAGCCGCCCGCGCCGCAGAGGACCGACTCCGACAACATGACCACAACGCCTTTGCCCAGCGAGCCGAGATCAAGGTCGGCTGAGTCAATGGTCTCAAATTTCAATCTCTGGTCATCCTGAAGATCTCTATGAAGTCTGCGGAGGTCGGATTCGACGGTTTCTCGGAGGAGGAGTTTTTCCGCATCGGTTAGTTTCGCGCCAGGCCAAGTTTCCTGCACGTCCTTGGGAATTGGGAAGGTCGCGGGCGGCCGCGGAGCGGAAGCGAAAACGAGCACGGAAAACAGGAATGCAAAGGCGAGGACATGCATGAACGCACAAATTGTAGCGCTACTTGCGAGTCGCGTGCTCCTTTTTTTGTGGCTTGGTAAAGTTGCCGCGCTTGGTTTTGTGAGGGCGGATTTTGCGCAGGATGGCGTTGCCGGCACGTTGACAAGCGCGCCACATATACCACGACGCTACGGTGCGGTAGGGCCGCCAGCGTTCGCCAAATTTCAGCAACTCCTTGGGCGCGGGCATGTGCTTCTTGCCGTAAGTAATGGCCCAGCCCTTGCGCACGCCCAGGTCGTCAATGGGAAGAACGTCGGGTCGGCCTAGGCGGAAAATGAGAAACATCTCGACGGTCCAGGTGCCAATCCCACGGACAGAGACGAGCCGCTTTACAAGTTCCTCATCCGAAAGTTCATGCGCTTCATCCAGCGTAGGCACGACTCCATCAATAGTCTTCTTAGCCAAGTCCTTCATCGCGAGGATTTTCGCGCCTGATAGTCCGGCTTTGCGAAGAGCGGGCTTGCGCAGTTTCAACATTTCCTTTGGGGTCGGAATCCGCCCGTTCGAGCCAAGCGCTTTAACGCGGTCAAAAATCGTCGCGGCTGCTTTGCCGGAAATCGATTGATGCGTGACAGCTTCGACCAGGACCTCGTAAGGGGATTCCGCAGCGCCCTTCTCAACGCGAAACTCCCGCGTTTCTTTGATCAGCGGAGCCAGTTGCGGATCCTTCGCAGCCAGAGTGTCCATCGCCAGACGCAAGTCAAACGGCGGCATTTCGTATTCAATACCAACCATGAATCTCCAATCCGGAAACGGGGCGAATAGATTAGCAAATTGGAAGGAGGAAAAGGGAAATGGAACATTGAAATCCAAGAACACCTGCACTACAACGGTTCGGTTGAGGTTGCCGGTGGGCGGGAAACTTTGCGGAGGTGAAGGGCTTTCCTTCGCGAATAACGCCAGCGAAGCAGGCTGACCGCCGCGATCAGGATAAAGCAGAATTCCACGAAGACCTTGCCGCCGTCGAACCAGTCGATGGGAGCGCCTTTCAAGGCGGGTTCGGTGAAAAGGCTGTGGAAGAAAAGAGCGGCCGCAGCGAAATAAATGCTGAAATGGAAAGACTTCCAAAGATGGCGGCCCAGCCGAAGGCGAAGATAAGAAGTGACCACCACGAAGCCCAAGAGACAAAGGGCTATCGCGCCAATGGTGTTTTCGAGAGGCTGGCTCGGAGAACGGACCGGGTAGACAAGATCCAAGAGTCGAAACCGCGGGTCTTGGTTCAGAAGCAGAATGGCAGGATGCAGAAGCGACACCGAAAGAGCGACGTAGCCCGACCAGTTATGGAGTCGAAAATAATTGAACCGCCGATGCGGCCACGAACGATGCGGGCTATAGCGAAACGCCATCAGCATCCCGAGAAGGAGGTTCAGCGTAACCGCTCCAACAGCCACAAGGCCGACATAAGCAGAAAGGTCGAGAACGGTGATGCTCATGGGCAGCAGTGATGAAGCATAGCCGTTGAGACGGCTCGAAGCGGCCTAACGTTTCACGAAATGCTATGCTAGCGTCTACATAGACATGAAGGTACGGCTAACGTTGCGGACCAGTCTGGCGCTCTGTGCTCTGAGTCTACTTGTGTGGATGGTTTTTGCTCGCGAAACGTATTACACGCCTACATTTCCACGCAGTCGTGAAGCGGTTCTGAAAACGGATTTGCGCACAATTCGAGACGCGATCGACAATTACACCCTTGACAAAAAGGAGGCTCCTCACTGTTTGCAAGACCTGGTGGACGCGGGCTATGTTCGCGCAATACCAACAGATCCGATCACGCTCAAGCCCGATTGGGTGCCGGATTTTGGAGAGCCAGTTTTGGGTGATCCTGTTTTGAGTCCCCAGCTGAGAGCTGAGGGGCTGGTTGACATA
>Ga0126381_100007210_pt1 | contig 12359 bp, 14 predicted proteins | sample PanSoiMetPlot_28_FD_96465 | JGI IMG/M metagenome (GOLD analysis project Ga0126381, IMG submission 96465) | Tropical forest soil microbial communities from Panama - MetaG Plot_28 | ecosystem: Environmental > Terrestrial > Soil > Tropical forest > Bulk soil | place: Panama | collected 2016-02-17
AGATCCTCGACGATCTTCCGCAGCCGGGCGGTTTCGCCTTCGATCCGGGTCAGGACAGCCCGGTACTCGGCTGCCTTGCGCGGCGAGCTGAGTGCCACTGATGTCTCGGCGCTGATCACGCTCAGCGGTGTGCGCAGCTCGTGCGAGGCGTCGGCGGTGAACTCGAGCTGCCGTCGGCGTGACTGCTCGACCGGCGACAGGGCCCGCAAGCCGATGGTGAGGGCGCCAGCGAATATCGCTAGCAGCAGCACGGGCGAGACGAGCGCCTCGCCGTTCCGCAGCAGCGCCGTCAGGTGGTTCACGGTCTGCAAGCTCTCCCCGGCGATGTACCTGACGCCGTTGACCGAGCCGGCTGACAGCCGGTACGGGCCGTCCGGCAGAAGCACCGTCTTCGCCTGCCAGTTGGACAGCCGGACCGCCGCGGGCAGGCGCGGGGCGCCCGGATCAATCTGAGCGATCTGCCCGGGGGCTGTCTGCCGCCAGAGATAAACCGGGGTTGAGTCGATGTCGTCGTCGGGGGGTACCGGACGCAGCCCTACCTCCCGGACGTCGGTGAGGCGCTCGGTCAGCCTTTCATCGACGGACGCGGTCAGCCGCGCTGATACCACCCTGTCGAGTGCCGTCACGCAGCCCGCGTACACGATGCCGATGAGCAAGCTGGCCGCCACCGCGACCTTCGCGGCGTGCGCGACCTCCGGCGGCACAAGGCCGCGCAACCGCATCGGTTACCGCTCCACGATCCGGTAGCCCACGCCGCGCACTGTCTCGATGCGTACCATCCCGCCGGTCAGCTTGGCCCGCAGCCGGGCCAGGTGCACGTCGATGGTGTTGGAACCCATAGCGTCGGCTTCGTCGTCCCAGACGTTCACGGCAATAGACCGCCGGGGCACGACGGCCGGCGACTTGCGGATCAGCAGCTCGAGGATGCCGAACTCGGTCGCCGTCAGGACCGGTTGCTGGCTGCCGATCCGGATCTCCCGGGTGGCGGGGTCGAAGCGGAGGTCCCCGATCGCCAGCTCGGGCGGCTGGACCGCAGCCGGCCGCCGTTGCAGGGCCCGCATCCTCGCCAGCAGCTCCGCGAAGTCAAACGGCTTGACCAGGTAATCGTCCGCCCCTTCGTCGAGTCCGGTCACCCGGTCAGCAGCCGCGTCCCGTGCCGTCAGCATGAGGACAGGCGTCGGCCGGTTGTTTCGCCGCATCCAGCGCACGACATCCAGTCCGGACATGCCAGGCATCCGCCAGTCGAGCAGCGCGAGTTCGTAGTCATAGCTGCGCAGGAACCTGACAGCCGTTTCGCCGTCGCCCACGGCATCCACGACGTAGTCGCGCTCGCGGAGGCCGCGGGCGAGCACGTCACGTAGCCCGCTATCGTCCTCGGCGACCAGCACTCGCATCAATCACTCCTACCTGCGCAACTACTCCTACCCCGCGCAGCCACGCCATTCTCCGCAGCGCTAGCTGCGCATCCGCCGCCACACCGGGCGCGGTATTAGGCGCATCGCGACAGCGAACGGGCGGAGCGATGCCGGTACCCAGACGACCGAGGCCGAGCCAGCCAGCCCAGCCGCCACGGCTGCGCCCACTTGCGCGGGGGTGGTGGCGAGCGGCGCTGGCTTCATCCCGGCAGTCATCCGGCCGATCACGAACCCCGGCCGGACCAGGAGCACCCGCACGCCGCTGGAGTCCAGCGAGTCGGCAAGGCCGCGAGCAAACGCATCGAGCCCGGCCTTTGCTGCACCGTAGACAAAATTCGCTCTGCGCGGCCTGACTGCGGCCACCGACGATAGCACGACAATTGTGCCTGTGCTGACGCTGCGCATCCGTCTTGCCACGTCTAGCAACGTCGTCACGTGGCTGGTGAAGTTCGTCTGGATCAGGGCGGCGGCACGATCGGGTGCTGCGTCCATCTGGTCCTGTGGCGTGAGTACGCCCGCCGCGGAGATGACCAGGTCGACTGGGCCGTCGGCGAACGCTGCCTCAACCAGCGCCTCCGCCGCCTCCGGGGCGGTGGCGTCGTAGCTAAGGGCCTTGATGCGGGCGGGCAGCGAGCCGGCTGCCGCGGTCATTCGCTCGGCATCGCGTCCGGCGAGCAGCACCTCGGTGTCCGCGCTGAGACCGAGGGAGCCAAGGATCGCCAGGCCGATCTCACTGGTGCCGCCAACCAGCAGTATCCGGCGATACCCGGCAGCAGCGCCTGAGGCAGGCCGGACCCGGGATCTAGGATTCGCGCTCAGCATAGGCCGACCCTACGCCCCAGGCCGGACTGGACCGGCCCGCGGACTCGGGTCGGCCACGCTGCGAGTGCCGTCACAGCCCGACTGTGAACGTTGCCAGCCACACTAGTTCGGCGCAGATCATGGTCGGATCTCGGGAGATGAGGTCCTCTACCGGGCGGCCGTCAGCGAGCCCGGTCAGCCGGTCGAACCGGATGAGGGCGCACGCGAGCGGCACAGCGCTTGCCACGTGCCAGCCGCGCATCCAGCTGTCGTGCTCCGAAAGAGCCCACAGCACGTAAGCGGCCAGCATGACGACGCTGGCGACGCGCTGGCCAGCCCGCAGCAGGCCGATCGAGTACCAGCGCATGACCGGCCGGTGGGCTGCCGCCTCGGTGCCGAGCACTGACAGCTCCGTGTACCGCTTGCCGATCGCCACCATCAGCGCGCCCAGGCTGCATACGATCAGGAACCATGGTGACGGCGGGACGTGGGTGGCTACCGCGCCGCCGATAGCCCGCAGCACGAAGCCGCTGGCCACGAACACGAGCTCGATGCCGGGCACGTGCTTAAGGCCCACGCTGTAGAGCCAGGACGTCAGGACGTAGGTGCCGATCACCAGAGCCAGGCGCGGCTCGCGGATCGCGGCGCTCGCTAGCATCGCCAGCCCCAGTCCGACCCCGGCCAGGACGAGGGCGAGCGGCTTCGGCAGCCGGCCGGAGGCGACTGGGCGGTTGCGCTTGGTCGGGTGCAGCCGGTCCCGTTCCGCATCCATGACATCGTTGATGAGATAAACGGCCGACGAAGCCGCAGTGAAGGCGGCGAAAGCGACGAGTGCGTAGCCAAATCCGTTAGGCCGACCGAGAGAGGCGCCCGCCAGTGGTGCGGCGAACACCAGCAGGTTCTTGGGCCACTGCCGGGGCCGGGCGGCCAGCACCGCGGCAACCAGCAGCATGGCCAGCGCGGCAGGCCACGGCGTCGGGCGGGCTGCCGCGGGGACTGCCGGCTGGTCCTGGGCAGTCTCCCGAGTTGGTGAGGTCATCGTGCGTAGACCGCGGTGAAGTCTCGGCTATTGGGGAAGAAATATCGGTCGGCCGGCTCCTGCTGGTTCTGCAGCAAGTTGGCCGGCGTGGGGTTAGCTCGCTGGCTGTGCAGGTAGTACTCGTACGACATCCAGGCCGGGTTGATGTCTAGCTGCATGGCAGTGACCGCACCCGCTCGCCGCAGCAGGGAAGCCAGCTGCCGGACGTCGAGCGCGGGACCGTAAACGAAGATCACGCGGCCGTCCTTGGTAATGCCGATGCCGGACCGCCAGACGTTGTAGCCGCCGCCCAGGGTGGCCCCCCAGCTTGACTGGACGTTGTAGTCGACCGAGGTCGGCACCTGGCCGTTGATCACAATCAGGTGCAGATTCTGCCGGACGCCCACGACGTCAGGCGTCATGTGCACGGTTCGGTTCCAGTCGCCGATGGCGACATGTCCGTCCCGGTAGTAGACCATAGACGCGACTCCGGGCGAAAGGGATCCGTCTCGCTGCCCGTTCAGGTAGAAGCCGCCGCCGGACACGTTGATCCTGAAGCCGCTGTTGAAGGTTGCCATCAGTCCGCGGCGGGTTCCGGGCGGGATGGAGTCCGCCGCCTTCCAGTTGCCTGGGCCGGGGTCCAGGGTGCCGGGCCGCAGTTCGAACTTCAGCAGCTTCTGGTTCATCGACGCGATGCCCGCCACATAGGAGCTATAGACCTTGCTGACCCGGAGTTCGGTGCCGCAGATCGCCGGCTGACCGTCCACTGTGCCGAGCACCCGCCAGACACCTTCGCCCGGCAGCGCCCTGCCGGCGACCGATCTCACGTTCTGCGGGCAGGACGCCGCGACGGCCGCTGACTTACCGTGACGGCCTTTGGCGGCGGCTTTCGCGGCAGCCACGCTCGGGCCGGTCAGCGCGAACGACGGCTTGCCGCCCTGCTTGGGCGCCTGGTAGCTAACCCGCTCCGCGAGCGTCACCAGCGGACCGAGGTAATGATCGCGCGCCCACTCGGCCAGCCGCTGGGATGCAGATCCGCCGCCCGGCATGGTCATCGCATGCCCCACCGACCAGGTGATCGGGACCAGCACCACGATGAGCGCTGCCGCGAGCAAGCGCGACCAACGACGCTGGGGCAGGTGCGGAGCCCAGTTACGGCGCCGGCGCGGGCGGTTTCGTCTGCCGCCCGGGCGCCGGTGTGACGACGGCGGCTCCTGATACCGATACCACTCCGTTCTGTCCGAGCCTGGTGCTGTCGACCTCGGCAACTCGGGGTACCCCAATCGCGCGTTGTGTGATGATCGCCAGCGGGCAATTGCCGCCCTGGCGCGTCCGGCGACAGGTCTACCCACCGAACATGACGACATGATGACGAGAATGCGGCGCTTCCGCCATGCACGTCGACGTAGCTCACAGTTCGGCCACTGCCATGTTTAACCCTGTCGGCTCAGCATGGTCATGACAGCGTAATCCGGGCTCAAGCGCCGGTCCAGCCGTTCACGATGGCCGGGCAGCGGCAGATCGGCAGCTTCGGCGGCAGCCGACCGGGCCGCGACCGCGATTCCTGACTCAGGCTGCCTCACGCTCGATGGCGGCCATGATCTGTCGCTGCCGCCGCTGTAGCCAGTACCGCCCGGTCGGCGAGGCTGCGCGCGCCAGCTCGGTCCGGCGGCGTCGTCGGCTCAGCACCGAGCGGGCCTCCGATTGGCCGATGAGCCCGGCTCCCGTCCAGGCACCGAGGAGCTCGTGAGCCCGCTCCAGGAAGGCGTGCCGGAGGAGCAGATAAAGCGCTATGACGATGACGAAGTTGACGCCCACCTTGATCTCTATGATCACCTTCGGGGCATCGAACAGCAGGTGCATGCTCATGGCCAGCAGGAGGCAGGCGATCGCCGGCAATACCGGCCCGCCCCGGCGGCTGCGCTCGACGAGGTAACCGATCCCCGCCCCGGCCACAGCCGTCATCGTCCAGTGCGAGCCAGGCCCGGTAGTGCCCACCCGCACCAGCGCCGAGTTAAGCACCGCCTGACCGGGATTGGTGGCACCCGACAGCACAATGCTGTTGAGCCCGTAGACGACGTTCTCGGTCACCTGGAAGCCCAGGCCAGCAAGCGCCCCGTAGATCAGCGCGTCCAGCGGCCCGTTGATCACCTGGGGCGCTGCCAGAACGATCATCACGACGCCGCAGACCTTCAGCAGCTCCTCATTCAGCGGTGCGGAGAGTGCATCTGACCAGCCAGACGCGAAAGCCACCCCCGCGCCCTTGAACCACAGGCCGATCAGCCCCCTGTTGGCTAGCAGCGCGCAGCCCGCCGCAGCCGTGCCGCCCCAGATCAGCGCAGCTGCCGACCACGTCACGGGCGGCATCCGAACTGGCCGCAGCACCCGGAGCGCAGCGAACCCGACGAGCAGCAGCGGCAGCTCCAGCACCACGGCCGCAGCGACGCTTGCCGGGAAAACAGTCAGGTAACGGACGAACTGCCAGGCCAGCACGACGGCGCCGAAAGTGCACAGCGCCGCCCCCGATGCTCGTACCGCGCGGATGCTCTCGGCGGAGGTCACCGCGGTGCCGCCGGGAAAACCAGGGACCGCACGAAAGTCCGGACGGCGGCGAGCGCCGCTTCCCCGCCCTGGTTCCTGGGAACGAGCCCGATCATCTCGATCGCGAATGTCCCCGATGGCCCCACGAAAATTGTGGCGGCACCTGCGGCACCCCGGCTGGTCAGGGGACCGGTCAGGCCAGCCCGGCCCTGCCTGCTGGTGATGGCTCGCGGCGAGCCGAGCCTCAGGCCGGGGTTTCTGATTCGCAGGATTGCTCGCAGCCCGTCCCAGAGCTGCGGCGCCTGAGCGCGTTCGGCCAGGCTCACGTAGGCAATGGACGCAGTGACAGCGCCGCGCCGGAGCGCGTAGCCACGGGCCGAGTTGCTCTCCGCTGGTCGCAGCGACCAGCCCGGCCCTACCCTGACGACGGCCGATTCCGGCCCGCCCGGCCCGATCCTGAGGGCAGCGCCCGGTGCCAGCGGCAGGTTGTCAGAGACCGCGGAGTTGACCAGCGGCCAGCCGGCGGTCAGCAGCGCCATTACGGTCACTACCGTCAGCAGCCAGAGCAGCCTGGCCCGCGGCGTGGGCGCGCCTGGCGGCTGGTCCATCCCCGCGGCCTGCCCGAAGTCAGTGGCCATGAATGAGCTCGGACAGGGTGCCGGGGCTGCGGCCGAGCAGGGCCACTGCGAGCGCAGCCAGCGCTACCAGCACGACGGTGATGGTAACCAGGCCAAGTCCGCTGAGCGGGGACAGCGCATCGGCTCTATGGCGGTGGCGGCGCATGGCCGCCCACATCGGCAGGCTCAGGGCGAGCACGATCGCTCCGGCAATCGGACTCGATTTCAGCATGGCGGCGCCGATCGCCGCGAAGGCGATAACCGTCCTGGTCCAGGCCAGCCGGGTCCGGTTGGTTGGGTCTGCGACGCTCCGGTCGCCCGGTTTACCTGGCATGATCAGCTGCCTACCGGGACGCCGACAGCAGCACAACGGCTGCCGCGAGAGCCGCCACGCCGGCAATGACGGCGGCCAGCAGGCGCGGCACGATCGAACGGGGCAGCGGCTGGCCGCGCCGCAGCGCCACTTGGTTCCGCGTCATCTCCCAGTACGCGGCGACCGCGACGACAGCGCCGAGCACGATCAGCGGGATGCCAAGTAGGTGGCGGCCGATCGGGACGCCACGGAACGGCGGCAGCAGCTGGACGATCGCCAGACCCGCCGCGACCAGTGCCAGCGCGGTGCGGTTCCAGGCCAGGAAGGTCCGCTCGTTCGCCAGCGTGAAGCGCGGGTCCGGCTCGGATTCGGCCGGGGGGCCGCCTGCTAGCGGATCCTGCTGGCCAGGCGTGCTCGTCATGACCGTCGCCCTCGTCCGCTCATCCGCTCAGGCCGGATCGTGCCAGGCCTCGCCGCCCGGAACCAGGGCGTCGGCCTGGCCTGGACCCCAGCTGCCGCGTGCGTAGGCCCGGACAGGCACCACGTCGTCCAGCACCGGCTGCACGACCCGCCAGGCCGCTTCGACTGTGTCCTGCCGGGCGAACAGGTACCGTTCGCCGTTCAGCGCCGCGCCGATCAGCCGGTCATACGGCCGCATCATCTGACTTCCTACCTGGCCGGAATAGGCTAGCTCGCGCAGTTGCGGTGCCATGTCCGGGCCCGGCTTCTTGCCCACCATCGTGACGCCGACCTGATCGTCGGGGTAGACCCGCACCCGCAGCTGATTCGACCCGCCCTCGGCCCCGAGGCCGAAGACGTCGTGCGGCGGCCTGCGGAACCGGAAAACCACCTCCGTGGCCGTCACCGGCAGGCACTTACCCGCCCGGATCAGGATCGGTACGTCGGCCCACCGCCAGGACTGCGCGCTGAGCCTCACAGCGACGTAAGTCTCCGTCGTGCTGCCCGGCGCCACGCCCTGAACGCTTAGGTAGCCGTCGTACTGACCGCGTACCGTGGTATCCGCGCTCAGCGGCTCAAGCGCGCCGATGATCTGGGACTTGTCGTCCCGCCACGAATCCAGGCCGCAGCCGTCCGGCGGCTCGGCAAGCACTGTTGCCAGCACCTGGAGCATATGGTTCTGCAGCACATCCCGGATCGCGCCGGTTCTGTCATAGAAACTGCCGCGATCGGCCACGTCAAACGCTTCGGCCATGGTGATCTGGATGCTGGCCACGTGCTCGCGGCGGAGCAGCGGTTCCAGGATGGAGTTGGCGAAGCGCGCGAAGAGCAGGTTCTCGACCGGCTCCAGCCCGAGCCAGTGATCAACCCGGTAGATCGACTCCTCCGGGAAGTACTTGTGCATCGTGTTGTTCAGCGCCATCGCGCTGGCCAGGTCGGTGCCGAACGGTTTCTCCACCATGACCCTGGCGTTCGTGGCCCTGCCTGCACCCGCGATGCCCTCTGCGATGCGCCCGAACAAGAACGGCGGCACTTCCAGGTAGAACAGCGCGCTCTGGCCCTCGGCCATCGCCACGGACATGTCCCGGTAGGTTTCCGGGTGGTCGAGATCGCCGTCAACGTAGCGGAGCAGGCTGAGCATCTTCGTCGCGGCCGGGCTGACCGGATCTATGCTGTTTAGTTTCAGCGAGGAGATCGCGTAGTCGCGGAATTGATCGAGTCCCCAGCCGCTCTTGGCTACGCCGACGATTGGTACATTAAGGACACCACGGTCAACCAGACCGACCAGGGCCGGGAACGTCTCTAGCTTGGCCAGATCGCCGGTCGCTCCGAAGATCACCAGCGCGTCTACTTGCGGCGTCGGCATTGAGCTACTCCCCTCGGGTTCGTGCTCCAGGGAAAAGCGTCGCACGTTAGGCTCGCGTCCGATGATCGTGGTGGTGGCCGGCGTGGCCGGATGCGGCAAATCCACCGTCGGCCAGCTCCTGGCCCGGCGGCTGGGCTGGCTATTCGCTGACGGCGACTCCTTTCATTCAGCTGCCAATATCGCCAAGATGCGCGCCGGGCAGCCGCTGACCGATGCCGACCGCCAGCCCTGGCTGGATGCGCTGGGCGCCTGGATGGACGAAGTCGAGGCCCGCGGGGAGTCGGCCGTGCTGGCCTGCTCGGCGCTCAAGCGCGACTTCCGTGACCAGCTTCTCGGCGGCCGTGATTTCGCGGTTATGGTGTTCCTCACGATGACGCAGGCACAAGGCGAAGCCCGGCTGCTCGCCCGGCAGGGTCACTTCTTCGGCGAGCCGATGCTCGCGAGCCAGTTCGCCGTCCTCGAGCCACCCGATCCGTCGGAGCGGCAGGTGTACCCGGTCGTGACCAGCGATCGTGCGCCCAGCCAGCTGGTTACCGAGATCATCAAGCTGCTCGGCATCACACCTGCAGAGGGGCACCAGACCGGGTAGCGTGCCGCCAGCTCCGCGCGCCCCGCCGGCAACCGGGTGTGCAACTGCCCGTTCCCGGCCGGAGCAGGTGCGCGAAGAGTGCGCGCTCACACGTGTCAGAATCGGCAGATGCGGGCCTGGGGGAGAGGTGCCGTCCCAGTGGATTCGCGATGAGCGGTCCGCACACGCGGCTGAGCGCGGTTGTCGTGACCGTGCTGCTGATGGCAGCGGCGACCGGCGTCTACTACCTGATCCCGGTGCCCACACTCGGCGCAGGCGCCTGGACAGTGCTGTTCTTCGTCGGAGCCGGCGTGCTCGGTGTGCTGATTCTGGTGGCGGTCCGCCGGCTTCTGCGCGCCGGGGAAGACGCCGGGATCCGCGGTCTTGTCCTGCTGCTCACGCTCACCGTGCTCTTCTTTTCCTGGTCCGACGCATCCGTGGCCAGGTTGCATGGTCAGTTCGCTGACCTGCACGACCGGACGGACGCGCTGTATTTCAACATCAGCACGCTCGCGACTGTCGGCTTCGGTGACATACACCCGGCAGGCCAGCTGGCCCGTGCCGCAGTCACGCTGCAGATCGTCTTCAACCTTGTCTTCCTGGGCGCTGCCGTGAGCATGATCTCGAGCACATTCCGGCGCCGGACGCAGGGGCGGCGGCCGGAGCCCGGGCACGGTGGCGAGCACGAGCCTGGCTAGCCACCCTAGGACGGCTGCCGGAGCACGCACCGGAAGCCGAGATCACTGGTCGAGGTGCCGACCGCCTCGCCCTGGCGGGCGGCCGGCCGGTAGCGCAGGCAGTAGCTCGGCGCGCACAAGTGCGAGCCGCCCTTGATGACCCGGCGCGGGACTTCTGGGGCAGGGAACCGGGTAGCCAGAGACTCGGTTGCCCGCGGGTGTCGGGGCAGGCAGCAAGGGCGGTCGGCTTCGTCTGCCGAGCCGCCCGGTGGCGCGCCGCGATCGGACTGGTGCCGCTGCCTGAACACATCCGCGGTCCATTCCCAGACGTTCCCGGTCATGTCATAGAGCCCGTATCCGTTTGGCGGGAAGCTGGCCACCGGCGAGGTCCGCTCGTACCCGTCCAGCGCGAGGTTCTGCCAGGGGAACTCGCCCTGCCAGGTGTTGGCGAGCTGGTGCCCGCCCGGCGCGAACTCATCGCCCCACACGTAGGACGCGCCGTCAAGTCCGCCGCGGGCGGCGTACTCCCATTCGGCCTCGGTCGGCAGTTCCTTGCCCGCCCAGTCCGCGTATGCCTGCGCGTCGGCGTAAGCCACATGAGTAACCGGGTGCTTGTCACGCCTGACCACGTTGCTGCCCGGCCCTTCCGGATGCCGCCAGCAGGCCCCTGGCAGGTAGCACCACCAGGTACCGAACTCGCAGAGGTCGATCGGCGCGGCCGTCATCCGGAACACCAGCGAGCCAGGAAGCAGCAGCTCAGGGCCAGTGCCCCGGCGGTCAGCCTGGTCGGGTGCCCGCTCGGCCACCGTGACATGGCCCGTCTGTCTGACAAACCGGCGGAACTCCGCGACGGTCACCGGCCGGGTGTCCATCCAGAATCCGGCTACCGAGACCGTGCGCACCGGCCGCTCCTCCGGGCAGAAGTTGGCCGATCCCATCCGGAACTCACCGCCAGGGACCCAGGTCATTCCGGCAGTGGGCACCTGCCGGAGCGCCGGGGCCGTGGCTGGCTCGGCTGAGCTCATCGCAAGTCCCCTCAGCTCGTCGGTCTTTCGGTGTCGCGGGCCGGTCATACCCAGGTTGGTGTGCGCAACGCAATGGCGGGCACGCCCCGGCGCAGCGCTGCTGGTTCACCCGGAGCGGGTGACCCGGCCCCCGGTGAGGGTGGGGAAGGCTGTCGGTATGACGGTCATCGGCATGCTTGCTGCCTGCCGCCCTGCCGGGCCGCAATGCTGATCCAGGCAGTCGGCCTGGCGCTGCTTGCCGCCCTGTCGCCGACCGCCGTGATCGTCTCGGCGGTGCTGCTTGGCTCGGCCAATCCGCAGCGCATGGTGCTCATGTTCCTGGCTGGTGCCATCGTCATGACTGCGATCATGGCAGCGATTGTCTTCGCGATATTGCAGGGCGGGCATCTGTATCAGCCGGGGGAGCGCCAGCCGCGGTATGGCCTACGGCTGGGTCTCGGGCTGGCGATGCTGCTGGTCGTCGCCTATCTGCGGCGACGCGGCCCGAAGCGGCCGGACCCGTCCGCGAAGGACAAGGGCATCATCCCCAGGCTGATCTCCCGGCCGGGTTCTATGACGACATTCATCGTTGGCGTGCTGGTGTACACGCCCGGCCTGACGTTCATTGCCGCGGTCCAGGCCGTGGCAACGGCAAAGCACAGCCTTCCGGCGAGCATCGTGCTGCTGGCCGTCGTCATCGGCATCACGGTGGCGTTTGCCTGGCTGCCGCTCATCCTGTACCGGTTTGCGCCAGAGGGTACTGCGCGATTTCTGCGCGACCTCGATCGCTGGCTGCGCTCGCACGGCTACTTGCTCACGGTTGCCGCTCTCTTCATCGGCGGCATGTTCCTGACCATCAACGGCATCCTCGGCCTCACCGGTGCGGTGAGCTAGCCCACGGCGTCACGGGCTAGCTCGACCTGACACCGATCGATCAGCTAGCTGGCCTTACGCTCGCGCCTGGTGCGCGGCGCCATCGTGCAGCAGCGCCCAGATGGCGAGCACGCTCACTGCGACGATGATGATGCCCCAGATCGGGGCGAATGCCAGGAACATGAAGCCAGCGACCGTCGTAAGCGCGGCTACCCCAACGCCGATCGGCCGGGCGAAGCTCATGCCCAGGAGCACGCACGCCCCGAGTGCGAACAACACCACCCCCAGTACGAGCAGGAGAATGCCCCAGTTTCGGATCGGCCATGAATAGGCGTAGCCCGACAGCGTCGGGTAGAAGCTGGCTCGCAGTATCCCGGCCAGCCCGGCCAGGAACGTCAGCAGTCCGGCCACCAGGCTGAACACGCCGCCCGCCCTGGTGTCGGCGCCTGCGATGCCGGCGGCTTCACCCCGGTATGCCGCTGAGGGAGCCATGCCACGCTCGTAGCCCGCCCTTGCGCTCGGGACCGCGCCTGCGCTTGGCCCCGCGCCCATTCCCGTCGCGCCCGCGCCGGTGCCTGTGCCTGTGCTGCCCGCGGCCGCGGACTCAGCTTGCTGCTGCTGCGACCGCTCCGCCTCGGTGTCGAAACCAGTGGGGCCGTGCCGTCCTCGCCTCATCAAGCCACTCCCCTCTGACCTGGCCGGTCCTG
>Ga0126381_100007211_pt1 | contig 12357 bp, 14 predicted proteins | sample PanSoiMetPlot_28_FD_96465 | JGI IMG/M metagenome (GOLD analysis project Ga0126381, IMG submission 96465) | Tropical forest soil microbial communities from Panama - MetaG Plot_28 | ecosystem: Environmental > Terrestrial > Soil > Tropical forest > Bulk soil | place: Panama | collected 2016-02-17
CGCGAAACGATCGGCTCCATCGCATACGGCCGAGGCTGCACCGCGCCGCCTTTCCCGCCCTGCGGTTGCCCCAGCCTGACCGGGTCGCCGTTCATGCGATCAAGACTGGTCGTGGACCTTCTTCACCTCATCCGCGGTCAGCCGGGCAACGACCGCGGCCCGCGTAGCTGGGTCGAGAGCGTCGAGCTGGTCGTGGATGCTCTGCACGACAGCCTCGGCTTCCTGGTGCTTCTCACGTAGCTGGAAAGCCGCGAAGGCTAAGAGCGCGGCGGCACCGGCCAGCAGCGCCGCCTTGATGATCCGCGTCGATGAACCCATGTGTATACCTTCTCCCCGGTGTCGCTGATCGCTATCAGGGCTGGTCTTGCAGTCGGCGAGGCGCTTGCGGGGCGGTGATTGATCGCCGGGGCGTCTCGGCACATGCTCAGGGATACTGTGGCACATGGATGCTTCGACGCGCCAAGGTCCTCTCCCCTCGCCGTTGCGGTGCGGCGTCGTTCTACGGGTTCAGGAGGCTACCTGCGAGATTTTCGCAGCGGGGCAGCTCAGGTCCGTTGGTTACGCGAAGCAGTTCCCGTCGCCGCGAACGGAAAGGGTGTCACCCGGCCACCTGGTAGCCGTCGCGACCGCACGCGACGGCTCCGAGGTGGTGGTCTGGCGGTGGTATGACGCCGTCGTGCTCGGCGAAGAAGCCGGCCTGACCCGGCTGTGGGAACCCGCGCATGGCGAAGTCGTTGCCCAGCGTCGGCGCGCGCAGCAGCATCGACCGCCCGGAACCCGGGCCTACCTGTCCGCCGGCCTGCCCGGGGCAGACTGGTGGGTCGCTGGCGCCGTCGCGGCCAGGGCGGAGGATGCCGACGTCGAGCTCGACGAGGTCGAGCGCTTCTGCGACGAACACGATCTCTGGAGGGATCTGGTCTGACACCGAGCCTCGCGCCCTTATCGGTCGCGCTGCCGCTCCGCGGTCAGTTACCAGGCGGCCAGGCCCAGGAGGCGGGCGAGCATACCGGTCCGCGCCTCCGGCACCAGGGGCCCCGCCTCATCGTCGTTGTCGCAGTAGCGAAGCTGGCAGGACCGTAGCGCCACGTAATAGTTAAGCCGCCCGTCCAGCACCTGCTCCCAGGTTTCAGCCGGGCCGATGACGTCCCAGTCGGAGTTCTCCTGCGCTCCCCGGCTGGCGAACGTCACGGTGCCTGCCCCCATGTCGACCAGCCAGTATTCGGTGGCTGCATCTCTGGCAGTGGCGACAACCACGAACGTCTCGTTCGATGGCCCGGCCAGGCGGCTGCTGGACCCATCTGACGTCAGCCCGGCTCGCAACCGTTCACCGAGCCGTCCGGAGCGCCTCGGCCCGGCGGAGGGCTGGGCGTCCGGCTGGGGCGAGTCACCCCCGGCGCGTAGGTCGGCGGGCGGCTCGGTGGTGCCCCAGTCAGCCTGGACCGGCAGGTACCCCAGCGTGCCGGCCATCTCGTTGATCGCGGCGAGAACCTGCGGTGCGATCATGCCAGAGGGGATAGACCAGCCTCGGCCCACCGAGTCAGGCATGATCCGGGAGGTGGACCAGATCTTGAAGTCCGCCGGGCCGAACCGCTCCCGCTCCGCGGAGAAGCAGGTCTGCGATATCCCCGGTGCCGGAGCGACATCCAGGAAGGCGAACAATCCGGAGGCGGTGGCCTCTGGGTCGGCCACGAGATCCTCGTACCGGATCCGGTAGCAGCCGCCGCCGAAGCGTTCCTCCACGGCGAGGCTGGCCCTGGCGTTGTCGGCCCAGAAACTGGCCAGCGCCTGCACCGCGTTGCCCGGAGTCGCCGCGATGTAGGGATCAAATCCGTACCCGGCGAGGCCCCATGGGCACGCTTCCACGCCGGAGGCGATCACGTCCATGGGATGCCGGTACATGCACACGAACTTCGCTTCCGGGTACACCCGCCGCAGCAACTCGGCAAACCGGGCGGTGCCCAGGCTCTTGTCGCAGTACCGCTTTTTCCCTCGCCGCTGCAGGTAGGAGCCGAGCATCCGGTGCAACGTGTCCCGCACCCCGACGATCGCCGCCTCAGGGATGTCCGGCGGTTCATCTCCCCGGTTGGGAGACAGCGGGGCGCCCTCGATCAGCGACCAGACCGTGGCCAGTTGCGCGCACAGCGCGGGCAGATTCGTCTCCGGCGGGCAGGCGAGCTCGGGGTGCGCATCGAGCAGGAACCTCAGCAGGGTCGATCCGGAGCGGCCGTTGCACAAGACAAACACCGGATCGTCGAAAGCCCAGGCCGCGGATGCGTTGCCTGCGGCCATGGCTCCGGTAGCTGTCATCGGGCCAATCGGCCGACAGTCAGATCGTCTCGCAGACGGGTCCGGCCACCGCGTGGTTCGGGTGGCTCGCCTTGAAGACCGTCTCGCACACCTTGTGCCCCTTGACGCCGACGCGCTCGGTGAAAGAGACCCGGCCGCTGCTGAAGATCGAGTGAACCCGGCCGGAGAACACCCTGTGCCCGTGGGCCGAGAAGACTTGCGTCCGCATGGAATGCACCGGCTGCGGCGACGTCGAGAAATAGATCGAGCCGTGCGCGTACAGGACGCAACGGCCAGCGACTGCGATGTCCACGCTGTGGAAGCTGTGGCTGGGCTGGCCGGGCACGCTCCTGCTGGCAATACCCGTGCACTTGGTCGTGTCGGGCGTCATCCCGCTGTGCCGCAGGGACACCGTCTTGGCGCTCCTGGGTGGCGCGTAGGTGACGGCATTGGCGGCGGGAGCCATCAGACCCAGGACCGGGGCGACTCCGGCCGCGATCCCGATCGCATAGCGAACCTTCTTCACAGGTAACCTCCGCTGCCGCTACGGAAAGGCGCACTGCGCATGGAAACGGTATGCCCCCAGTACGCTAGCTATCCCCGCCCCCATCGTCAACGCGGCTACGGGGACCTGGCGGCCGGCCCCTTCGGGCTCAGCCGGTGAGGTCCATGACGAAGACGACGGCCTCGTCGGATCCGGGCAGCTCGGTGAAGCCGACGTGACGGTAGAAGCCGATCGCGCGCACGTTGGTGGGGCGGACGGCTAGGTGCACCCCCCGGGAGCCGTGCCGTCGCAACGTGTCGGTCAGAGCGCTGATCAGCCGGCGGCCGTGTCCGCCCGACTGCAGCCGGGGGAGGAGGTTGATGTGCAGGTGCGACGGGTAGCGGCTGGCCAGCTCGTCGGGAGTGACCCAGGGGTGGTGGATGAGGTGCGCTTTGGCCTGCTCGGGGGTCCACTGGTCTTCGGGAACGCTGGCCGGGGGGTCGGGGTACTGGGCGCGCAGCCGCGGCCACCAGTCCCGCTCCAGCCGGGCCTCGAAGTCATGGCTGTCCAGCGCGCCGATGACGTAGCCGCCCACCCCGGCCGTGTCCTCGGCCACGAACGCCAGCGATGGCTCGAACAACGCGTACGGGGCGGCGTGCACGTGGCCGAGCAGCTTGTGGTCGCGGTAGAGCGGGGTTGCGTCGCCGCCGTTGCGCCCGGTCTGCAGGCAGACCTGGTACAGCGCGTCGAGGTCGGCCGGCCGGTAGGGCCGGATGGTGACTCGCTGGGTGCTGACGGGCTCGGGCGGCACAGCGGCCAGCCTAACGGCCAGCCGGGCGCTGAACCTGCGTCGAGATCATCGGCTCGTTGCCGGGTCAGGTCGATCACCCGCCGTTGTGGTCAGGGTGGGCTTGCCGGCTCCGCCCCGGCCGAGGATCACCACTCGCTGCACCTCCCCAATGATCGCGGCTGAACCCAGCTGTCACCGGGGGAGCATGACCTGGGAAGCCAGGCTGGGGACCACTCGGACGGAAGATTGCCGGACGGCTGGCGGGCGGCAGCCGCGTTACGCTTTGGTGCACGGGCGCCCAGGGGAAGAGGTGGTGATGGCGGGGCCGGGAGACGAGATGGCAGGGGCAGGAGGCCACGGTCACCTGCGGGTCTCGCACGCCGATCGCGAGCGGGTGATCGGCACCCTTAAAGCCGCGTTCGTCCAGGGCAGACTGGCCAAGGACGAGTTCGACCTGCGGGTGGGCCAGGCGTTTGCATCGCGGACCTACGCCGAGCTGGCCGCTCTCACCGCTGACCTGCCCGCAACAACGCCACCCTCGCCCGCCCGGGCGCCGGGCGGGCGGCCCGTGGTGCGGCCCGGCCGGGTGCTCACGGCGGCCACCGCGCTGTACGCAAGCGCGTGGGCGTATGTGTTGATCCTGTTCCCGCGCGGGGCCGAGAACCCCTGGACACGCCCGCTGATCATCGATGGCACTGTCATCTGCCTCGGCTTTGTGATCATTTGTGTGGCGGCCATCCTGATCAGCTGGCGCGACAGGCATTCCGGCGGGCAGCCACCGCAACGGCCCGGCGCGGGCGGTCCGGCATCCCGGTGCCCGCCACCGGCCGCAGCACGTCCGTAGGCCAGGCTGGTGACCATCCAGCTGGTGTTCGAGACCCATGCACTGACCCTGGACAATGAGTGGGGACGCGCCACCGGATGGCTGTCGGGCCAGTTGTCGGAGCAGGGCCTGGAGGAGGCGCGGCAACTGGGGCGCCGCCGCGCGGATGACGGGATCACCACAGTATTCACTTCGGACCTGGCCCGTGCGGTGCAGACCGCGGCAGAGGCCTTCGGCCAACGCTCGCTCCCGGTGCTGCACGACTGGCGGCTGCGCGAATGTGACTACGGCCGGCGCAACGGGATGCCGGTGGCCGAGCTGCACGCGGGCCGTCGCGATCACCTCGACCGGCCCTATCCGGGCGGGGAAAGCTGGCGGCAGGCCGTCGCGCGGACCGGCCGGTTCCTCAACGACCTGCCGCTGCGCTGGCAGGGGCAGCGGGTGCTGGTCATCGGGTATGTCGCTACCAAGTGGGCACTGGACCACCTGATCAGCGGAGTTCCGCTCGAAGACCTCACCGGGCAGGACTTCGCCTGGCAGGAAGGATGGGAGTACAAGGTCAGCTAGCCGGCCGGACAACGACCGGGCTCGCACCGCCCGGATCCCGCGAGCCGGGTCCCGGCTGCGGTCGGCGGTCACCTGACGAGCCGGAGAAGATTCTCGGTTTCCTCGATGAGGACCGCCCAGGTCAGCTCGGTGTCCGCGTTCTGCTCGTGCGGGCCGCGGAAGTCGTTCAGGCTGAGCGTGATCTCGTCCAGGCTCCAGCGCATCCGGTACATGGTCATCGCGGCGGCACTGGCGCGGCGGCCGGTGAGCTCGGCATAACGCTCACCCTCAGGGCTGTCAGCGTCGGCTACGCTCCACAGGTCACGCTCAGGCAGCGCGAGGCCAGCGGTATCCCAGTCGATCAGGCGAAGCTTGCCCGCGGCCCGCAGGATGTTGCCCGGATGCGGCTCACCGTGGGTGATGACCGGGGGCCCGCTCCGGACGGCCTCGCGCACCAGCTCATCGAAACGGGCCAGCGCCCGCCCGAGCCGGGTCGCCTGCCGGGCCAGCAGCTGGCGGGCCGGTTCGCCGTACGGCCCGCCGCTCCATGGCTGGCTCAGCGCCCCGAGCGCTGCTTCCAGAACCGGCCGGGTAGCCAGGTCAGCGCGGCGGACCGGTGCTGTGCGGCGGGCCAGGGGGGTGGCGTTATGCAGTCTGGCCAGCATGTCGATCACGGCAAGCCGGTCTGGCGGGGGCATCTCATCTGCGCAAGCCCGGTTCAGGTACGGAAACACGGTGATGGCATGCTCCGCGCCGAGCGGGGCCAGCGCTCGTCCGCCGGCGGTCGGCACCGGCGCGACGGCGAACTCCAGGCCCGCCCGGTCGAGGGCGATGACGGTGTCCATCGCGGCCCGCAGGTCTGCGTAGCCAGCGGCCGGTCCGGTCCCGCGCCAGCCACCGGTAAGGCCGGCGACGGTGACGAACCAGCAGCGGCCCGGGGAGTCGGTCAATTCCCAATGGTGATCACCAAAGCCCACCGGCATATACACCAGCCGCGCGGAAGCAAGACCCCAGTGTTCTTCCAAGGCGCGGGACAGCTGACCGTGATCAATTCCGTCAGGCGCCACTCGCACCGCCCCAGGCTAACGATGGCCTCCGGGCGGTGCTGCGATCCGGTGGCACGCCGGGACCGGCGCCCTCGTGAGGCACGGCCGGCCTGTCCGGGCTCTGCGCGATCGCTGCACCGTGGAAACTTTCTGGCTCGAGATGAAGGCCCGCTGGTTGTCTACGGCGTGACGATCGGGAAGGCGGGGTCGGGGGTGTCCAGCAGGGACATGAGCTTGCTCAGGGCCGCGGGGTCTCCGGTGTGCTCGATCCCGTCCAGGCCGTGCCCGGCCAGCAGTCCGAGCAGCCGGCCTTCGGTCAGGGTGAGCGTGAGGTCGGCCGCGGCCTGGGTCTTCGGGTTTTCCGTCGGAATGAGTGCCCCGTTGGACAAGGTGAGCCGCATCATGGTGCCGGTGTCGGTGAAGCGCCAGTCGATGACCACTGACTCCGCAGCGGCGCGGGGGCCGTCGACGCGGATGGCCAGGATGTCGAAGAGCTGCTCGATGGTGAGCGCGCCGGCCATGCCCGCGCCCAGGTCACCGATCGGCGGGGGCTTGACGCCTTCGCGCAGTTCCTGGGCGCCGGTCAGGTAGAAGCCGCGCCAGGTGGCGTTCTCGGCGCCGTAGCCCAGCCGCTCGTAGACACCCGCGAGGGCTTCCCGCGCCGTCGCGTCGCCGGGATTGGCGAACACGGCGTGCTTGAGCAGTTCGGCGGCGAACCGCAAGTCCCCGGCATCGGCGTAGGAGCGGGCCTTGTCCAGCACGGCCTGCTGGCCGCCGATCACATCGACGTACCGGGTCGCGGCGGCCTGCGGCGGGTGCTGCCACAGCGAGGTGGGGTTGCCGTCGAACCAGCCCATGTACCGCTGGTAGATGGCCTTGACGTTGTGGCTGACCGACCCGTAGTAGCCGCGGGCGTGCCAGGCGGCCTCCAGCGCGGGCGGCAGCCGGAGGGCCTCGGCGATCTCCATGCCGGTGGCGCCGCTGTTGAGCATCCGTAGCGTCTGATCGTGCAGGTAGGCGTACAGGTCGCGCTGCTGCGACAGGAACCGGGTGATGTTCTCCGTGCCCCAGGTCGGCCAGTGGTGGGAGGCGAACGCCACATCGGTGTCCGCGGCGAACAGCTCGATCGCCTCGTCCAGGTAGCGGGACCACACCCGCGGGTCGCGGACCAGCGCGCCACGCAGGGTCAGCAGGTTGTGCAGGTTATGGGTGGCGTTCTCGGCCATGTACAGCGCCCGCCGGCCGGGGAAGTAGAAGTTCATCTCCGCGGGTGCCTCGGTGCCCGGGGTGAGCTGGAACACGATCGTCACCCCGTCGATGACCTCTTCCTGGCCGGTGCGGGTGATGTCCACGGTGGGGGCGATCAGGCTCAGCGAGCCGTCCGAGGTGGCGATGCCCAGGCCGGTGCTGACCTGCCCGGTCGGGCTGTGGTCCAGGTTCGTGCCGTACATATAGGTGGCGCGCCGGTTCATGGCCGTCCCGGCGTAGACGTTCTCCGACACCGCGCGCTCCGGGAACCCCTCCGGGGCCAGGATCGGAACGTCCCCGGCGCCATCGGGCAGCACGCCGTTCACCCCGCCGAAGTGATCGCCGTGCGAATGGGTGTAGATCACCCCGGTCACCGGGCGGTGGCCCCGGTGCTTGCGGTACAGCGCGATGCTGGCGGCGGCGGTCTCGGCCGAGATCAGCGGGTCGATCACGATCACCCCGGCGTCACCCTCGACGATCGTCATGTTCGAGATGTCGAAGCCGCGGACCTGGAAGAGGCCGTCGGTCACCTGGTACAGGCCGTTCTTCCAGCACAGCCGGGCCTGCCGCCACAGGCTCGGGTTCACCGTGTCCGGGCGCTCGCCGTCCAGGTAGGCAAACCCCGTGGTGTCGAAGACCACCCGGCCGTCGGCAGCCTTGATGATCAGCGGAGCCAGCGTGTCGATGAAACCGCGATCAGCATCGGCGAAGTCAGCCCGATCCTCGTAGTCCAGCGACACGGCAAATCCTCCCGGCAGCCCGTACCCCGTAGCCCGTAAACTCCCACCCGCACCATAGCGCCGCACATCCTCCTGGCGAGCACACGGGTCGCCGCTGGGGCGAGATTGTCGGTGCCCCTGCCTAGGCTCCAGCCGTGGCGGATAACAGCCTGTCTGTGCGCGACCGTGAGCTGTTCTTGGCCGAGCCGCACATCGCGGCGTTGTCGGTGTCGGCCGGTCCGGTCCGCGGCCCGCTGACCTTGCCGATCTGGTACCAGTACGAACCCGGCGGGGAGGCGTGGGTGCTGACCGAGGCCGGGTCGTGGAAGGTCCGCTTGATCGGCGCGGCCGGGCGTTTCACGCTGATGGTTGATCGGGTCGCGCCGACGGTACGGTACGTATCGGTGGAGGGGCCGGTCACGCGCACGGTCCCGGGGACCGATGAGCAGTTGCACGAGATCGCCGCGCGCTATCTGCCGCCGGAGAAGGTCCCGGCTTACATCGAGTACGCCCACGCGGAACTGGGCGAGCAGGTCGCAATCTACCTGCGACCGCAGCGATGGCTGACGGCGGATCTGGGACCGGGCTGAAACAGGTGCCCAGACCGGTCAGGAATCGAGAAGCGGTCGCTGATTCACCGTTGTCATACTCCTGAGGAGACGCAAATCGGCAGCCAGCGCGATCGGGCTGCCGGTTCCCGGGCTTCCCGTTCGTCTCTGAGCCCGGCCATCCCGCCGGGTCGATGTGACCCATGACTTCAGGAGTGATCATGACCGGTACTTCCACCGAGGGAATCAAGACCGTGCTGCATCCCGTGTCCGACCTGGAAAGGGCCAAGCCGGTGTACACCGCCCTGCTCGGCGTACCGCCGCAGAGCGACTCGTCCTACTACGTCGGCTTCGAGGCCGCGGGCCAGCAGATCGGGCTGGTGCCGGGGGCCGGACAGCAGGGCATGACCTCACCGGTGGCTTACTGGCACGTGCCGGACATCGAGGCGAAGCTGGCCGAGGTGACCGCCGCGGGCGCCGCCGTCAAAGAGCCCCCGCGTGACGTCGGTGCCGGCCGCCTGGTAGCCACCGTCACTGACCCCGACGGCAATGTCCTCGGGCTGATCCAGGACCCGTGACCCCTGCCCCGTCTACGTCCTCGACGAGCCGACCGCCGGCCTGCACCTGGCCGACGTCGAGCACCTGCTCGGCCTGCTGGACCGGCTCGTCGACTCCGGCAAGTCGGTCATCATCATCGAGCACCACCAGGCGGTGATGGCGCACGCCGACTGGATCATCGACCTCGGTCCCGGCGCTGGGCACGACGGCGGCCGGGTCGTCTTCGGGGGCACACCCGCCGACCTCGTCGCCGCCCGCTCTACCCTCACCGGCGAGCACCTCGCGGCCTACGCCGGAGCCGGAACGCGGTCCTGACCCGGCTCAAGCCCATCCGCCTGCAGGCCAATGAGATCGCGTTCACGCCGGACTCGAAGACCGCCTACGTCGTCACCTTTGACTTTCCCGCCACGCCGGGATCCGCGGTCACCTGCCGCCGAGGCCGTTGCGTGCGGGGCACGGGGTGGTTCAGGAGACGTTCGCAGGCGGCTCGACCGGCGGGGGAAATCGCGAGTCTGATTTGCCGCTGACGCACGCGTGAGCTCGGCCACCTTTCCGTCGGCGGTGAGGTGGCGCCAGCTCGTCTGCCAGTCCGGCAGGTCGGGGCTGGGCTGCTCCCAGTCGACGAACGTCGCCTCGTCACGGCAATGATCCAGGCGCGCGCTGATGCCCAGATGCGGCTCACGGCCCACGAAGGCTTCCATCCGGCCGCGATCTTGCCCGGCGCTGACGCTCCACCGCGCGAGCCGCATCCATCATGGCCGAAAGCAAGCCCCGCGTCAGCGCGCAACCCGAAGATCAGTGACGCGACCGGCTGTGCCGCCTGCGGCCTGGCCTCCATCAAGAATGCACGCCGGGTGCATCCTGCTTCCTTCTCCGCTAGCTAAACAGTGCTCAAGGCAGCAGCGTGCAGGCTGATCACGGCGCAAGCCAGGGCGGGGGCATGACCGGCATCGAGACCAAGGCCGCGGGCCGGTGAGGTCCCGTCGTGCCTGATGACCAGGACCGGGTGTGGGCCGGATCCATGCCGCAGGCCTACGAACGGTGGCTGGCGCCCGCGGTGTTCAGGCCGTTTGCCATCGACTTCGCCCGGCGGGCGGCAAGATTCGCCCCCCGCCGACTGCTGGAGATCGCCGCCGGGACCGCGGTGCTGACCAGCGAGCTGGTCACCGAGGTCCCGGCGGCACAGGTGACGGCCACGGACCTGAACGTGGCGATGGTCGAGTACGGGTCCCGCCGTGTGCCGCTCGCGGCGTGGCGGCAGGCCGACGTGCTCCGGCTGCCCTTCGATGACCAGGCGTTCGACCTCATCGCCTGCCAGTTCGGCGTCATGTTCTTCCCGGACCGGCCCGCGGCTTTCCGCGAGATGCGGCGGGTGCTGGCGCCGGCCGGCAGGCTGCTGTTCAGCACCTGGGGCGCGGTCGAGACGCACGGTTTCGCGGCGGCCCTGGTGGCCGGGCTCGGGCAGGTGTTCCCGGACGACCCCCCGGCGTTCCTGGCCACCGTGCCGCACGGCTACTGCGATCTCGACCAGATCGCCGCAGACCTCACCGCGGGCGGGCTGGAAGGCGTGTCCGCCACCTCCGTGACGCTTGACGGACACGCCGCCTCGGCCGCTGACGTCGCCGCCGGATTCTGCACCGGGACACCGCTGCGGGCCGCGATCGAGGCCCGCGGGGATCTGGTGGCGTGCACGGCGCTCGCCGCCGACCAGATGACAGCGCGCTTCGGCCCCGGCCCCGTCGCCGCGAAGATGACCGCGTACGTGATCGAGGCCCGCCCGCCGGACCGGACCGGACCGAGCGCACCCCAAGGCTGAAAGGACATGGTGGGGTGCTGTCTGTCACGCAGGCCGACCGGGAAGCCGCGGTGGGGGCGCTGCAGCGCGCGGCCGGAGACGGGCGGCTGCCCCTGGAGGACTTCAGCGAGCGGGTGGGCATCGCGCTCGCCGCGGAAACCCGGGACCAGCTGGACGCGGCCACGGCCGGGCTTGCGGCCGCGGCACCGGACGGCCCGGCGCGCCCGGTCTCGTCCGTTGTCACGATCTTCGGCAGCCGGCGGCAGGCAGGCCGCTGGCGGCTGCCGGGCGCCCTGCGCGCCCGGGCGCTGTTCGGCGACATCCACCTGGACCTGCGGGAGACCGCCATCGACGGCGACGTGGCCGAGATCTCCGCGACCACGGTGTTCGGCAACCTGTGCGTGGACGTACCCGAGGGCGTGGAGGTCGAGCTGACCGGGTTCGACGTGCTGGGCGATCGCGAACTGCGGCTCGCGCCCGTCCCGCCGCGGCCGGGGACCCCGCTGATCCGGATCCGGGCCCACGCGCTGGTCGGCGACGTGAATGTGCGCACTCCCGCCCGCGGGGAGAAGCCGCCGAGCTGGTGGAGCTGGTTCCGCCCCAGCCGCTGGTAGCGCCGGTGCTCTCCTCCGCTCGTGACAGGATGTCGCCGTGGGCATTGACACGCCGGACACCCGGCTCCCCGCGCTGCCGCACTGGGAGCAGACGCCCGCTGAGCTGCCGGCGGCGATCAGGCAGCTGAAGAGCGCGCTGCGCGCCCGTATCACGGCCTCGGGCCGCACCGTCGAAGACGTCTTCGCGGTGGTCGAGCGGCAAGGTGCGGCCGAGGTGGGCGAGATCACCGCGGCACGTGACCGCGGCGAGACCGTCTGGCCGGTCGTCAGCTACGCCGACATCGAAGCCGGGACGGTCCCGGCCGCGGCGGAGTCTGCGCTGCACCGGCGCGGCTGCCTCGTCGTGCGCGGGCATTTCGGCCGGGAGCAGGCTCTGAGCTGGGACCGTGACATCGTCGATTACGTCGAGCGCAACAGGTTCTTCGAGAACTACCGCGGCCCCGGCGATGATTTCTTCGGCACGGTCGGTTCCAAGCCCGAGATCTACCCGGTCTACTGGTCGCCGGCCCAGATGCAGGCGCGGCAGAGCGACCGGATGGCGCGCGTTCAGGCGTTCCTCAACGGCCAGTGGAAGCACGAATCCGGCGGCACGCGGTGGTTCGATCCGGGGCGGGACTCGCTGTACCCGGATCGCATCCGCCGTCGCCCGCCGGGGGCCGACTCCGGCGGCCTCGGCCCGCACCTCGACCCCGGCTCGCTCGACCTGTGGATGACCCAGGCCTACCAGACGGCATTCCGGCACCTGTTCGACGGGACCGTCGAGCAGTACGACCCCTGGGACGCCGCCTACCGCACCAGCGGGCCGCAGTACCCGGGCACCACGATGTGCTCGGCCTTCCGCACCTTCCAGGGCTGGGTCGCCCTGTCCGACATGGCCCACGACCAGGGTGTCCTGCACAC
>Ga0126381_100007213_pt1 | contig 12355 bp, 10 predicted proteins | sample PanSoiMetPlot_28_FD_96465 | JGI IMG/M metagenome (GOLD analysis project Ga0126381, IMG submission 96465) | Tropical forest soil microbial communities from Panama - MetaG Plot_28 | ecosystem: Environmental > Terrestrial > Soil > Tropical forest > Bulk soil | place: Panama | collected 2016-02-17
CAGCACGCCAGCAAAATAGGTGATCAACATCGACAGACCGCCAATACTCGCCGTGCGCACCATAGGGAGTATCGGGTGGACGTCCGACATCCGCGCGGAGATCCAACCCGTCAGCCCCAATGCTGCCAGCACGATCAGGAAGGTCACGGGCGCTCTTGATGGCCCTGGTATCAGCACTATCGCCAGCCACGGGATCACGGCCCCCGCGGCAAACGCCGCGCTCACCGCCAGCGCATCGCGAAGCGGCGACGTCAGAGAGGTGGCGGTGATGCCGTACTCGGCCTCGGCATGCGCAGCCAGCGGATCGTGACTGGTCAGCTCGGTTGCGACTTGCCTGGCGAGATCGGGGGAAAGACCGCGGGATACGTAGAGCTTGGTGAGCTCATCCAGTTCCGCATCGGGTGTGGTCTCGAGCCGCATTTGCTCCGCAGCCAGCTGGGCCACCTGCTGGTCGTGCTCGGCGCGAAATTTGGAGTACTCGACGGTGCCCATGGCGAGTGTTCCGGCCACGAGCCCGGCGAACCCGGCGAATATAAGCACGCTCGAGCTGACGCCGGCGCCGGCGAATCCCTCGCAGATTCCGGCTGACGTCAGGATTCCGTCGCTGGCTTCCGGGACCTGCGGACGTATCCACCCGGCGATTCTCCTGGCGCCGATCAGCGGGCTCGCCTCCCCAAACCGCAGACGATGTGGATGTGGATACTGTCCGGCAAGGATTCCGCTGCCTTGGGCCGCTGCCTGTTCACTCAAATTTAACTTGACCAGGCCCGATGGTCGACAATTGAAGCCCTGCCGGGCATGCCGACGGCTGGTCACCGCCACGAGAGAGATCTACACCGAGGTTCCGGGCCGCCGTGCCAGTAGCGCGTGGACACGCCGAAGATGGGGCGGCAAGGTGCCTCCTGGATGCGTCAGCCGTTCAACCGGCGAGGCGCAGGCTGCGCAGCTAGCCCAATTGAGGAGGCTCTTTGTTTGATCTGGAGTCCGGGGCCGTCTCATGCTGGCGCCGCCAGTAGTTCAGGTCCTTAGCAGGCCCGTGGCTTGGGTCCTCCGCCTCCTGACGGTCAGTGCGCGGATCGTTGATGTCGTCTTCGTAGGAGGCTTCTTGTGCGCCTGTAAGCGACCTAAACGCCCGGCCTGCCTTGTCCCGAAATCGCCGGCGGTGCGGCTCGTGGCCAGTAGGTCGCTCCATTGCTGGTGGGGGAGGTCGCTCCATTGCTGGTGGGGGAGGTAGCGGCGACTCCCTGGGCTGCGAGTCGCTCATCCGCTGATCTGCACTGTCGCGCCAAGGCGGTCCAGCCTGCTCAGGAGCTGGCATTTTGGCTGGGTCCGGAGCACGCGCTGGTATGACGCCGGCGGAGTCCGCCCGAGAGACGTTGGCCACGATGTGTGTCAAGATCCCGGCCGAGTCGGCCACAGGCTGCTCGAAGGGGCCAGCGATGGCGAAGTCGCCTGCCGACTCGAACAGGTCGAGCCAGGCGCCGCCCGCCGCCTCAACTGGGACGACCGTGATGCGTCCGCTAGCTGGTATTGAGGCCCTCTGCGGCGCCCGGATGGCATCGCGCGTGGCACCGAGTTCGGCTACCGTACCGGTCCAAGGAGCGGCCCCGAACGGCGGTTCGTGGGCGTTCGTCAGATCACTTGGGTGCTTGTTCCAGTCGACCCGCATCCATCCCTCGTATACCTCACGGGCCCAAGGAACCCATCGTTCCTGGAGTGCCTCCAGGCTCGGCACAACGGCATCGGGATCCGGGGACAGCCAGCCGACGAAGCAATAAAAGGGCCGGTTGCCGTCAGAATTCATGCCCTTGCTGAGCAGGGCTGCCCAACAGGCGGCGCCGACGAGGACGACATTCCCTCTCCGAGCCATCAGCATGCGGGGGGCGTCCGACAAGCTATCACCGCTCCCGGTAGCCGCGATCATCAGGGCGTTGAGCCAGCGAACATCGACGTTCGGCGGCAACACGCGCCACCACTTGTCCGCGCGCAGTGTCCGGCCATAAAGCACCGGTTGCCATGCTAGATGCCCGTTCATCGGGATACCTCCCGGCCGTCGCGGAAGAGCGGCAAGCCCTCCAGTTCCCCAAAAAGTGCCCCTGCTCGTTTCGCGGCGACCTGCTGTACAACGTCAAGGCTCTTATACTCCTCCTCGGCCGCAGCGCGCTCTTTGCTCTTTTCGGCGATGGAGGATCGCCGGAAGAAGGCTCCGGCGCCGGTACGCAAGCCGGACAGGTGAGTGTCCAGGTCCCGCAGTCGTTGAGCTGAGATCGCAGCTGCGCTGCTTGCAGCCAGGGAGAGCTGGTGCATATATTCCGCCAGCGAGAAGATAATCGGCAGGTGCAGATCATGTGGTGCGATATCGCTGGTGCGGACCTTTCCTTCCGGGTTCAGTCCGAAATGGCCTAGCATTACTGGACAAATCAAGGTCGACAAGCCATCCGCGAAGCAGACGCTTAGGAGCTGCTGAATGTCGTCCACCATCTCGTCTAGCGGATCGCGCCTAGCCGGCGGGATGAGATCAGCTTTCGTAATAAGAACGACGATCGAGGGAGCCAAATCGCCCGACGCTTCGCGGGCACGTATCGCAGTCTGCAGCAAGGAGGTCATCCGCCGCAGCCCCCCCATTCGCATGATGCCGGCCCTGGTGTGGTTCTCAACCGGACGGACCAGGTAACCGCCGTCGACGACGAGATATATCGTGTCGGACTTGTTGAGTCGTTTATGCAGCTCCGGGACGTCTCCGGAAGCAGCGCCCACTTCGTCCTCGAGGGCGCCACCCCGGTAGTCGAGCCAGTCAACCCCCAGCAAGGGACGTGTGCCGTCGAGGAACAGGAACTCATACGGGATGTTGTCGGCCAGGTTGGGGGGCGGCAACACGCCGTCATCAAGCAGTTTGTCCCATTTGCTTGCCAGTGCGAGGTCAGCATCAGGGTTGGTGGCATTGAGGAAATAACCCTTCCGTCCAGCCGAGAGGTCCGCATACATCCCGAGCAGGAATGTGGTCTTACCCGAGCCCTTGTTGCCAAGGGCGGTGATCGTGAGACTAGGGTAGTCGGTCATTGCGAGCACCTCAGAACTTGAACACTGGTTCGAACAGTGAGTTGAGCTTCTGGCTTGGGACTATAAGTGGCTGTATGCGCAGCAGGTCATCCCTGATCTGTTGCTGACCGTAGGCGTGGATCTGATCCGCGTTTGGCCTTCCCGCCCATGCGGCACGCGTGCGATCCCAAAAGCCACGGCGTGCTGCTGCCGCATCCACGAGTTGCTGGTGAAACTCGAGCCTGCGCTGGAGCAGTGTTCCCGAGGCCGCAATCCCGATATGCAAGCACCACAGTACCGGCAGGATAATGTTCATAGGTTGCGCGCCGCACGCAATTGGGATCAGCGTTCCGTAAATGTGCTTGGTGTCCCCGACCGCGCTCACCAGGTCGCCGAGCAGGTCGCTCGCAGCCTGTTGGGTCTGTTCCTCGCTGGCGCGGACGAGATCCCACTTTGTCAGGGCTATGACCAGCGGCATGATGTTCTCGCGGGTTGACAGCAGCCGGATCGTGGTTGCGATCAGGGGACGGACTCGGGATCGCGCACGCGGGCCCCCTGTCAGCTCAGTGCTATCGATCATTACGACGAGACCGCCAGCATTTGCGATGTCGGTACGCAGCTGCATCGCCTGGGGGGATTCAGATGATTCCACCAAAGCGCCGCCACGGTAGTCACGCCACATGAAATCGAAAACCCGATCGCCTGCATGCCATAGTTGCAGGTTGTACACACTGCGCTGATCGGTTGCGGGCGGGTAGACACCGCCGCGCATCCGCTCCGCATTCCGGCACAACCGCTGGTGATCGGCCGAGCGCTCGGCGCGAACTGTGAAGCCACTGACGCCATTAGTCATGGTGGCGTACATGGCACTGACATACGACGTTTTACCGGCATTGCTTTGCCCGAGCATAAGGATGTCCATGGCGCCACTACCATTCGCTGCGAGGTGCGTCGGGGTCGGAACGACTGGTTTCGGGCACTGGTCGGCCCACCCAGGTCCCGGGTATTGGGCGACCTTCCAAAATCTTGGGCTCAGCCTGCCTTCTGGCCGGGTCGGTCACGGTCGCCAACTCCGTGCCGGGCAGAGGCTTATGCAGGGCCTCGATCGCTGCTGGCGGAACCAGGGCACCTCCGGGTGCTGCGGCTGCTAGCTCCTCTAGCAGGGTTTGATGCCAGGGCTCCAGCTGTCCCGTCGATCGCGCGGCCCGGATCGCATCGGGTGCTGCCAGCTGCTGATGACCAGCGAGCACCTCGAGGGCAGCCGACACGCTCTCGGCCGCGGCCTCGCCTGCCCCGCTCGCCCACTGCCGTCTCGCTCTGTGGAGCAAGTGATACGCCGGGTCGGCGACGGCACCTTCGTCGAAGCTCGGGATGAGCGGAGCCGATAGTTCAGGTCCAAGCAATGCCAGCGTCTCGTCGAGTTGTTCGGCGTACCCACAACGGCGAATGAGGTGGTAGGCATCGATGGCAGCCACAATGGCGACCAGCGAGATCCGGGTGACCCACTCTAGTTGGAGGACGTGCTCGGCTGAGGGGGTATCGAGTGGGGAAGGACGCTGGAAGTTGTTCTTGGACGTAGCCTCGAGGGACGCTAGGCGGGGCTCAGTCCAGTACGCAAGGTTCGGTAGCGGCAGTGACGCAAGCTGAGTCAGGTGCCGGACGGCAAAATCGCCACCGAGGTTGCAGCCGCCGAGGCTAACAGTGAACCATCCGGTGAAGACCTCCGCCAAGACAACGATCGTCGGCAAATCATAAAGGTCGTTCTCCACGAAGGCGGCATCGGGCCACGATAGGTGGCGGTCGACCAGCCGGACAACCGCCAGGTCCTTGTCCTGCAATGGCATCACGGCTGATAGCAGTCGATGTGATAGCGGTCGCCAGGTGGCGTCGCCATCCGCATGCGACGGCACCAAGAGCACTAGCGGGGGCATCGTTTGAGGGTCGCCATGCAAGAGGTTGATGCTTTGCCGCAACGTGCCAGGCCCGTTAAACACTGGGTAGTGCGTCAGTTGCACCCGGAAATGATCCAGATCCCGGGCCGCCTTCAGCGCCCGGAGATCATCGTCGAGCTTGTCGCGACGAGCTTGAATGTAGAGCTCGCGGGCGTGCTGGCGGTCGGCCTCCCGTTGGGTTTCTTCGAAAGCACGGGTTTCTCGTTGTTCGCGATCCTTCGCTGCCGCAGCGACCCGGTCGCGATAGATGTTCATGCCGGTAGTCGAGAATTCCAGCGCATTATTGACGAGACGCAGCACAATGGCGGCCGTTATGGGATCAGTCATCCCGCCCCTTCCCCCCAGATCCTTCTCCGTTTCCTCGCGGCCAAGACTCTCAGGCAGGCCTAAGCCCCCGGTATGCCACATACCAATCGCCGCGGGTCAGCTTGATCTAGTGTAGAGGTTGGGCGAGCCCTGGAGAAGTGATATTCGGCGGCAAATATTGCGCTAGCTGCCCCACGAGCTGAGGAGCTGGTCGCTGGCGGTTGTTGTCGTTGCGCTGTGAGATGCTCAAGAGGTCAAGTGGCTGTAGGGTGCAAAGTTACAGTATGCCGTTTCCCTCCGCCATAAGCAGATCTCCGGGGCCCGCGCTTTCCTCCGCCCGGTTGAGCGCCTCGCCCAGTCGCGCCTTGCCCAGAAGCCTCGGAGTTGAGTGTCATAGACGGATCTTCAGAGTCCCAGACGGACTGCCGACTCGGTTCTGCAGCCGGTTGTGACCATATGGGAGCAGAGACTTTATTGCCTTCCGCCTTCTTCGCACTTCCAGGCGATCCACCCGCAGCAGCCGGGACGCGCCCGAGATGGCTATAGAACCTGCCGCGCTAACCGATGTTCGGCCCGGCCTGCAGAGCCCATGAGCGTCCGACGGCTTCGGCCGTCCGCCGGCCGCCAGTGCCAGATCCCGGTCGCCCCGTGCCAGGCAATCAGCCGCAACACTTCAGCTGCGCCGACGGCGGTCTGACGCGGCAACATGACCAGTCTTGCTCCCTGGTTCACAGTTCGACCACGAGGGTCACCGGCCCGTCGTTGACCAGGCTGACCTGCATGTCGGCCCCGAAGACACCGGTCTGGACGCGGGCGCCGAAATCCCGCAGCGAAGACACCACGGCATCCACGAGCGGTTCGGCGACCGGGCTGGGAGCGGCACCCTGCCAGCTGGGACGGCGCCCTTTACGGGTGTCGGCGTAGAGGGTGAACTGGCTGATGACCAGCAGCGGGGCGCCGGTGTCGGAGCAGGAGAGCTCGTCCCTCAGGATGCGGAGCCGCCATGGCTTGGCGGCCATCTTCGCCGCCGTCTCGGGCGTGTCCTCAGTGGCGGCACCGACGAACACCAGCAAGCCAGGCTCTTTGATGGCGCCCACGACCCGCTGGTCCACGACCACACTGGCCCGGCTCACCCGCTGCACTACCGTTCGCACCAGGCATCCCTTCCTCTAGAGAGGGCAGCAACAATGCACCCGGCCCCGCATGCCAGGCAAGTGTGCCGAGGGCAGCAACCGGTGCGCTGACCCTCGTCGGCGTGCTCTCAGCGACCGGCGTCATCGGCAAGGTGATCGTCGCCTGAAAGGCGGCCTCATACCAGCACCGCCACGTCCTCACGCCGCGCCGGCCCGCGGATAAGCCGTATCACCGCAGGCCGCTGGCTTATAGGCGGCCTGCGGTACCCGGCGTTCAGGGTCGCTGGTTCAGCCAGTCGCGCGCGGCATTCTGGCCGTTCATAAATAGTGTCTGCTGCTGCTCTGGCGTGATGCCGAAGTCGGTGGCCTTTATCCCGGCATTGTCGACGAAGATCGTTTTCAGTGCCTTGTCCGGCGGGACGTAGTACCGGCCAGCGTTGTCAAGCACGGTATGCAGGCACGCGACTGCCTCCGAGGGAACATCGCCACTGGCATTGCCGTTCCCGATGCTGGTCTGCCTCGCCGACAGCATGATCCCGATCGTGGGCCAGCGTGCCTGGGCGCCGTCTCCGCGCTTGAACACATCCACCGGGAAATTGTCGAGCAGCCCGCCATCTACCCAGGTGACCTGCCCGGCGTCGGCGGTCAAGTCGGCGGGGGGCGCGGTCACCGCGGTGGCCCGGACGTGGACTGGCGTGAAGAAGAACGGGATGGACATCGATGCCCGCACGGCGTCGACGATCCGCTGATGGTCGGCGTCTAGCCCGTAGTTGACGTAGTCCCACGGCAGCCGGACCAGCTTGCCCCGGGTGATGTCCGAGGTGTGCACGACCAGTGAGTACCGCTGCCGGTCGGTCCACGACCTGTCCGCACCGGGGTCATCGAGGCGCAGGTCACCGAAATAGGTAACCCCGATATCGCTGAGCACGCCGCCCAGCCAGTCGATCAGGTAATCCCCGTCATACAGGCCCATGTGCAGCAGCAACTGCTCAGCGTCGCCCATACCACCCAGGGCTGCCCGCAAATGACCCTTGGCCATGAACTGCTGGAACTGAACCTCCTGCAGGTAGCCCTGCAATTCGCTCAACGGCTTACCCGCCTTGTTCAGTGCGGCGATGATCGCCGCTGCAATCGCGCCAGCGCTCGTCCCGGCGACCCGCTGAAATCGGTACCCGGCTTCGTCAAGGGCCAAGACCGCGCCGGCCAGTCCTATGCCTTTGACCCCGCCGCCTTCCAGGACGAGATCAGCTAGCTTTTCGGTACCAGTCGTTACGGGTGAATTCTCCGCCGGTGCAGGCACAGTCTGATCAGTCATCGCTCCCCCATTCATGATTGCGGGTCTGGTCCCGCGTGATGAGCGTCGTATCTCCGCTTTCGGGCCCGGGGCCGCCCGCGTTTACGGGTACTCAGGATGCGGGCATGATTATCGAGGCCACCGGTGCAAAATTCCCCCTGGCGATGCCGGTCGTGCACGGAGCCGCGCATCAGAGCATGCATCGCAACCCCCCACCATCTGCCAGGCAGACGCTTCTCGTGGCGCGGATAACCGTGGGTAAACCGGGCAGCACAGACCCGGCCCCGGTGGGAGCGTTGCGCGGATACCTGGAATTTCCCCGCCCTTTGGTGGGCAGATCCTGACACGAGGTCAGACCACCGTCAACCTCGGAACCCCGCTGGTTTGTACAAACTTTACGCAGGGTTTGCCTTGGCTGGCCTGGTAAACGGGCGCTGCGGCCTGCTGCCGGGACCCGGGCCGACGACCATGTCCCTGCCCGCAGACATCTGGCCTATGTCCCTGGTCCCGTCGGGAAATATCATGCTGATTCACGCGTAAACATGTCCACGTGCAACGCCCGCAATTCGGCTATGTGTGAACGTTGAGAGGTCGGCCAGCGTCGTCGTCCATATAGGTAGGCGCGCTTATTTGCCGCCCGGCAGGGATGGTGGTCCCCATCTCGCCTTGGAATTCGCGCCGCGCGAACGGCCTCGCTCGCATGGTGATGCGTGCTTTCCTGGGCCCGACAAACTAGAAGCCGCGATCTGCGCTCGGATGTCGCTGATCAGTTGGCGGACGCCCTGTCGCATATCGGCTAACGGCGGACGCTTGCACTACGGCCCTGTGATCGGACGACTGATCCGCGACGCATGCCAGCTGATGTGCGACGGGTCGAGAAGCCTGCCGGTTAGTGGGGGGTGGGCTGGGCATGAAATCGTGCGGTTGGTGATAGTTCTGTTGGCCCTGCTGGGCGGCAGCGGCGTGGTGCTGTTTCTGGTCGCGCGGGTGATCGACCCGGCAGAGGACGCGGTCGGGCCGCCGCCGGGGCTGGCCCGGGGAGGAGGTGACCGTCATGGCGCTGAGCGGGCTGCAGGAGGCGACGGAGAGCCTGGCCGAGGAGCATCACGTGCCCGGAGTTGCCGTTGGCATCTTCTGCGACGGTGCGGAGCATTACGCCTACCACGGCGTGACCTCGATCGAGAACCCGCTGGCGGTCGGGCCGTCGACGCTGTTCCAGATCGGCTCGACCACCAAGACCTACACGGCTACCGCGATCATGGCCCTGGCCGAGGCGGGGGAGGCCGGGCTGGATGATCCGGTCCGCACCTACGTGCCCGAGTTGCGGCTCAACGACGAGGCGGCCGCGCGGATGGTCACCGTCGGGCAGCTCCTCAACCATTCGGCCGGGTGGAACGGGGACTATTTCGAAGACACCGGGGACGGCGAGGACGCCATCGCCACGTACGTCGCCACGATGGCGCAGCTGGAGCAGGTCAGCCCGCCGGGCGCCGTCGCCTCCTACAACAACGCGGCCTACGTGCTGGCCGGGCGGCTGATCGAGAAGGTGACCGGCCAGTCCTACGAGGCGGCGATCAAGCGGCTGATCCTCGGGCCGCTGGGATGCGCCGAGTCGTTCTTCTTTGCCGGTGAGGTGATGACGCGGCGGTTTGCCGTCGGCCACGGCTATAAGGAGCAGCAGGGCGCCGTCGCCGTGGCCCGGCCGCTGCTTCTGCCACGCAGCTCCGCCCCGGCGGGCGGCCTGTTCTCCACCGCCCGCGATCAGATCCGGTACGCCCGGTTCCATCTCGGGCAGGCACCAGCCGGCGGCGGGACACCGGTGCTTGCGCGGGAGACGCTGGACCAGATGCAAGCGCCGACGATCAGCATGCCCGGCGGGGCGCTGGGTGACTGGGTGGGCATCTCCTGGTTCCTCCGCGACATCGGCGGGGTCCGCCTTGCCGCCCATGGCGGCTCAACAAACGGGCAGGAGTCGGCCTTCGAGCTCGTCCCCGAACGCGGCTTCGCGGTCACCGTGCTGACCAACTCGGGGACCGGCCTGCAGGTGAACCGGGAGCTGGTCAACTGGGCCAAACAGGCCTACCTGGGGCTGGCCGAACACGAGCCGCCGGCCCTGGTCCTCGACGAAGCAGCCCTGCAGCCGTTTACCGGCAGGTACGTGTCGGACATGGCGGTCATCGACATCAGCCCGTCCGGCGACGGCGGCCTGACCGCGGAGCTGTCCTACCCCCCGGCAGCCCTCCAAGCGTACAAAGCGATCAGTGACGAGCCGCCCGAGCTTCCCCGCGGCATCACGATCAGAATGACCGGCGACGAGCGGTACATAATTTCTGACGGCCAGTACAAGGGCATGAAAGGGAGCTTCGCCCGCACCGGCGGCCAGATCACGGGTATCAACTTCACCGGCCGCCTCGCCGTCAAGCAGTAGCGGTCGGCCAGACCGGACCCGGCGGGCTTCATGGAGTGCAAGCCGCGCGAATCGAAACCCTCCGCCTTGAATGCTGATCCTTAAGACATCCGGAATTGCCGCGAGTGGTGTGGCTTGGTCCGGTCACAGCGGGGCGAGGATCATGAGTATCTCGTCACGGTCGTCACCTGGTGCCAGCCGCAATGCACCTGGCCAGCGGCCGATCTCCCGCCAGCCGAGCTTGGCGTAGAAGCGCTCCAGCCCCATGCCGCCCCGCGCGGCCAGGTGCAATTGTTCCAGGCCTATCTCCTGCCGGGCGATCTGCCTGGCCGACATCATCAGCGCGCCGAAACGGGAAGCCGGCTGCCCCTCCGGCATTAGTGACCGTGATCCAGCAGCCAATGATGTCCTGCCTGAGCCCTGCACTAAGCTGCGCAGGATCGAAGTACTGACCCATTATCGGAACAACGCCTTCGCCCACACCGGAAGTCTGACAGCGCCCACGATGGGCCGTGTGCCGCTCGCTCATCGCGGGCGCGTTGTGGTCAGGCGCGATCCAGCCAGTGCGGACCGTCTCGTTACCCGCAGCGCGGTGGGGTGCCCCGCCCAACATCGAACCGGACCAGCCAGACGGCACCGAGCCATCGGCCAGGAATCCCGTTCGATAGCGGGCTACTGGTTGGAGTCCCAGGCGATCTCGAATAGGTGGCCGTCGGGATCGGTAAAGTACCCGGAGTACACCTTGAACGGGCGCATGTGGGCGGGTGCGGTCACCGTGCCGCCGGCCGCTTCAACCTGTGTGAGTAGCTGGTCCACCTCCGCCCGCGATGTGGCGGGGATGCCCAGGCTGAACTCGGTCGAGCTGGGCGGGCCGGCCGGCAGGCTGGCGTCCTTGGCCAGGTTGGTGCGCTCGTACAGGCCGAGCATCAGGCCTCCGTCGAGAGTGAAGAAGGCGATCGTCCCGTCGGCGCCGGTGACCTCGTCGTGGAACTCCTGCCCGACGATGCCCTCGGTCGGCCAGCTCAGGCCGTCCCGGTAGAAGGCGACCGACCGGCTCAGATCGTCGACCGCCAGTGTGATGAAGAAGATCTTCGCTCGCATGCCATCTCCAGACGGGCCTCGTCCAGCCGGCGCTGTGCCTGGCCGGGCTGGTGCTTGCAGTATCCCGGTCACCACCGGCAAGCGGCGAGCCACTTGATCTTGGCCCGATCAGTGGACCAACCCAACCGAAGGTCGGCGGAGCCTCATGAAAACGGGTGCATCTCCGCGGTTATGCCGGTGATCGAAGATCACCAAGCCCTTTGCAGGCCCGCATATCACGATGATCTGCGTGCACCATCAAGCTGCAGTTGAATGGGTGTCAGCCGCGCAAGCTGGGGGTGGTTTGGGCGTAGCCGGTGGCTTGCTCGAACGCGGCGGCGACGGCGAGCAGGTGCCAGTCGGCCCGGCGGCGGCCGACGAGCTGCAGCCCGACAGGCAGGCCGCCCGAGGTGAACCCGGCGGGCACTGAGATCGCGGGCAGCCCGGTGACCGAGATCAGGTATGCCGACCTCATCCAGTCCAGGTATGACTCCTGCGGCACGCCGTCGATCTGGTGGACCCAGTCCAGGTCCACATCGAACGGGGGTACCTGGCTCACCGGGCAGGCGAGCACGTCGAACCTGGAGAAGAACGCACTGACGCGCTCGGCCAGGCCCGCCCACAAGGTGGTGGCCCGGCTGAGGTCGGCGACGGTCAGTTCCTGGCCGCGCTCGATGTTCCAGGTGACATTCGGGCCGAGGTCGCCGGGGTGGTCGCGCAGCAGGGGGCCGAACGCGGTCGCGAACCGCAGCGCCCGCCACGTCCGGAACACCTCGTCCCCGCCGGCCAGGTCGGGCGCTGCGTCGCTCATCTGGCAGCCCAGATCCGCCAGTACCGCACGGGCGGGGGCCAGCGCGGCCCGGACCGCGGGGTCGACCGGCAGGCCCAGGTCCGCGCTCCAGGCCACCCGCAGCCCGCACGGGTCCTGCGCCAGCACCCGGGTCACCTCGGCCGGGGCGGCCAGCGGGGGCGGGGGCGCATCAAGGGCGAGGGCGGCCCGCGGGTCAGGCCCGGACTGGACGGCCAGCAACAGGGCCGTGTCCGCGACGGTACGCGCCATCGGCCCCTGGACGCCGAGGATGTCGGCCGGGTCGGTCACCGGCCACCTGGGCACCCGGCCCGGCGACGGCCGCAAGCCCACCAC
>Ga0126381_100007214_pt1 | contig 12355 bp, 14 predicted proteins | sample PanSoiMetPlot_28_FD_96465 | JGI IMG/M metagenome (GOLD analysis project Ga0126381, IMG submission 96465) | Tropical forest soil microbial communities from Panama - MetaG Plot_28 | ecosystem: Environmental > Terrestrial > Soil > Tropical forest > Bulk soil | place: Panama | collected 2016-02-17
CCTGCCGGTCTAAATAAGCCTGCCGGTCTAAATAAGACCGCCCGCCTGAGCCTGCGGGAGGCAGGCTCAGGCGGGCGGCGGGGGGCGGCGGCGAGGCCGGTTCCTGCCCGCTCAGTCCGGCCAGCGATATCGGGTCACCATGCCGCCGTCGATGGTGACCTCTCCTACGGGTGTGCCGATGTGCCGCCAGATGAGGTAGCGGCCGGCGACCAGGGCGGGGTAGACCGCCGCGTAGCGGGTGCCCGCGGCGGTGGTGCGTTCCCGGACCAGCGAGTGCGTACGGCCCCCCTCGACGCCGCCGACCAGGCTGATCTCGATTTCCCTTCCGTGCAAGGCGGCCGGCGTCTCAAGTACGAGGGCGCCGACGGCGCCGCCGAGGTCGAGGACGACGCTGCCGGGTCCCGTCGCGCCGTGGCGGTGGGCTGTCTCGCTCATCGGTGCCGCGCTCAGGACGACGGCGTGTCGAAGCCGCTGTACGGCACGCCGAGATAGGGGAACTGGCTGAGGTAGCCGGACGGCACGCTCGCGGCGGTCAGCCCGTCGGTGACCGCGCTGGCCGCCCCGTCCGGGGTGAACGACGGGTCGACGAGCGGGACGGTCACGCCGGCGATGGCGCGCAGCTCGATCGTGACCACGTCGTCGAACACCCGGCGCCCGTTCGGGAACCCCGCCGGGTCGCCGCCGATGAGGCCGAGAATGTTCGGGCTGCCAGCCGGCGGGATCGCGGTGTTCAGCCGGAGCATGTCCGCGAGCACCGGGCCGGTGTTGTTCTGGAAGCCGGGCACGATCCCTGACGGGATCCCGGTCAGCAGGATCGCCTCGAGGTCGGCGCGGGCGGTGCCCGCCGTCACGAGCGCGGCCAGGTTCGGGAACACGCCTGGGTACAGGGCCGGCAGCAGCCCGGCCAGCTCCGGGTGCGCGAAGTACTGGGCGAATCGCTTGTCGTCCGACGGCGGCAGCTTGTTCCACCTGTCCTTGTGCCCGAGCGGGATCAGGACCTCGTTGACCAGCGGGTTGGCCAGCCGCGACACCTGGTGGAACGGACCGCTCCAGACGTGCTCGCCGCGATCGGCGTCCCACACCCGGACCCGCTGGCGGCTCGCCGTCGTCCACACGCCGATCACCGAGCCCGGGTCGGAAACGTGGCCGTGCGTGCCCGTCACGAGCTGCGCGATGGGCACCTGGATCGCGATCGAGTGCACGTTAAGCTGCGCCGTGGCGTTGACACCGGGCGCGGGCCCGGAAAATACGTTCATCCCGTACTGTGCGTGCAACTGCTCGAACGGGCGCAGGTCGCCAAGGTCGAAGATCGAGCCGAGGTCGACGTAGAAGCCTTCGGCCCGCTGTCCCGCGAAGACGCTGACCCCGCCGCCGATCGTGTGCACCGCGGCCTGCGCGAGGCTGGCGTAGCTGGGAGTGGACAGCGGGCCGATGTTGCACGGCGGGCAGGCCAGGTCGCGGGCGATCACGTCGGCGTCGCCGTGCTTCACGCGCGTCACCGTGTAGAACTGGCGGCTGTTCCAGTTCGGGCTGTCAAGCGACAAGATCGGGCCGGTGTTGTAAAGGAACGTGTCGGGGTCACTGAGCACGGTCTTGAAGTGGAACTGGTAGGTGATGTCGGCCCGGCCGTCGGCGTCGTTGTCGACGTGAATCTCGTAGCGCACGTCGTCGCCGAACGAGTAGAAGTTCGGCCCGCCCGCCGGTCCTTCGAGCGGGATGTAGTTGGCGATGATCGTGACCGTGTCGGGCTGGTCGGGGCTGACGAACGCGTAGACGTCGGTGCTGTCGGCGACCGGGTCCTTGGAGATCTCCGGGGCCTCGCGATGCGATGACATTCCCTGCTCCCTTACTGAACGGCCCGCAGCAGCCGGGCGGCTAGGGCGGGGTCGCGGAACCGCACCTGACTGGTGCCGGTGAAGGCCTCAAGCTCGCCGGTGCTGGCGTCCCGCAGGTACACGACTACTGGGGCGTGCTTGGCCGGCCGGGCGGCCGGCACGGCGGCCGGCTTGGCCGTCGCTGGCCGCGCGGCGGCCACCAGGGCCCCGGCGCCCGTGGCGGCGGCGAGCCCGACGGCGCCCGCGCCCGCGGCCCCGCGCAGCACGCTGCGGCGCGACATCGCGGACCCGCGCTCCGCGGCGGTACCGTCGTCAGACACGGCAGGATCCGCGTCACTGTGACCAGACATGCTGTCCTCTCCGGGGCACGCGCAGCGCCCCTGTGACGAGCACGGCGCGTATCGCTCCGTGCCGTCCGCGGCTGGCTTTTACGCCCCTTCTTCGGCGGAGGGCAGCGCCCGGATGGGCCGCGGGACGAGGACTTAATCAAAGCGTTACATTCGGCGGCTCGTGTTTCTTGCCGGAAGGCGGGTGTTACCTGCCGGAAGGCGGGTGTTACCTGCCGGAAAAACAAGAGCTCTACACTGCACCGGTGACCGTGCTAGGAGAGATCTCTGTCGACGACCCGCGCAGGCCCGACGTCCGGGCACTGCTCGAGCGGCACCTGACGTTCGCGCTGTCGGCGTCGCCGCCCGAGCACAGCTTCGCCCTCGACGTCGACGGGCTGCTCGATCCGGCGATCACGTTCTGCAGCTTCCGCGCGGACGGCGAACTACTCGGCGTCGGGGCGATCAAGCAGCTTGACGCGGAGCACGCGGAGATCAAGTCCATGCACACGACCCAGGCGGCGCGCGGCCGCGGCGTCGGCAGGGCCATGCTCGACCACCTGCTCGCGCTGGCCCGCGGCCGCGGATACCGCCGGGTAAGCCTGGAGACCGGGACGATGGCCGAGTTCGCGCCGGCCCGCGCGCTCTACGCCAGCGCCGGCTTCGAGGCCTGCGGCCCGTTCGCGGACTACCAGCCCAGCGAGGACAACTGCTTCATGACACTCGCGCTCGAGCAGGCCGCGGCGCGCTAGCTCTCGCCCTCGTGCGGGATGATCACCACCGGGCAGTGCGCGTGCCGCGCCACCTGGTCGCCGACCGATCCCATCGTCAGCCGCGAGAACCCGCCGGCGCCACGCGAGCCGACGACGATCATGTCGGCTTCGGCCGCGGCCGCGAGCAGCACCTCGGCCGGGACGCCGATGACCGTCTCGACGGTGACGCTGTCCGGGCGCGCCGCGCCCGCCTGGGCGAGCGCCTTGTCGGTCGCCTCCTGGGCGGCCTGCCGGGCGCGCTCGAGCACCGGGGCGTCCTCCGGAAGGCTGTCCGCGTAGCCCAGGGTGTTCCTCACGACCGGGTGCACCGAGATCACCGCGAGCGCCGTGTGCCGCAACGCCGCCTCCCGCATCGCCCAGTCAAGGGCGCGCTCGGAGTGACGGGAGCCATCAATCCCCACGACAATTCCAGACATAGGCCTCATCTCCCCCACAGGGCATGCCGTCACAGCGACGGTAGCCGCGCGGATCCCAAGATCACTCCCCCGACGCGGGTGGCCGTGGGGGCGTGATGGGCTGGCGGGGTGGCGCGATTTGCTCTCGATTAGGACTGCGCGGCCTGTTCTGTCGCCATGGCCAGCAGCTCGGCGGCGTGCGCCTGGCCGAACTCGGAGTCTTCCAGGCCGGCCAGCATCCGGGACAGCTCACGGACCCGGCCCGGGTGGTCGAGGCGGATCACGCCGCTGCTCGTGATCCTGCCGTCGTCGGCCTTGGCGACGACCAGGTGATTGTCCGCGAACGCCGCGACCTGAGGCAGGTGGGTGACGACGATGACCTGGGCAAGCCTGGCCAGCCGCGCGAGGCGGCGGCCGATTTCGACGGCCGCCTTGCCGCCGACGCCGGCGTCCACCTCGTCGAAGACGAACGTCGGCACCGGGTCGGCGCCGGCGAACACCACCTCGATGGCGAGCATCACGCGGGACAACTCGCCGCCCGAGGCGCCCTTGTGCAGCGGCAGCGCCGGGGCGCCCGGGTGCGGCGCGAGCCGGATCTCCACCTCGTCCGCGCCCTGCGGGCCCGGTTCGTCGAGCGCGGTCAGCACCGCCGTGATCCTGGCATGCGGCATCGCCAGCGCGGTGAGCTCTTTCGTGACGTCGGCGGCGAACCGCTCGGCCGCCGCGTGGCGCAGCCCGGACAGCCTCGCGGCCAGCTCGGTGACCTGGCCGGCGAGCCCGGCCTCCTCGGCGGTGAACGCGGCGATCTTGTCGTCGTCGGTGTCGAGGTCGGCGACCCGGGCCGCGGCGCGGCGCGCCCAGTCGAGGACGGCGCTGATGTTGTCGGGCTCTGGGTCATCATCGGTGGCGGCGGGTGTGGCCGCGCTGATGTACGACGCTATGCCGCCCGGGCCGTAGGCACGGATCAGCCGGCTCAGCGCCGCGCGGCGCTCCTGTACGACGGCGAGCCGCGCCGGGTCGGCGTCGATCGACTGGATATAGGAGGCAAGCTCGGCCGCCACGTCGGCGACCAGGTACGCGGCCTCTGACAGCCGGCCGGCCACGGCGTCGATCTCTGCGTCGTGGCGGCGCACCGCGTCGAGCGCTTGCCGCGCGTGCCCGAGCAAGGTCACCACGTCGGCGCCTTCCATCCCCGCCGTCGGGTCGCCAAGCAGCGCCTCGTGCGCCGCGGTCGCGCCGGCGTGCAGCGAGTCGGCGTTGGCGAGCCGCTCCTCTTCGGCCCGCAGCGCGGCGTCCTCGCCCGCGACCGGCTCCAGCTTCTCGATCTCGGTCAGGCCGGCGCGCAGCGCCTCGGCGTCGGCCGCGCGCGAGCGAGCGTCCGCGATCAGCGACGCGAGCTCCTCGTGCACCTTGCGGTGCCGGCTGTACGCGCGCTGGTAGTCCACGAGCACCCCGGCGAGTTCCGCGCCCGCGTACTTGTCCAGCGCCTCGCGCTGCCGTCCGGGCTTGAGCAGCTGCTGCTGGTCGGACTGGCCGTGCACGGCCACCAGGTCGTCGGCCAGGTAGGTGAGCAGCGACACCGGCACCGACACGCCGCCGGCGAACGCGCGGGAGCGCCCCTCGACGGACACCGAGCGGGTCAGCACCAGCGTGCCGTCCTCGTCGAGTTCGCCGCCCGCGTCCGCCACCTGCCTGGCCACCCGCCCGTCCGGGTCCGTGCGCAGCCGGCCCTCGACCGAGGCGCGCTGCTCGCCCGGCCGCACGCGGGAGGGGTCCGCGCGCCCGCCGAACAGCAGCCCGAGCCCGGTAACCACCATCGTCTTGCCCGCTCCGGTCTCACCCGTCAGGGCCGTGAAGCCAGGCGAAAGCTCAAGCAGCGCGTCGTCGATGACCCCGAGCCCGGTGATGCGCACTTCTTCAAGCACTGCCTGACTTCTCCTTTCGGCCTCGCCAGCCGGCTACTGGCAGCCCGAACTTGGCTACCAGCCGGTCGGTGAACGGCCCGCCGCCGTCGGTCTCGGGGGCGGGACCGTGCAGCCTCGCCAGCAGCACCGGCAGCGAGCCCCGGCGGGCTTCGACCCTGCCGCCGGGTGGCAGGTCAAACCTACGACGCCCATCGCACCACATGACAGCCCCGGCTGTCGCCGCGCCGTGCCCGCCGCCCTCCTCGTGGCCGCCGAAGCCCTCGTACACAAGTTCTACCGCGAGAACCGACCGCGGCGAAACCACCATAGGCGGGGCGAACAGCGCGTGTGCGCTTATCGGCACCATCAGCAGCGCCTCGACCTCGGGCCACACCACGGGGCCGCCAGCGGAGAACGCGTACGCGGTCGACCCCGTCGGCGTGGCGAGCACCACCCCGTCGCATCCCCACCGGGACAGCGGTCGCCCGTCGATCTCGATGATGACCTCGACCATCCGCTCCCTGGCGGCCTTCTCCACGGTGGCCTCGTTCAGCGCCCAGGTGCGCGCGAGTTCGGTGCCGTTGTCGCGCGCGACCACGTCGATCGTCATGCGCTCCTCGACGCGATAGTCGCCCGCCACCAGCTGGTCAACCGTCTCGGCGAGCCCATCGGGCTCGGCCTCGGCGAGGAAGCCGATGCGGCCGAGGTTCACGCCGATCAGCGGGGTCCGCGCCGGGCGGGCGATCTCCGCGGCGCGCAACAGCGTGCCGTCGCCGCCGAGCACGATCACCAGTTCGGCGCCCCGCGCGGCGTCTGGGCCGGCCGGCAGCACGGTCGCTCCGGGGCATTCCACGGCTCGCGCCTGCTCGTCGGTGACCCGCACCGTGATGCCCGCGGCGGTCAGCCGGTCGACGACAAGCCGCGCGCTGCGCCTGGCGTTCTCCTTGCCGGTGTGCGCGAGCACCAGCATCGTCCGCTGTGATTCACCCATCGGGTGCAAGATATCCTTCCGTCGAAGTCCGCTCGCCCGGGCTAGTTTTCCGGCCCCGCTTCGATCGCGCGCCGCAGCTCACCGGGATCAAGCGGCGCGGCGCCCTTGCGCAGCCAGACGAAATACTCCACGTTTCCCGCCGGGCCGGGGAGCGGACTCGCCGTTATACCTCTTACCCCGAGGCCAAGCTCCGCCGCGGCGTCGCAGACGCCACGCACGGCGGCCGCGCGGTCGTCCGGATCGCGCACCACTCCGCCGGCGCCTACCCGGCCCTTGCCCACCTCGAACTGCGGCTTGACCATCAGCGCGTAATCAGCGTCGGGGGCCGCGCAGGCGACGAGCGCGGGCAGCACCAGCGTCAGCGAGATGAACGACAGGTCCGCGACGACGACCTCCGGCGGCGGCGCGACCTGCGACGGCTCGAGCGTGCGCACGTTCACCCGGTCGAGCACGGTCACCCGCGAATCGGTGCGCAGCCGCCAGGCGAGCTGCCCGTAGCCGACGTCCACGGCGACCACGTGCGCCGCGCCCGCGCGCAGCAGCACGTCGGTGAACCCGCCGGTCGAGGCGCCCGCGTCCAGGCAGCGCTTGCCGGACACCGTGAGCTTGCCGGACACCGTGAGCTCGCCGGACACCGTGAGCTCGCCGAACGCCGCGAGCGCGCCGGCGAGCTTATGCCCGCCGCGCGAGGCGTAGACCGGGTCATCGCCGCCCTCGGCCACGGTGACCGGCGTGTCCCTGCTGACCTGCGTGGCCGGCTTGCTCGCCGTCTGCCCCGCGACCGCCACCTTGCCAGCCGAGATCAGCTCGGCCGCCTGCTCGCGGGACCTGGCCAGCCCGCGCCTGACAAGCTCGGTGTCCAGCCTGGACCTGATCGTCAACGTTCGCCCAGCTCGCCGAGAATCTCCCGGAGCCGGTCGTGTACCGCCTCGAGCACCGGCGGGTGCTCTGCCAGCGGCAGTTCGCCGAGCGCGGCCAGCCCCTCGATGGCCTGGTCCACGCGGGCGTCACCGGTGCCTGTGGGAGTCGGCTCGGACCGTTCTGTATCCATACCTTGATTTTCCTCCGGGTATTCGGTTACCAATGCTCGGTTACCCGCCGGCGGCCATAAGTGCGCTACCCTCCGCCTGAACGGTACCGCCCACGAAAGAGCGAGGCTCACATGACTTCGGCGCAGGAGTGCCAGGAGGCACTGCAGAAGCTGGCCGCCAGGCTGTCGGAAATGAGCCCCGAGGAGCGGGACAATTATTTCGGCGACCGGTCCATCAGCGTCACGGTTCCTGACCTCGGGATTACGTTTGTCACGAGGCTCGGCACCGGCGAGGACCCGGTGCGGGAGGCCGTTCCCGGCGATCCGCCCGCCGACATCAGGCTGACCGCCAAAAGCGACGAGGTCCTGTCGCTGGCCCAGTCGCCGATGAACATCGGCCGCAGCTGGGTGGCGGGCCGGGTGAAGATCGAGGCGAGCATGAAGGACCTGTTCCGGCTGCGCAGGCTGCTGTGAGGCCGCTATAGCCCGGGCCGCGCGCGGCGGGTGAGCGCCAGCCCGAGCCACAGGGCGATGACGGCGCAGACCGCGCCGACACCCGCGGCGGCGGTATACCCATCGATCGAGGCGATGTCCCTGTGCACGACCTGGATCTGGCTGGCCCGCGGCGTGCCGGACGCGGCGAAGACCGCGGCCGGGGCGAGCCCGCCGGCGGGCCTGGCGGCCGCGAGCCTGGCCGCCGCGGCGAGCGCGGTGACCGCGTCGACCTCGCCGAACCCGGTGCCCGTGCTGTAGCCGCCGTGCGGCCTGCGCGCGGCCGTGGTGATGAGCGCCTGCTCAACCAGCGCCGGGCTCAGCCCCGGGTAACGGCTCTTTATCAGCGCGGCCACGCCGCTGACCAGGGCGGCCGCCGGGCTTGTCCCGGCCGCGTCGACATACCCGCCGGCCGGCCCGGCGCCGATGACGTCGATGCCTGGCGCGGACAGCACGACCGCCGCGTTCTGCTCGGAGAACGAGGCGCGGGCGCCCGCGCCGGTGACCGCGGCCACGGCGATCACCCCGGTGAACGAGGCGGGGTAGACATACGGGGCGAAACCGCTGCTCGTCCCGTCATTGCCCGCGGAAGCCACGATTACCACGCCGCGCGCCAGCGCGTACGCGACCGCCGCGCGCATGTAGGCCGTCGGCTGCTGTGAGCCGAGCGACATGTTGATGACCTGTGCCCCGCGGCCGACCGCGTAGAAGATCCCCCTGCCGATGGCGTTCGCGTACCGCGGGTCCGCGTTGTAGGTCGCGGTGCCCGGCTCGCCGTCGTCCAGGATCACCCGGACGGACAGGATCCGCGCTTGCGGGGCGACCCCGATCACGCCGAACGCGCCGTCTGGACCGCTGCCATGACCGGCGATGAGCGAGGCGATGTAGGTGCCGTGCACCAGAGGCGGGCGGTACCTGGCGGGGTTCACGCCCGCGGTGTAGTCCGGGCCGGCCCCGACCGAGCCGACCAGGTCCGGCGCGGCGCTGTCCACGCCGGTGTCGAGCACCGCCACCGTCACCCCGCTGCCGCGGGTAATCTGCCACGCTTGCGGCGCCTGGATCTGCCGCAGCACCTTCAGCACGTCAGGCCGGATCTGCGCGCGGCTCGGCGGCGGGGCGGGCACGGCGGCGCCACACGTCCACTCCACGGTGCCGCAGCGGACGGTGAGCGGCCTGGCGAGCGGCGCGGCGACGGCGCCGACCAGCTGGCCGGCCGGGTCGAAGACCGAATCCCTGCGCTCGTCGGCGGCGTTCGCCGGCCTGCCGTCCGAGTAGCCGGCCACCGCGAGCACCACGTACGGGCCGGCGAGCTGAGCCGCCGCGGCCTGCCGGGCGCCGTCGCCGAACAGCGCGGCGGGCGTGCCCGGCACGGCGAACGCGCGCAGCCCGGCGGCGGGGTAGGCGTCGAGCGGGATCCGCGCGAAGAAGGCCGCCGCGCTGGCGGCGCTCGGGAAGGCCAGGACGCCGAGCGTGTAAACCGATCCGAGCAGCTGGTCGGCGTAGTCCGCGCGCAGCCCCGCCATGCAGCCGTCGCCTTCGGCCAGCCGCCGCAGCGTGCCGTCCAGGGCCCGGGCGCAGGTGTCGCCCTGGTCGATGCCCAGGCGGCTGGCCTTCTCCTGGGTCCTTAGGTCAGTGATGTAGCCGATCGTGGCGGGGAAGATCTGGCCGGCGGGCATGCGCTCCCAGCGCTGCGCGACTGCGGCGGCGGCCGCCTCGGACAGCTCCGCCCGGGTGGGCTCGCGTGTCTCCATCGCGTGTGCGCGCCCGCCGGCGAAAACTGCCACGGTCAGGCCGGCCACGGCTGCCGTCGCGCACGCGGCGATCCTGACCGCGCGCCCTGCCGTCACGAAAAAAGACTAGCCGGCCATGATTGGGCCTATGGGAGACCTGATCCTGCTGCGTCATGGTCAGACCGAATGGAGCCTGGAAGGCAGGCACACCGGCCGCACGGACATCCCGCTCACCGCCAAGGGCGTCGCGGACGCCGCGGCGCTGGCCCCGATGCTGGCCCGGCGGCATGTCGCCGCCGTGTTCACCAGCCCCGCGCTGCGGGCGACGCGGACCGCGGAGCTGGCCGGCCTGGACGGTCCCGACGCCGCGGCGAAACAGGACCCGGACCTGTGGGAGTGGGACTACGGCGGGTACGAGGGCATGACGACGGCGCAGATCCAGCGGCAGCGGCCCGGCTGGTACCTGTGGCGCGACGGCGTCATCGGCGGCGACGCCGCCCATCCAGGCGAGACGGTCGAGGAGGTCGGCGCGCGCGCCGACCGGGTGCTCGCCCGGGTCCGCGGCTGCCTGGCGGACGGCGACGTGGCGCTGGTGTCGCACGGCCACATGCTGCGCGTGCTCACCGCCCGGTGGCTGCTCTTGCCGCCGGCCGACGGCCGGCTATTCCGCCTGGACACCGGCACGGTGAGCACGCTATGCACCGAGCACGACGAGCCGGTCATCGCCACCTGGAACGTCCCGCCGTCTAGTTAAGGCGTTCAAATGCGCGGGCACGCCCGCCGCGGGCGGTTAATCCGTTACTTTTTCGGCATCACGACGTCGCGAATGTCTGCTATGTATACCTCATGGGGAATGGGGCGGCTGCTCTCCTGACAGCTAATGCCGCGCGAGATTCAATAGATACGATCAAATCCGCGCAGGAAACAATCGCCGGCGAGGTCCAATGACGGACTGGTCCGCAATTGTGTACGGCCGGACCTCGGTGGCCGACCGCTGGTGGCGGGCGCTGCCGCACGGCCTGACCACCCGCCATTGGGCGGCGCAGGCCGCGCTTGACACGGTGGCCAGCGGGAGCGGGCTGATCCAGCCGGGCGGCGGCCCAGCCGACGCAGCCGCGTTCACCCCGCGCACGGTCCTTGCCCGCGGCAGGGACGGCACCCTTGTCGGCATCGCGTGCCGCGCTCGCCAGCTTGACACCCGGCTGTGCCAGGACAGGCACGGACGCGACCTGTACTGCTTCGTGGGCTGGTTCACCGCCGATCGTTTCGTCCGCGAGATGCCGCGCCTTGACGAGCTGGGACCGGGCCCGGCGAGCTGGGCAAGCGCCGTCTACCGCCAGTACGCCGAACCCGTGTGGACGACACCCGAGCACAGCCTGTCGGTCATCGCGAGCGATCCGGGTCCCGCGCCGTGGCAGGCGAGCCTGTCGCGGCTGGAGGCGGACACGGGCGGCGACGTCGCGTCCGGCCCGCTTCCCGCACTCCGGACGTCACCCGGGCACGTCCTCGCGTTCCCCGCGTCATCGTCGGTACGACTGTGGGATCTCGCGTCCCGCAGCGGCGGGCCATTCATGCTGACGACCGGCTGGCAGCAAGCGGGCCACGCGCCGCTGGACCGGATCACCCACCTGTGCGCCGCCGACCTGATGAGTGAAGCGGCGCTGCCGGCGCCGGCGCAGACGCCGGCGTCTTCTCCGCCATCCCCGGAGACGGTGGACAAGGAGACGGTAGACAAACGGCCGGGCATGGACAAGCGCGCGCGTTGGGCGTCACTGCTCGGCGCATTTCGACGGTCTTGATTCCTGACAGGCTTTGATTCCCGATTAGAACTCAGCGGGGGACTAACACATGCGTATTGTCATGCTGGGACACAGCAACGCGGGCAAGACGACCTACATGTCGATGATGTATCAGTACATGAGCGGCCGGAAAGGCCACAACGGCTTCCGAATCGAAGCCAGCGACGGCAGTCAGCACACCAGATTGCTTGAAAACGCCACGGCGATAAGCCGGGGCAAGTATCCCGACCCCACCTCCCGCCGCGACACATACAATTTCAGGCTCTATTTCGAGGGCCGCCAGGTGTCAGACTTCGTGTGGGCCGACTACCGGGGCGGGGCGCTCACCGAGCGGTCTTCCGACGAGGACATGGCCGCGCTGCTCGACGACATGAAGCAAAGCGACGCCGTCGTTGTCTTCGCCGACGCCCATGAGCTGGCCACCGATCCGGACTCACGCCGCCGGGTCGCGACCCTGACGGTGCTGCTGCAGCGGGCGATCGCCGACCAGCACAAGGCCACGCCGGTCGTGCTCGCGTACACCAAGGCCGACCTGCTGCGCAAGAGCGAGGAGTGGAGCGTGGCTGTCGAGCCTTTCGAGCAGGTCAGCCGGGCACTGGAGACATCATCGAACGTGAAGGGCACGATCGTGACCGTCGCGTGCGGCCAGCGCCCCAAGGCCGTGCACGTCCCGGTGCTGTGGTGCCTGTCGCACGGCGTGGCGAACAAGATCGCCGCCCTGCGCGAGGACGTCGCCTACTGGCAGCGCGAGGCGGACAGCGCCGGCAAGAAGGCGTCCATATCGAACAGTTTCAAGTCGTGGCTTGACAGCGTGGAAAGCGAGCGGAAGAAGCAGCTGCGCTACCTGAAGGAGGCTAAGGAAAGGCTCGCGCAGCTTGAGCCGCTGCTCCGCCCGGCCGAGAAGCTGAAGGGCACGCTCGCCAAGGCGCAGCGGAAGGACGGTCCCCCGCGCGCGTTCCGCAAAGCCACCGGGCGCTGACGAGGCGGTCAGCCCGCTCCGATCTCTCCTTCAACGGCCTGCTCCGGCGCCTCGCCCGGCACTGCCTCGCCTGACACTGCCTCGCCTGACACTGCCTCGCC
>Ga0126381_100007216_pt1 | contig 12353 bp, 12 predicted proteins | sample PanSoiMetPlot_28_FD_96465 | JGI IMG/M metagenome (GOLD analysis project Ga0126381, IMG submission 96465) | Tropical forest soil microbial communities from Panama - MetaG Plot_28 | ecosystem: Environmental > Terrestrial > Soil > Tropical forest > Bulk soil | place: Panama | collected 2016-02-17
CTCAACGGCGCTATGCAGGCGCCGCACATTAACGTCTCGGTCTTCGCGCGCGGCCTGATGAAGCGCGCCGCTACCCGGATCTATTTCGAGGGCGATCCTGCGAATGCTCAAGATCGCGTGCTCTCCTGCGCGCCCGAGCAGCGGCGATCAACTCTGCTTGCACATCGGGATGCGTCGCAGCCCTCGCTCTGGAGATTCGACCTCCATCTCGCGGGCCCCGCCGAGACCATCTTCTTCGCGATCTGAATGCCGCCACGAATCATTGACTCTCTCGCCACCACGGAAGCGCTGGCGGAGGTCTTCTCGGACCGGCAGGTTTTACAGGCGATGCTCGATTTCGAGTCGGCGCTCGCTCGCGCCGCAGCGCGCGAAGGTGTGATCCCGCAAGGCGCCGCGGAAGCTATCGCGTGCGCGGCGGCCGCCGAAAATTTCGATAGCGCGGAGCTCTCCAGCAAAGCGCAGCGAGCGGGGACGCCTGCGATTCCTCTGGTGAAATCGCTCACCGATCGTGTGCGCGCGGCCGATCCCATCGCCGCGCGCTTCGTGCATTGGGGTGCGACAAGCCAGGACGTAACCGACACGGCTCTGATTCTCCTGTTGAAAGGGGCCCGCAAGATTCTGTCCACTGATCACGATCGGCTCCTCATCGCGCTACGCAAGCTCGCTAGCGAACATGAACACACCGTGATGCTCGGCCGGACATTGCTCCAACCTGCGCCGCCCGTCACCTTCGGACTGAAAGCCGCCGGCTGGTTCGCGGCGCTAAAGCGCGGCTGGTCTCGCATCGACACGCGATTCGCTGAGGCTGAAGCAATCCAGTTCGGCGGCGCCAGCGGAACACTAGCGTCGTTGGGAGATCGCGGCGACGCCGTCGGCCACGCGCTCGCAGCTGAGCTTAGTCTCAAGTACCCCGACGCGCCCTGGCACGCCCATCGCGATTCGCTCGCGGCACTGCTTGCAGCCTGCAGCGTCCAATGCGGCTCGCTTGGCAAAATGGCTCGGGATCTCGCGCTGTTGATGCAGGGCGAGGTGGCCGAAGCCGCCGAACCTGGAGGTGACGGCCGAGGCGGATCGTCCACGATGCCGCACAAGCGCAATCCCATCGCGTGTTCGCTCGCACTTGCGTCCGCACAGCGCGTTCCTGGATTGCTTGCATCGTTCCTCAGCTCGATGGTCGACGAACACGAGCGAGGCGTGGGCGGCTGGCACGCCGAATGGCCGATCATTACGTCAATTATTCAGGCGCTCGATCTCGCGGTCGCGTCGATGGCCGAAGCCGCCGAAGATCTCACCGTGGACGCTGTCAGAATGCGCGCGAATATTGACGCGACGCGCGGAACTATTTTCGCCGAACGCGTGATGATGCTGTTAGGAGCAACGCTCGGCCGCGACGTCGCCCACAAACTGCTCGAAGAGGCAGCTCGCAGGAGCTTAACTGAAAATCGACGGTTCGTCGAAGTGCTGGCGGACTTGCCGGAGGTGACGAGAGTGATTGAACCCGGCACGCTCCGCACTCTCGATACACCGGAGGACTATCTCGGGATGGCCGCGATCTTTCAAAAGCGGCTGCTCGAGCGATAACGGAGGATTTCGAACGTGCCCTACGCACTGGTGGACAACACGCGGTTGTTTTATCGCCTCGAAGGCCGCGATGACGCGCCGGTCCTGATCCTGGCGCATTCTCTCGGGGTGGATCACAGCCTGTGGGATCAGCAGGCGCTCGACTTGATTCCGCACTTTCGAGTTTTGCGCTTCGACTGGCGAGGCCACGGCGCGTCCGATACGCCGCCCGGCGACTACACGATCGAGCGGCTGGGTTTCGACGTCCTCGCGCTCACCGACAATCTCGGCATCAAGCGATTCGCCTACTGCGGCATCTCGATCGGCGGCTTCGTCGGTCAGTGGCTCGGAGCCAACGCGGGCGGCCTGCTCACGCACCTGGTGCTCGCCAACACTTCTCCGTACGTCGGCCCGCCATCGAATTGGGACGCGCGACGCGAGACAGTCCTCAACGGGGGCATGAAGAAGCTCGAGAGCACCTTCTTGGAACGCTCGTTCATGCCCGCGACCGTTGCGCGGCGCGACCCCCGCGTCGATTCGTTGCGTCGCGTCTTTCTCGGAACCAATCCTGACGGTTACGCCGGCTGCTGCGCGGCTATCCGCGACATGAACAACCTGAGCCTCCTTCCACGCATTCAAACGCGAACGCTGGTGATTGCCGGAACCAAAGACGTCGGCTGCCCGTGGGAAGGCCACGGCGAAATTCTCGCGCGCGAAATTCCGAACACTCGGGGAGTGAAGCTTCAGGCGGCGCATTTGTCGAACATCGAGCGGCCGCGATCCTTCACCGCCACCCTGCTCGATTTCATGTGGCAGCCTCCCACCGATCCACTCGAAGCAGGCGAGAAAATGCGGCGCTCCATGCTCGGGGATGCGCACGTCGACGGTGCGATGCAAAAGTCGAACGAGCTCACGCGCGACTTTCAGGAGCTGATCACGCGCTACGGTTGGGGCGCTGTATGGACGCGGCCGGGTCTCGATCCGCGAACGCGCCGCTTAATCGCGCTCGCGATCATGGGGTCGCTGAGCCGCTGGGACGAGTTTCGCATGCATGTGCGAACCGGCCTGACGCACGAGCTCGAACTGCCCGATCTCAAAGAAACATTGCTCGAGATGGCGATTTACGCGGGCGTACCGGCGGCCAACACCGGTTTTCACATCGCCAAAGAGGAAGAGGTCAGTCGTCGCGCGCCTGTGTAGACCTGCAGTGCCGGCCGCGCAGCATCGTAGAATAGTCTGCGCATGGAACACTACACCTGGGATTCGGTTCCGCTCGAAGTGATGAGCGAAATGATTTCGCGCAGAGTGATCAGCGGCGACAAGGCCATGGTCGCGCAAGTCTTCTTGAAAAAAGACGCCGTTGTGCCGGAGCATCATCACGAAAGCGAGCAGCTCACGCTCATCCTCGATGGCGCGCTCAAGTTTCAACTCGAAGGAAAAGAAGTCATCGTGCGCAAGGGCGAAGTGCTGCGAATCCCTTCCAATGTGCCGCATCGCGCAGTGGCGCTCGAAGACACTCTGGATGTCGATGTGTTCTCGCCGATCCGAACAGATTGGCTCACCAAAGACGATGCGTATCTCAGGAGAGGCGAACGGGAGAAAGCATGAGCGGCTCTCCGGTTGTGGCTAACGGACGAAGGTGGTATTCGTAGCATATGCATCGAGCCTGGTCTGCTCTACTCTTGGCGCTGGCGTTCACCGCCGCCCCGCTTTGCGCGCAAAACAGCGATTGGAACGAACCGTTCCCACCGCACAAGGTCATCGGCAATGTGTATTACGTCGGGACGCGCGGGCTGGCTTCGTACCTGATCACGACGCCTGAAGGATCGATTCTTGTCAACAGCAGCCTGGAATCGTCCGTGCCGATGATCCGCGCCAGCATCGAAAAGCTCGGCTTCAAGTTCAGCGACGTGAAGATCCTGCTCATCAGCCACGCGCACTACGATCATTGCGCGGGAAGTTTCCAGATCAAGGAGCTCACCGGCGCGAAGTATGTGGTCATGCAGCAGGACGCTGGCGAGATCGAAGCCGGCGGCAAAGGCAACTTCGCCTACGGCGAAAACAAGAGCGCACTCTACAAGCCTGTCAAAGTAGACCGCGTGCTGCATGATGGCGATGAGGTGACGCTGGGTGGCGTCGTGATGGTGGCGCATCTCACTCCCGGCCACACCAAAGGCTGTACTACTTGGACACTAAAAGTTCGCGACGGAGGGAAAACCCACGACGTTGTCATCGTCGGCAGCCCGAATGTGAACCCGGGTTTCAAACTGGTGAATAACTCACTGTATCCGCAGATCGCGAGCGATTATCAGAAGGGATTCGACGTCCTGAAGGCGCTGCCCTGCGACGTGTTTCTCGGCGCGCACGGCGGTTACTACGATATGGAAGCGAAATACAAAAAGCTGACACCCAGCGGCGCGAATCCGTTCGTCGATCCCGCTGGCTACAAAGCGTACATCACCGAGCGCGAGAAGACGTTTCACGACGAGCTGGCGAAGCAAACAGCAGCGGCCGCCAAGTAACTACTGCGCGGCCAGCGAATCCATCATCTTTTCGAAGGCAGCTTGATTCTGAGCCACCGTCTTCGCCGGGCCGGTGAACTTGAAGAACACCGATCCCTGCGGGCCTTCGACGATCGCGCCGAGCAGGCGATAACCAGGCTGCGGCGTGCCAGCCTGCATCATCGGCCCGCCCATGCCAGTGTACGAACCCGAGACGTCCACCGTGGTCAGCTTCAAGCCGTGCAGCGTACGCTTGTCGATCTTTGCGGAAGACTTCGACGGTTTGCCGCCGGGCTGTTGGAACTGGCCGATCCAGCGGTCCAGGTTTGCCTCCACGCTGCCGCCCTGTCCCTGGCCGAAGTAGTAAACGCCGCACTCGGCAGCGCCGGAATCGCCCGATGCCAGTGGTATCGCGTATGTGGCCAGGCGCATCGGACGCTGTGCTTCGGCTTTCCAATTCAGCGGCGCAGTCCAGTGCATCCCAGCGCCGGAGTCGGCAGCCCACGCCAGGACGGCCGTCAACGAGAGAATAACGACTCGCCTGAACATGACTTCAGTATTGCATTCTAGTGATCCGAACTTTCGCCGCAAGCGTATGATGAGATTTATGCGCCTTCTACCAGCTGCGCTGCTTGCTCTTGCGACGATCGTGTGTCTGGCGGGATGTTCCTCTTCGACCGGCGAGAAGGCCACCGCGAAACCAACGGGCTCTCCGATGGCTCACATCACTGCGACGAACGCCTCCAACTCTCTCGCGAAACACATAGAGCTGGTGGGGTTTCGAATCACGGAGAAAACGCCAGGTAAACTCGTTGTGCATTTCGGCGTCGTAAATCATTCTCAGGCCGATGTTGGAGACGTGAAGCTGAAGGTAGATCTCACCACGACCGCCGCAAAGCCCGACGAAGCGCCGCTCATCAGCTTTCCCGCGCAAGTTTCCGGACTCGGACCGTCGGAGATGAAGGACGTCAGCGTGGACGTTCCGGCAAAGCTGCGCGCCTACGAGTTGCCGGACTGGCAGTTTCTGATCGCGCGCTTCGAGATCACCGATCCGAAGTAGACGGCATGGGTGTCACTCACAATTGTTACCCGATGTCCCAGGCGTTGTGGCGGAACTCATCGCCGCGCGAGCGCCAGAGCGTTAAAAATCCGCACTTTGGCGAACGGCCTGCGACCTGCTACCATCTTATTCGCCCGCGCTGCGCCGCATCCCGGCGCACATCCAGATTCGTTGATTTTCATACCAGAGGAGCTTCCGTGGTGCTGACTCGACACCTCCGTGTGCTTGTTGCAAGTTCACTTGGATTTGTTGCATTCGGCTCGGCCTTGCATGCCGCGCCGCGTCTCAGTCTCAATCAAACCGCTTTCACTTTGTCGGTAGCACAGGGTTCCAACGCACCGACACAAACTGTAAGCGCGCAGAACATCGGCACCGGCTCACTGAACCTGACCGCGTCGTCGACCGTGACCTGGCTGGCTCCGACAGTGGGAACTTCGCAGCAGTGCGGAATCTCCGGTCTTTGCATCCCTGTGGCGATCGCGGTTCAGTCCTCATCGCTCGCCAACGGCACATACACGGGAACGGTCACAATCACAGATCCGAACGCTGTGGACGCGCCGCAATTCGTGACGGTGACGGTGAATGTCGGCGGAGCAGTTCCCAACAAACTCGAGTTCTATCTGGCGCCGGGGTCGTCCACCACGACTTCGTTCACTACCGGAACCACGATCAATCCTTCCGTTGACAGTGCTCCGTGGCTGTCGATCGCAGTGAATGGATCTGGCAGTTTTTCCTTCAACGTTCCTTACATCGTGACGGCGACCGCATCGAGCGGGATGACGCCGCAAGATTACAATGGCACGCTCACCATCAGCGGATCGAAGTTCGCGCCGGACAACAAGCGGGTTCCCCTATTGCTGCACGTGACCACCAACCCGATCCTCCAAGTTGCGCCGGCGTCGCTCAATATCAAGATCGCGCAAGGGGCAAATAAGCAGACTTCCACGAACGGCTCACTGCCCTATCTGTCCACAGCGAACACAGGCCAAGGCACGCTGACGATCTCGAGTAGCAGCGCGAGCACAAGCTCCGGCAGCAATTGGCTGAGCACTTCGAGCGTTTCGGGCTTCCCGTCGCTCATCGCGGTGACGGCCGATCCCACCGGTCTGTCCCCCGGCGTCTATCAAGGCACAATCACCATAGCGAGCAACGCCGCAAATTCAAGCGTTGTCGTGCCGGTGCAGCTCACGGTCGAAAAGCAAAATTCGCCTGTCGCATTTCCTGGCGGCGTCGTAAATAATGGAACGTTTGTTGGTAACCAGCTGCTCGCGCTCGGGGACATCGCGGCCGTTTTCGGCGATCAGTTCACCTACGGCGATCCGGCATCGGCCTCAAGCCTGCCGCTCGGCACCACGCTCGGCAATACGCAGGTGATGGTCAATGGCACGGCGGCGCCCGTCTACTACGTTTCGCCCGGGCAGATCAATTTCCAGATTCCCTTTGAAGCAGCCACCGGCGATTCAACCATCCAGGTGATTCGCAACGGCACGCCGAGCAATACGATATACGCGAACATCGCGAGTGCCGCACCGTCGTTCCTGCTGCTGAACGGTGGCTACGTGATCATGACAACGCCTGCAGGCGCTCTTACCGGCATCTCGAGCGCGCCGGCGCACGCCAACGACGTAGTGGTGATTTACACCATCGGACTCGGCCCGACGTCGCCAGCGGTACCGTCCGGTACCGGATCGCCCAGCAGTCCTCCCGCGACGGTTACGGAGACGCAAGTGTGCTTCAGCGAGCACGCAGCGGTCAGCCAGCCGCCCGTCTGCTCTACGGCCCAATTCTCGGGGCTCACGCCCGGCTTCGTCGGTCTGTATCAGATCAACGTCCAAATTCCAACCGGCTTGCCAACCGGCAACGTACCGATCTATTTCACGGTCGCCGGTCAAGCCAGCGATCAGGAAATGATCGCGTTGCAATGACGGAGCGCCTCTACTACAACGACAGCTATCTGGCAGACTTCAGGGCTCGTGTCGTGGACGCGAGCCCGGATCGCACACGCGTCTATCTGGACCGCACGGCATTCTATCCGACTTCCGGCGGCCAGCCGTTCGATACCGGAAAACTGGGAACTGTCGAGGTGATCGACGTCGTGGACGAAGACGACCGCATCGTCCACGTACTCGGCGCGGCGCTCGGTGAGACCGACATATCCGGCGTCGTCGACATGCGCAGACGCTTCGATCACATGCAGCAGCACACCGGACAGCACTTGCTTTCGGCCGTCTTGGTGGATATGTTCGACGCCGCCACAGTGAGCTTTCATCTGGGCGCGGAGTCGAGCACGATCGATGTTTCGCGCGCATTAGAAGCGGATCAGATTCGCGAGGCCGAGCGCCGCGCCAACGTGATTGTCTCGGAGAACCGCCCGGTCGCCGTCAGCTACCGGCATTCTTCTGAAGACCTCGGTCTCCGGAAGCCCACCGAACGCGAGGGCGAGATTCGGATCGTATCGATTCAGGGTCTCGATCGCAGCGCTTGCGGCGGTACGCACGTGCGCGCGACCGGAGAGATCGGCTCGATACTGATCCGAAAGCTGGATCGGATTCGCGGCAACCTGAGAATTGAGTTCCTGTGCGGGCTGCGCGCCGTAGCGCGCGCTCGAGCGGACTTTGAAGCGCTTTCCGCGGTGGCGCGATCGTTTTCCTCCCCGCTCGACGAGGCGCCGGCGCTCGTGCAATCGCAGCGCGAAAAATTGGTGGAGACCGAACGCGCCCATCGGAAACTTGCCACTGAGGTGGCGCAGATGCGCGGGCGCGAGTTGTACGCTAACACTGCGCCCGGACCTGACGGCATCCGGCGTGTCGAGCGGGGTGTGCCCGCTCTGTCCGATGACCTGCGCGCGGAGGCGCAGAGTTTCGTCGCGGGCGCGAAGGCAGTTTTTCTCGCGATCGGCGAAGAACCTCCCGCGATCCTGCTCGCTGCGTCAACCGACAGCGGCGTGCACGCGGGGAATCTGCTCAAGAACGTTCTCGCTTCAGTTAGCGGCCGCGGAGGCGGAAGCGCCTCTATGGCGCAGGGCAGTGTTCCGGACAAAAATGCGCTCGAGTCCGCCATGCTCGCGCTGCGCGTCGGCTGATCGAGGCGCCGGAGTTTACAAAACTTAACCGCCAGTACGCAGCCACGCGCGCGTCCTTCGTACCTGGAGGACGACATGACCGAGCGCTCCGCGACGAATCCGTTTTTTCTGAAGGCAATCGCCCGCCGCCGCGCGATCGCGATCCTGGGAGGCGCAGGCTTATCCGCGCTGGCTTTGCGAATAGGTGATCTGGCGCTCGCTGACTCGATCTCGTGTTCGGTGAACACGCCCCAGGTGACCGAAGGTCAGTATTGGGTGGATGAGAAGCTATTCCGCTCCGACCAGAGGTCTGATCCATCCGGCGGAGCGTTCCATTGTCGCTCAAGATTATCGGGATCGATTCGGCCACCGGCAGCTGTGTGCCCGCTCACTGGCGCTTGGGTCGACATCTGGCACTGCAACGCGGTCGGGATTTACTCCGATGAGAGCTCCTACAATCCCGGCGGCGGCACCGGCGTCGTTACAACTACCGGACAGCGTTTCCTGCGTGGCTATCAGATCACTGACGCCAACGGGGAAGTGAAGTTCACGACAATTTGTCCCGGCTTGTACATGGGCCGCACGATTCACATCCACGTCCGGATTCGCACCTGGAGCAACTCCAGTGACACGTCGACACTGGAGCGACTACGCCTCGCAGATCTTCTTCGACGACGCCATCAATAAACTGGTCTTAGCCAATTCCACATACGCACGCACCACGCCGCGCGACACGACAAAGAGCGACGACGGAATTTACAATGAAGTACCGAACAAGGAACTGATGCCGGGCGGCGTAACAGCGAGCGGATCGGGGTACGCGGCGGCGATCACGATCGATGCCAGCTTGCTCACAGCGACGGCCAGCACTCCTGCGATATCGGCGGCTGGTATCGTGAACGCGGCTAGTGGCGCGGCGGGACTCGCGCCGGGCGCCTGGGTCAATAGTTACGGCACAAATCTCGCGGCGGCGTCATACGCCGCGCAAAGCTCCGACTTAGTGGCCGGCTATCTTCCCACGAAACTGCAAAACGTCGGTGTGCAGATCGATGAGAAATCGACCTTCCTCGATTACGTGAGCGCGACGCAGATTAACGCGCTGCTTGCCGCAGATAGCAACACCGGCGCAGTTTCGGTGAGCGTGACCAACGCCGGTGGGATGTCCAATAGCGTTTCCGCCACCTTGCAAACATTTCTTCCAGGATTGTTCGAGCAATCGGGGTTTGTGCTGGCCGTCCGGCCTTCTGACAGCACCATCATCAATGGAACATGCGCGGGTGTTCCCGGCTATCCCACCGCCGCGTCCGCACGCCCCGGCGAAAGTGCTCGAAATTTTTAGCACGGGCTTTGGCCCCACCGAGGAGAGCACCGCGCCGGGGCTCGTTATCAGCGGCGCCGACCAGGCATCGAACCCTGTCAGCGTCACCGTCGGAGGCCAATCCGTGACCATCCTCTGGGCCGGGCTGGCCGCCGCGGGCCTATGGCAAATCCAATATCCAGCTTCCCTCCACTTTGGCCGCGGAAACCATGCGGTCCCTGCGTCCGTGAACGGTCGAAGCAGCCAAACCGGTGCTATACTCACCGTAATCGGTTGAGTGACGACTGTACGACTGTACGCTTCCGCGAACCAAAACAGTACCAACGTTCTAAGGCGGGTGCCTAAAGTCGGAAGAGATTTCATCCGAAATCCTGGACTAGATCCATGTGGATGATCTACCAGAGTAGAGCGCGCCGTTTGGCTGCCGCGCTGCCTGTGTTGGCCGCGTTGCTTGGTAGCTTGCCGCTTCTCGCAGAACGACACAAGCCAAATATCGATCCGGAAAGCGAAGATGGCGTTCTCTTGCAGCGCATCCAGCAGGAGCCGGTGCCTGCACGCAAACAAGCACTCCTCGAAAAATACGCGTCGCAATATCCGACCACCAGCTCGATCGCCTGGGTCTACGAGCAATTGCTCCCCATATATAAGGACGCCAAGGATCATCAGAAGGTCATTGCGGTAGGCAACGCGCTGCTCGCCATCGACGCCAATGATTTGGACGCCGTCCATGATGTGCTGAGCTCTGCGGAAGCTATCAATTCAATTGAGTTGGTGCGGATCTTCTCACAGCGCGCCTGGGACATCGCGTCGAAGGCGGTCTTGACGCCGAAGCCGTCGGATCCAGATGACGTCGCCGACTGGAATAAGCTAATCGATTTCGCGAAGGAAGTTTTGTCCTATTCGGAATTCGTTATGGCGACACAAGCCGCAAACGAGCCCGATCCGGCGAAGCGCGCCGCGTTGGTTGAGGTGTTACACAGCCGCAACCCGAACAGCAAGTTCATGGCGAACACCAAGAAGCAATCGGTGATTGACCTCGTGAGCATCGATCCCGAGAAGGCGGTCGCGCTGGCCGAAGAGGGGCTGCAAAAGGATCCAAACAACGAAGATTTCCTAATGACAGTGGCCGACTATAAGATCGGTCACGAGAAAGATCTGCCGAAAGCTCTGACTTACTCGCTTCGCATTCTGGACTTGATGAAAAAGAAGCCGCAGCCGGCCACGATGAGCGCAGAAGATTGGGAAAAGAAAAAGGCGAAGTTTATCGGCTGGGCTAGTTGGATGGCGGGCGTGGTTTACGGCAAACAGGCGCGCTACGCACAGTCGGACCGATATTTGCGCGAGGCGCTCCCGTTGATTCGCGAGACCCCGCGGTTGCTCGCCGCTGCTTATTATTATCTCGGTTACGACAACTACGCCATGGCTGGCGAACTGGGCGACAAGGCTCACGCCGTAGATGCCGTCAAGTACAGTAAGCTGTGCGTCGCTATGGATAGTCCTTACCGTTCTCTGGCCCGCCAAACCATCGCTTCGGTGCGAAACGATTTCGGCGTCGAGTAGGTCCCCGAAATTTCCGGCTTGATGGTACTCTGATAAATGCACCCGAGAACTGATTCCGGCGCGGTGTCACGCCGAACCGCCCGCGCTCAGCGGCCAGCTTGCGCGCAGGGACTTGCTTTTACCCTCCCAGTTGAGGCAAGCTAAAGGGTTTTCCTCTTTTAGTGGGCCAGAATCGATGCGGGTGAGAATCCTATACCACGATCACTGTTTTGATGGCGCGGCGTCGGCGGCGTTTTTCAGCCGATTTTACGAAGCCAAGTTCGCCCCCGGAGCAGAATTCCTCTTCACCGGCATGGCGCACAAAGCATCGCATCTGTTCGAAGACGGCGTGTTCGACGGCGACGTCAACGCGATCGTCGATTTCAAGTATTCGCCGGATCCGCGGCTGGACTGGTGGTTCGATCATCATCAAAGCGGCTTTCTGACTCCCGAGGATGCGGCGAAATTCCAGAAAGACCGGAGCGGGCACAAGTTCGTCGATCCTTCGTTCAGCTCCTGTACGCTTTTCATCGCCAACGTGACGAAGGAGAAATTCGGCTTCCATGCGGCTGATCTCGCCGAGTTAGTGGAATGGGCCGACATTATCGACGGCGCGCGCTACGCCACAGCGAAGGAAGCGGTCGAGCTTAAGGCTCCCGCGATGAAGCTGACACTGGTGATCGAGAGCGCATCAGGTTCGGAGATCATCCACAAGATCATCGGCTGGATGCGCCACTGCAAACTCGCCGAGATCGTGCAGCAGGCCGAGGTGCAGCAGCTTTTCACGCCTCTGTACGAGCGGCATCTCCGGTCGGTGGATATCATCCGCGCACGCAGCACGACGCGCAATGGTGTGATCTATTTCGATCTAATCGGCGAGGATCTGGAAGGCTACAACAAGTTCATTCCGTATTATCTTTTTCCTGACGCCACTTACACGGTTTCGGTGAGCACGTCGAGTTTCCGAACCAAAGTGTCGGTAGGCTCGAATCCTTGGGCGCCGCACCCGCCCGAGCGCAACCTGGCGACGATTTGCGAGCGGTACGGCGGCGGCGGGCATCCACGCGTGGGTGCGATCAGTTTTGAAATCGGCGCAGTGGATGAAGCGCGCAAGGTGGCGCTTGAAATCAAGCGCGAACTCGAAAGTTGAACTCACTCGCGTCCGGGGAAGAGCTTCTCAACGTACTTCGCGATCAGGTCCACTTCCAGATTGATGCTTGCTCCGGCCGAGTAAGTGCGGACGATCGTGTTTTCGTAAGTGTGCGGGATGATCGCGACGCCGAGCGCTTGGTCGTCGAGTGACGCGACCGTGAG
>Ga0126381_100007217_pt1 | contig 12353 bp, 11 predicted proteins | sample PanSoiMetPlot_28_FD_96465 | JGI IMG/M metagenome (GOLD analysis project Ga0126381, IMG submission 96465) | Tropical forest soil microbial communities from Panama - MetaG Plot_28 | ecosystem: Environmental > Terrestrial > Soil > Tropical forest > Bulk soil | place: Panama | collected 2016-02-17
ACTCGATCCCGCGCCGTTTCCCCCGGCCCTGCGCGCGGCGCATGCTCTGGTGGTCGCCGGGATCGCGATGCGGCGCCTCAAGGCAAAGACCGCGCGCGCCGCTCTCGGCGAAGCCGATCAAGCCGCACGCCGTGCAGGAATCCCCGCCCTAAACGCGGAAGTCGAAAGCGCGTTGCGCGTCTTGAACACACAAGCCGCGCGTCTGGTCGCACGCGGCGATGAGCGCCCGCTCTTGCTTGAGGATGTTGAGTTGTTGCTGGCGTCCAAGGCGCTGGTGGTCGATGCCACGCGCCACGCAGTACGGGACGCACACGCCATCGTCTCGTTCGCCAAGCGTCCGGTGCTGTTCGCGCTGGCGCGCGCACTGGCCGAGGCATGGCCGGGAGATGCGCCCAGGGCCGCGCTGATCGCGCGCGCATTTAGAGGAAAGCATGCCGACGAGTCCCATCGCGCACGATTGCGCGTCGAGATTGGGAGGCTGCGGCGGATACTCCGCGGATTGGCCGAGGTGGAGGCGACCAAGGACGGTTTTACGCTTACGCCGTGTGACGCGCGCGATGTGGTCGTGCTGGCCCGGCTTGTCGAGGACGCTCATGCGGCGGTGCTGGCCTTCTTGGCCGATGGCGAATCCTGGTCCAGCTCGGCCTTGGCCCTGGCCCTGGGGGCTAGCCAGCGCACTGTGCAGCGCTCTTTGGATGCGCTGGCGGCGACAGGAAGAATTCAATCCTTCGGCCAGGGCCGCGCGCGGCGCTGGATGACCCCGCCGCTCCCCGGATTCACGACCGCTTTGTTACTCCCCGCCCCGCTGCCAGGGGACTAGGATGGGTGGATGAAAAAATCAGCCGCCAAAATCGTCCGCGAATATGGGCCCTTTCCGGGTTGCGACCATGTGCACGGGGTTTCCTATGACGGAAAGCAGGTCTGGTTCGGCGCCGGTGACACGCTGAAAGCATTCGATCCTGAAAGCGGTAAGCCGTCTCGTTCGCTGGATGTCGCTGCCCATGCCGGCACGGCATTCGATGGACGGCATCTGTTCCAGATTGCGGAGGACCGTATCCAGAAGATCGATCCCGAGAGCGGCCGCGTGCTTTCCACCATTCCGGCGCCTGGCGGCGGTCGCGATTCCGGTCTGGCCTGGGCCGAAGGAACACTTTGGGTGGGACAATATCGCGAGCGCAAAATCCATCAGATCGATCCCGAGACCGGCAAAATTCTTCGGACCATAGAATCGAACCGTTTTGTCACGGGCGTCACCTGGGTCGAAGGCGAACTCTGGCACGGCACTTGGGAAGGCGATGTAAGCGAACTTCGCCGCATCGATGCCCAAACGGGAGAAGTCTTGGAGAGCCTTCAGATGCCCGAGGGAATCTTCGTCTCAGGTCTCGAGTCCGACGGAGACGATCTGTTTTTTTGCGGCGGCAGCAGTTCGGGGAAAGTTAGGACCGTCCGTCGGCCCAAACGTAGTAGTTGATCCCCGCTATACCATCTACCCCGCCCCCGCTATAGTCGCGCCACAACCATATGGGTGGAGGGCAGTTTATGGATTTCTTGAACAAGTTTGCCCCGCAAATTAAGGGCATAATGCGCATCGTCTTCGGGCTGTTGTTCCTTGAACATGGCACCCACAAGATGTTCAGCTTTCCAATGGCCGGTGGCGGCGCGGCTCATGCATTCCATTTGATGTCGTTTCCGGTTGGACCTGCGGGTTTGATCGAAGTGGTTGCCGGCATTTTGATCTTGCTGGGCCTGTTCAGCCGCTATGCCGCATTCATCGCTTCGGGCGAGATGGCCTTCGCCTATTTCTTGGCGCATTTTCCCAGAAGCCCCTTCCCGCTGCTCAATGGCGGCGGCGAAGCGATCGCCTTCTGCTTTGTCTTCCTGTATCTGGCGGCCGCGGGCCCCGGCTCCTTCGCCATCAACGAGAAATAATAATCGAAAGAGCGCGATCCTGCGCGCGAAACACCGCGCAGGATTGCACTTTGAGCAGCAATGATCGCCGCGGCGGTTGTCCGGGCCGCTCACACTAAGTGCGCGGTGTTTGCACGTGCCGTTCCTCATTGCTGCTCGGTGGCGCGCGGCGCTTCCAAGACGCGCACGGCGCCGCCGCCCCTGGCTCCCGCTTCGGAAAGCCGAAGAGTGCTGAGGGCGGCACCCGCCAGTGCAAAACCCACGCCCACAGCCAATGAAATCCGCGTGCCTTCAATGTGGTACCGCGCAAGTAGCAACGCCACCAGCGCCGCGCCCGTGGTTTGGCCAAGAAGTCTTGCCGTGCCCAGCATACCGGATGCGCCACCGCTCCGCTCGCGCGGCGCGGCTGCAATCATTGTGCGGTTGTTGGGTGACTGGAACATCCCAAAGCCTGCGCCCGCTAGCGCCATGCGCCAGACGATATCGATGGGGCTGGGATGCGGCGGCAGCATCGCCAACGCGCCGAGACCGCCCGCGAACACCAAGAGGCCCACGCCGCCCAGCAGTCCTGCCGGATGACGCTCGGCCATGCGCCCGGCTAAGGGGGCGGTAAGCGCCACGCCCAGAGGCCAAGGCGTGATCAAAAGCCCGATTTGGACCGCCGAATAGCCGAAACGCTCTTCCAGATAAAAAGGCAGCGCAACATAGGCCAACATTTGAGCGCAGAAGGACGCGATCGAGGTGAGGATCGAGAGCGAGAAAATGGGAATTCGCATGAGGTCCACCGGCAACAGCGGCGACTTGGCGTGACGCTCACGCCGGACCAGGATGACACCGGCGACAATGGCGACTGCAAATTCGGTGATGTAAAGCACCGCCCGCTCGCCATGCCCCACACTGTCGACAGCGGCGATGCCCAGGCCAAACGTGACGGCGGAAAGCAGCGCGCCGCGCCAATCGAACGAATGAGGCGCCTTCAGGGTGTGCGGTAAATAACGCCGTCCGGTCAGCCAGGCCACGATGCCAAAAGGAATATTGACGGCGAACAACCAAGGCCACGTTCCCACTGACAGAATGCCTGCCGCCAAGGTCGGTCCAACCGCCGCCGACACCGCCACGACCAGTGCATTGATCCCGATGCCGTGCCCCAGCTGGGCGCGGGGATAGATGAAGCGGACCAGGGCCGTGTTCACGCTCATAATGCCGGCAGCGCCGAAACCTTGCAGCACCCGGGCCGCGGTCAAAAGCAGCAGCGTGTGCGACAGCGCGCAGCAGAGCGATGCCACCGTGAACAACAGCAGTCCCGCCAGGTAGACGCGCCGATAACCGGCGATTTCACCCAATGAAGCCAGCGGGAGAAGCGAGATGGTGATGGCGAGTTGATAGCCATTGACGATCCACACCGAAAAGGACGGCGTAGCGTGAAGATCCTGGGCGATCGTGGGAAGCGCCACATTGGCGATGGCTCCGTCCAGGACGGCCATGATGATCCCCAGCCCAATAGTCAGGATTGCCCAATTGCGCTCCGGAAGAGGCAGCCCATCATGTTTGGACAGGGGTGGAACGGCGGGCGAAGGCGAAGGTTGCGTCACGGGAGCGCGTGATAATATCCCTGGGCGCTCCCCGCAATCGGGTCAGCCGCAATCCGGGCGCTATTCAGCATTGCGCAGATAGGGCTCGACTTTGCCTTTATACTTGACTGTCATGGGGTTGCCGTGACGGTCCACGGTCTTGCCGACTGCCAGTCGCACCCAGCCCTCGCTGACGCAATATTCCTCGACATTATTGCGGTCTACGCCGTTGAAGCGCACGCCTACGCCCTGCTCCAGCAATTGGGCATCGTGGTAAGGGCTTTGCGGGTTGGTTGAAAGCCGGTCGGGCAGCGCGACACTCATGAGACTCAAGACCTTGACAGTAACATGGCTTTGATAGGCCCAACTCACGCTTGATTGCAATCGGGTTTCGCGCTGAAGTCGCGCCCGCGAAAATCCCCCAGGGAGACAAAGTTGGCTTTTTCGATTTACGACGCATGCGTGCCCCCCGTCGCCCACATGCTGGGCAGCTTTTTTAGTGTCCTTAGCAAGGCCGAGGCCCATGCCAAGGAAAAAGGCGAGGATGTGAATTCCTATCTCGAGCTCAAGCTGGCGCCCGACATGCTGCCCCTCACCAAGCAGATCCATATCGCGACCGACATGGCGAAGGGCGGCGCCGCCCGCCTCGCAGGAGTGGAAATCCCCACCTATGAGGACAACGAAACTACCGTCGAGCAATTGAAGGCGCGCCTCACCAAAACCATCGCGTTCCTGAAAAGCGTCGAGGCCGCCAAATTCGCCGGCGCCGAGGACCGTGAGATTCATCTGAAATTCCCTCAACGGGAGTTCCATTTCACGGGCAAGGAATATTTGAACAATTGGGTCCTGCCGAACGTCTATTTCCACATCACCACCGGCTACGACATCCTGCGCAATAAGGGCGTTCCCCTGGGCAAGCAGGATTTCCTGGGCGGATTGCAAAACTAGAGCCGCGAAATCCAGGCCCCGCGTATCCCGCGGGGCCTTTTCTTTGCGGGCATGCTATAGTCGGCGTGAGATCCTTCGAGTCAGGAAGAGAACCATCAATCAGGGAGAGTGTTCATGCGTATGAGAGGAATTCTTCTTGCAAGCGCGGCCGCGTCATTGCTCGCCACCGCCGCATTCGCCCAATCCATGGGCGGCAGCATGAGTGGCAGCAACAGCATGAGCGGCAGCAATGCCATGTCCATGAAGCCCAATGCCCAGGGCGGGATCGGCATTTTTTCGCGCGAAGACATGGCAATGATGATCGTCGACCGTGACAAGGCCACCAAAGGCATGACGGATGAGCAGAAAACAGCCGCGCGTCAGGAAGAAATGGCCAAAGACAGGGCGGAAACGGCGGATCAGCGCATGGCGCGCAAGCAACGCTATGACGCCGAATGGGCAAAACTTACGCCGGTAGAGCAATCCGACGCGCTGGCCAAGCTTGACGTGCAGATGAAGGCGCGCGCCGCCGCCATGTCAGCGCAGCCGGCCGCCAAATAGGGCGTGTACGGATAAACCATTCGTGATGAAAGGCGGCGCGTGCGCGCCGCCTTTTTCTTAGGGGGCTGGCCATGACCATCAAGCGCAGGGATTTCCTCGCAGGTGCCGGCGGGATTGTCGCGGCCGCCGAGATCGTCAGCGCATTCGCGGCCGATGCGGCCAAGGCCGCCCCTGCCCGGGCATTCGATAGCATCTATCGGGGTGAATTTCTGGAACAGACGGCCTTTCCCATGGGGGGAATTGGCGCCGGCACGATCTGCCTGGAAGGCGCGGGCGCGCTTTCCCACGTCTCCATCCGCAACCGGCCCGAGGTTTTCAACGAGCCCTGCATATTTGCGGCCCTGGCGATCAAATCCGGTCCGGCGCGCGTCCTGGAAGGTCCAGTGCCGAAGCGGAAGATTTTCGCCGCCGGTTCCGGCCTGGGCTTTCCCGGGACGACTTATGGTTTGCCGCGTTTTGCCGACGCCTCATTCGAGGCGCGCTTTCCTTTCGGCAAGGTGAGACTCACGGATTCTGGCCTGCCGTTCGAGGCCGAAATCACCGGCTGGAGTCCCTTCGAGCCCGGCAAAGACGATGACTCCAGCCTTCCCGTCTGCGCGCTTGAATATCGCTTCACCAATCGCGCATCGGCGACGATAGATGCGGTCTTCTCCTTCAACGCTAAGAATTTCCTGGCTGACGACAGCACCCCGCCGCAATTGAAAGCCGTGCGCGCGGCTCCGGGCGGGTTCGTATTCTGGAACGGCGCACCATCCGGCAAGCCGTGGCACGAAAGTTTTTTCAGCGCCCGGACCAGCGAGCCTGAAACCAAGGTCAATAACGCCTGGTTTCGCGGCGATTGGTGGGACGCGGTGACGTTCGCCTGGAAGGATGTGACGCAAGGCGCGGCCTATGATGCGCCGCCGCCGGCGACCGGTATTCCCAGTCCCGGTGCCACGATCTTCGTGCCCTTCACGCTGGCGGCGGGTGCGTCGCGCACCATTACACTCAGGCTTTCCTGGTACTCGGGACTGAGCGATCTGCGTTCGGCGGACGATCCTTTTGCGTGGCCTTGGCCGGAAGGACAGGCCGACACTTATCGCCCCTGGTATGCCGGCCGCTTCGACAGCCTCGAAAGCGTTAGCGCTTACTGGCGGGACCATTACGAGCCGCTGCGCGCTGCGGCGCGGCGCTTTAGCGATTGCTTCCACGACAGCGATCTTCCGCCCGAAGTGATCGAGGCGGTGTCCGCCAATCTAGGCATCCTCAAATCGCCCACCATTCTGCGCCAGACGGATGGAAAAATCTGGGGCTGGGAAGGTTGCGACGACAATTCCGGGTCGCCCGGCGGCACGGGCTCCTGCACCCATGTTTGGAATTACGCCCAATCCATGCCGCATTTGTTTCCCGCGCTGGAACGGACATTGCGTGAAAGCGAGTTTGGCCCTTCGCAGAATGACCAAGGCCATCAGGCATTCCGCCACGCGCTGCCGATCAGACCCTGTGAGCATAAATTCTACGCCGCCGCCGACGGACAGTTGGGCGGCATCATGAAAGTCTACCGGGAGTGGCGCATCTCGGGCGACGGCGATTGGCTGAAACGGATTTGGCCGCGGGTGAAGCAGAGTCTCGATTACTGCATCGCCACCTGGGACCCCGGACATGGCGGGCTGGTCGAGGATCCCCATCACAACACCTATGACATCGAATTCTGGGGTCCCGACGGCATGTGCTCCAGCTTCTATCTTGGCGCCCTTCAGGCCGCGATCCTGATGGGCCGCGCGTTGGGCGATCCCCAACCCCTTTACGAGACGCTGTTCGCCAAGGGCAAGAAACGGATGGAAAGCGAATTGTTCAACGGCGAATATTTTCACCAGCGCGTCCAGCTCAAGGGCGCGCGCGGTCCCTATCCGCTTAAGACGGGCTTCTTCAATGATTATTCGCCCGATTCCGTGGCGCTGTTCGCCAAGGAAGGGCCTAAATACCAGTACGGCGATGGCTGCCTGTCCGACGGCGTGCTGGGTCAATGGATGGCATTCGCGTGCGGCGTGGGTGAGCCGCTCGATCGCGCGAAAGTCACCGCGCATCTCAGCGCCGTGCATCGCCACAATTTGAAATCGGATCTTGCCCTATACGCCAATCCCCAACGGCCGGGCTATGCACTGGGACATGAAGGTGGCCTTCTGCTCTGCACCTGGCCCAAGGGTGGGGCCCTTTCACTGCCTTTCGTTTATTCCAACGAGGTCTGGACGGGGATCGAGTACCAATGCGCGTCCCACATGATCCGCATGGGTCTGGTGGAGGAAGGATTGGAGGTCGTGCGGCGTTGCCGGGCCCGCTATGACGGGCGCGTGCGCAATCCCTTCGACGAATATGAATATGGCCACTGGTACGCGCGGGCGATGGCGTCCTATGCCTTGCTTGAAGCGCTCAGCGGAGCGCGCTTCGATGCGGTGGAGAAAATTCTCTATCTCAAGCCCGCAGTCAAAGGCGATTTCCGCAGTTTCATTTCCACCGCGACCGGCTATGGGACGGTGGGCGTTCGTGATGGCCGTCCCTTCGTGAATGTAGTTTCAGGTGAGATACCTTACGTACGGGTCGCATATACGCCCGCATGAGGGCGGTCGCGAAAAAGCCTTTCCGGATCAGAAACGATATTTAAGCCGCTTTGAAACCTTCCCGCCCGGAACGCGCGCCAGCTAATCCAGGTTCTCTCCCCAGGAGGCTAAGATGCGCAATGTGATCCTTATTACCGCGACGATGTTTGCCGCCAGTGTAGTTCCCTCCTTCGCGGCGCAAACGACGGTCAATTCCTACACACAATCGGAGGAAGCCAAGGCCAGAAGCGCCATAATTCAAGCCGGCTATCGGCCAGAGGCGCTGGAAGCGTCGCAGAGCGGAACCTTTTTCTTCACAGCCACCAAAGGCAACGACCTTTATTCGGTGACGGTCACGCCGGATGGCAAGATCTATGTCAGCACAGGCCTGCCGATCCAAGGATCGAACAACAAGCCGGCCGGCTAGAATTTCAGCGCGACCGGAAATGTTCCATCGCCAATTCTTCGCTTAGACTTTCGCGATCGCGGAAGATCGAGGCGGCCGCCAGCAGCTTGCCGTTTCGCCTGTAGCGCAGGATACAATCGCGCGACGCGATATCGCCATCCAAGTCAATCCTGTCCCATTGCTCGGCGTGGCCGACATAGTTGATTGGCACATCGTAATGCTGGCTCCAGAAGAACGGCACGGCGTCAAATTTTTTCCGGCTTCCAAGCATATTAAGCGCCGCCACTTGACCCTGGCGTTCGGCCACAACCCAATGCTCGACGCGGATTCTTTCACCGCTATGGAGATCGGGCCAGCGCGCGATATCGCCCGCAGCGAAAATGCCGGGGGCATCCGTTTCGAGATATTCATCCACGAGCACGCCATGATCGACGCTGATACCGGCCTGCTCAGCCAGCTGCGTCCGCGGGCGAACCCCGACTCCAGCGACAATAAAATCGGCGCTGAGCGCGCCACCACTTTTGAGATGGACTTGGCCACCGTCGATGGCGATGGCGACATCCTCCAAATGAAACGTCACGCCATGTTCCTCGTGCAGCGCGCGCACAAAATCTCCCATCGCGGAGCCGAGAACGCGTTCCATGGGGCGCCGTTCCGGAGCGACGACATGGACTTCGATTCCCCGCGTCCTTAGCGACGCTGCAACTTCAAGGCCGATGAAACTCGCCCCGAGCACGACCGCGCGCTTGGCGGTCGCGGCGCGCGCGATAATCGCGCGGCAATCTTGGAAACTGCGAAGAACGAAAAAATTATCATCCGTGGCGCCGGGCAATGGAATGCGAACCGGCTCCGCCCCGGTCGCCAGCAACAATCGGTCGAAGCCAATCCGCTCGCCATCAGCCAGCACCACCTGTCGCTCGCGTACGGCGATGCTTGCGGCATCCGTATTAAGCCTGAGCTCGATATGGTGCTCACCATAGAAACTTTGCGGCCTGAGCGGAATCCAATCGTCGGGGGCTGATCCCGCGAGATAGTCCTTGGACAGGTTTGGACGGTCGACGGGTGGGGCATCGTCGCTGCTCAGCATCACCAGTTGTCCCTGCCAATTCTCCCGGCGCAGCATTTCGGCGGCCGCAAATCCGGCCGCGCCGCCACCAATGATCACGATTTTCTCAGCTTGTCCCCGCTGAGCGCCGCGTCCCGCCCGCGCTGGCAGCTCTTTTCGGTTCTGCACTACGATCTTGTTGCCATGGCGCTCGACGGCCCAGCAAGCGACCGGACTTAGCGCCGGCGCATGCAAAGCCTCACCCGTGCGAAGACTGAAACAGGCATGATGCCACGGGCAGCGCACGGTTTCCCCGTCCATCAGCCCTTCGCTCAAAGGACCACCATAGTGGGTGCAGTTCGCTCCAATGGCGAAATACTCGTCGCCTTGGCGGACCAAGAGTACGGGCTCATCGCCCACATGGCCCGCCAACATTGTTCCGTCGGCAAGCTCGCCGGACGAAACGCCACTGGCAAAGTCGGGACCGGACGGTGAAGACGTGGTCGACATGAGTCCTCGCGGGGCGAGATGGCCTGATGATCATAACCCCAGCGCTCGGCGGCGCTCTAGGCCCCAAGCAGCGCATATGGTCCGCGGGCCACGGGTGGTGCTACGCCGATGCTATCGTCTTGAAGCGATGGGCGGACTCACCAGGAGTAAGCGAAGTGCAGATAGGCCCCGTCCGGTGAGGCCGACAGACTTGTGTCCACACCGAGGCGCTTTTTGAAGGGCGTGGTCAGGATATAGGAGTATCCCGCCGCGATCCCGTTGCTGGCTAGTGTATCGTACCAATGATGCTGTCTGGCCTGCACGCGGCTGTAGGATACGAACTGGCTGAGCACGGATGCCGGAAGCCCATACTCCCAGCCATAGCGGCCCCACAGGTAGGTCGAGCCCGAAGAGGCGAGCGCGCTGGTGCCCGAAGGGAATGAATGGTCGTCACTGCCGTTCGGGCGCTCTTCATGGACAATGTTCTTGAGTGCGTAGGCCGTGCCCAGCGTAAAAAAGCCTTCGACCGCCAATTGGGCGAGCCCCATCGTGTCGTGCTTGTAGAGCGTTATCCCCGCCGCAGTGACCGGCAACGCGATCGCCACCGCAGTGCCCAATGTCTCGATATTCTTTTCCTGGGAGGTCAGCGGCGTGGTGTTGACGGAACCGGCCTGGGCCTCGCCGGCGGCGCAAAGAAGCAGCGCCAGTAGAATCAATCGCGTGACAGCCATTGCCCCTTCCAATCGAATCGCGAGGGAGCCTAACGATGGCGGCGCGGGCCGCAACCCCAGAATTGCCAAAGTTGGCAAACCGTAGACTTGGTTTTGCGTATCATGTGCAAACTACGAAGTGGCACCAATGATGCCGGAGCGCATTCAGGACCAGAAGCGCGCTAGTCGTTCGCCAGATACGATATTACCGCTTCGATTTGGCTATCGGTCATGTCCTGGGTATTCGCATGCATCACATCATTGTTGCGAAGCAGCGAGCGAAAAGCCTCGAGCTGCTTTCGCAAGTAATCTCCATGCTGGCCGGTCAATCGCGGTATCGGCCCGTTGCCTTCGCCAGCTTGCCCATGGCACGCGGCGCAGGCGGGAACATTATGGGCAGGATCTCCATTCAGATAAAGCTGCCGGCCTGCCGTGGCGAGGGCTCCCCCGGTTTCCGCCTTGGTCGCAGACTGACCCGCCAAATATTTGGCAATGGAGCCGATCGTGGGATCATCGAGTTGGGCTGCCATGCCCCACATATAAGCCATGGCATGCGGATCGCCGCGGGTGTGATCGCGGAAGGCTTTCAGCTGCGCGACGATATAATCCGCCTGCTGCCCATTGAGCCGGGGGAATGTCGCCGACACGCTATTGCCGTCCGGACCATGGCAGTTCTGACAGACCGTCGTGACGATCTTCTGGCCGGCCGCACTATCATTTCCCTGCGCGTAGACCGCGGAGCCTTGTGTCGCTCCAATTCCCGCCAGCAACAGGACCAATCCGACCTTCCAGGCCATCGTCTTCGTCATTAGCGTTCCCCCTCAATATGCGATCCAGAGATAGCCAAAGATGAAATTGTTGTCCGATGCGTTACGGCCGCTGCCATTGTAGTTCGAGCTGGCGCCGTTAAACCTCGAGTAAGCGGTATATTGCAAACCCAGCTTGACATTGAGCCATGGCACATAATCCACCTCGAAATTGCCCCAGCTCGAATTCGGCCTGCCGTTGGGCGTGCCGAAATACGTACCGTCGCTGGAGCCGGATAAATTGAACAGGCCGACGCTGCCGCCGATTTCGCGGTGCCAGAAATAGCTGGCTACCAGATTCTCGCTGAACAGGTGGTTTGACGGATTGGCCGAAAAACCGAAGAAGTTGCTGGCGTCGAGCTGCTCGTCCTCACGGATGACGCGTCCCGTCACAGTGACCTGGTTTTCGTCGTTTATGTACTGGTATTGCGTGTCCAGCCCGATGTCGAGGAAACGGTCTGTCGGACCCATCTGAAGCGACTGGTTGACCGCTGACCCCGCTGGACCGGTCGGATTGTGCAACGACGCATCGAGCCCGAATGTACCCACCTCCCAGGAGTTCTGGCCCCAGTCATGTTCGTAGGCGAAGCGCCAATAGGGTGCGACCCCGGTGATGATGTCGTTGGTGGTGCTGCCGTTCTGCGCAACCGAAGCGCCCTGCAACGCCGAACGATAGACGCCCAATTCGCCATAGATGGATTGGTTGACGAAGGCATAGGCGGCAATGCCGGCCACCTGCTGCGCCATGGCGCCCTCAATCCGCGTGGCTGCGTTTGGCGTCAACATGGCGGGCGAAGTGACAAACGGCTGGCCCCAGGCCGGCGTGCCGTTCCAGAGATCCTGCACCGTGGGGTTGTTGTTGACAGTGATGCCATAGACCACCGACTGACCGTAAAGCGTGGCCACGTCGGCGAAGCGGATGTCGGTATTATCAATTCCCACCGTGCCGCTTTGATCGCTGTAGGTGATCTGGGCGAAGGCGCCGACGTTGTCGGCGATTTCACCCGCATAGAACAGGCTCAGCTGCTGTGGAAAATCGGTAGAAGTTTTGCTCGATTCCGCATCCGCCGCCTTTGCGCCAGAGCCGGTTGAAACGATCGCCATGATCGAGATAGGGGGCGTGTTGCTGAGGGACATTAGATAGCGTCGCGTCTGGTCGATATCCTGGACCCTGTTCGTGTTGGAGATGGTGTAGCCGCTTGCCTTGAAAGTCCGGCCGAAAGGCGTGAGTTGAGGAAACACCGTATGGCAGGCTTCGCAAGCAAGACCAGTCTGCCGTGCAAAGCTGGGAACGGCCTCGGCGTCACGAGCGAATGTCAACCCCGACAACACGAAGGCCATCAGCCCGAATATC
>Ga0126381_100007218_pt1 | contig 12351 bp, 6 predicted proteins | sample PanSoiMetPlot_28_FD_96465 | JGI IMG/M metagenome (GOLD analysis project Ga0126381, IMG submission 96465) | Tropical forest soil microbial communities from Panama - MetaG Plot_28 | ecosystem: Environmental > Terrestrial > Soil > Tropical forest > Bulk soil | place: Panama | collected 2016-02-17
AACTGCTCGCCTCGCAGGAGCAGTATCTCGATGATTTCTGGCGCCGCAGCGACGTCCAGGTCAGGGATATCAGGGAAGACCGGACGAAACGCAGCACTATGGAAATCCAGCAGGCAATCCGCTTTAACCTTTTTCATATCTTGCAGGCCTCAGCGCGCGCAGAAGGCGCGGGTGTGCCGGCTAAGGGCCTCACCGGACAAGCGTATGAAGGGCATTACTTTTGGGACACCGAGATCTACATATTACCCTTCCTGATCTATACATCGCCTGGGATCGCCAAAAATTTGCTGAGGTTCCGCTACAACATGCTGCCGCAGGCGCGGGCGCGCGCCAGGGAACTCGGCCATCGAGGCGCCATGTTCCCGTGGCGCACCATCAGCGGCGAAGAAGCGTCAGCGTACTACGCTGCCGGAACCGCTCAGTATCACATCAATGCGGACATTATGTACGCGCTGCGCAAGTACGTGCAGGCGACGGGCGACGAGGCATTTCTGCAGGACTGCGGCACCGAGATGCTGGTGGAAACGGCACGCCTGTGGCGGGATCTGGGCTTTTACTCTGAGGCAAAGGGCGGGAAATTCTGCATCAACTCCGTTACCGGGCCCGATGAATACAACACAGTCGTAAACAACAATGCGTATACTAATTTGATGGCCCGGGAAAATCTGCGTTATGCCGCCCAGACCATAGAGTCTCTGCGGGCGCAAAGCCCGGCGGTGTATGATGCGCTCGTACACAAGACGGCGCTCGAGGCCTCGGAGGTGGAAGAGTGGTTACGGGCGGCGGAGAACATGTACGTTCCGTATGATGAGAAGCTGAAGATCATCCCGCAAGATGACAGCTTTTTGGACCGAGAGCCCTGGGATTTCCGGAACACACCGCGCGAGCACTACCCGCTGCTGTTATTTTACCACCCGCTCAACATCTATCGGAAGCAAGTGATCAAACAGGCGGACGTGGTGTTGGCCATGTTCCTGCTCGGCAATTCGTTTTCCGTGGAGGCGAAGAAACGCAACTTCGAATTCTACGATCCTTTGACCACGGGCGATTCATCGCTGTCGTCCTGCGTTGAGGCGATCATCGCCGCGCAGGTTGGCGATACTGAAAAGGCTATCCGGTACGGGATCGCAGCCCTGCTGATGGACCTCGCCGACGTAGGCGGCAATGTCAAGGACGGCTGCCATATCGCCTCTATGGGCGGGACTTGGATGATGCTGAGCTACGGACTTGGCGGCATGCGGGACGATGACGGGACATTGTCATTCTGGCCGCGCCGGGCACCGGAGGACAACGCTATATTGCGGTTTCCCGTGACGTACCGCGGCCAAATGCTGGAAGTCGAAATCGGAGTGGAGAAAGTGGAATACACGCTGCGTGAGGGAGAATCTCTCGTGACTCGTCATGAAAACGAAGAAATTCAGCTAACCCGAGAAAATCCGAGGGCAGTTCGGCCGGTCAGCACCGGGTTCACTGGCATGTGCGGCCCTACATAGCTGGACCGATGAGCAATGACCAATGAGGCTCGGGCTGGCTTCGGGTTTGGTGTGGTGATATCGAAGATGCAGAGGAGGCGTATGAAACCCCAGTCACTATGTTGGTTGGCAGCCGGGCTCGCGGTCGTGTTCCTCCCGACCGCGATGGTCCAGGCGCAGGTTATCCCATTTCAGGGAAATTTCGGTCGGGGTCTCGCGCCGGAGGACAATCGATTGTTGTTCGAGAGCGTCGAGCGGCTCAATGCGGCGGAGCCGAGCCAGATCGGGCGCTCCGATACATGGAGCAATCCGCAGACCAAAAGCCATGGTTCCTCCACGATACTAAAAGTATTTCATTCGGGTGGCATGGAGTGCCACCTGGTGCGCCATCAAATTGCTGCAGGAGGATCATCAGGGCGCGACTACCGCCTCACCTGGTGTCGCACGCCCGCTGGAGAGTGGAAGATCAAGAGCTGATCCAGTCCTGTGGCACCGCCATACCGTCGCGGGTTCGGCGACTCTGGGTTTCGACCTGATAACCGTCCGAACAGGAGAAGGCCTACTGAGAAAACGCCTTATCGGATCCTCGCAGGAAGGCGGCGAAACGACGCCCGGCCGCTTCGTGCCAGAAGCTCCTGGTGAATTACGATTCCCAACGACATGAACAGGGTAAAGCCAGAAGTCGCAAGCGCGAACCCGATAAAACAATAGCTGCGGTCCAACGCCATAACGAAGGAGACGGAGGGTCGACATCGGGTCAGACGTCGATCCGAATATAATCCCCAGACAAAGACACGGCACCATCTGTGGTAACCGATATTATTCCGATGCCGCGGACGGCTTATGACGGACTGCGCGTGCAGATAATGGGGAAGGGCGGTACGCTCGTTAAGGTATCGGCGCCGACGGAGCTCAAAGCCAAGCTTGATGCGCTTGAACCCGAACACGCAACGCTCGCGATCAGCGAAGCTACTGGGCTGCCTTACAAAGAGGATTATTTTCGCTACGAATTTCGGCGCATCGCCGATTTGGCCGGGCTAGATTTCCAATTCCGCGGTCTGCGCCGCGGTGTCGTGACCGAGACCGGCGATGCGGGTGCAACGCTACTGCAGCTCCATGCCACCAGCGGCCATAAATCGATGCAGAGGTCGGAGCCTTACCTTGTCCCGACCATCGAACAAGCTGACGCGGCGATCCGTAAACGGGGGCGCTATCCACGAGCGGAGCGCAAATGAAAGAGATCACGAGTAGCAACACGCGGGTGACGACAGGTGGCAACGCATCGCCCACTGATGCCGCAAGTTATTGGAAAACTTGGTGGGTGCACCAGGACTCGAACTGGGACCCGCTGATTAAGAGTCGGTGTCGCCGTGCCTCGCGGTGGTGCGTGCCCTTACGCAGAAACCCTCTAAGCGATTGAAGCATAATCAATCTCTGGACACGAGTGGCACGCTAAGATACGTTTGCTTTCACCCATTTTCGCTTACCCGTGCTTACCTGGCGCTTACCCGAAAGACGCCCTGAGGTCAATGGATGATTGCAGCTGACCGCGCCTCGATGACCCCTCCCCTGGGATGTAGGCAGTAAACTCCCGAGCGGAGAACGGAGCCCGCTTTCGGCCCGAAAGCGGCTACACCCCACCTTTAGGCGGGATGGCGCTGAAGTGCCAATACCTGACGTCTCGGGTCAACGACGGACTGCCTCAGGTGGCATCTGCCGTCGGACCGGAGCCAGCGCCAGTAGCATAGAATAGGTGGTATAATCGTCACCGCGACGCTTGTGAGATCACAAATCGGGCTCAGGGGCGCCTACACTTTGGCGTGCTTGTTGGCTACGATTATACGTTCACTCGATGGTGCGTGATCGGAACCCCGAACGACCTCTGCCCCGGGAGCGAATTTTTTCCCAACTGTGAGCCACCTCACATGGCTCAACCAATCCCTCGGGCCATACTATCGAGCGCAGCGGGTCATCCCGCGGGCGAGTTGAGCACTAATAGAGTAAACGTCCGATGGAATCCGTCAGGCGGGCTCGCGGATTCAGAGGCGGGTGCACGTTACTCGGTTTGGTTGACTGCGCCCGGAGGAAAACATCGTTCCCAGTACTCCGAAAAGGAATCCGCCATTTGGTGATCTCGGCTTATAGGACCAAATTGGCCCGCGACTACGACGGGGTAACGAACACTCAGAGCAGGAAGGGAAACGCAGATGGACAACATCCTCATGACCCCGGAACCTCGACAATCCACTCTTGTGGGACCGGTACCGCCAGTAACCACGAACAATTTCGGAAGAGATAAAGTGCACTGGACCCCGGACATCTGGGATCGAATTGACAAAGCAGTGCACGACGAGGTGATGCGGACGCGTGTAGCCCAGAAGTTTCTACCCATTCGTCCCGTAATCTCGCGCACGACGAGCGTACCCACTGACGCGATAACACCACCGACTAAGGAGGCGCCGACGCTAATCGTTGATGAAGGGCTGACAACGCGGCTCAACGAATTCTGGGTGGAGTTCGCGTTGACCCCGCAACAGGTCGATCACGAGACCGGCGACATTATGGAATTGGGGCACAGCACAGCTGTTACCCTCGCTACCCGTGCGGCCAATCTTCTCTCTCAAGCGGAAGATCTGGTAATTTTCTCCGGTCAGAATGCGATCACTGCCAATGTGCTGTTCCAAAATGGAATAGTGCTCAATCGCGGAGCTCCTAGCGACACCGGATTGCTGGACTTACCCCCTGGCACCCCCTCACTGCCAGCGGAACAGGTCATCCAAGTCACACCAAAGGATCCTGCTGTTCCTGGTGTTTATGCCGAACACACTTTCGCTGCCGTCGCGGAAGGGTATTCGGTGCTACAAGGGAATGGACAGTACGGTCCCTATGCGCTTGTGCTGCAGACTACTCCTTACGCCGACACTTATGCACCCCTGCCGGATACACTGATTCTGACCGCGGATCGGTTGAAGCCTCTTATGACAGCGGGTTTCTTCGGAACGGGTACTTTACCGTCGAATACCGGAGAAACTGAGCCTCGGTTTTTTGGTCTGCTCGTATCGCTTGGCGGCAACACGATGGACCTGGTCGTTGGACTGGATGCGACGACAGCCTTCATGCAACAGGACACCAACGGATCTTACCGCTTTAGGGTTGTCGAGCGCTTCGCTCTCAGACTGAAGGACATTACGGCCGTAGTCAGGCTCGAATTCCAGTAAGTCCCGCAAGTCCGGTTTCCCGCCGGGCTAACCGAAGCCTGCCGGTAGGCCTTGCAGACACAGCATCTGCCAAGAAGGGGGTAAGCCATGCGTTTCGAAAACGACGGCATGGTCTTGTGGTATGGAACGCCAGACGCACCGGCTCCACTGGACGCTGTTTCAGCCGCCGCCGGGGGTCATCAAGCGATCGTTGACCTCACGGTTGCGGTGCAACCGGCGAGCGCCAGCAATGTGGTCATCGTACGCTTCAGCGTAAACGAAGGACCACTGCAATCTGTGACGGCTGCATTCCTGCAGCACAACGTCTTTCAAAAAGCGCAGTATTTTGGGGCCACGTTTCCACCGCTGCTAGTCGCCGACAAGGTCGATTACATCGCCATCTGCCAATGTCCCGGGCGGCAGGTGCCGGACAAGGCGCAGGCCGAAAAGCTCGTCTCGTCGTTTGTGATCGTGCCCGCGGCGCCGCCATCAAAGCGGCACCGTGCCTCTGCTGATAATGGATACGAGGTGGCCCCCTCCGCGCTCGAGGAGTCAAGACCGGCTTCCCTTGGCGATGACGTCGCTGCTCAATGAGCCCCCCGCATCGGCACCCGTCGCGGAAGCGTCGATCGAGGTAAGCCCGAATGATCCGGTTGCCGACCCCGTCGCGTCCGCTGCCGCCCGCGTGGATCAGGTCGAACCGTTAGCACCAATCCAGCCGACTGTTGGCGTTGAAAGCACGCAGATGCCAAACCCGGCGGCAAGTCTTCGCACGGCGACGAAGGCCCCGCAGTCACCCATTTCCCCTCCGACAGCCGCTGCTCCGATCGAGCCGGCGACGGCTCCATCGAGTTCCGGGAGTGTATCCAGCCCCACTTTGCGGCTCGACCCACCTATCGAAGAGTCTGCGAAGCAGAGCCCTCCGGATCCGATCCCTGACGCCCAGAAATTGGCCGCCACCACGGCACGATCATCGAGCACCGGAGCAGAGCAGGGGGCGCTCTCCACTTCACCTCTTCCCGAGGCGGCGTCCGGACCGGTAGCCAAATCGGCGGCGACGATCAGCGCAGAGGCGGGTGGACCCCTCGCCGGCGATCAGCCTTCCCCTCCGGCGAAGGTCGGTGAAACGGTCGCACCGGACACGCAAACCGTCCCAATTCTTCCATCGGTGCCCGACTCGAATCAGCCGCAACCGAGGCCTCCTCTCAAATTCTTATGGGAAAGTTTTCCGCCCACCAGAGTCGACGGAGCGGAGGATCCCGCGAGTATCTTGCAGATATCGATCTTCCCTGCGGAAGGGGTCGAAGTCTCCGCGAACGTTTCCGCCTTCTTTCTTGATGTTGTTTACACCCGCGCCGTTGGCGGCGAGGTCAGCACAGGACTGGCCGACCTCCCGAACACGGTCCAGGAAACGGTGCGCGCAACCCTCAACGGAAATCTGTGCGGGACGCTCGATCTCACTTCCGTCGCCCCGTCCGCGACGGGAATCGACCTCTACTTTCTCAGCGCTACCGGCTCCGCGCGGCTTTGTAAGACCGTTGCACCGGAAAGCGGCGGTTCGTTCTCAACTGCGATCACGACCGGGACCCCGCTCTCAGTTGAGTTGAGCGCGGAGGAAGTCGCGGTCATCGTTGCACCGGACCCGCATCCAGCTCCGTCCACACCTCTGATCGACCGCCGCGCCCACTTTGTTCCAGTCGGTGATCAGCGCGTGCCTTTCGCGGACTCGACACTACAGATTGCGCCTGTTCGGGTCGGCAATGGCGGCTGGAAAAAGCAAGGTCTGGACGAGCTCTTTCATTCCGATCTGGCGATCAGCACTGCGGTGCAGTGGAATGGAGGTCTCAGGGCCGGATCGGCCGCCATTCCATGGACGACGTTTCACCTCACGGTCGATGGACTGTTCCGTTTCAGGTTTCCGAAGGACTCGGGCGACGCCTGGATATGGTGGCTTTCCGGACCCCTTCCGCGATCGGCATTGTGCTCGACGATCTTGCCGCTGTTCGCGTGACCTCGCTCGGCGTGCCGCTCCCGCCCTTTGCGGGTGCGGCTCCGGCCGGCAACGGCTTGGCCCGCGTTCCCTCCAATGTTACGGAAGCGGAGCTCGTCGCCAATCCGCAGATCTACACCGAAGACCCCGGCGAATTCTGCGCGCCGTTTAAAAACCCCGAGCGCGTACTCGGCGAGCGCAGCTTCTTTGTCGTCCTCCGTGCCGAACAACCAGTAATCAGCGCAGAGGCATCGGTGCGAAAAGACCCGCTGCCGACTTTGATCTTTAACCCGCCCACAACGATCTTCAGCCCTCCTACCACGACCTATTACCCGCCCGGCACAATCAACAATCCTCCGATTGCGACGTATAACACCTCTGCCGAAAGCTTCGCTGCCCCTACCAAGACCCATTGGCCCCCCGGCACCGCTGCCTCATTCTCCGGGAGTGCCGTGCAGGAGGCGGGTGCGGCCCACCAAATCATGATCGACCCGGTGCCTGGCGCGCTGATTGACGACGAGGGGACGACAACCTTTGTTCGCCAGACGATACCCACTTCATATCTCGATGCGTTGCGCCGGTCGCATCGCGGACGGGCCGAGTTGGACGCCGCGCACCCGATCCAGTGGGAGAGTGACGTAAGCCGCTACCAGGCGACTACCGTAGCCCGCGGGCATATCCTCAAGTTTCGTATGCGGTGGCGCTCCAACGGGTATTCTCTTGGCACTGTCGCGAAAACACTGACCCTCGCTCCGCGCCAAACCAAGCGCATCCAAAAAATCGATTGGCAGAGCTACACGCGCGCCCGACGGCAGGAAACGACCCAGCTCTCCGATCAGGTCTCCGATACCGTTACGCGGGACCGCGATTATCAGGATGCAGTTCAGGCCAACCTGTCCGAATGGGCGCGAGGTGAATCGGAAGCTTCAATGTCGGCCGCTGCGGGTGGGTTCGGGCTCGCCTTGGGTCCGGTTATTGTTGGCGGCGGCGGCGGCGCCAGCCACGCCGACAGCTCCTCTTCGCAAGAAGGCGGTCGCCAAACCGCCGCCAGCGAAGAGCAGCGGCTGCGTGATTCGATCCGCCGCTACGGTGATTCGTTGCGCAAGCTCGACAGTATCGTCGTCAATGAAGTGACCGAGGAGGAAACGGTCACCGGCACCACCGAAGTGATTCGCAATGCGAATTACGGGCACTCTTTGACGGTGATCTATTATCAGATCCTCCGGCACCTCAAGATCGAGACCGGTGTAGCGGGCGTTCGTGAATGCCTGTTCGTGCCCTTCGCTATCACGCCCTTTACCGTGGCCCGAGCCTACCGCTGGCGGGAATTTATCCAGAAGGCGCTGCGAGATCCCCAATACGCTGGGGCCATCAAGTTTCTAAAAGACGTCTGGACCAATTTCGCCTACTCCGATGTGCCCCCCGGCAGGCGATCGGAGCAGCCGGTGCGCTATATCTTCGGCTCGTTGTTTATCAAGCTCGCGGTCGATCGCCCCCGGGACAAGGAGGATGGCAGCTTTGACGCCGAAACCTGGACGGTCGTGCGCCCCTTCCTCGGTTCGCCCGCATTGTCGATTTACAGCCGGCTCAAGGCGCTCGAGGAGGCCCAGCGCGATGCGGTGTTCCAGCAGCAGCACGCGGGAGTTATCGCCGCGAGCTGGGTGAACACCCTGCTTATCGATGCCAGCGGACAGCCGCTCAACGCCGATTTCACCCTGGCCACGCGCTATCAATTCAACGGCGTCGTGCGCGTGGATTTCTCCATTGCCTCTCCTTTCGGGGTTACGCGCGAGACGTTGGCTTCGTTACGTGTCAGGGCCGGAAAGGACCTCCCGCCAGGGTCGGTGGCCAATCTGCAAAGCGTCACCTTTACCTATCAGACCGACCATTTCCAGCGCGCGGTCAGCGCCAGCCAAGGCGCCGGCGATCTGGTCGACACCGAAACCGGAGTGCGCGATCCCGGGGCCACTCTTGGGATCATTCCGGATCTCTGGGAAAGACGCGATGTGCGCGCCGAAATGAACTACGCCGTTCAGGGTCTGATCGAGCACCTGAACGAGCATGTCGAGTACTACACGAACAATATTTTGTGGAATCTCGACCGGAACAAGCTGTGGATGTTGATCGACGGCTTCTACATTCCCGGGACCAACAAAGTCAGCATCGCCTCGGTGGTGGAGCGCGACCCCATCGCGATAATCGGCAATTCGATCGTGTTTCGGGTATCGGCCGGCTCCTTCCTCGGGATCGGCGACATCACGACGTCGGCGCAGCTCTTCAACCATTACGTGACGCTGGACGCTCCGTCCGAGCCGATGCTGGTCAGTCTTCCCACCGACGGCTTGTACGCACAGACCATAATGGACGAATGCGCCGCCCTCGAAGAGCATTTCGGCAACACTGATTGGGTCCTCAACGACCCGGATCCGGCTCTCGGGGAGATTGCCCCGGAACTCCTCGCCAGCCGCCGCACCGAGCCGCAAGGGACGCAACCGACCCCGCTGCCGCAGACGATCATCAATTTGCAGAATGCCCCGGAAGCCCCCGCTCCCAGCGGCCTCGCCGGAGCGCTCTCGGCGGTCACCACTCCCAATGCATTCCGCGACATGGCGGGCCTCGCCGGAACCCAAGCCAACGCTGCGGCGGCATTCCAGACCGCGGCGAACCTCGCAACCAATTTCGGCAACCAGGCAGCGGCGCTCAAGCTGGCCGAAATTGCCAAGGACGCCCATGCGGCGCAGACCGCCGACCAGAAGCTCGCCTCCGTGCAGCGCGCCGCCGACAAGAATCTGGTCACTGGAGACGAGGCCCAACGCCACGCCTCCCAGATTTTGGAATCGCTGCATGCGCCGTCGACGCCGTCGCGTCCTCACCAGGACGCGACCTTGTCGCAGGCCATTCTTGCGGCCGCAGGCAAGCCCGGCAGCACGATCCAAGCAACGACGCCCGATGGGCAGGTCATGGTCTCGCTCGCGTCCCTTGCCACCTCGGGCGGCGGTGGCGGCGGGACGGCCCCGACGACGAATCCGCGGCTCGCGCAGGTCGGAACCTGGCCGCTCGGCGTCGATCTATACGGGAGCAACACCTACAAGGGAGCGCCGATCAGCGCCGCGGGGTTCGCCAACTTGGCCGCGAAGGGGAAAGTGTTCGCCATCCTGAAGTCGTCGCAAGGCGCACAGGCGGATGGACAATTCCCCGCATACTATCAGCGCGCGGCCGACGCCGGCCTGATCCGCGGATCCTACCACTTTATCGGCAACAAGAACGTGCCTGCCGGGCCGGCCGGCGACTTCCGAGGCGGGACCATACAGGAGCAGGCCGATCTGGTACTTCGGCTCGTTCCGCGGCTCGCGCCGGGTGACCTCGCGCCGGCACTCGACCTGGAGGATCCAGAGATCGGCGGACGACGCCTGCTCGACGAGGGTCCGCCCGGGGCGGAAGGCTACTCCTACCGATCTGAGCACGGATCGGACGCGTCGAAGGCCGGCCGTACCGCGCTCCTCACGGATGTCCAGGAATTCCTCGACCGCATCGAGACCGCGCTCGGGCGGACGCCGCTCATATACACCAGCGTGACCTGGATGGACTCGGACGAGCTTGGCAACCCGACGGAGATGAGCCAATACCCGCTTTGGACCGTCAATCACGGCAGGACGGCACGGTTCGTGGACATTAGTGTGGGGGGGTGGGGAAATGACTGGGACATCCTCCAATACGGCTCGAACGACTCGGGCGGAAGCTACTATTCCGAACCCGAGATCGACATGGACGGTGAGGATTACGATGCCTATCGCGACAGCCTCGCAGGGCTTCGTGGGCTCGCGGATATGGGGCGGCCCGCGGCCGCGATGACGTCAACATTCTCCCTCGTTGCTCACGCGGAGGCGGACGGGACGATGCATCTGCGCACCGGCCCGGGCTGGCAGGACCACAATCTCAGCCTTGCCGAACTGTTCGGCGCCATCGCCGACCCCGACATGGTCGTCAGCGGCAACGACGCGCTCCTGTTCTACCGCAAGGACGGTGCCGTGATGGAAGCGCGGTCGCAGGCCGGTGGGCCGTGGAACGCCGATGCCATCGACGATGGTACGGCTCCCGTCAACAACCCGCGCGCGGTCGTGGACGGAGCGAAGAGGTATGTCGCTTATTGGGGCGCGGACGACGACTGGCACCTGTTGAGCTTCAACGGCAATGCCTGGAGCAAACCGGGCGGCGTGCTCGCTCTGGCCGGAATCAAGAGTGCTTCGGGCGGATCCGCGTCGGGCCAGCCCGTGCCATACGTGACCGGGGGAGTGCTGCACCTCGTCGGACGGGCCGGCGCCGACGGGCACCTGTTGGACGTTTGGCAGGAGAACGGCGCATGGCGGCACGACGACCTGACGGCGCTCGGCCGCGATCTTGCCGCGGACATGCCGGGAGCGACCTACGCGCCCGCAGTGGCCACCCTGGCCGGGGCGCCGCTTGTCGTTTTCCGCGCTGTCCGCGGTGAGTTGTGGACGATCTCTCGCGCGGACAACGCGCCGACGAACCTGACCAGGTCCGCAAGCGCCAAGCTCGCGGTGGGGCACCCCGCGGTCATCACGATTGGGACACAGCCACACGTCATCTATCGCGGGCAGGATCGTCTCATCTACGACCTGTTCCTCGACTCCGGCCAATGGCGCGTCCGCTCGGTTTGCACGGACATGGCCGCTGCGGATCCGGTTGCGGCCACGAACGGAACAATCGGCCTGGTTGTGTTCCGCGGCCGGGACAACGCCATCCGCGTGGCCCGCTTGGACGGGACGGGCTGGACTTGCCAGCGGACGCCGGCGATGCAGAGCGCCGATCCGTTCGACGGCGGAATACTGGTCTGATCAGTACCTCGGGCTGCAAGTGCGAGCTCGCGGGCCGGCGTCGTGGGGTCACCTTCAAACTGCGCGCCAAACGTCTTAGTACTCGGAGGATCATCAATCGATGTTGCCCTCCAAGTCGGCCTTCCAATCGACGCGGGTTTCTGGCCGAGTTAGCGTCCACGCTCGTGGCGGAAAATCGGCGGTGAGCGCGCGTCAGGCGTAATGGCCGATTACATGGAGCCCGGCGCGCGTGAGCGACAGGGGGCCACCGGGAAGGTGCGTTACGGTGGATTAGCGAAGACACCAGCAACCACCGCGGACCCGATGACCGACGACAGAATGGCGCTTGTCGAGCTACTGCAGAAGAGCGGCGAGGGTGATTTTCTACGAGCCGTGGCGGAGGCGGCCTGCAGATCCTGATGGAAGCCGATGTTGAGGGGCTGATCGGCGCAGCCGGCACGAACGCAGCGCCGATCGGATAAATCACCGGAACGGCTATCGCGACCGCAGCCTCGACCGGCCCCTGCAGGGCGAATGGCCTTACATCTGGCTGGATGCGACCTACGTGAAGGCACGCTGCGACGGTCGGGTTGCCTCGGTCGCAGTGATCGTCGCGGTCTGGGCGTGCAGCCGCATGTGACGGGACAAACTGGAACAAGGACGACGTCACTGCGCTGGCACGAGACTTAGCGCCCGACATGCCTCCATCGACTTATTCTCCGTGTACCTATGACCCTAAATCCGGCAGTTGCCTCCAGGCGCGGCGACAATTTACGTCCCGGTTTGCAACCGTAGCTGGCGGCGTCAACCCGGCTGCAGGCGTGCGGGCGGGGTCAGTTGCCGGCCGCGCAGATATT
>Ga0126381_100007219_pt1 | contig 12350 bp, 10 predicted proteins | sample PanSoiMetPlot_28_FD_96465 | JGI IMG/M metagenome (GOLD analysis project Ga0126381, IMG submission 96465) | Tropical forest soil microbial communities from Panama - MetaG Plot_28 | ecosystem: Environmental > Terrestrial > Soil > Tropical forest > Bulk soil | place: Panama | collected 2016-02-17
CCCCGACCGGCCCTCGGCGGCGTACGCCTCCGCGCCGCGCCGCATGCACTGCAAAAGATCGGATTCGAGGGCATTGCCGGGGTAGGTCGCGCGATCGACAATCCCGTCGCCGTCGGAATCGTACGCGGGGAGCGCCAGGCTCGCGGTGTGCTTGCGAAGCTGGCTGCCGTAGCGCCCCCCCCAGTGACAGCCCAGGATATGGCCCTCGCGCACCTCGCGGCGCAGCTCCTCAAAGCCGAGCGTCGTCTCTCCTTTGAGCAGCACGGTGCCGCCGAACATCCGGTCGGGCCCGGTCAGGACGAAGAACGCTGCAGAGATCCCCTCGGCGTGCAGCACATCGAGGACCCGCTCGGTCGGCGTGTTGGGGAGACCCGAAGCGCCTCGACCCAGCTCCTCGAAGCGCTGATTGGAGGGCCCATCGTCAAAGGTGAGGACGAGGCGGAACCGCGGCTGCGGCGGGGCCTCATGCGCGACGGGCCCGGATTCTGCCAGCGCCGAGGAGGCGAACCCGATCCCCACCACGAGAGCGAGCCCGCTCATCTGTCGCGCGAGTGCGTGCATGTCATGAGCCCATGGGATCGTCCGTCCACCCGCGCGACCTGACGCGTGCGCTATCGGGGGCTCCTCCCGACCTCGGCGGAGTCCTCGGCGACCCGCCAACGGACCACCCGGCTCCGCATCCAGCGCACTGCCAGCAGATCGTAGAAGGCGGCAAAGGCGCGATTCCACATCCCGTATTTCGACTCGCCGTGGACACGCGCGCGATTGCGGACCGGGATCTCCACGACGCGATAGCCTTCCAGTCGAATCAGGGTGGGGAGGAAGCGGTGCATGCCCCGAAACAGCTTGACCCGGGCCACGCATGCACGCCGGAAGGCTCGGTAGGTGCATCCGGCATCACGGATCTGGTCGCCCGACAGGGCATTGCGGATCCCGTTCGCAACGCGCGACTGCACCAGCCGCCAGCCCGTGTCGCCGCGCGTGCGATCCGCTCGCCAGCCGCACGCACAATCCGCGTCCCCTTTGCGCACCGGCTCGACCAGCGCCGGCAGGTCCGCAGGCGCATTCTGAAGATCGCAGTCCATGGTGACCACGATGTCGGCGCGGGCACCGCGCAGCCCCGCTTCCATCGCCGCGCTCTCCCCGCAGTTGCGTTCCAGACGGATCAATCGGAAGTGCGCTGGATCGCGCGCGACTTCTGCCCGAGCCCGCTGTGCGGTTTCGTCGCGCGAGCCATCGTCCACGAAGATCACCTCAAAGGATTCGATTCCCCGGGCTCCGAGCTCGCGCCGAAGCTCGTCCGCGAGCAGCGGGACATTGTCCTGCTCGTTGTAGGCGGGGATCACGATCGAGAGCTCAGGTGCTCCCTGAGGCATCTCGCCTAGGCCTTCCCGGGACCCGCAAAGAACGCGTGGACTGCAGCCGAGATGCGATCGAGGTCGCTGTCCGCGAGGTTCGGGAAGATCGGGAGGGAGAGGATCTCCTTCACCCAGGCTTCGGTTCGCGGCAGGGCCTCCGCGCGCACGCCCAGGCGACCGATCGTGGCGGGCTGGAGATGATTCGGCACCGGATAGTGGATGCCGGTCTGGATACCCTCCGCGGCGAGGTGCTTGGCGAGCGCGTCCCTCTTCGGTGTGCGGATCACAAAGAGATGATAGACATGGCGAGCCAGCTTGCCCTCGGTGGGCAGCGCCAAGGGCAGCGGCTGGAGGCGCTCGAGATAGCGCGCCGCCTTGGCGCGACGCGCGTCATTCATCGCGTCGAGCCTGCGCAGGAACACGCGCCCCGCTGCAGCTTGGATCTCATTGAAGCGGAGATTCCAGCCCACGATCTCGTGCAGATACTTGTCCCGCCGCCCGTGGTCGCGCAGCATGCGCAGCCGATCGGCGAGCGCGGAATCGTCGGTCACCACCGCGCCGCCGTCGCCGAGCACGGTAAGATTCTTCGACGGGTAAAACGAAAGCACGCCAGCGACACCGAAGCTCCCGACCTTTCGGTCGCGGTACCGCGCGCCATGCGCCTGCGCGCAGTCCTCGATCAGCAGGAGCCCGTGGCGCGTGGCCACCTCTTGGATCGCGTCCATGTCGCAGGGGTGGCCGTAGAGGTGCACGGGCATGATCGCCTTGGTGCGGGCGGTGATGCGCGGCTCGAGCCAACTCGGGTCCAGCGTCGCGCTCTCGTCGATGTCCACGAAGACCGGCGTGGCCCCGGAGAGAAAGATCGCTTCAATCGTCGGAAATGCGGTGTGCGCGGGGGCGAGTACCTCATCGCCCGCGCCTACGCCCAAGGCTTTCAGCGTGAGCAGCAGACCCGAGGTGGCGGAGTTCAGGAGGATGCAGTGGCCACGCCCGAAATAGGCCGCCAACTCCGCCTCGAACGCCTTGCATTCGGGGCCGAGGATGTATTGGCCAGACTCGGTTGCGGCGAGGACCCGCGACTTCACCTCCTCATCGATCACCACCTGCGAGAGCGGGATCTTTCTCCCGGTCGTCATTGCTCCACCCCCCAAAAATGTCGCCCGCGAAGCGCCACCTCGACCCGGCGCCCTTCCCTAGCAGAACGCTCGGCAGCCTCGATCACCGCGACCGCGGCCGCGCCCGCCACTCCGTCCGCGGCTTCCGGCGCAGGCCGCCCGGATCTGCACGCCTCCAGAAACGCCCGAAGCTCGGCAAGGAGCGGCTCTTCCCCCGCCGTGGGAAGGACGTGCACTTCGCCTTCGTTGGCCTGCCAAACCCCCTGCCCGTCCTGGGCGTGTGCGTGTCCGTAGAGTTTCACCCGGTCCGCGTCGGCCAGGAAATCGCATGTGATGGCCCCTTCGGTCCCGATCACATGGAGGTCTCGCCGGGCCTCGGGGGGAAAACACGCGGCCTCAACCAGGGCGCTTTCTCGCCCATAGTCGAGCGCCAGAATCGCGGCGTCGTCCATGCCGCGGCCGAGATGGTCTCGGAGAACCGCGGTGACGGCGACCGGCTGTTTGCCGAGGATCCACGACACGAGGTCGACCAAATGCACGCCGTCCGAGATCGCGAGCCCGCCGTCGGTGCGCGGCCGCTTGAAGCTCATGAAATGTCCGAGCGCGTAACGGACCTGTCCGATCGCTCCCCCGCGAACGGCCTCCGCGACGGCCTGCGCTTCGGGTGTGAAGCGGAAGACGTGGCCCACCTGGAGCACGCGGCCGCGTTCCCGCGCAAGCGCGGCGAGCGCGAAACCCTCGCGCGCGCTCGGGGTGATCGGCTTCTCGACGAGCACGTGTTTGCCGCGCTCGAGCGCCGCCCGCGCGATCTCCTCGTGCGAGCTCGCCGAGGTGGCCACGTCCACGCACTCCACGTCGTCGAGCAGTGCCCGCCAATCGGTGGAGCACGGTTCCGCCAAGGCCGCGAGGCGCGAATGGTCGCGGTCGCACACCCGGAGGTCGACCGCCAGCTTGCGCCAGCTGCGCAAGTGGCTCTGCCCGAAGCGGCCCAGACCCACCTGGAGAACCCTCATCGCCTTCCTCTCCAGCAAGAACGGATGCCGTTCGCGGACGAAGCCGAGCACCGTGGGGGTGTGACACGACGACCGGATTTCGAGCGCGGTGATACCCGAGGCCCCCGGAGGTGACAAGTTTGAAATGAAGAAATCCCAAAGCATGGCCCGGGCGAGGATGCCCCTTTCGGCCTGTCGTCAGCTCCGGGTGGCCCCGCGAAAGGCGCTCCAATCACGGTCCACCTGATCGACACCTGATCGACCATGACCAGACCCGCATGTCGCAGCCAGGGCCGCCGCCGCCTCTTTACGTCCCTGAGGAGGGCGCGGGCGTCCCCGGTACCCAGGTGCACGTTGGCAGTCTCGAAGCCCATGGAACGCACCAAGCGCACCTCGTCCCTCTGGTCCGGAAGGTCAGCGAGCTCGATGCGGGTGCAGTCCGGTGCGAGGCGCCGCATCACCCAGCGCCCCGGGCAGGCGAGGAAGGGGTCGGCGCTACGAACCGAGCCCCGCAGGATCTCCTCGTAGAAGATGGGAGCGGTACCCCCCCGCGCTGGGCGAAGCAGCACGCCGACTGGGCCGCTGCCTTGACTTCGCGTGCGATCCGCGCGCCTTGCCAGTCCGCGAGCCACACGAAGCGAGGCCTCCCGAGACTGCCGAGCCCCGCCACGCGCCGCGCGATCCGCCCGCCCTTCGCTCCCCTGGGCAAGCTATTCGCGAGGGCCTTCGCTGCTCCCTCCGGCAGTTTGCCCCGGAAGGTCTGGAGCGCGTCCAGCTTGTCCCAAAACTGCTCGGGGTCGCGGAGGCGATCGATGGCCATCTCCCGCAGCGCGCTGTGGTGCTCGGAGAACACGAACGCCGCGCCGGCTTCTTCGAGACCGGCTCGGTAGCCCTCCACAATCGCTTCCGCGGCGACCGTGAAGTCGAGTCGGAGTCGGGATTCGGAAATCGCAATCGCCACGCTGGTGGCGAGACCGACGAGATCATGGGTGTAGGGTAGGCGCCACGCTTCGTCGAAGTCGTTCACCCCCAGGCGAGCCTTCCCTCGCTGTCGCGCCAGGTGCCGAAGTTCTCGACATGGAGATCCCCGACGGCCAGCACGCGGGGCCGCGGCGAGGTCCGGGCAGAGCTCTGGCCAGACCTGCGCCCATCGGTAGTAGGTCGCACGCAGGAAGGGAAACCGCGCCTCTCGCATTCGTGTGTGCTTGCGACGCAGGTCCGGGGCCACGAGGTCCATGTGCTGGTGCAGCCAGGCTTCGTAGCGTGCGGTGGCCTTGATGAAGTTCATGTGGTTCCTCGCCAATCGGCCCCTTTTGATTCAATACCTTAGGCGCGCGGTCGCGAACAAAAATTTCACGCTGGCCCTCCCCGGCGACGCCGGGGTTCCTCTCCCGCTCGATCACACCGCCCTTCGGAGCGCCGGGCGTTTTGCCGACAAGAGGAGACGACCACGGCAACAAGGTCTCTCCGGCGTTCGTGGGAAGGGGTGACGCGGATGACGCAAAAGCGGCCGTTTCCCGCCGCGAATACTCACCAAACCGACTCCGAAATCGAGACCGTTTTGGGCCAGTTGGCGCCGATCCCGGAGTCCCCTCCCGCGGTTCCCGAAGCGCACGCACCCAGAGCGCACGCACCCGCGCCCAAGGCGAATGCGCCCATACCCGAAGCGCGCTCGCGGCGCAGGGGGCTCCACCTGGCCCAATTCCGATCCAGTCTTGGGTGGGTCGCAGTCGGCGCCTTCCTCGTGGTCAGCGGCCGCTGCGCCTATCTCGAGCACAGAATCGCGGTCGTGGCGAACGAGGTTGCTGTGATCGAAGCAAGGGCGCACGCCTGCGAGCGGCGGACGCAACGCCAGACTCCGAGCAACGCACCCGAGGCGCCGGGCGTGCGGGCGGATCTCGACGACGCCTCGCGCCGGATCCGGGGTGTCGGTCCGATCCAGCAGACCGCGCCCGGCATTTTCACGAATCGCGACCCCGATCCCGCAGAGGTGTCCCCTCGGTAGAGCATCGTCCAAGTGCACCCGGTCGCGGCTCGGTGCCGCGGAACCCCGCGAGCGCCCTTCGTGGCCCGCCCAGCGACAACCCTGGCCGTCTGAAGAGGGCAGCAGGCCCCCAAACCGTCCTGCGTTGAGACTGCAAAGGGACGCCAAGGCTTGGGGCGCATCTCATTGTGGGACCCGCTGCGCACACGAATGCAGCCCTGGGCACCGAGAACCCAAGAACCCCGAAGGGGTGATCTCGGCGGCTCACTCCACCGCCCGACCTGCCCTCGCCCTGATTCCGCTGGTTCACCGAGGGCTCGCTCTGGAAGAGAAACCCACGGTGCCTCCGTGCCCTCGGGTCTGGCACATGAGGTATAGTCGCCCCGCGCGTGCTGCGTCCCCGAACCTCTGCGCAGGACGCAATCCATCGCGGGAGGAAGGCATCATGGAGTACTTGAAGTTCTATATCGGTGGAAAGTGGGTCGAGCCGGCGGTGAAGCATACGATCGACGTCATCAATCCCGCGACCGAACAGCCCATCGGAAAGATCAGCCTGGGAAGCGCCAAGGACGTCGACCGCGCGGTGGCCGCGGCACGGGCCGCTTTCGAGACCTTCTCGCGCTCGAAGAAAGAAGAGCGCGTGGCGCTCCTTCAGGACGTCGTGCGGGTCTATCAGAAGCGCTACGAAGAGATCGCCCGCACCATCTCCACGGAGATGGGAGCACCCATCTGGCTTTCCAAGGCGGCGCAGGCAGCGACCGGCATCGCGCACCTCAACCAGACCATCGAGGTGCTGAAGGCGTACGAATTCGGTGAGCTGCGCGGTGCGACGCTGATCGCGCGCGAGCCGGTCGGGGTGTGCGGATTCATTACGCCCTGGAACTGGCCCGTGAACCAGATCATGTGCAAGGTGGCGCCTGCGTTCGCAGCCGGATGCACGGTGGTGCTCAAGCCGAGCGAGATCGCGCCGCTGAACGCGGTGATCGTGGCGGAAATCTTTGACGAAGCGGGGGTTCCCGCAGGCGTGTTCAACCTCGTGAACGGAACTGGCCCCACCGTGGGCGCGGCCATCGCGTCGCACCCCCAGGTGGACATGGTCTCTTTCACCGGTTCGACCCGCGCAGGGATCCTTGTCGCGCAGGCGGCAGCCCCGACGGTGAAGCGGGTCACCCAAGAGCTCGGTGGCAAATCCGCCAACATCATTCTCGACGACGCCGATCTTCAAGCCGCGGTCTCGGGGGGCGTCCGCGGTTGCTTCCTGAACAGCGGCCAGTCCTGCAACGCCCCCACCCGGATGCTGGTTCCGGAGAGCCGCCATGCGGAAGCCCTGGAGATCGCGAAGGCCACAGCCGCGCAGGTCAAGGTCGGCGATCCTTTCGCGGAGGGTACGGTGATTGGCCCGGTGGTGAGCGAGGCGCAATTTGAAAAGATCCAGGGTTTGATCCGCAAGGGCATCGAAGAAGGCGCAACCCTCGTGACGGGTGGGCCGGGCCGACCCGAAGGTCTGCCCCACGGTTACTACGTGCGACCCACGGTGTTCGGGAACGTGCGCAACGACATGACCATCGCCCGCGAGGAGATCTTCGGGCCCGTGCTGTCTATTCTTCCGTACAGGGACGAGGAGGAGGCGATCCGCATCGCGAACGACACGCCGTACGGTCTTTCCGGGTATGTCTCGTCCGGTGACATCGACCGGGCGCGAAGGGTCGCTTCTCGCCTCCGCACCGGCAACGTCCACCTGAACGGCGCCGCGGCGGATTTCGCCGCGCCGTTTGGAGGCTACAAGCAGTCCGGCAATGGACGCGAGTGGGGTGCCTTCGGATTCGAAGAGTTCCTCGAGGTGAAGGCGGTGCTCGGGTACCGGCCCTCCTGAACATCGTTCGGCGCGCGGCCTCCAACTGCGGGTCCTAGACGCGTTCGGGGGATGTCGGCTGCGCCGTATCCCCGGACTGCGCATCCCGAATGCCTTGGCGCAGCGCCTTGGCCAAGGGCGCGCGTCGTGAAGCGGGCTCCACGCAGCGCGATTCACGGCGTAGCGCGGTCCGTAAAGTCTCGGTCCACGCATGCCGACAGGCTCGTGGTGGAAAAGGCCGTGTCGTCGCAGCCCTGCATCAAGGGCACGGTGCTTCAACTTGCCGTGGAGGCGGTCCGTCGCTTGTGCGGGGCGGGGCTGATCGAGCGCCGCCAACTCGAGGCACGCCTGCGGGCGGACGACTTGGCGCTGCTCGACGGAAAGGTGTTGCCGGCGGTCTGGTATCCGATTACGACCCTCTCACGAATCCTCGAGATCACAACCTACGGCGACGTCACGGAGGGCGGACTCGAAGCCGTCGTCGATGTCGGCGTACGAGCCGCGAAACGGCTGTTCGCATCCCAGATCTACAAGGACTACATGACGAAGACCGAGGGCTGGGATCCCCGCGAAGCGGGGGCCGCCTTGGTCCGCGTCACTCCCCTGCTCTGCAATTTCACCCGCTGGACCTACCATGCCGATCCGGAGCCCTCGGACACGTTTCGGATCCAGGTGCAGAACGCGACGGAGTTTTCCGATCTCCTGCGCTTCATTGCCCAAGGGTGCATCCAATACCTGGCCGAGCGGGTAAACCGCCGTCCCGTTCGCGTGACGAGTACCCGACCCACCCTCGATCAGATCGTGTATCTGGGGAATCGAAGCGTGGGCGCCTGATTCGACCCCTCCGCCTGAAGCTCGAGCCTCGCGGCACCGGTGGCTCAGGATCGCGTTCCGCTGGAGGGTCCTCCTCCGTGCGCGGGCGCGGCAGCGGCCGTGCCCTGCCTCCCCACAGCCGGCAGCAACGTCAGGTCCCGCACGGGTGCGCGCCAAGACGGCGCTTGATTTGTGGGTCGCCCACGCAGGAGACTAAGGTACAGGGCGGGGAGCAAGTCCCTGCATCGAGGAGACCCAGCACATGAAGGCGCTCCAGTTTCGAATGAGCGTGCCCAGAATCGCGCTGACCCGTGCCGCCGGTTTCGTCTCGCATGGGGCCTACACGAGCGACCTTGCGCCGGTCAGTTTGGAGGAGATCCCCGACGCCCAGGTCCGGGGTGATCGATGGGTCGTGGTGCGTCCAGCGCTCACAGGAATCTGCGGCAGCGACCAAAAGCAGGTTCTCCTCAAGGGACACTTCGACAATCCCATCGCCAGCATCATCTCCTTTCCCCATGTGCTGGGGCATGAATCGACGGGGGTGGTCGGCGAGGTGGGACGCGCGGTCACCCGCGTGCGGCCGGGCGACCGCGTGGTCCTCAATCCGTGGCTCTCGTGTGAGCCGCGGGGGATTTCGCCCCTGTGCTCCGCTTGTGTCAGTGGAAATCTCTCGCTCTGCGAGAACTTCGACAAGGGTGAGCTCTCCCCCGGGCTTCACCTCGGCAATTGCAAGGACGCCCCAGGCGCCTACGCCACCAGTGTGGCGGTTCACCAGAGCCAGGTGTTTCCGTTGCCCTCCAACGTAAGCTACGAGCAGGCAGTCCTGGCCGATCCATTCTGTGTGTCGTTCCACGCCGTGCTGAAAGACCCTCCGGAGGGAGAGGAGCCCACGGTACTCGTCTACGGGGCGGGTACGATCGGCCTCGCGGCGATCGCGGCTGTCAAGGTGCTGAAGCCGAAAGCCCGCATTCTTTCAATTGCGCGCTACCCGCAGCAGGTCGAGGCCGCGCGGCGACTCGGAGCGGCTGAGGTCATTACTTCGAGTTCGGGACGCGAGATCATCGACGCCGTGGCCAGGCTCACCGACGCGCGCCCCTGGCGGCCGCGCTGGCATGGCCTGCCCATGCTGTCAGGGGGAGTCGACGCGGTTTACGACTCGATCTGCGCGCCCGATACACTCGAGATCGGCGTTCGCATCACGCGTCCTCGCGGCATCGTATCGATCATCGGGGTTGAAGCACCTCGGCGCTTCGAGTGGACGCCGATCTACTTCAAGGAATTGCGGGTGGTGGGATCGAACGCCTTCGGCATCGAGGAATTCCGCGGCGTGCGCAAGCACGCCATGGAGCACTACATCGACTTGTGCGCGTCCGGTGCGGTCGACCTGGGGTTCCTCATCACCCACCGTTATCCGCTCGAGCAATGGCGAGCGGCGTTCGATACAGCGATCAAAAAGACCACCGGCTGTGTCAAAGTGGCGTTCGCGTTTGGGGACGCGACCGCCTGACCTGAGCCTCGGACCGATCGTCTCATCCCTGACGAGAGGCGCGTTGGCACGTTTGGATGCGTCCCCGTCGTTGCCGCCCATGCGCAGTCCGCGCGCAGAAAGCTCGGTGGCACAGGGGGCGCGCGATTCCTCTCGGGCTTGAACACCGAGGTCGCGAAAGGCCAGCCGATCAGAAGCGCGCTTCTTCGGTTTACGTCGGGGCGTGAAGTCCGGTTACGCGCGGCCCCTTCCTTTGACTGAAGCTCCATCGCCTGACGCTCGATCCCTCGGGGATTAGACTGCTCCCTGTGGATCGGTCAGCAGCCCGAGCGGCGCTGGATCTCACCGCAAAGTTTCGCAGAACAATCGCAAATGTCCGTGCCGGTTGTTGCTCCAAACTTGCGGTAGTCTAGGCGCCGATGGATCCGATCGGAGAACGCCGCGCCAAGCGCATTCGCTCCACACGGAACGAACGGGCCGCCGACACCGGACGCGAAACCCGGTGGTCGCAATGGATGGCGGCTGCGCAGCGCGGCGACGCCTCGGCCTACGAGTCGTTGTTGCGCGAGCTACGACCCTCGTTGCAGGGGTTTGTTCGTCGACAGATCTCGAACGATGCGGCCGTCGAAGACATCGTCCAGACCGTTCTCCTCTCGCTCCACCGCGCCCGGCATTCCTACCGATCGGAGCAGCTCTTCGAGCCGTGGCTCTGGGCGATCGCGCGCAACGCGCTTACGGACTACCAAAGAAAGCGCGCGCGGCGCAGCGGAAGAGAGGAGCCGCTGCCCGATGAAAACGCCCTCGCCGACGCTTTCCCTGGCTCGGCCTCGGAGAGCCGGGCGAGACGCGACCACGTGGGGCTCTCGCGGGACCTCGAGCACGCCCTCTCACGCCTCCCCGCGAGCCAGCAGGAGGCGGTGCTCTTGCTTCACCTGGAGGGTCTGTCTGTGATCGAAGCCGCGGTGCGCGCGCACGTCTCTCCTGGTGCGCTAAAGGCCCGTGTCCACCGCGCGTACCGAGCGCTGCGCATGCTCTTGGAGGAGAAGGTCCCTTCGTGAGGCGTGAGACCCCCTCTCTCGCGGCCCCCTTCGCCCGGCGCTGACGGCACTTGTGGCGCCTGGGGCTGCAACCCGCCCCGGCACGCTCGCGGCGCGTCTCACCTGCCGGACCCGGGTGCGTGGCACGTCCTGACCACGCGCGCGGCAAACCCTCTGCTCGGGGTTCTCGCCGGTGGCTCCGCCCTCTGGGGGTTTCAGTGCCTGCGGCGGAGGACCTGAGCGGTCCTCGCCCTGCTTTGCGGCGGGCGACCCTGGACACCTGCCAGGCAGACCCGACACCTCGGGTGCTTACCGCAGAGAGCAGCGTCTCGGACCGGAGCGGGCGTCCGGCCTTCGCCACCAGGCGGGACCACCGGCAGCGATCGACGGTTTCTCCATCGGATGGTTGGGGCTACCTGTTCGGTCAGCCCCTCCGGAGGCGTGCCGAAGATGACCTCACACGTTCGCGCTCATCCAGAGCCCGTTGCGAGCGAGGTGCCTGGCCCCCCGGGTCATGGACTCCCCCGGGCGGACGGCCTCTTCCAGGTGGACGGCCTCTCGGTTGTCTATCCGACGCGAAAGGGAAAGCACTCCGTTCCTGTGCTCGAAGAGGTCTCCTTCGCGCTGGCGCGTGGCGGCTCCCTGACCCTGATCGGACCGTCCGGCTCGGGGAAATCGACGTTGCTCCGCTGTCTCAATCGGCTCGAAGAACCGACCCAGGGCACGGTCCGTTTCAACGGGTGCGACATCCGATCGATCGATCCAAGGGAACTCCGCCAAAGGGCCGCCCTGGTGATGCAGACCCCCGTCCTCTTCGACGGTACGGTCCGCGACAACCTTCGCCTCCGACCCGCCGCAAGCGGTGTCGACCCCTCGGAAGTGCGCCTGGGCGGGGCGCTCGAGGAGGTGGGGCTCCCGGGTGAGTTTCTGGATCGCCCCGCCGCAACGCTCTCCGTGGGTGAGAAGCAGCGGGTCACCATCGCCCGGGCGCTCCTCACCGATCCCGACGCACTGCTGCTGGATGAGCCCACCTCCGCCCTCGATCCGCCGAACACGGCATTGGTGATCGAGGCGATTTTGCGCCTGCGCAGGACGCGCGCCCTGACGATCGTGGCGGTGACCCATCAGACGGAACTGTTGCGCAGGTTGGGCGGACACCTTCTCTACCTCGTGCAGGGAAGAGTTCACTCCCTCACCTGCATCGACGGGCTTGATCTCTCGGCGATCGGGGATGCCCGGTTGCAAGCCTTCCTGGCCGGGGAGTCGGCTGCTCGCCTCGACACGGGGCGGAAGTGAGGGCGCGGCGGTGATCTCCCTTTCGCCCGTCCAAGTCGGTTTCGCCACCTTGCTGATCGGCGTCGTGATCCTGATCTCGTTCGCGCAGACCCTCCGCCTGGAGCGGGATCTGCTTGTCGCGAGCGTCCGCACCGTCGCGCAGCTCTACCTGGTTGGCCTCATTCTGGCGGCGGTGTTCGCAGCGGTCCAGTGGTTTTGGGTCCTCTTGATGTTGCTCGTGATGATGGGTGTCGCGACCCAAGCGACTGTCTCCCGCCTCGAAAAAGGCGTGCCCGGCCAGTACGGCGTCGCCGCGATCGCCCTCGGGCTCTCCAGCGCCTTCACGCTGGCCTACGTGCTCGGGGTCGTGCTGCGGGTAAAGCCCTGGTACACGCCCCAATACATCATTCCCATCGCGGGCATGATCCTCGGGAACGC
>Ga0126381_100007220_pt1 | contig 12349 bp, 9 predicted proteins | sample PanSoiMetPlot_28_FD_96465 | JGI IMG/M metagenome (GOLD analysis project Ga0126381, IMG submission 96465) | Tropical forest soil microbial communities from Panama - MetaG Plot_28 | ecosystem: Environmental > Terrestrial > Soil > Tropical forest > Bulk soil | place: Panama | collected 2016-02-17
AAGACGCGCCGCAGCTGCTCGCGAAAGCGCATGCTTTTCCGCATCGCCGCGTCGAGTTCGCCCTTTTCGACAACGTAGGCGTCGACCGGCTCGACCGCGACCACGGTGGCGTTGCGCGGCGCGCCGGAGAGGAGCGCCACCTCGCCGAAAAACTCCGCCGGACCCAGCCGCGCCACCTCGTGGTCGTGACGGATCACCTCGACCTCGCCCTCGGAGATGAGGAACAATTCGCCCCCCGCATCGCCTTCGCGGATGATCACTTCGCCGGGCTCGAAATGCCGCAAGGTCGCGGTCTCGGCGATGCGGGTGAGGTCGGCCGGGTTGAGCGCGCTGAACGGCTCGACTCCCTTGAGGAACTCGGTGACGCGCAGCTCGTTGTCGAGCATTACATCGGAGGCGATGCGCCCGTCGACCATATGGATCAGCCGGTCGGCAAGCTCGATGATGCGATGGTCGTGCGTCACCATCAGCACCGCGGTGCCGCTTTCGACCGTCATCCGCTTGAACAGCGCGATGACTTTGCGCGTCGATTCCTTGTCGAGCGCCGCGGTCGGCTCGTCGGCGAGGAGAAGCTTCGGCCGGTTGGCGAGCGCCCGCGCGATCGCCACGCGCTGGCGCTGCCCGCCCGACAGCGCGCGCGGTTTGGCGTCGAGCCGGTCGCCGAGACCGAGCTCGGTGAGGATATCCCGGGCGAGCAGGGGGATCGCATCGGGCGGATGGCCGCCGAGCTCCAAGGCCATCCGCACGTTTTCGCAGGCGGTCAGTGAATCGAAGAGGTTGTGCAGCTGAAAGATGAAACCGATCTCGCGACGCACCGGCACGAGCTCGCGCGGTGACAACCCCGTCAGATTGTGCCCCAGCACCTCGATCCGCCCCTTTTGCAACGAGCGCAGCCCACCGATCAACGTCAGCAGCGTGGTCTTTCCGGAACCCGACGGCCCGGTCAGCACCGCGAGCTGCCCCAGTGGCAGGTCGAGCGACACGTCGAACAGAACCTTGTTGCGCGCCGGCCCCTGGCCATAGCTGAAATCGACGCCCTCGATGCGGACTGCCGAAGGGTCGACCGCGGCGGGCGCGGGCACATCCATCAAAAGATCTCCGCCATCAAAAGATCTCCGCGGGGTCGGCCGCGATCACCCGCCGGATCGCGATCGCGCCGGCGAGGAGGCACATGCCGAGGGTCAGGATAAGGCTGATCAAGGTCAGTTGCAGCGTCATGTGCAATGGTAGCAGCGCGATGTCGCCGACGGCCCGGTAGACCGCCAGGCACAGCAGCCAGGCCGGCAGATACCCGGCGATGCCGGTAAGCGCGGCCTGTTGCAGCACGCTGCAGACCAAATACGCGTTCTCGTAGCCGATGCCCTTCAGCGTCGCGTATTGCGGCAGCCGATCGGACAGCTCGGTATAGATGATCTGGTACGAGATCAGCGTCCCGACGACAAAGCCGACCAACGTGCCGAGCCAGAAGATCGGCGCCGCCGACGACAGCTTTTCCTGAAAATCGCTTTCGAATTGGATCAGCTCGGATTTGGTGAAGACGCGCAGGCTCGACGGCAGCGCGGCCGCGAGGCGCTGCTTGGCTTGAAGCACATCGTCGCCGCGCTGCAGCCGTATCACCGCTGCCTCGACCGGCATCACCGGGGAGGTCACCCGAAAGAATTTGGCAAAGGTGGCGCTGCTCATCACCACCGCGCCGTCGCTCATGAAATCGGGGCCGAGCACAAAGGTGCCGACGACGCGCATGGGCTCACCGTCGAGCTTTGCCTCGGTGATCCCGCTATCCATACCGAGGAAACGCCGCGATTTGCGATCGATCAGCAGCGTCGCGTCGCCTTTGAGGCGGGCCTGTTGGCTGGCGATCTCCGGCAGCTGGAACATCGGCGGCGCGTCGGGATCGACGGCGAAGACTCGCACCAGATGAGGCTTGTCGTCGATCGGGCTGCGCCAGAAAAAATCCATCCAGTCGGCATAAAGCGGGTTCACGGTCTCGATCCCGGCCAGCTTCCGGATCGTCTCGAAGTCGCGCACCGGGAGCGGGTTGCGGGTGCCGAAGCGGTATTTCGAGCCATTCATCACGAAGAGATCACCGTCGAGGCCGCGCACGACGGCAAGCGAGGCGTCGAAGAACGCGCGCTCAAAACCGAGCTGCACCAGCATCAGCAACACGGCGAAGGCGATCCCCGCGCTGGCCCGCGCCAACCGCCATCTGTCGGCAAGCAGATTGCGCCAGGCGAGCGGCACCCGGCGCCGCGCCGGTCGGAAGAGCACGAGCGCGGTCATCGCTCAGAAAATTTCCGCCGGGTCGGCGCGCCGCAGCGTGCTCAGCGACAAGAACGCAGAGCCGGCCGCCATGATCAGTGTCGCGGCGAGCACGCCGGCGATGCTCGAGCCGCTCAGCGCGACCGGCAACAACGTCTCGCTGCGGATCAGCGCGTAGACCAGCAGCGCCGCGAGCGCCGCCGGCACAAAGGCGGCGAAGACGATGATGGCGGATTCGATGCCGACCACCGCGGCAAGGCTGGCGTCGCCGTAGCCGATCGCTTTCAAGGTCGCGAATTCAGGAAGATGCCGGGCGATCTGCGTCGCCAGCGCCTGATAGAGCACCATCAGCCCGACGATCACCGCGACCACCAGCCCGGAACCGAAGATAAGGCCGACCGAAGTGCGCGTCGTCCAATAGGAATCCTCGTAGGCGGTCAGTGCGTCGCGGGTAAAGAGCTGCACGTCAGCGGGCAGTTTCTCGCGCAGCGCCGCCTCGGTCCCGGCGATGTCGGCGCCGGGCGCGAGGGTGATCAGGCCGAGGCTGACGGGGTCGTCGCGGCGATGCGTCACGCGCAGGAAATTCGCCTCGTTCATCAGCGCGACGCCGATGCCGAGAAACCCGGTGCCGAGGTGATAGCTCCCGCCGATCGTCACGCGCCGTGAATTGATGTCGACCCGCCGACCGGCGGTCAGCGAGCCGAAGATCGGTCGCGTCTGATCGTCGACCAGGATCGTGTCCGTCTGGGCCAGCGTCTGTTGCTGGCGTTCGATGTCGTCGTCGGTGAACGGGTGTCCCGCGGGATCGAAGCCGATCACAAAGACGTCGAGCAGCACGCCCCCGCTCGGATCCTGCCACGAGCCGCCGGCAAAATAGATCGGCGTTACCCGGGCAACCCCGGCGATGGCGGCCGCCTGGGCGAGCCGCGCACGCGGAAACTGCCAGGGCTGCGCCTGGTACTGGTAATCGCTCGAAGCCAGCAGCAGATCGAACCGCATATGGTCGTAGACCCACATTCCGCCCTGCGGCACGGCGATGAAAAAGCCGAGTTCGACAAACACCAAGAGGATGGCGATGAACACGCCGACAAAAGCGAGCGCGGTGCGGCCCTTCTCGTGCACCAGGATACGCCAGGCGAGGCGGGTGCTGACCGTGAGCTGCCGCCATGCCGCGCTCTCCGCGATCGCCCGGCGGTTGAGTCCAATGAGCTGCGGCATCCCTGCGGCGATCCCCTTCCTCGTTATCAATCAACACGGGAGACCGGGGAAAAATTCCCCCTCTGCAACGAGGAGCGGGAGAGGCGTCGGCGTTTTACGCCACCGGCGATTGGGCGGCCGCAGCCGGCCGATCAGTGATACGGGTCGGCGGCGTCGCGCAGGCCGTCGCCGAAGAAATTGAAGGCCAGCACCGTCACGATCACCGGCACGACCGGCAGCATCAGCCACGGGTAGAGCGCGACGACGCTGATGTTCTGCGCGTCGTTGAGCAGCACGCCCCAGCTGGTGATCGGCGGGCGCAGCCCGAGACCGAGAAACGACAGCGCGGTCTCGCCGAGGATCATGCTGGGGATCACCAGTGTCGCGGAGGCGATCAGGTGGCTCATAAAGCTCGGCAGCAGGTGGCGGCCGATGATCCGTGTCGGCGACGCGCCCATCAGCACCGCAGCGGTGCAGAAATCCTCTTCGCGCAACGACAGCAGCTTTGAGCGCACGGCGCGCGCCAGATGCGTCCATTCGATCATGCCGAGGATCAGCGTGATGCCGAAGTAGACGAGCAGCGGGCTCCACGTCACCGGGAGGATCGCGCCGAGCGCCATCCACAGCGGCAGATGCGGGAAGGACTGCACCACCTCGATGCCGCGCTGGATCAGGATGTCGGTCCACCCGCCGTAATAGCCGGCAATACCACCGATCACGATGCCGAGCGTGAAGCTCACCGCGACACCCAAGAGGCCGACGGTGAGCGATATCCTCGCGCCATAGATGATGCGCGACAGCAGGTCGCGGCCCAGCCGGTCGGTGCCGAAGAGGAACAACTGGCCGCCCTCGGCCGGGCAGACCAGGTGGAAGCGCATCGGGATGTAGCCCCAGTACAGGTACTTGTCGCCCTGGCACAGAAAGCGCAGGGACTGGTGCTTGGCGGGGTTCGGGGTATAGACCCGGCGCAGATTGTTCATGTCGAGCCGGTAGTCGTAACCGTCGACATAGGGCGCGACGTGGCCGTTTTCGTCGAAGATGTGCACCTTTTGCGGCGGCGCGTAGATAAAGTCGGTGTTGCGCGTGTCGAGCGCGTAGGGCGCGAGAAATTCGCTGACCAAGGTCGTCGCGTAGAGCGCCAGCAGCAAAAAGCCGCACGCCACGGCGACCCGGTGGCGCAACAGCCGCCACCACATCAGCCGCCACTGCGACGCCTGGTAGAAGCGGGACTGGCCCGCCGTCATCGCCTCGATCGAGAGCGGGTCGAACGGCGCGGTCGAGACGTAATGCGGCAACGGGTCGGCCCCGGGTTTGACGCCCGGCGGCAGCTTGTCGACAGCCAGGTTCATCTCGCTCATTGGCTGCGCCCCGATTGCAGCCGAATGCGGGGGTCGAGCGTCGCCAGCGCAAGGTCGGAGATGAACACCCCGATCACCGTCAGAAACGACATGAACATCAGGAACGAGCCGGCGAGGTACATGTCCTGGCTGCGCAGCGCGTCGAGCAGCATCGGCCCGGTGGTCGGCAACGACATCACCACCGAGACGATGACCGCGCCCGAGATCACATGCGGCAGGAGCGAGCCGATATCGCTGATAAACGGGTTGAGCGCCATGCGCAGCGGATATTTCAGCAGCAGCTTTACCGGATGCAGCCCTTTGGCCCGCGCGGTGACGACGTATTGCTTCTGCAACTCGTCGAGCAGGTTGGCGCGCAGCCGACGGATCATGCTGGCGGTGCCAGCGGTGCCGATGACGATCACCGGAATCCAGATATGGGCCAGGACCGATCCCAGCTTTGCCAGGCTCCACGGCTGGTTCATGTGATGCGGGTCCATCAACCCGCCGACCGAAATGCCGAACCAGACATGCGCGAAATAGACGAGCACCAGGGCCAACAGGAAGCTGGGCGTTGCCAATCCGAGAAAGCCGAGAAAGGTCAGCGCGTAATCGCCGATGCTGTATTGGTGCGTCGCGGAATAGACGCCGATCGGGAACGCGACGACATAGGTGAAAAGGATCGTGACAACCGAGACGATGAAGGTCAGCAGCAGCCGATCACCGACCACCTTGTTGACCGGCAGGTCGTAAAGGAACGAATACCCCATGTCGCCGCGGAGCAGGTTGCCGATCCAATAGAGGTATTGCTGCCACAGCGGCAGATCGAAGCCGTATTGCGCCTTGAGAAAGGCGATCTTCGCCAGGTTGGCGCGTTCGCCCGAGCTTTGCAGCTGGGCGATGTAGGTCGAGAAATAATCGCCCGGCGGCAAATGGATGATGGTGAAGATCGCGATGCTGATGATGATCATCGTCGGGATCATGATCAGGATGCGATGGACGATATAGCCGAGCATCCCGCTTCTATCCGCTCCCTCTCGTCGGGGTCATCGCTGGCCGGTCTCGGCCTGGGCGGTCGAGCCGGCATTGGGTTCGGCAAACCAGAAGCCGTCCGGCTTGTAGATGCCGAACTGCGCGCCCGGGTCCCAGTTATAGATGCCATCGCTCGGGACGTTGCGCAGCCGGGCGCTGACCACCACCGGCTGCAGCACACCGGCGACGGTGCCCATCGAAAACACCTGGTCCGACGAGATCTGCAGCATTTGGTGCCAGATTCTCGCCTGGTCCTCTTCCTCGGTCGCGGCGAGCCAGCCGGTGTAGAGCTGAAGCAGCTGCCGGGCCGCGGGAAGCTCGGGCGGCTCGCCCGACTTGCCCTTGGTCTCGGCGTATTCGCCCCATTTTGGCCACTCGAGCTGATCCTGCGCGGTCGGCGCCAATTCCGCCGGCGACATCGAGGCCGTCGCCAGGCCGTTCTCGATGCCCTTGTCGATCGACATCATCGCCTCTCCGGAAAAGACCCGGCGGCGGAACAAGGTCAGCTGCGCCGGCTTCGAATAGAGCTGCACTCCGATATGCCGCCAGGAATCGCGGATCAGTTCGATGACGTCGGATTTCTCGCTCGATTCGCCGGAATCCTCGATCGTGATCGCACAAGGCTGCCCGTCGGGCAACAGCCGGGCGTTGTCGGAGCCGCGCTGCGTGAGGCCGATCTCGTCGAGCAGCGCATTGGCCTTGTCGAGGTCGTAAGTCGCCCAGTTCGAGCGATATTCGGTGCGGAACAGCGGGCTTTGCGGCAGCACGGTGTTCTGCCCCTCGATCGCCAGCCCGAAATAGAGCGCCTGGTTGATCTCGTGGCGGTCGATGGCGAGCGACAACGCGCGGCGGAACCGCACGTCGCGCATCAGCTTGCGCCAGGTCTCGTCCTTGGCGTTGAGGTTGGGGTAAAGCGCGAGCTGGCTGCCGGGGCCGGTGCGCCACAGCAGCACCTTGTAGTTGCCGTCCGCTTCGCCCGCCTTGAGGAAGGTGTAGTCGTCGAACCGCAAATAGCGCGCCTGCAGGTCGCTCTCGCCGGCCCCGGTCTTGGCCGGGATGATCTGGCTGTCGGCGATGCTGTAGACCACCCGGTCGATATAGGGCAGCTGGTGACCGGCGCCGTCGACCCGGTAGTAATAGGGGTTGCGCTCGAAGACGATGCGGTCGGCCGGCAGCTTGGTCTTCAGCACCCACGGATCGAGCGTCGGCAGCTTGGGATTGTCGTTGTGGTACTGGCTGTCCCGCTTGGTGTGAAGCGCCGCCCAATTGCGCACCCCGGCATCCTTGACGAGGTCGGCGAGCTTCGCCGGACCGGCGTATTTTTCATGAAACTGCTTCAGATAGTGCGCCGGCGCGTAGATATACAGCGGGTCGGGCCCGGCAAGGGCGGGCAGGAACAACGGGTTCGGCTTGGACCATCTGTAGCGCACCGTGGTTTCGTCGACGACCTCGAATTTCGGCGGCTGGCCGTCGACCAGCATCTGCAGCGGCGCGCCGGTCGGCGACAGCTCGGCATTGCCGGCGATGTCGTCGAACCAGTAGCGGAAGTCCTCGGCGGTGAACGGTTGGCCGTCCGACCATTTGTGCCCGGGCCGCAGGTGCAGGGTGAAGGTGCGGCCCTCTTCGACATCCACCTTGAGCAGCATGTCGGGCACGATCGCCAGGGCCTGGGTGTAGGCGACCAGCCGCGCATAGCCATAGACGACCATGAGGCGCGTGTCCTTGGCGCTCGCCATCAGCATGCGCAAGTCGCCGCCGGGCTTGCCCAGGCTTTCGAGCTCGGCGAGTGCCGGCTCGCGCGGAATGCGCTGGATCACCGGAGGCAGCTTGCCGGCCGCCACCTCCTTGGCGAGGAACGGCGTTTCCAGCAGCGCGGCGCGCGCGCCGTCGGCGGCGACGAGGAGCACCAGCAGCAACGCGGCGCCGATCGCGCCGCAGCGCCGATGCCGGCTTCCTCCCCAGCCCTCCCCCGTGGCCAAGCGGGAGAGGGATCCGCGGCGCAAGCCGCGGTCGGGCGGGGGCCGGCAGCGGCGCGGCTGGGTCATTTGTTGGCCGCCAGCTTCATCTCGCGCTCGGGCATCGCCGGCATCGCGGTCGCCTCCACGAGATGGCCCGGGGCGACCTCGATCAGGCGCGGCGGGTTGTCGGGCTGGCGGCAGAACGGTGCGGGCCAGGCGGCCGGATCGGACGCCTTGTCTTCCATCAGCCGCGCGAAGTCCAAGCGATGCGCCAGGTCCGGCGCCGGCACGGCGGCGAGCAGCGCCTGGGTGTAGGGGTGGACGGGATTGCGGAACAGGACGCCGCGCCCGGCGATCTCGACGATACGGCCGGCGCACATCACCGCGACCCGGTCGGCGATGTAATCGACCACGGCGAGATTGTGCGAGATGAAAAGATAGGTGAGGCCGAGCTTTTCCTTCAGGTCGATCAGCAGGTTGAGGACCTGCGCCTGGATTGACACGTCGAGCGCCGAGACCGGTTCGTCGCAGATCACCAGATCGGGGCGCAGCGCCAGCGCGCGGGCGATGCCGATGCGCTGCCGCTGGCCGCCCGAAAAGCTGTGCGGGTAGCGGCGGAGATGGCGCGGGTCGAGGCCGACGAGGTTGGCGAGCTCAGCGACGATCTCGCGGCGCGATGCGGCATCGCCAATGCCGTGGATGACGAGCGGCTCGCCGATGATGTCGGCCACCGTCATGCGCGGGTTGAGCGAGCCGAACGGGTCCTGGAAGATGAACTGCACCTTGCGGCGGAACTGCTTGAGGGCGTCCCCCTCGAGGGCCAGCACGTCGTAACTCTTGTCGCGGTCGTGAAAGACGACGCTGCCGCTGTCGGGGGTCACCGCGCGCAGCAACATCTTTGACAGCGTGGTCTTGCCGCAACCGCTCTCGCCGACGAGCCCGAGGCATTCGCCGCGCGCGATCCTGAGGCTCACCCGGTCGACGGCAACCGCCTGCGCCGTTGATCCTCCGCCGAAAATACCGGAGCGCCGCAGGCTGTAGGTTTTCCGCAGATCGGTGCATTCGAGCAGCGGTGCGCTGCGACCGTGCGGCCCGGCATCCTTGTCCGCCATCAAATAGGGTGCGTCGCCCGCCGGAATTTCGCGGATCGGCACCAACCGCTCGCCAGGCTTCATGTCGAAACGCGGCACCGCGCGCAGCAGCGCCTTCAGATAGGGATGCGCTGCGCGGCGGAAGATGTCGTCGAGCGAGCCCGATTCCATGACCTCGCCGTGATACATCACGACGATTTCCTCGGCGATGTTGGCGACGACGCCGAGATCGTGGGTGATCAGCAGCACGGCCATATTCAGTTCGTGCTGCAACTCGACGATCAGCTTGAGGATCTGCGCCTGGATCGTCACGTCGAGTGCGGTGGTCGGCTCGTCGAGGATCAGCAGGGCCGGGTGGCACACCAGCGCCATCGCGATCATCGCCCGCTGCCGCAGGCCGCCCGACAGCTCGAACGGATAGCTGCGCCAGGCACGCGCCGGGTCGGGGAAGCCGACGAGACGCAGCATGTCGACGCCCAATTCCTTGATCTGGGGTCCGCTGCATTCGCGATGCAGGCTCAGCGCCTCGCCCACCTGGTCGCCGACCGTGTGCAGCGGCGACAGCGAACTCATCGGCTCCTGGAAGACGATCGAGATGCTGCCGCCGCGCAGCGCGCGCATCTGCGGTCCGTCGGCGGCAAGCGTCGCGAGATCGATCGGCGCGCTCCGGACACGCGGATCGTCGAACAGGATCTGCCCGCCGGCGATCTCGCCGTTCTTCGGCAGGATGCGCAGGATCGCCTGACTGACCGCCGACTTGCCCGAGCCGGATTCGCCGACCAGCGCCACGGTCGACGCCGGGCGCAGGCGGAACGACACCTTCTTCACCGCGTCGATATGGCCACCCGGCGTCGCAAAGCGCACCGACAGGTCGCGCACCTGCAACAGGTCGCTCATCGCCCGCCTCGCGGGTCGGGCACCCGGATGCTGAGCGCCTGCAGGTTGGCGGCGGTCGCGTCGCTCAGGGCGAGGTCGCGCTCGGCGGCGGCGGTCGCCGCATGGCGCACGACGGTCTCGAAACCGTCGAGCCGGCTATCGAGGCTCAATCGGGTGCGGCCGGCGCCGAGCTGCAACTGCATCCAGCCGCTCTTGCGGTCGCGCCGGGTCGAATAGAACGACAGCTTCATGCGGTCGAGCTCGGCCCACGGGATCGTCACCTGGCGCAGCCCGGTCGCGCGCAAACCGGTGTCGCTGATTTCGAGCCTGGAGCCGTGGCGCAGCCCGGTGCGGATCGCGAAAGCGCCGAAGATCACGGCGAAACCGCCGAGCACCACGGCGGCGACGCTGCCGACCGAAACGGTGGCGAAAATCGCCAGCGTCGGCACCAGCCCGGCGGCGGCGCGCAGATAATCGCCGGTCATCGCCGAGGCAGGATAGCCAAAGTGCATCGCGTCGGAGTGCACAGCGCCGGCGGCGTCGAGCTGGGTCATGGCAGCAGCTCGCGAATGTCGACCCACAGCGCCGCCGGATGCCTCGCCACGACCTCGCCGAGCCGACGCAGAAAAGCCTCGGTCGCCGCGTCCATGACGAGATGATGCGTCAGCACGCCGACCGCGCCCGGCTCGCGCGTGTCGCGCCGCGCGCCGAGCGCGCCGACCAGCCGGCCAAGCGCGGCACCGTCGCCGACAAACCCGCGGCCCGCGTGCCAGGCGGTGACGTCGAGATGCGCATCGATGACGGCAATTCCCCTCGGCGCGGGCGTTTTGCGCGGCGCTATCTGCGACATCGCGACAAACCCCGCCTCCCCGAGGAGGGGTACGAACCGCTCGGAGAAGCGGTTCCACGGCGGGACGAACACCGGCGCGGCGCGTCGGCCGAACAGCATGCGGAGCTGCCGGCGGCCTTCGTCGAGCTCGTCGGCGACATCGACCGGGTGGCGCTCCGCCGGGTATTCGCTCTTCTTGCCGCTCGCCGCCCGGTTGGCGTGGCACCAGCCGTGGTGCAGCACCGTCACCTGCGGGAACGGGGCGATCGCCGTCGCCAGCTCCCGCGTCGCGTCGGCGGGGATCACGGCCAGGGCCAACGGCGCCGGTCCCACAAGTCCGAGGAGGCGGTCGAGCGCCGGCGTCGGGGCGACGGCATCGTCGTCGCGCCACCACAGCTGCACGACCAGCCCGGCTTCCTCCCAGCGATCCAGTTCAGCAACCAGATCGACCCAATCGGCGCTTTTCGCCGCTGCGACGCCCGGCAGATCCGTCATCGGCCGATGATACCGCCGGAAGCGGCGGCAAAGAAGTGTCGGCATTGGCTCATTTTGTGCTCAACCCGGCGATCAGCGCGGCCGAACGCCGCGCACCGTCGGTGGCGAGCGCGATCGGACGCGGCGCGCAACGCGCGGCGCGCTCGATCGCGGCGCCGAGCGTCGCGGCGGAAAGCTCGTTCTCGCGCAGCAGTACGGCCGCGCCGCGCGCGGCCAGGTGCTCGGCGCGGATCTGCTGCTCGGTTTCGCGTTCTGCAGAAAATGGCACCAAAACGGCTCGCGCCCTCGCGGCAAGGAGGTCGAGTACGGTGTTGTACCCGGACTGGCTGACGGAGACGTGACAACGCGCGAGGAGCGTCGGGAAGTCCGTCCGGAAGCGCTCGATCGTGACCCCCGGGGGCGCCGCTTCGCGAACCGCGGCAAGCTCGGCGTCGGGGAGGCTCGTCCCGGCGAGGATGCGCCAAGGGCGTTCGGCGAGGCAGCCGGCGCGCCGCGCCGCGAGCGCGGCGGCGAGCAGCGCCCGCCCACCCGCGCCGCCCCCGCCGACCGAGACGAGAACCTCGCCTTCCGAGCCTGCTGCTGCCTCGGCCGTAGCCGGGAGGGATGCCCGCGGTCCCCCCAGGCTGGCGGTCACATACCCGGTGTAATGCAGGCGGTCGGCGATCTGCGGCGCGGCGGGAAACGCCGCGTCGAACGGGATAAAATCGGCATCGCCGTGCACCAGAACGGCGGTGAAATCGCGCTGCACATGCACGACGATCTCGGCCAGCCGCGCCGGGTCGGGACGCACCGTCGGAATGTCGCGCACCGAGCAGATGACCGGCGCGCCCGCGTCCTGGGCCGCCGCGATCAGCGGGTCGAGTTCGAAGCGAAAGGCGCGGCGGGCGAAGGGGAAACCCTCGACGACGACGGCGTCGGGGCGAGCCCGGGCGAAAGCGGCGAGCAGCGCCGCGCGCCGTGCGTCGCGCAGCGTGTCGCTCACCGGCGCACCGGCGTCATCGATCAGCGCGAAGGTCGCGTCCCGCGCCCGGATCGGCGGCAGCTGAACGATATCGATCCCCGGCGCGCGCACGATCTCGGACACCGGCGGGCCGCCCTGCGCCATCGTCACCGCGACCCCCGCGTCGAGCAGCGCCTCGGCAATGCGCAGCGAGCGCTGCAGATGGCCGATGCCGAGCAGGTACTGGACATGAAACAGCACCCGCTTCGGCATCACGGCACCAGCGGCAGGTTGAGCCGATCGATGCTCGGCCGGCCGGCGCGATCGAGACCGAA
>Ga0126381_100007223_pt1 | contig 12347 bp, 10 predicted proteins | sample PanSoiMetPlot_28_FD_96465 | JGI IMG/M metagenome (GOLD analysis project Ga0126381, IMG submission 96465) | Tropical forest soil microbial communities from Panama - MetaG Plot_28 | ecosystem: Environmental > Terrestrial > Soil > Tropical forest > Bulk soil | place: Panama | collected 2016-02-17
GGGCGCGCCAATGTCTCCAACTGCTCGTCCGGGCGGTTGATGCCCAGCAAGTAGTCCCCGACTCTGCGGTCCAGTCGGAGAGGCTCATGCCGCCAGTTCGCTGTAACGCTTGAGTCAGTTCGTAGCAACCGATAGCGTCGCAACGGTGACTGGGGAGAAAGAGCCAATCTGATGTCTGACGCGCGCGCCTCGACCGGCTGCTGGAATACGAGTACATCCTGGACGAGGGCTGCGTTGGGATAACTGCGGGAGACATCATCCTGCAGGTATGCGAAGAGCCTCTCAAATCGGCTGTCCAACTCCGGGGCCAGACACAGCAGAAGAATGTCCTGCTCCAATCGACCCAGATGGAAAAGGCGCGCAAGGATCGCCAGCGCAGGCGGAGTCGCGGCGCAAAGAACGAGTGCATCGCTCACACGCTGCTGTTGCTCGTCGAGGCGGTCGAGAATCTCCCGTTCTTCATCCACGCCAAACTGAGGTACTTCATCTTCAACGCTCTCCTCAAGCAACGCATCTGCTTCAACGTCGCTGATGACGAGCGACTGGAAGCCACTTGGCACCTGGTTCGGCTCTCGCCGCCATACTTTTCTCAGCTTGTACGCACGAAGCTTCAGCAACAAACGCAATTTGCCTATCTCAGCATTAAGGTACTGCTGGTTGGCTGTCGTCCAGTCCACGATAGGCTCGATGGTGTTGATCACGGCTGCTGGCTCGCTCATGGCAGTAGAGTGAATCCTGGTTGGTCGACGCTAAGAGCCCCGTTTACCTGCATGCGCACCGGATACGGAGTTGCCGAGGGGAGCAGCGGCGGCACTGCCTGAGTCAATCCGATAAGGGGAACCTGTACCTGCGTACTAGTCGGTGGCGGTGAAGACGGAACCTCAATTGCCACGTCGTTTATGAAGACGAAGCTCTTCAGGCCGGGCGCGAAGAGGCGAGTGCCATTAACGGTCAGCGTCTGAGTAGCCGCTGCGCTGGTGGGATTGATACCCGTAATGCTTGGAACCAGCATGAAGATCGATTGGTTCGACTCCTGCACCACGACTTGCTGAAATGTGGTGCCTCGATCAAGGCCGCCAGCCACGCCTTCGCCGGGCCGCTGAACAAGTACCTGTACCATCTGCGGACCCGGTTGCAGCCGGTCACTCAGAGGAATTGGACGCGTCGCGGGATGGTCGAAGTCGATCGGATACTGATCGTCGGGAACAGCGATTTGTATATCTCCATTGGGCTGGAGGCTGACACCGATTGGATCAAGGCCACCGAGCCTGACCCAGGTTCTCGCTGCCTGGAAACCGGTACCAGTGATGGTAATCAGCTGAGTGACAGCGGCGCGAGAGTCGCCAATAACGTCACCGGGCAGCAAAGGAGTGCGGAATACGCTGGCGATCTGCGGGCGTCGTGCCAAAGACATGTGCAGACGGCGTGTTGTGACTGGCACAGCGAGACGGCGCTGCAGCTGACTCTCAATTTGAATGACGCTCACGTTGTAAGCCACAGAGCAGCGGAAGTTAGCCTGGGGGATTGCCGTCCAGATCTTTGCGAATTCCTCCAGGTTGGCGGGCTGCAGGTTAATCTTCACCCGTTCGAACTCATTCTGGAGCGACGGATCGAGATGCGGCGAATCATGCGTGATGATGGCAAAATCGTGCATCACGCGCATGGCATCTCCCAGGATTTCCTGTGTAGCGAGATCAGGATCATCGGTGGTGTCGGGCGGTCCATAAGGCGTCATCAGGTAGTGCAGATTGAGGCTGAGCGGAGGATGACCATATGCTCCAGGATGCCCTTCACCGGGGATCTCCTGGTTCTTGAGATAGCCATTCTCGGTTACCAAATATAGATAGAGGTTGACTCGGCGGCCCGTTGCGGTCGTGGGCTGCACATCGGGAGGCATGAGCGTGATCGGCACCGGAGCGCTCATTTCACCGCTGAGCAGGCTCCGCAGCGTTGTGCTCACGGCGCGGATTGCAGTAGAAGAACTCATCCTCTTTAGCGATTCCGAGTCCAGCGGTTCCAAGCTTGCGGGGAATAGCGACGCAACGCCGTATAGGCGTCAAACCCACGCGGAGGGGCTGGCCTTCCGGATACGGGGGGAGCGGGATTATCGAAGGTCACTTCTACGCGGCCGATCTTGACCTCCACTGTCTCAGGTTCGGGAGGAGAAGTCCGTTGCCTGGAGGTCGCCACGGATAGCCTGTTCGCGCCTGGGAGTGTTGCAGCAGGATCGCTGGCCAAAGATCGAGTTGCTTTCCCGATCGCAGGCGCAACATTTGTTGCATTCTGCTCAATTCCTTCCGGCTGGGACTCGTCAACCGCTGACTCCGGTGGCTCTCGCTCGGCACTTTCACGGTTTTGCGGCTGACTCGCAATGCGCAGCTTTCGATTATCAAGCGATACGTTCACTGGGCCAAAGACGGGAGAGCTCGGAGGCTTGGTTTCGGTCGCGATGTCCAGGTGATTTTGGTCGGATATGGGCCGTTGCGAGAGGTCATGCCGGTCTATGATCGGCGTTCTCTTCCTGCTCCGGATGAAGGCGACATTGTCTCCGTGCAGATCGAGGGTCGGTGTACTATTCGCGGAGAGTGATCGTTCGAGAGGAGATTCGATTTCGGCGTGTCCGCTAGTACCGGCTTCGACATCGGGGAAGGCACTCTGGCTCGAGAATTTGGCGGAACTGAAGTTCGAGGGATGGGACGGGACTCCATGGGACGGAGTGGCCGCGTAACCGAACTGATAAGGTAGACGCGGCACGATGGTGGAGTTGACACCAGCGGCTCGTGTCACCATCCGCATCAGGAAATCACTCATAATCCGCCGCCAGTAGATCGAGGTAGATTTGCCGCTTGCGGGACCCCATACCGAGTATCTCCGCCTCACTCCAGTGATAAGCGCGGGCCAACTGATGCACCTCTTGGTATTTCGCCAGCTGGCGGGCAGCCAGTTCGTGAACGAGGTATCCACCGGGATCGACCGACTGTCTGAATTCGTAACCGCATGCTGGACATTTTGACTGCAACTCGATTTCGGCTAGCGGGTCGAGTTGTTCAATCCGTGCTGAGACTTCACGAAAGAGAGCATCCGGCCAGTCCTTCTGTGTCATCTCGTGGGGCGAGCCAGAGTCGCCGATTCCAGCTACGCTATGTACACACTCACGCGCCAGCGCCTTAGCAGCACCCCAAAGGCCAGCATCAGCACTACGAAGCACCTTCTCCACATCGCCCCCGGTGGGCAGGTGGAAGGTGACCTGGAAACGCGCGCCCTCGACTTCAATTTCCTCTTCATAGAGGACCTGATGCGCGATGGAGGACTCGACGATCAGGTCATCCACCTTCAGATCCAAATCCAGTCTTTCGTTGCAAGAGGGACAATTCAGAACGGATTGCATGACGCTGCCGAACATCCGGCGGCGTAAGAGCAACAAAAGCAGTTCGCGGTCGCCCATCGAGAGCTCGCGAGCCTGCGCTAAGGTGATGGCATTGCCTTCAGGACCGTAGAGAAGACTCGCCAGTAAAGTCGTGTCCCGCTCTACCGACACCATGCTTTCGATTCGGTCGAGGAGAGCCTCTTCCGCGCGGTCGTCGACGGGGTGGAGATGGGCGCGCTGTTCCCAGCGCTCGCCTGTCCACCAACCCCGCCTGAGGAGGACCTCGTTCTCAGGAGCCCATATCATCTTTATTGCGGCGGAACGGTAAAGGTCGGCTCGGTGGGCTCAACGACATCGAAATCGCGCTCCCAGCCTTCGTTTTCGAGCTTCAGGTGCTGAATTGCAACCGCGCCGGCATTTGCGTCAAGGTCGGGGAGCGCTTGATACTCCGAAACCCAGCAGCGGTAGACCTTGTACGAGATCACCTTCTGGCCGGCTTCATTGAATAAATCGATGATCACGTCCTTGCGAAAGTCGGCCAATGAAACTTCGGCGCCGGAACCGCCGCCAAGGTCCCAAACTTTGTTGGCCCACTTCTCGAATTCGGTGTCGTGAGTGACGCCGCGTTCGAGGGTAATGGCGTCGTATTTCGTACGCGCAGGAGATTTTCGGCTGGTGCTCGGATCTCCCCCTTCGCGATGTTCGACGACATCAGTAGTCCGTTTCAGCGCACTGCATTTGCTGATTCCAGCCACATACTTGCCGTCCCATTTCACCCGATACTTAAAGTTCTTGTAGGGGTCGAAGCGCTGTGGGTTCACGCTGAATTGCGCCATTGCATCACTCCTTACGTGGGAATCTGTCCTGCGATCTGCTGGATCTGGATAATTACGAACTCCGCGGGCTTGAGCGGCGCGAATCCGACGACGATGTTGACGATGCCGTTGTTAATATCGGTCTGCGTGGTGGTCTCGCTGTCGCACTTCACGAAATAGGCTTCGCGCGATGACTTGCCCTGAAACGCGCCCTGACGGAATAGACTCTGCATGAACGCCCCAATGTTCAGGCGGATCTGCGCCCATAATGGTTCATCATTGGGCTCAAAGACTGCCCACTTGGTGCCGCGGTAGAGGCTTTCCTCCAGGAAGAGCGTGAATCTGCGGACGGGGACATACTTCCAGTCGGAGGCAAGCTGGTCTGCTCCTTCCAGAGTGCGCGCTCCCCAGCAGACATTTCCGAACACCGGGAAATTACGGAGGCAGTTGATCGCCAGTGGATTGAGGACCCCATTCTCGCCATCGGTGAGGTTGTAGTCGAGCTGGGGTACGTTGACCAGGTTGGCTTCGGTACCGGCGGGAGCTTTCCAAACGCCGCGTGCGCTATCGATGCGTGCGCACAGTCCGGCGATGGTTCCACTGGCACCGAATGAGCGCAAGCGGAAAGAATTGAGCGGGTCGGGCACGTCGACTCGCGGATAGTAAAGACCGGCATTCTTGTCGCGCAGCGTATCGTTCGCTGCGAGGTAGTTCTTGATTCCGTTGGGTGTGGTTATCCCGGAAGGAGTATCCATCAGAAAGAAGGCTCTTCGCGACTCGCAGTATTGCTCCGCCACGCTGATCACATTGAAGGCTTCGGTTCCCGTCAGGGGGTTAGGGTCGCTGCTCGCCGTCATTGCCGTACGCGGAATGCAGAGCAGGTTGAAGAGGTCGACGTCCTCGAGTGCGAAGATACCGGTCTTGGTAGCCAGCGCACCGATGAGGTCGGTGCCGCTGGGAGGCAGGCCGTTGTCGCCCGCCACGCCGGCCAATTGCGCTGAATTGGTAACAGCGCTGGTGTCGCCGAGGGTGTACTCCTGGACGTTGGAGCTAGCGGCGGCCGGATTGAGTCCAAATGACGTTGTCAACGCGTCGTTGGCGAACGCGACCAGGTCTGATGGGCCTCCTGGGCCGGCCTGTACTCTGAAGTGATCTCCTGCTGCGTCGGTAACCACATCTACTGTTGCTCCGGAGAACTCGGGGTTGGTCGCTACCGAGGCGCGTATTGCGGCTTCCAGTGCACTTGCAACCTCAGTGAGTGAATGGTTGCCCGCAGTGATGTTCAGAGTGATCGCCTGGTTGACTGTGGCACCGATTGTCACCTGAGTGGATGGATTGGCCGACGCAATGTTGATAGGGATGGTGGGAGGAACACCGGACAGGGTTCCGGTCGCGAGGGGCGGATTTGTGCCACTTGCTGTTACTCTTACCATCACCGATCCGGTGTTAGGGTCGTTGACCACCGTCTCGACGAAGCCGGGATCGGTGGTAGTCATCGACAGGTTGCGAAAGACCTCCTGCTCCACAATCACCGACCGACTGCCTTGCGTCTGGTAAAGGGAGACGGTGAGATTGAACAAGCCGGCAGTCCCCACGTTGTCGACTTTGACCCGCAGATTGTCGCCCCAGGTGCCTTCGTCGATTGCTGAGACCGTAAGGGTCGCTCCACCGGAGATCGCGTCGGATATGTCCACCGCGGCCGAGGCTGGGCTTGGGGCCGGAGCTACTGCGGGATCTGGAGATGCCACCCGCACAACCCAGGCCTGAGAGCCTCCATTTAGAAAGAACTGATTGATGGCATAGCTGGCCTCACTCAGCGAGTTCAGTCCGCCAAACTGGCGCTCGAAGTCGCCGAAGCTCAAAATCTGTACAGCCTCGTTCATCGGCCCCATGGTGAAGTAGTCGACGAATGCTGCGATCGAGGTCGCCACACCGGTGATGGTGTGAACGCCGCTGGGAATCTCTTCGATATACACGCCGGGATAGGTGGGTGTAATGGGCATGGAGCCCTCCTTTGCTTACGGTCATCTCTGATGGATCGGCAATTCTTGCTGCAAAACTTATGTGCTCACGTCACGAGAAACGAGGATTAGGCATCCAGAGAGGATCGCTGATGTCCGCTCCATGAATGAGTGAGAGCCTTAGTCGATGCCCAATGCGCATCGTGCGGGTTGGGCAAAGCTCTTAATTGCTGAACGTCAACCTCTACGGCAAACGCCTGTGCGATCGCACCGAGAGCCACGACAACCCGGCTGCTGTTGCGCCTGGATACAAGAATGCCTTCGAGGCCTGTCATCGCTCCCTGCATAATCATTACCCGCTGCCCGACCTCAAGCCACTCGTGCGGGAGCGCGTTCCCGTGGGCGACGCCGCGTTGAATCCACTCGATCTGCTCCTCGGGTATCGGAGCTGGGCTGTTGCCTGTTCCCACGAGAGAAACAACGTTCGGTACAGTGACGACCGTCAGACGGTCGCGCGTCGAAATACGTACGAAGAGGTATCCGGGAAAGAGCGGCAGTTGCAGCTTGACGCGCCGGTCCTTCCACTGGCGCACCGATTCATAGCAGGGAAGAAAGTGCGATATCTCACGGCAGCTGAGGCCCTTCTGCACGGCCCACTCCTGATTGCAGCGAACATGCAGAGCGTACCAATTGCTCTCGGTCGCGTCTTGATTTGTGGCTGAGGAGAAGTAAGTTGTCATTTCAGACCTGGCAGCTGACCATTTTGAGGTATAGCTTCGCCCCGTCACTTACAAGGGCCCGGTGACCTTTGCCCAATTTCGTGCAGTTGTCGCTGCCAACCTAAACCGAGAGAACTACGGCGAGGTCTTCGGTGGCTGCTTCGCGGGAGCTTTCTTGTCAGCCTCCGCGGTATCTTCTGACGCAAGAAAGGCCAGTGCGCTCTCTGCCTGTGCCGTATTCAAGCGATACAAAGGATCACCGCCGGGATTTGCTTCTTCACGCAAATAGCCTTCCTTGACGAGCCAGGTCAAGGCCGATTCGGTGTCCTGAAGAGTGCTGTAAATTTTTTCCTGTAACAGACGCCAGCGCACGATGCCCTCGAGATTGTCGATTGCCTGAGGGTGACGTACGAAATAGCTGAGGACCTGCCTGGCCATCTGTAATTTCGGCTCCAAGTCTGCTGCCGCCGCTGCACAAGTTACTAGCACGCGGACCGCCATTTTGGCCGGTAGTCATCGGCGGAATGGATTCAGAGACTTGGCGCGGACGGTGAAAGATAGGCCATATCGACTCGGGCATGGTTATGTCTCCCCGCAGCGCGGTCGATTGTCGTTATTGATTGATTCGATTGTGAATGGGAGCGGGTCAGAAATATCCCGGTCGGCTGGGACAGAACCGACCCTACGGGTCAGCTCAACGACTCACGCGACCGCGCCGGAGAGCAATCCGTATTTTTTGGCGAGCCGCCCAAAAGCCCGGCGATCTTTGCCGGCATCCTGCGCAGCCCGCGTTACATTGCCGTTGTGGCGTTGCAAGAGCTCTTCAATGTAGGACCGTTCGAAGTTCTCAATCACCTGCCGTTTCGCACTTTGCAGAGTACCGGCTTTCGGCTCGTCCACGACTGCTCGCGTAAAGTCCGTATCAATCTCGATGTCACCCGGCAATATCTGCTGTCCGCTGCAGTGCAGAGATGCTCTTTGGACGGCATTGAATAGTTCCCGGATATTTCCTGGCCAGTGATGACTCTCCAGTTTGCGCAGGGCCGCTGATGTGAAGACTTTGCGTCCCGTTCCTGTCGAGCCACATTCATTCTCCAGGAAGTGACGAGCCAGCAGCGGGATGTCGCTGTGCCGCTCACGCAAGGGCGTTAGTTGGAGACGCAGGACATTGATGCGGAAGTAGAGGTCAGAGCGAAAGTGGCCGTCTCGAACATGATCTTCCATCCGCCGGTTTGTGGCGGTGATGACACGGACATTTGCGCGCGTGAAACGGTCTGCGCCCAATGCTCTGTAGCTACCCTCCTGCATAAAACGCAGGAGCTTCGCTTGCATCGCCAGCGAGAGGGCATCAATCTCATCAAGGAACAGTGTTCCACCTTCTGCCATTGCCGCCAGCCCCTTCTGGTCAGCGTGCGCGTCTGTGAAGGCACCCCGGCGATGACCAAACAGCTCATTTTCGGCAATTTGTTCGGGAAGGGTCGCGCAGTCGACGGGGATGAAGGGTCCATCGCGGCGCGGTCCGAGCGAATGGATCGCATGTGCGAACAACTCCTTTCCCGTACCCGTCTCGCCGGTTAACAGAACGGGCGCGTCACTTTGTCGAAAGCGGTCAATCTGATCGAGGGCATTGAGGAATACAGGGTGCTCGCCGACCAACTTTGCCAGCACAGTCTCCTCGGCCCGCAAACGCCCCATCTTTGGCCCTGAACTGTCACCATCCCCGATGAACTTTCGGATCCGCAGATTCAGTTCATCACCACGCAAAGGACAAAACATGAAGTCATCGGCGACTTCTACGGCAGCCTTCAGCAGGTCGCCGTCGGCACCCGGCGACAAGAGCGCCAGGACCGGAACCGGAAAGTGTTCAGAGCGCAGGCTGGCCAGGAACGAAAGAGAAGGCAGGATCTCAGGCGAAGATCCCGCAACGATGAGATGAGTTTTTCCCGTGTCCAATTTGTGCGCGGCAAACTCGTTCCAAGTCATCCGCTGGCTGGGAGCCGGGAATCGAAAGTCGGTGGGTACCGCCGACCCTATTGGTGACTCTATGATCAGGAGCCTGCCGACCATGCTCACACTCCCCCATTGGATAGTGATCCGGTGCACCTGCACGTTACAGTTCCATCAACGGGATGCCAGCGGGGAGCAAGAAATCCGGTTCAGCTCGCTAAAAGCCCAACCGTAGATACGCCGCTAGCTTGATAACACACTGGCTCGTGTGTCGCAAATGATTTTCGGTTTTTTCCCGACTTTTTCTGATCTTAGCTAACCTGTTCGGGAGCGGCGCGGCAGTCGAACCCAGTGCCGTCTAAACTAGTTATGTTTGCTCCCGCGCAAATCGCGACCTGAACGATACAACTAGTTTTCGAAAGCTCTCGAGTGCCTCATCTGTTACGGATCGATGAAGACGTCGTCTTTCAGCGTTGCAACACAGATTGGCGAAAGTCAGAATCCATACTCTTTCTCGCACTCGCCAATCCCAAGATCAGGAACTGGAAATCGTGCAATCCACGAATTACCTGTTTACGATAACGGACCTTGATGTGCACGCCTACGATTTTGATGCTGCCTGTCCAAGGCATCGATCCGGGGTAGGGAAGGCGAGGTTGCTGAAGGGCCTGCTAGTGACTTAGCCCCGGGGCTGGTGCTCAAGAAACCGATTGCCTTACCAAAGTGTTCCCGATCGAGGAAATCGTAATTTACCCCAAGTAGGTTAGGCCCAAGCATTCCTTATGATGGACACGTCCGCGATTCGAGCTCCTCAGCCGGCTCGCTTTGGGGGCATCCTTATGTCTTGCTAAAGAAAGGACCACCGATGAACGACTTCTGGTTTACCTGGAGCAATCCTTCCGAACGTTTTCAGACCTGGAGCTTTTTGGATGGCGGCAATTACTTCGAGCTCGCACCCCACAGCAAGCGCGTGGAAGAAAACCAGTACGACGTTGGCGACAGCATTAACATCCTTATCTCGAATAAGCTTCGCGTCGCGCTGGTTCTGACCGGAACGGGCTGGATCCTGCAGACTAACACTGAAGACAATCACTTTGTGCTGACGCTTAACCCAACCAAAAGAGCGGTGCAGTTGGACTGCACAGCCACATTCTTGAACGAAAACTGATTTGCCGCGGACAGAATCTGCGAACCGGCTGCCCTCCTTGGTGAAACAGGCAATAGGCGAGACGCGCCGGCACGGCAGAAACAGCAGACTGAACACTTATGTCCCGAGGACAGGGCCGAGTGGTAACCCGCTTTGCGACAAATGATTCACCGCAGGTGAACATCGCTCTGTCTGACGACGGCCAGCAGATCGGCAGCAGCATCTACACTTTTAAGATCGAGTTCTGCATCCACGATTGCCCTGTTCTTGCCTTTAGGCATATCGATGTACTGAAGATAGATCCCGAAGCCGCCGGGGCGGTTCCGTGGACGGTAACGAGCAGCTCCGGCCTGGCGCTCAAGCTGGTAACCAGCCCGATCGCATTTGCAACAGTCATGGAGGCAATCTCTGCAGCACGCAGGCTTACGCAGGCTCTTGCGTCATCTGTCTCCGGATCGGCAACCCCAGGCTCCGAAGCCAGTACACCCGCAGCCATTACATTGGATCAGCTCCGCACTCGTTGGCTCGACTCTCAGGACCCCTTTGCAGTGGCGTTCCGCTCGCTCCGGCCTCAGGGCCAGATGTCGCCGCGGGTTGCCGAGTGGCGGGAAGTAGGTAAGCAACTCAGGAGAGAGAACATCCACCTCGGTATGAACGTGAGCGCTGCGTTGCTGCGACATTCCAACAACTCGCATGAGTGGGAAGCCTATCTCGGATCGACAGTCATCTGTGTGGGACCGCTGGAGCGCTTAGCGTTCGTGAATTCGCCGATGACTTTGGCCGGTTACTTCCTCTATATGGCCAAAGTGCGACTGCCGCGTGCCGACCGGGCCATCGAAGACGCGCCTGCTGAGCAGAGTGGCCTAGAGGCGCAAGTGACCGACTGGTTCTGGAACTCGCTGCTGGCTAGCGCATGCAACAGTTATATGTTGCAGATTTTTGGGTCAGAAGGTCTGGAGAACCGAGGCATCGCGGCCGGGATTCGCAACATCGACCCGAACAGAATGAAGTACAACGACCTGCGCGCGGTGGCTCTTCTCTATCTGATCGCTAATAAGGTGCTGTGCAGTGCTCTGGCCTCGTTGAGCGCCCCGGCATACATGGCAAAGCAGCTGTCCACGTGGCGCAATCGTCCGGCAGATGTGCCGGTCCAGGATACTTCTGTCGAAGACGACACCGCTAAACCGGCAACCCAAGAGCCTGCGACGGAAGACGCGATCTGCATCGGCCAGATTCATAGTCCTGAATGGACCGGTTACTACGATTCACTGATGGATCTGACCGGTTCGTGGTTTAGAGCTTCCCTGCGCGAGGTGCTTGGGTGCGAGGAGTTCACGCCGAGCTTTTGCCGGGCAGCCGCATTCGAATTGCGGGCCGGGGTCGACATCTCCGTCTGGCATAGCACGTTGAAGCGGCAGCTGATGTTTCTCGAAGAGTCTCGTTGGGACACTTTGTTCGCCGATCGCGCAGCCCGCTGGGACGACCTGCGCCAGCACAGGTGGAAGCCGCTGGTGCTTCAGATAGCGAGAGTGGAGCGCGCCATCGCAGCTGAGCTCGATGCTTTTGCCGAGTGGCGAGAGCGGTCTCCCGAGCGGCCCGCCTGGGATTACGGATCCCCACTCGGATGCGCTGATCGTCCTGAGGTCGATCCCTCGGTAGCCCCCGAGTGGGAAGCAAGATTTGAGACCATAACCTCCGCGATTCCGAACGCAGATATCAACGCCTGGACCTATCTGGTTGAGCGCCGTATCGATAACTCGGATCTCGGCGAACCTGTCGCAGCAGAGTAGATATGGCCATCCGACGCAAGAGGAAAAGAGTTGCTACGCCATCATGGCTGGGGCGCGGAATTCCGGGCTTGGGAATCAGCCCCGCAGTGCCGGCCTTACCGCGGCTGATCGTCCATCGTTCGTCTGCTCAGAAGAGGTCGGCTGCCCCTCATCCCTCAAAGTCCCACTCGCTCGAGTGGGAAGAAGAGCGTATCACCAACGATCGGTTGCATGATGCGCTGGCCGGCACTTCGGCTGTGCTCGATGCCAATCGAAACTACCCGACGGCCCGCAAGCTGCAGGCCCATCCGGCCGCGCCGCTAACACCTGGCACGACTCATCGCGTCGAAAGGGTTGTGCGGCCTCCGCTCCACGTCGCAAGATATGCGGTGAAAGTTCCAAAGCGAAGAACGTAGTTTTGTCCAAGTGTTACCGACCCGGTTTGAATTACGTTTCACCCAGAGGTGGAAGCCGCAGACCGACCGGTCTCCGGTTCTTTCCCGAAGGAGAACAATATGGCGTTTCCAACGGCCGTCAACGATCAGATTTCCGATTCCGTCACACAGGCCAACGTAAAGGTCCTGGGGGATGCTCCCGCAATGGCGCTGGCAAGTCTGTACCA
>Ga0126381_100007224_pt1 | contig 12346 bp, 8 predicted proteins | sample PanSoiMetPlot_28_FD_96465 | JGI IMG/M metagenome (GOLD analysis project Ga0126381, IMG submission 96465) | Tropical forest soil microbial communities from Panama - MetaG Plot_28 | ecosystem: Environmental > Terrestrial > Soil > Tropical forest > Bulk soil | place: Panama | collected 2016-02-17
GCCGGCGTCGTCGCCAAAATCATCAAATAAGGGACGCGAACGCGGTGTGATGAATCGTCTAGGAGTGTAGCTCAACTGGTAGAGCACCGGTCTCCAAAACCGGGGGTTGGGGGTTCGAGCCCCTCCACTCCTGCCAGCTTTTGGCGCCAACTGGCACCGATCGCTGGAACGGGTGCGGAAGCGGCGCCATATGGGCAGAGATATCGCGCGCCCTTCGAGGTCAACAGGTCATGGCGAAGACGACCGCAACAGAGTTCATTCAGCAGGTTCGCCAGGAGGTCGCGCGGGTCACCTGGCCAAGCCGCAAGGAGACGATGGTCACCACGGCCATGGTGTTCGTAATGGTATTCATTGCGGCGGCCTTCTTCTTCTTGGTCGATCAAATATTTTCGGCAGCCGTGCGGCTTCTCTTCGGGCTGGGTCAGTAGTTTTCGGGGCGTTGCAAGATGGCGAGCCGCTGGTATGTGATCCACGTTTATTCGGGCTTCGAGAAGAAGGTTGCGGCTTCGATCCGCGAACAGGCCGAGCAAAAGGGGCTTGCCGACAAGTTCGAGGAGATTCTCGTGCCGACCGAGGAGGTCGTCGAGGTCAAGCGCGGCTCAAAGGTAAGCTCGGAACGCAAGTTTTTCCCGGGCTATGTGTTGATTAAGCTGGATCTCACCGACGAGACCTGGCATCTAGTCAAGAACACCGCCAAGGTTACGGGCTTTCTCGGCGGCCGTGGCCGTCCGTCGCCGATCAGCGAGGCCGAGGCGGTTCGCATCATGCGGCAAGTTCAGGAAGGGATCGAGCGGCCAAAGCCGTCCGTAACTTTTGAGGTCGGTGAACAGGTCCGGGTTTGCGACGGGCCATTTACTTCCTTCAATGGCCTCGTCGAGGAGGTCGACGAGGAAAAAGCGCGGATAAAGGTCGCGGTATCGATCTTTGGGCGCGCAACCCCGGTCGAGCTCGAATACTCGCAGGTCGAGAAGGTCTAACTTCGAACTGAATTTGGCTCATGGCAAAAAAAGTCGTCGGCATCATCAAGTTGCACGTCCCGGCCGGTAAAGCGAACCCATCGCCGCCGATCGGCCCGGCCCTCGGCCAACGCGGGCTGAACGTCATGGAGTTCTGCAAGGCGTTCAACGCTGCAACCCAGAACCTCGAGCCCGGCATGCCGATCCCGGTGGTGATCACGGCCTATGGCGATCGCTCCTTCACTTTCGTGACAAAGAGCCCGCCCAATTCGTATTTTCTCAAGAAGGCGGCGGGGATCGAGAAGGGGTCGCAGACCACTGGCAAGGGCAGCACGGTGGGCCGGGTGACGATCGCGCAGATCCGGGAGATCGCTGAGCAGAAAATGGAGGATCTCAATGCCAAGGACATTGACGGCGCGTGTCGTATGCTGATCGGCTCGGCTCGATCGATGGGGCTCGATGTCGTGGAGTGAACGAGATGGCCAAGATAGGAAAGCGGCTCACGAAAGCTCACGAAGGCGTCGATCCGACGGTTGCGCACCCCCTCGAGGAAGCGCTCAAGCTGATCAAGGGGCGCGCGTCGGCGAAGTTCGACGAGACAGTCGAGATCGCGATGAACCTCAATCTCGATCCTCGCAAGCCCGATCAAAACCTGCGTGGCGCCGTGATGCTGCCGCACGGCACCGGCAAGACCGTCCGCGTCGCTGTGTTCGCGCGCGGCGACCGCGCCATAGAGGCCGAGACCGCAGGTGCCGATATCGTAGGGGCAGAGGATCTCGCCGAGAAGGTCCAGGCCGGGCAGATCGATTTCGATCGAGCAATCGCGACCCCGGATCTGATGTCGCTCGTTGGACGGCTCGGCAAGATCCTCGGGCCGCGCGGCCTGATGCCCAACCCGCGACTCGGTACAGTCACACCCAACGTCGCCGAAGCGGTTCGTGCTGCAAAGGGCGGACAGGTCGAGTTCCGCGCTGAGAAAGCGGGGATCGTACATGCTGGCGTCGGTAAAGCGAGCTTTACGGACGCGGCGTTGGCGGATAATGTGCGGGCCTTTGTCGGCGCGATCACCCGCGGCAAACCGAGCGGCGCTAAAGGCACCTACATCAAGAAGGTGAGCTTGAGCTCGACGATGGGCCCGGCAGTCAAAGTGGAGCTAACGGGCCTATCTGACGAGTCGAGAGTTTAGGCGGTCGCGCGCTCCGGCGTGAGATAGGCTTTGGAGTGAGCCGCCACGAGGTGGCTGAGCCGCTTCCCAAACGCCGGATTCCCGGTTGGTGATCGCGGCGCAAAGTCGTGTGCAACGGGTCTGCTTGCTCTTTGAGGAGACGCCTGCGGACCGGGTTCGGAGACGAGGGTGGACCGAATACAAAAGCAGCAGCTGGTGGACACGCTGCGGCGGGTGCTCGCAGAAACGGCTTGTGTGGTCGTGACGCATCAAGCGGGGCTTAATGTTGCCGAGGCCACCCAACTGCGGCGTCAGGTGCGCAGCGCCGGTGCGGGCTTCAGGGTAACCAAGAACCGGCTGGCGCGGCGCGCTTTCGCCGGCACTGCATTCGAGCCCCTGGCGCCGCTGTTCACCGGTCCGACCGCAATCGCGTTCTCGCGCGACCCGGTGGCCGCGGCAAAGGTGGTCGTAGCGTTTGCCAGCCGCACCGACAAGCTGACGATTGTCGGTGGTGGCCTCGCCGGCAGGCAGATGGATGCGGACGGAATCCGTGAACTGGCCAGTTTGCCTTCCCTTGACGAATTGCGCGGCAAGTTCGTCGGCTTGCTTCAGGCGCCGGCCACGCGGATGGCGGTTGTGCTCCAGGCAACTGCCGGGCAGATCGCTCGCGTCCTCGCAGCTTATGCGGAGCGACAGGACGAGGCGGCTAGCGCAGCCGGTTGAGAATTTTGTCAAACCTCAATCCCAGACCTCAGGAGTAGAACATGCCAGATTTGGCAAAGCTGGTCGATGATCTTTCGGCCTTGACCGTGATCGAGGCGGCGCAGCTGTCGAAGATGCTAGAGGAGAAGTGGGGCGTCTCGGCTGCCGCACCCGTGGCAGTGGCGACGCTCGGAGGCGGAGCGGCGGCTCCGGTGGCTGAGGCGGCCGCGGAGAAGACCGAATTCGATGTCATTCTCGCGGCAATCGGCGAAAAGAAGATCAACGTAATCAAGGAAGTTCGGGCGATTACCAGCCTCGGCCTCAAGGAAGCCAAGGATCTGGTCGAAGCCGCACCCAAGCCGATCAAGGAGGGAGTCAATAAGGAAGAGGCTGCAAAAATCAAAAAACAGCTTGAAGACGCGGGAGCGACTGTCGAGATAAAGTAGGTCTGTCACGATCTTTGTCACGTCGGGGCGGGCGGCGGATCGTTTTCGGCCGCTGCGTCCGAGGCCTCCGATCCCGGGGCGCGAACTGCCGCGCACGCCGGGTATTGGCGTGCCGAAATAACGCGGCGAGGCTTGGCACAAACGTCCCACAGCGGTTGGCAGTGGCGCTGGCAAATCGCCCTGGCCGATAGGGTCAAGGGAGCCACCGCGATCGGGCTGCCTTGGCGGTCCTCAGCAAGGAGTGTGCATGGCTATATCCTTTTCGAGCAAAAGGTGCATCCGTAAGAGCTTCGGGCGCGTCCCTGAGGTCGCGCCGATGCCGAACCTGATAGAGGTCCAAAAGAGCTCGTACGACCATTTTTTGCAAATGGGGATCGGTCCGGAGCAGCGCGCTGGTATTGGGTTGCAGGAAGTGTTCAGATCGGTCTTTCCGATACGCGATTTTTCCGAGCGGGCCCAGCTTGAGTTCGTCCGATATGAGTTGGAAACGCCCAAATACGAGGTCGACGAGTGCCAGCAGCGCGGCATTACCTTCGCCGCGCCGCTAAAAGTCACTCTGCGCCTCGTCGTCTGGGATGTTGATGAGGACACTGCATCGCGCTCGATCCGGGACATCAAGGAGCAGGACGTCTACATGGGCGACATGCCCTTGATGACGAAGAACGGCACGTTCATCATTAACGGCACCGAGCGTGTCATTGTCTCGCAGATGCATCGCAGCCCGGGAGTGTTCTTCGACCACGACAAGGGCAAGACTCACTCTTCCGGGAAATACCTGTTTGCGGCCCGGGTGATTCCCTACCGCGGCTCTTGGCTCGACTTCGAGTTTGACGCCAAGGACCACATCTATGTGCGGATCGATCGGCGCCGCAAGCTTCCGGCGACGACCTTGCTGCTCGCTCTCGACAACGCCGCGACCGAGGCCCTACGGGTGCGCCGAAGGGCCGAGAGCGGCTCATTGCAGCCTGGCGAAGCGATCGGAATGTCGAAGGAGGAGATTCTTTCGTTCTTCTATAGCACGATCCCTTTTCGCCGCGGTGCGCAAGGTTGGATGACACCGTTCGATCCTGAGCAATTCAAAGGCAAGCTAACAAGCGACCTTCGCGATGCTCGTACCGGTGAGATCGTGCTCGATGAGGGTGAAAGGATGACGCCGCGAATTGCGCGCCGTCTACGCGAAGAAGGGCTCTCCGATATTCTAGTCGGCGATGATCAATTGATTGGCCGCTATTTCAGCTCGGATATGATCAACGAGGAGACGGGCGAAATCTATTTCGAGGCCGGCGACGAGATTACGGCTGCAGCGCTGGCACACCTGGACGAGGCCGGCATCGAAGAGATACCAGTTCTCGACATTGATCATGTTACCGTCGGTCCTTATGTCCGCAACACTCTGGCCGTCGACAAGAACGCTACGCGGGAAGACGCGTTGATCGATATCTATCGTGTGATGCGCCCAGGGGAGCCGCCGACGCTGGAAACCGCAGAGGTGCTGTTCAACAGCCTATTCTTCGACCCAGAGCGCTATGACTTGTCGGCGGTAGGCCGCGTCAAGATGAACTCGCGGTTGACACTGGAGACCGACGATTCCGTACGGACGTTGCGCAAGGCCGACATCCTAGCGATCCTCAAGGTGTTGGTCGAGCTTAAGGATGGTCGCGGCGAGATCGACGATATCGATCATCTCGGAAACCGCCGGGTCCGCTCGGTCGGCGAGCTGATGGAGAACCAATATCGCATCGGTCTGTTGCGCATGGAACGAGCGATCCGCGAGCGGATGAGCTCGGTCGAGATCGACACGGTCATGCCTCATGACCTAATCAACGCAAAGCCGGCGGCCGCGGCCGTGCGCGAGTTCTTCGGCTCGTCCCAACTTTCGCAATTCATGGATCAGACCAACCCCTTGTCCGAGATCACCCATAAGCGCCGGCTGTCAGCCCTCGGTCCGGGCGGGCTGACCCGCGAGCGAGCCGGCTTCGAGGTGCGCGACGTGCATCCGACCCATTACGGCCGGATCTGTCCGATAGAAACGCCGGAAGGTCCGAATATAGGTCTGATCAATAGTTTGGCGACCTACGCCCGGGTCAATCAATACGGTTTCATCGAAAGCCCATACCGCAGGGTGATCGGCGGCAAGGTCACCGACGAAGTGATCTATCTGTCGGCGATGGATGAGGGTCGGTACGCGATCGCTCAGGCCAACGTCGAGACCGATACTCAAGGCCGGATCACAGCTGATCTGATAAATTGCCGCAAAGCTGGGGACTTCGTGATGCAGCGACCACAGGACATCGATCTGATCGATGTCTCGCCAAAGCAACTGGTCTCGGTGGCCGCCGCGCTGATCCCATTTCTCGAGAACGATGACGCGAACCGCGCTTTGATGGGCTCGAATATGCAGCGCCAAGCGGTGCCGCTAATCCGCGCTGAGGCGCCGCTCGTCGGCACCGGTATGGAGGAGACCGTCGCCCGCGATTCCGGCGTCACGATCATTGCCCGTCGGTCGGGCGTCGTCGACCAGGTTGACGCTACCCGGATCGTCATTCGCGCGACCGAAGAAACATCGAGCACTGCCTCAGGTGTCGATATCTACAATCTCCTGAAGTTTCAGCGCTCGAATCAGAACACTTGCATCACTCAGCAGCCGCTCGTCAAAGTCGGCGATCAGGTGATGGCGGGCGACATTATTGCCGATGGGCCCTCGACTCGACTAGGCGAGCTTGCCCTCGGTCGCAATGTGCTGTGCGCATTCATGCCGTGGAATGGTTACAACTTCGAGGATTCGATCCTGATCTCCGAGCGGATCGTCTCGGACGATGTCTTTACCTCGATCCATATTGAAGAGTTCGAGGTAATGGCACGCGACACTAAGCTTGGTCAGGAGGAGATCACCCGCGATATCCCGAATGTCGGCGAAGAGGCATTGAGGAATCTCGACGAGGCAGGCATCGTTTATATCGGCGCCGAGGTGATGCCTGGCGATATCCTTGTCGGGAAGGTCACGCCGAAGGGCGAGTCCCCGATGACGCCCGAGGAAAAGCTGTTGCGCGCAATCTTCGGCGAGAAGGCTTCCGACGTGCGCGACACTTCCCTGCGGCTCCCGCCTGGAGTCTCCGGCACAATCGTCGAGGTGCGGGTGTTCTCCCGGCGCGGTGTCGACAAGGACGAGCGTGCCTTGGCGATCGAGCGCGCCGAGATCGAACGGCTTGCCAAGGACCGCGACGACGAGCGCGCGATCCTTGAGCGCAGCTTTGCTGCCCGGCTGAAGGAGTTGATGCTCGGCCAGATCGCGGTTGGCGGGCCCAAGGGTATGACGTCGGGGACCGAAATCACCGAGACTGTGCTCGCCCAGCACCCCGCGGCGCACTGGAAACAGATCTCGATCCGCGACGATGCCAGAATGGCGGATATCGAGGCCCTGAAGCACCAGATGGAGGATGCCGTCGGGGGCCTCACCGCGCGTTTCGAGAGCAAGGTCGAAAAGCTGCAGCGCGGCGATGAGCTTCCTCCCGGCGTGATGAAGATGGTCAAGGTGTTTGTCGCCGTAAAACGCAAGCTCCAACCCGGCGACAAGATGGCAGGCCGGCACGGCAACAAGGGCGTGATCTCGCGGATCGTGCCGTGTGAGGACATGCCCTACCTCGAGGACGGCATCCCGGTCGATATCGTGTTGAACCCGCTCGGCGTGCCGAGCCGGATGAATGTCGGCCAAATCCTCGAGACCCATCTCGGCTGGGCGGCAGCCGGGCTGGGCCGGCGCATCGGCGAGGTACTTGACCGCGTCAAGCGCGACGGCTCCGACGGCGAACTTCGCGGCTTCCTCAGCGAGATGTATCAAGACGAGGAGAGAGGCGAGATCGAGCAGCTCCCGCCGAAAGACCTGTTCGAACTCGCCGTGAATCTCGCGCATGGTGTACCGGTGGCCAGCCCGGTCTTCGACGGAGCCAGGGAGGAAGATATCGTCGCGATGCTCGAGAAGGCCGGCCTGTCATCATCGGGGCAGGTGACCCTGATCGACGGCCGCACCGGAGAGCCCTTCGATCGCCCGGTGACGGTCGGCTACATCTACATGATGAAGCTGCACCACCTCGTCGACGATAAGATCCATGCGCGCTCGATCGGCCCCTACAGCCTCGTGACCCAGCAGCCACTCGGCGGCAAGGCCCAGTTCGGCGGCCAGCGGTTCGGCGAGATGGAGGTTTGGGCGCTGGAGGCCTATGGCGCAGCCTATACGTTGCAAGAGATGCTGACGGTCAAGTCGGACGACGTTTCCGGCCGGACCAAGGTCTACGAGGCCATTGTGCGCGGCGACGACAATTTCGAGGCCGGCATCCCCGAATCGTTCAACGTTCTGGTCAAAGAGTTGCGGTCGCTCGGTCTCAATGTTGAGCTAGAGCAGCGCAGCTACTGACCGTAAACCGCCTCGCAAAAAGTATGGGTTGCCTTCGCGACAACGCGGGTTCGGGGCTGCAAGCACGGTACCTGCAGCCCGGATGCCCGTAACTTCAGACATGACGACGGACCAGCAAAGGGGTCGTTGATGAACGAATTGATGAACATCTTTGGGCAGGTCAGCGGCACTCAAAGCTTTGACCAGATCCGCATCTCGATCGCCAGTCCCGAACGGATTCACTCCTGGTCGTTCGGTGAGATCAAGAAGCCGGAGACGATCAACTACCGCACATTCAAACCCGAACGCGACGGCCTGTTCTGCGCTCGAATCTTCGGCCCGATCAAGGATTACGAGTGCTTGTGCGGCAAGTACAAGCGCATGAAGTACCGCGGCATCATTTGCGAGAAGTGTGGCGTGGAGGTCACTCTCTCCAAGGTCCGGCGCGACCGCATGGGGCATATCGAGCTGGCTTCGCCGGTCGCGCATATCTGGTTTCTCAAATCGTTGCCGAGCCGCATCGGCCTATTGCTGGACATGACCCTAAAGGATCTCGAGCGGATCCTTTATTTCGAAAACTACGTCGTCATCGAGCCTGGGCTCACGCCGCTTAAGCAGCACCAGCTGCTTTCCGAAGATGACTATCTGAAGGCCCAGGACGAATATGGCGATGACCAGTTCACTGCCTCGATCGGGGCCGAGGCGTTGCGTACCATGTTGTCGGCAATCGATCTCTCCGAGGAGAAGAAGAGGCTGCGCAGCGAATTATGGGAAACCAGCTCGGAGGCGCGGCGCAAGAAGCTGGTCAAGCGATTGAAGCTGGTCGAAGCCTTTGTCGAATCGAATAGCCGGCCGGAGTGGATGATCCTCGAGGTGGTTCCGGTCATTCCACCGGAGCTGCGGCCGCTTGTACCGCTTGACGGCGGCCGCTTTGCGACCTCGGATCTCAATGATCTGTACCGCCGCGTGATCAACCGCAACAATCGGCTGAAACGGCTGATCGAGCTTAAGGCGCCCGACATCATCGTGCGAAACGAGAAGCGCATGCTCCAGGAGGCCGTCGACGCATTGTTCGACAATGGCCGGCGAGGGCGAATTATCACCGGGGCCAACAAACGGCCTCTGAAGTCGCTGTCCGACATGCTGAAGGGCAAGCAGGGCCGGTTCCGCCAGAATCTGCTCGGCAAACGGGTCGACTATTCGGGTCGCTCAGTCATCGTGGTAGGTCCTGAACTTAAGCTGCAGCAATGCGGTCTTCCAAAGAAGATGGCACTTGAGCTGTTTAAGCCGTTTATCTATTCGAAGCTTGAGCTTTATGGCCTCGCCAGTACTATTAAGGCGGCCAAGCGCATGGTCGAGAAGGAACGGCCGGAAGTCTGGGACATCCTCGAGGAAGTGATCCGCGAGCACCCCGTCCTGTTGAACCGTGCGCCGACGCTCCATCGGCTGGGAATTCAGGCGTTTGAACCGGTACTGATTGAGGGCAAGGCTATCCAATTGCACCCGCTCGTCTGTACCGCCTTCAACGCCGATTTCGACGGCGATCAAATGGCCGTGCACGTGCCGCTGTCGCTTGAAGCCCAGCTAGAGGCGCGCGTGCTGATGATGTCGACCAATAACATCCTAAGCCCGGCAAACGGCAAGCCGATCATCGTGCCGTCGCAGGACATCGTCCTCGGTCTCTATCATATCTCGATGGAGCGCCCGGACGAAAAGGGCGAGGGCATGCTCTTCACCAGCATCGGCGAGATCGAGCATGCACTCGAATCTAAGGCAGTGTCGTTGCATGCCCGGATAAAAGCGCGTTTTCGCACTGTTGATGACGCGGGCAAGCCGGTGGTAAAGCTAGTCGAGACGACTCCCGGCCGTATGCTGCTGTCCGAGATCCTGCCGCGACATCCCGCGATCGCCTTTGAGCTGATCAACTGCCTCTTGACCAAGAAGGAGGTCAGCAACGTTATCGACCAGGTCTACCGCCATTGCGGCCAGAAGGAGACCGTCATCTTCTGCGATCGATTGATGTCGCTCGGTTTTCAGCAGGCTTGCAAGGCTGGCATCTCGTTCGGCAAGAATGATCTGATCATCCCCGAGGCTAAGCGCGGATTAGTCGCTCAGGCGCAGGACCAAGTAAAGCAGTACGAACAGCAATATCAGGACGGTCTGATCACCCAGGGCGAAAAATACAACAAGGTGGTCGACGTATGGTCGCGCTGCACTGACAAGGTCGCCGAGGAGATGCTCAAGATAATCCGCTCAGCTGCACCGGGCGAGCCAGTAAACTCCGTGTGGATGATGTCGGATTCAGGCGCCCGCGGGTCGGCGGCGCAGATCAAGCAACTGGCCGGGATGCGTGGTCTTATGGCCAAGCCATCGGGTGAGATCATCGAAACGCCGATCATTTCTAACTTCAAGGAAGGGCTGACCGTGCTCGAATATTTTAATTCGACACACGGTGCGCGTAAGGGTCTTGCCGACACAGCGCTAAAGACCGCGAACTCTGGCTATCTGACCCGCCGGCTCGTCGACGTCGCTCAGGATGCCATCATCACTGAGGAGAACTGCGGCACCACCCGCGGCCTTACGACGAGAGCGGTTGTCGACGGCGGCGAAGTGATCGCCCCCCTTGCCGATCGCATTCTGGGTCGCACCGCAGCAGTCGACATTCTCGATCCGATCAGCGGCGAGATTGTTCTGCGGGCAGGCGCGTTGATCGACGAGGATGCGGTTGACCAAATCGAACGGGTCGGGATTGATGCGGTATCGATCCGCTCAGTGCTGACATGCGAGTCGCGCATTGGTGTGTGCGGCAAGTGCTATGGCCGCGATCTGGCGCGTGGTACGGTCGTGAATATGGGTGAGGCGGTCGGCGTCATCGCGGCTCAGTCGATCGGCGAGCCCGGCACCCAGCTGACGATGCGTACCTTCCATATCGGCGGCGCAGCGCAAAGAGGCGCCGAGCAATCTTCCGTCGAGGCCGCTTTCGACGCCACCATTGAGGTTAAGAACCGCAATGTCGTCATAAACTCTGCAGGGATGCCCGTTGTCATGGGTCGGAACTGTGAAATCGTGCTGTTCACCGAATCACGCGAGAAGGCGCGGCACCGGGTCCCGTATGGCGCGAGGCTACTGGTCGATGACGGGGCTCAGGTCAAGCGGGGCGACCGACTGGTCGAATGGGATCCCTATACGATTCCGATCATCACCGAGAAGGAAGGAATCGCCCATTACGTTGACCTGATAGAGGGCCTTTCAGTCCGCGAGACCGTCGACGAGGCGACCGGAATCTCTTCGAAAGTAGTGGTCGATTGGAAGCAGCAGCCGAGGGGTAACGATTTGAGGCCGCGGATCACATTGCGCGACGAAGATGGCGAAGTGCTGACGCTCGCCAACGGGCTCGAGGCGCGTTACTTCATGTCGGTCGACGCAATTCTCTCGGTTGATAACGGGGCGAACGTGAAGGCGGGTGATGTCCTCGCCCGGATACCGCGTGAATCGTCGAAGACACGGGACATCACCGGCGGTCTGCCACGCGTAGCCGAGCTATTCGAAGCGCGCAAGCCGAAGGATTTCGCGATAATAAGCGAAAGCGAGGGCCGCATCGAATTCGGCAAGGATTACAAGGCCAAGCGACGCATCATCGTTGCCCCGACCGAAGAGGAAAAGGACCCGGTAGAATACCTGATTCCCAAAGGAAAACATCTCAGCGTCCAGGAAGGGGATTATGTCCAGAAGGGGGACCTGTTGATGGATGGCAATCGGGTGCCGCATGACATTTTGCGGATCCTCGGGGTTGAAGAGTTGGCGAGTTATCTGATCAACGAGATTCAGGAAGTCTATCGGCTGCAGGGCGTGCGAATAAATGACAAGCACATCGAGGTGATCGTGCGACAAATGTTGCAGAAGGTCGAGATTGAAGAACCCGGCGACACGACCTTTCTTGCCGGCGAGCAGGTTGACCGGTCTGAGTTTGAACTCGAAAATGTCAATACCGAGAAGGAAGGGCTGCGCGTGGCGCACGCCCATCCGGTGTTGCAAGGCATCACCAAGGCTAGCCTGCAGACTAATTCGTTCATCTCGGCGGCTTCTTTCCAAGAAACCACACGCGTTCTGACCGAGGCTGCAGTGTCGGGCAGGATCGACACGCTGACCGGGCTCAAGGAAAATGTGATTGTCGGTCGGCTGATCCCGGCAGGCACCGGCAGTGTTATCGCCCGGTTGCGCGAGATCGCTGCTGAGCGTGATCGGGAATTGGCCGCGATCGCGGCCGACGAGGAAGCGGATGCTCAGTTCGTCGAGGACGAACAGCGGACCGCCTGAGACGGTGTGCCTTCCCGCGAGAGGAGAGGACAGGGAGGGGCTTGACCCGGCGCGCCTGCGTCACTACTAATATCGGCTTCACGCGGGGCTGACCGTAGGAAGCTGCTCGGACGCAGCGCCGGGACAAGCGAATAAATTAGCTCTCCCGCTAAAGGGTGCGTTTAAAACCTGGGTATTGGCTCACCACCGCTCCGGCGTGCCACAGGCGCCGGGCGGTTGTTTCGTTTGAAGAGGTTGTGAGGATGCCAACGATAAACCAGCTCATCCGCAATCCGCGGAGATGGCAGGTGGCGCGGAACAAAGTACCGGCAATGGAGGCTTGCCCGCAGAAGCGCGGGGTGTGCACGCGCGTTTACACGACCACCCCCAA
>Ga0126381_100007225_pt1 | contig 12346 bp, 7 predicted proteins | sample PanSoiMetPlot_28_FD_96465 | JGI IMG/M metagenome (GOLD analysis project Ga0126381, IMG submission 96465) | Tropical forest soil microbial communities from Panama - MetaG Plot_28 | ecosystem: Environmental > Terrestrial > Soil > Tropical forest > Bulk soil | place: Panama | collected 2016-02-17
ATGCGCCGTGCGCGTCTTGCGATTCGCTCTAAGGCAGGAGCAACACCGGCTGGCGGGGCCACCCACACTAGAAAGACCGCACGGATGTTCTCCAGACATGCATCAAGCGTCTCAGGACGAGTTAGATCTCCGCGCACCACCTCAACCTGTGGTGGAAAACGAGCGTCCTTCGGGTTGCGTGTCAACACCCGGACTGGGCTGTCCCGCTGCAACAATTGACAAACCACCTGGCGGCCAACCGTGCCGGTGCCGCCGATGATGAGAGTGCGATTCACAAGCACCATAATACAGGCCCAAGGTTCGTTGGCTGTGTAGTTTATGAAAGGTGAGTGTGTCGGTGTCTGATCGTCTGCTGGTTAAAACCGCGTGACATCCATTGGTGCGCTTTCGCCATTGGCGATACCGCTTCTTTGACCGATATAGCGAAAGCGGAAACCGATGGTCCGGGGGTGCGCGACGAATCCCCGCTGTGCGTACGCAGCAGTTCGCAGTTTCAACGAATGCGGCCGCTCTGCGGCGCTAGCATACCGCAGTGCTTGACGCCCTTGGTCACGGGGCTCAGCGCTTTTGGAACGCCAACAGCCACTTCAGGCCCCCGCATCATGCAATTAGCGGCGAGATTCTCGTTCTAGAATCTCGGTAGGTGGCTGTCGCCGGACACAACGGTGCTTCTCACGCAAGGTTATCGGTCTGTTTCGGATTGACGCGCTTGAAAACAACTCTCTCCTCTCTCCAAAGGGCGGAATTCGATCGTTTCCGAACCCGAAGACAAACCGTGGAAGCTGCCCGAGTTCGTGGCCGCAATCTTGATGGCAACCTCATTCATTTCTTCTATGATTTCCAAGTGGATAAATGAATGATCGACACCTCGCGCAAAGTCGCTGCCCACCACGTTGGAAGCGACGAAGGCGGACCCTTGGGAAAGATGGCGCAGTGTGGCGTAGCCATGGAAACCGGAACGCAAGCACGACGAATCTGGCTCAACATAGAAGAGCGAATGAGTAGCTAAGACAGCGGCTCAGCGTGCACGGTCGGCAAAAGATATCGATGATTGAATGTGAATTATTCAGAGTCGTCGGCCAACCGAATAAAAAGCCGTGAATACCGTAGCGAAGGAGGTAACTAGATTGGATAAGCGGCTAATGAGCGATCGATTCTTACTGTCGAACAAATACCATCCCGAATGGGTCATAGCCGGAGCGAGCGGCGGCGCGAACGCCCTCTGGCTGACCGAGTGGTTGACGGCGGGATTGGCTCTAAAGCCTGGAAATCGTGTTTTGGATTTAGGCTGTGGGCGAGCTATGTCTTCGATATTCCTGCGGCGCGAGTTTGGCGTCCAAGTTTGGGCCACCGACCTGTGGTTCAGTCCTTCGGAGAACCTTTATCGAATCCGCGATGCGGGCGTCGACGAGGGCGTTTACCCGATACGCGCTGACGCCAGGTCGCTGCCCTTCGCTACCGATTTTTTCGACGCCATCGTTTCTATTGACTCCTTTCCGTACTACGGGACCGATGATCACTACTTGAACTACCTCGCAAGGTTCGTTAAGCCGGGCGGTGCAATCGGAATCGCGGGCGCGGGGTTGATGAGTGAGTTCGAGGGGCAAATTCCGGATTCATTAAAAGTCTGGTGGGAGCCAGCCATGTCGTGCCTCCATTCCGCCGCCTGGTGGCGCCGGCACTGGGAGCGAACAGGAATTCTGGATATTGAGCTAGCAGACTCAATGCCCAAAGGTTGGCGGCTCTGGCTTCAATGGCAAGAAATTGTTGCACCGGAGAACCATGTTGAGATCCACGCGGTCCAATCAGATCAAGGAAGCTGCCTCGGTTACGTTCGCGCTATAGGACACCGGCGTCCAGAGGCAAAGTTGGATGAGCCGATCACGGCGGTACCTGCAAAATACATCCGACAGCCGCTGCTTCGACCAAGCTGACAGAAGGCTTGCCCGATACAGGGTGGCATACATACACAACGCTGCTCACACAAAACAACGAGGATGTAAAGGTTGTGCAAGAACTTCTTCGCCACGCCAACAGTCGAATTAGCACAGCACAAAGTAGTGGAGATGGTGTTAAAGAAAGCAAAGGCAGTGGCCGAATTGGACCATAACGGACCATGACGGAAATTGCCAATTCGTTGTAAGTGCTTGATAAGAAGGGCGGGGACGACGGGACTCGAACCCGCGGCCTCTGCCGTGACAGGCCGTTTTGCAGTAACTGGTTGTAATCTCACGGCGCCGATCGCTACTTCTGGCGCTCGAAGTAACCCTCAGGAAGTCTTATTGCACCCTTATTGCACCGAGGTTTCTTCACTCTGTAAATCATCCGTAAGCTCCAGCCAAACAGCCCATGCTGCCATTTTACGGTTCAAGTGGCCATGCCCCCTGCCATCTTCACGACTCCCAACCTCCACCGAGGTTTCTGTAGATCTCGACGAGCTCTAAGAGCTCGTTCAATTGAGCTTGAGCCAACCCCAGCTCCGCGTCGAAGGCATTCGTCTCGTTGGTCAGCACCTCCAAGTAATTGGTGGCACCGCCGCGATAGCGCAACTCGGAGAGTCGTGCTGCATCTTGCGCGGCAACAACCAACTCTTGCTGGTGTTCCCTGAATTCATGACTCTTCTGGTAGCCAATCAGCGAGTCCGAGACGCCCCGAAAAGCCTGCTGGATCGTCCGCTGATAAGTCAGCACCATCTCCTGTTTGCGGGCTTCGCTCAGCCTCACGCCATTCCGAATCCTGCCGCCTGCAAAGATGGGCTGAGCGAGCGATCCTGCGAAGTTCCAAAAGCCGGACGGACCAGTTAGCAAGCTGCTGAGTGCGGAGCTCTGGAAACCGCTGTTTGCAGTCAATGTGATTTGAGGGAAGTACGCTGCCTTCGCTACGCCGATTTGAGCGTTGGCCGCCATCAACTGCGCTTCGGCTGCCCGAATGTCGGGCCGCCGTTCGAGTAAACGCGAAGGAATGCCTGCCGGAACCTCTGGCAAATGCGATTGCTCGGTGAGCTTCATGCCACGGCCAATCGGACCGGGATTGTTTCCGAGCAGCGTGCTAATGAAGTTCTCCTGTTGCTGGATGCGTCGCTCTAGGTCAGGGATCGTTTCGGCAGCTTCGGCGACCAACTGCTCTGCTTGTCGAACATCGAGCACGGTCCCGGCCCCGCCATCGGACAGTGTGCGGGTAAGTTGCAAGGACTCCTGGCGCGTTGCCAAAGTGCGACGCGCGATCTCAAGCTGAAGGTCCAGGGCGCGAAGCTGGAAATAGGAAGTCGCAACATTGCTAACCAGCGTGTTGACCACTGCGCGGCGAGACCATTCGCTGGCTAAAAGATTTGCCCTTGCTGCTTCCGTAGCGCGGCGGTACTTGCCCCAGAAATCCAGCTCCCATGCAAAGGAGCTGCCCACGGAGTTAGCATTCGTCTCAAACGCTTGGTTGAGGGGTTTTTCTTTTGGGATGCGCACGTCGACAGCAGAGGCCCCAGCGCTCACCGTTGGCAACTGGTCAGCCCGAGTGATGCCCAATTGTGCTTGAGCTTCCAGGATTCTTGTCGCCGCTATACGAACGTCGTAGTTCTGCTTAAGCGCCGTGCGGATCAGCTCCTGGAGCTGCGGGTCCTGAAAGACCTCCCACCACTTCTGATCGCCGAACGACGGTTCGGATGGCTGCGGCTCAGTCGGTTTGTCGGCGGGCTGCAAACGCAGCGGAGACGGACTCTCAGCGCCGTTCGGCTCTTCCTGCGATGGAACCAGTTGAGTTGGCGCCAGTTCCTGCGACGGCGATCCACGGTAGGCACTGGGGACGTCGACCATCGGCCGCTTGTAATTCGGCCCGACCGCGCAACCGCTCGTGAAGAGAATCGGGACGAAGAGAACGATTAGCTTTTTCATGTTAGTCAGCCTCCACTGGACTCGGTTCGGAAAGATTCGCGGGTTTGTGGGCACGGCGCTTGGAAAGGCTCGCGACCCGTTCCACGAGCACGTACAGCGCTGGGATGATGAAGATTGCGAGGCCTGTCGCGGCTAGCATTCCGCCAATCACGGCAGTGCCCATAATTTGCCGCGCGACGGAACCTGCTCCCGTTGCTACAAACAGGGGCAAGCAACCCAGAATGAAAGCGAAGGAGGTCATCAGAATCGGCCGCAACCGGAGCTTGGCGCCTTCCAGTGCAGCGTCAATCAGAGGTTTGCCCTTTTCATATTCATCCTTCGCGAATTCCACGATGAGGATGGCGTTTTTGGCCGCCAAGCCAATCAACATAACCAGTCCGATCTGCGAATAGACGTCATTTTCGATTTGCACCAGGAACGCTGGGAAGATCATTCCGAGGATGGTGCGCCGTAGCCATAGCAGCCCGAACGCCCCGAAGACCGCGACCGGCGTACTCAGCAACACACCGAAGGGCAACGACCAGCTTTCATATAGGGCCGCGAGGATAAGGAAGACGAAGAGGAAAGACATCGCAAAGATGACCCATGCTGGAATCCCCTCGCGAGCCTTTTGTTCTTGGCGAGAAATGCCCATGTAATCGAAACCCATTTCAGGCGGCATGGTCTGATGGAAGACCTCTTCCAAGGCCGCGGTAGCTTGATCGGAGCTGTAGCCGGCTGCGGCGCTGCCGATAATCTGCGCGGACGAATACTCGTTGTAGCGCATCTTGAATTCCGGGCCATACCGCGACTCGAAACGAACGAGCGCCGAAAGCGGCACCATTTCCCCGCGGCTATTGCGCACATAGAACTGGCCCACGTTGTCCAAACTGGAGCGGTACGGAGCTTCCGCTTCCACATAGACTTGCCAGGTGCGGCCGAATTGATTGAAATAATTGACGAACTGCCCGCCCATGAAGGCCTGGAGAGTCCCATAGACGTCTTTGAGGTTGACACCTTGCTTCAGCACCTTTTCTTTGTCCACATACACATACTTCTGCGGAGTGCTCGGGATGTAGGTGGTATTTATGGTTCCGATCTCCGGCCGTTTCCGAGCCGCTTCCAGAAATTTATTCAGGTTTTGAGTCAGAAATTCGGACTCGCGTCCAGCACGATCCTCTAGAACAAACTGAAAGCCGCCCGAGGTACCAACGCCGGCGATCGCCGGTGGAGAGAAAGCGAAAACTGTTCCTTGCGGAAGAGTAATGAGCTTGGCATTCAACTTCGCTTTAATGACCTGGTACTGCTCGTCGGTTTTCTTGCGGTCATCCCATGGTTTCAGGGTTACCCAAAAGAAGGCGTTGTAGCTGGTGCGGGTCAGGCTGAGGAGGCTGAATCCGACAGAGGTGGAGTAATACTTGACTCCCGGCGTGGATTTCAGAACGTCCTCCACGACTGCGGCTGCTTGCGATGTGCTCTGAATGGACGAGGCTTCGGGCAGCTGCATCGAAATGTACATAAATCCCTGGTCTTCATCGGGCAGAAAGCTGGAAGGCAGTACTTTCGCAAAGAAGATGCCCGCCACCGCAAAACCCGCAACTGCGACCAAAGCAACCGCGCTCTTCCGGATTAGGCCGCCCGACATTCGGATGTAGAAGTTGGTTCCAGCTGCAAAGACACGATTAAACTTGGCAAAGAACCGCGACAGCAGTCCGTGGCTCTGTTCTTTGGGCCGTAAAATCAAAGCCCCGAGCGCCGGACTTAGGGTCAGAGCATTGAAAGCGGAAATGACCACGGAGATCGCGATGGTCAAGGCGAATTGCTGGTAGAGCCGGCCGGTGATGCCCGGAATGAAAACGGTTGGGACAAATACGGCTGAAAGCACCAGAGCAATGCCCACGACCGGGCCAGTCAGCTCGTCCATGGCCCTTCGCGCAGCAACCTTGGGAGTTAGGCCGTCTTCAATATGTCGTTGAATGCCTTCGACAACGACGATTGCATCATCTACCACTAGACCGATGGCCAGCACTAGCCCGAAGAGCGAAAGAGTATTGACCGAGAAACCGAAAAGTGGAAATACGAGGAAGGTTGCCACGAGCGAAACCGGGACCGCCAGCATTGGAATGAGAGTCGCGCGCCAGTCCTGCAGGAAAAGGAATACGACAAGGATGACCAGCACGAATGCGATGACCAGCGTAAGGACGATTTCCTTCATCCCTGCCCTAACTGCGTCTGTGGTGTCGAGCGTCACCGCGTAGTCTACGTCCGCCGGAAAGCTCTCCTTCATCTTGGCCATGAGCTTTCGAACGCCCGCCGCCGCCTCCACAGCGTTGGAACCCGGTAGCTGATAAACAGCGACGAGTGCCGAAGGCTGGCCATTGAGTCGGCCTATCCAGTTGTAGTCGCGCGACCCCAAGTCAACCGTAGCGACATCCTTGACGCGGACCACGCCACCGTTGGCCCCCTCGCGGACGACAATTTCTCCAAACTCTTCCGGCGTCGTGAGCCGGCCCTGCGCGCGCACTGCGTAGGTGAACGGTTGACCGGCTATGTTTGGTTCGCCCCCCACCTGACCTGCAGGATTCACCGTGTTCTGCGATTGCACTGCACTGATGACTTCATTGACTGTGACGCCGAGCTTTGCAAGTCGATCGGGCTTCACCCAGATGCGCATCGCGTACTCGCCTATGCCGAAGACCTGGGCTTGACCTACACCGTAAGCGCGCGCGATCGGCTCCTTGAGATTGATGTACGCGTAGTTGGAGAGAAACTCCGCGTCATGAGTGCCTTTCGGCGAATACAGAGCCATCAGCAGCATCGGCGAAGTCAGGGATTTTTTCACGTCGATGCCGATCTGGTTGACCTCGGGTGGCAGCTGGCCGTTCGCCAGTTGCTGGCGTGATTGTGTAAGCAGAAGGTCTGTGTTCGGATCGGTTTTGAGATCAAAGTCGACATAGAGAACCGTTGTCGAATTGTTGGTCGAGTTCAGGGAATACATGTAATCCATGTTGTCCACCCCGTTGACCTGCTGTTCGATCGGTGTGGCTACGGCTTTCTCCAACGTCTCGGCGTCCGCTCCTGGGTAGGGAGCCGCTACGCGTATCTCGGGCGGAGCGATATTCGGGAACTGCGCGACAGGAAGACTTATGATGGTGATGCCACCGACGATAACCATCAGAATTGAAATCACAATGGCGACGATCGGACGATCGATGAAGAATCTAGACATGTTTAGCGTACCTCCGCTTGAAGCTGTGTGGCTTTCGGTGTGACAGTGGCGCCGTCCTTCAGCTTCGCAATTCCTTGCACAACCACCTGGTCATCTGCTTTCAAGCCATCGTCGATGACCCAAAACGTCCCAACCTTCTCGCCGACTTTGACCGAGCGAATGGATGCCTTATTGCCAACTCCCACAACCGCGACCTGATAGCCTCCCTGAAGTTCTTTGACTGCGCTCTGCGGGACTAACAGCGCGTGGTTTTTGGCGCTGGTCTGAATGCGCACACGCCCGTACTGACCCGGGCGCAGGATATTGCCGGGGTTTGGAAATGCAGCTACGAGGCGGATCGTGCCCGTGTTGCCGTCTACTTGACGGTCGGTCCACAGGATCTTGCCTTTGTGCGGATAAACCGTGCCATCCGCCAGGATTAGTTCGGGTGAGCTGTCGAACAGTTGCAATGGTTGTCCGGTCGAACTAACGTGCCTAGCCCGCAGATACTCTTGTTCGCTCACCGGGAAGTACACCTTAATAGGATCGACTTGCGAAACGGAGGTGAGGTGCGAGCTCGGGCCCACCAGATTGCCCATCTGGACTTCGGCTATTCCCGCAACGCCGTCGACAAGCGATGTGACCTTGGTCCATTCGAGATCGAGTTCTGCCCGCTCTACGGAGGCTTTTCCAGACACGACGGCGGCTTCAGCCGCTTGCTTTGCCTGGATTTCGTTATCCAACTTTTCCCTGGGCACAGCCTTCTGTGCGACGAGAGGTGTGTCGCGTTCCACATCGATGTTGCTCTTGCTCAGTTGCGCTTCTGCCTGGGCCAGCTCACCACGGGCGCGATCGAGGACCGCTTGGAATGGCCGCGGATCAATTTCGAACAACACCTGTCCTTTGCGGACGACCGAACCTTCTTTGTAGTTCTGACTGATGACATATCCCGAAACCTGCGGCCGGATATCGGCGTTTACATAACCATCCAGCGTCGCCACCCACTCGCTCTGCACGGCCACATCCTGCTGAACAGGAGACGCAATAAGCACCTCAGTATTGGGCCGCTTGGCTGCCGCCTGGCTACGCCAGCAACCGGAAAGCGCCAAAACCGGGACAATAAAAAGGATGCAGGCCAATCCTGCCTTGAGCTTTTGCCCGCGGAGACTTGTCAATGCGATGCCTGCGCCACCAAGCTCGCTCGAATATTCAACTGCGGAGATTGTGCTCATAAGTTTTTCACCAACCTTCACCTAGAGTTTTCGGCGCCAATCGAGAGGGCAACAAGATGGCCACTCCGCAACGAATTGAAGGCAAGGCAGTTAGCACGTTCGACCGCGGTCGTGCTGTCGCGCCGTCTGCTGAACCCTCGGCATTTTGCTGAAGACGAAGCGCGAGAGCGGTGCTTCATCCATTGAGAACAAGTGGTTTACGAACGGCGCTCGAAGTGCACGTTTGCTGGTTGCTGAATGTGAGAATCGCGATTCAGCAGACGATCAATATCGAAAGGAGAAAGACAATGCCAAACAAGCCGTCTGTATTGATTACCGGAGCCTCGAGTGGGATTGGCTCGGTCTACGCCGACCGTTTTGCCAAGCGCGGACACGATCTGGTTCTCGTGGCGAGAGATCGAGCGCGAATGGAGACGCTGGCGAACCGGCTCCGCAGGGAAACCGGCGTCGAAGTCGATATCTTGCGAGCGGATCTCACCGATGCGCGGGGCCTCGCTCAGGTGGAGTCTCGGCTCCGCGACGATCATCGGGTCGGAATCCTAATTAACAACGCGGGAACAGCCCCGGCCGGAGGCTTTGTAGAGCAGAGTCCGGACGAGCTCGCCAGGATCGTCAGCCTAAACGCTACGGCACCAGTGCGTCTCGCCGGCGCTGTTGCGCCGCGATTCGCCAAAGCCGGTCACGGAGCCATCGTCAATATCGGATCGATCGTTGGCCTGGCACCTGAGTATGGCTCCACCGTCTATGGTGCGACCAAGGTGTTTGTCCTCTACCTGAGCCAGAGCCTTCACTTCGAACTTGGGCCCAGGGGCGTATACGTCCAAGCCGTGCTTCCGGCCGCAACGCGGACAGAGATCTGGGAGCACGCCGGCAAGGATGTGAACAAGCTGCCGGCCGTCATGGAAGTTGGCGAGCTCGTGGATGCCGCCCTCGCTGGCTTCGACCGCCGGGAGACCGTCACCATTCCTCCGCTTCCGGACGCGACTCAGTGGACTGATTTCGAGGCTACTCGCAAGGTCATGATCCCGAATTTCAACCAGGTCCATGCCGCCGAGCGTTATCGCGACGCCGCATGACCATACGCATCAGCTCTCCTTGTTTCAAGCGCCGTAGGGTCATCAAGCATGTTAAGAATTGAAAAGGATTCCGATGGATGTGTAACCAGACTGAAGCTGAGCGGCCGGTTTCACTCGGACCTTATCGCCTTTGTTCAGTCGGTAATGAGCGATGGCTGCGGGCGTAAAATTCTGGACCTGAGCGAGGTCACGTTGGTGGACCTGGGTGTGGTTCGGTTCCTGATTCGCTGCGAAGATGACGGCATTGAACTCGTCCAATGCCCTTCCTATGTGCGTGAATGGATGATTCGCGAGCGTGCGGAGGAAGTGCAGAACGATTCTTCGAATGCCATCTGACTCAATGCTCTCGAACCTCACAACCGAAAGACCCTCTGGTCTGCGCAATAATCGTGCAGTTCGAGCTGGACAGACACTATAATTCCGCATAGCCGGAAGCAGGTACCTCAACCCTTGCCGGCTTTTCCGGGTCCAACGATGCGCACGAATGACAGCGAGACCTCCGACGAGAAGCCCTGCCTAAACGAGGCGGACCTTTTCACGATCACCGATGCCATCCCCATTGGCATCTCGGTGCTCGCGCCTGATGGCACGACACTCTACGTGAACCGGCATGCTCTTGATCGCATTGGGGTCACATTGGAGGAGGTGAAGGGTAAAGGACACTTAGATCGAACCTGCCATCCTGACGATCTGGATCGGATACTCGACGAGCGTCGCGTGGGACTGTTGAAGGGAGTTCCATTCCAGTTAGAAATGCGCCTTTTGACGAAGGACGGCGAGTATCGCTGGTATCTTTCTCAGTACAACCTCCTTAAGGACGAATGCGGCAAGGTCATCCGCTGGTACGTTACGGCAACCGACATCGATGACCGCAAGCGCGCCGAGGAGAGGCTGCGGCAAAATGAGGCGGACCTGCGCACGCTCATCGATGCCGTTCGGCAAGCCGTCGTGGTGCTAGCCCCTGACGGTAGGACGCTTTACGCGAACCAAGTCGCGCTGGATGTCACTGGACTGACCTTGGGAGAGGTTAACGACAACAGCTTTCTCACGCGAGCTTTCCATCCTGACGACATAGACCGTATTCGAGAGGAGCGCCAGGAGAGACTTTTGCGAGGGGCTCCCTTCGAGCTAGAAATGCGCGTCGCGTTCAAGAGCGGCGAATATCGCTGGTACCTCAATCAGTACAATCCGAGGAAAGATGAACATGGCCGCATTATCCGCTGGTACGTTACCGGAACCGACATAGACGACCAAAAGAGAACGGAAGAGCGGCTCCGCAATGAAAATCTCGTCCTGCGGGAGGAAATCGATCGCTCCTCCATGTTTGAAGAGATCGTCGGCTCGTCGAGACGTGTGCGAGATGTCTTGAAGCAGGTCGAGAAGGTTGCACCCTCAGATTCGACCGTCCTCATTCTTGGCGAAACGGGAACGGGAAAAGAGTTGATTGCGCGTGCACTACATCGGAGGTCTAAACGCGCAAACAGAGCCTTCATTCGCGTCAACTGTGCGGCGATTCCGCAATCGCTGATTGCTTCTGAGCTCTTCGGGCATGAGAAAGGTGCATTCACCGGCGCGTTGCAACGGCGAGTCGGAAGGTTCGAAGCTGCTAATGGCGGTACGCTGTTCCTGGATGAAATCGGTGAACTCCCGATGGAGACGCAGATTGCGCTCTTGCGGGTATTACAGGAAAAGGAATTTGAGCGAGTGGGGAGTAATCATCCGATCTCAGTCGACGTCCGCTTAATCGCGGCCACAAACCGTGACCTGCCAGCAGCAGTGGCAGCCGGAACCCTCCGCCAGGACCTTTTTTTCAGATTGAACGTGTTTCCAATCGCAGTTCCCCCGCTGCGCGAGCGAGTGGATGACATTCCGTTGCTCGTGGAGTACTTCGCTGGGCGTTATGCTAAAGCAGCCGGAAAGAAGATCCGGCATATCGGCAAGGACACGCTGGAGTCCCTGAGAGCTTACCCTTGGCCCGGCAATATCCGCGAATTGCAGAACGTCGTGGAGCGTGCGGTCATCCTTAGCGAAAGCGACACCTTCGTCGTTGATGAGAGTTGGCTAAAAGGCGAATCGGCAGGGTCGTCGCAACAGGAAGGCCTTTCAGCGTTGGAAGATCGTGAACTGCAGATGATCCAAGCTGCTCTCGCCGAGACCCATGGGCGGATATCCGGACCGTCAGGAGCGGCCGCGAAACTCGGCATACCACGCCAGACGCTAGAATCGAAGATACGGCGACTGGGTATCGATAAGTACGGACAGAAAAGCCCAGCGTCCAAATAGCATCACATCACCTGGCATTTTGACCCCTGGGCGACGAAGCCAGCATGGCCCAGGAACGAAGCGGCGAGAACCAAGGCATCCCACAAGGGAACATGCGGAAATTATCGCTTCGCAGCGTTTGAAGCCGCCCACAGAGAACCTGGATTAACTCGATTGGGATGCAATGCCAGCATCTTCTCGTAAAGACCCGGCGCATTCGATGTAGTTGCCGCCGCAGCGCTAAAGTCACGAAGGTAAGCCCGGGTTTCCTCGATGTGGCGAGTAGAGCTATCGGGGTCAAGCACACCATGACCTGCTATCACCGCCCTCGGATGCAGGGCTTCGATTTTATCCAGCGCAGCGAGCCACTCAGCCCTGGCCTTGTCATCGGCCTCCGCCAAATAAAGATGAGTGTTGTTGTAGACGGCATCCCCCGATATAACCAGGCCAATTGACGGCACATGTAACGCAGTTGAATGCGAAGTGTCTGTATGTCCAAGCTCCACTACCTTTAGCTCTTCTCCCTCAAGGTAGAAGGTATCTCCTTTAAGTATCTCCGGCGCCACCAACGGCGACGGAATTTGGCCAGGGAAGCGCGGCTCGTAGACGGTTCTCAAAAAATCCGGCTTAATGTGGTTTTGAATGGCCGCAACTACGGAAGCGGTGGCAAGCGCTCTTGCCTTAGGGAACCTGTCTAACAAGAGC
>Ga0126381_100007226_pt1 | contig 12345 bp, 9 predicted proteins | sample PanSoiMetPlot_28_FD_96465 | JGI IMG/M metagenome (GOLD analysis project Ga0126381, IMG submission 96465) | Tropical forest soil microbial communities from Panama - MetaG Plot_28 | ecosystem: Environmental > Terrestrial > Soil > Tropical forest > Bulk soil | place: Panama | collected 2016-02-17
GCGGTGTTGATCGTGCACGAGACCGGTCCGGCCGGCTATCCCTTCGACGTCGTGCAGTCGAAGGTGACCGAGCAGTTCGATCTCGTGACGCCAGACAAGAACATGAATCGCGTGAACATCGAAGGATGGATCACGCTCGACAAGGCGAAAGATCTGTTCAGGCTCGCCGGTCAGGACTTCGACGCGTTGAAGGCCCAGGCGGCGACGCGTGAGTTCAAACCGGTGCCGCTCGGCGTCACCGCATCGATGACGCTGCACAACAAGCTCCGCACGATCGACTCGCGCAACGTTGTCGGCAAACTCGAGGGCGGCGATCCGAAGTTGAAGGACGAGTTCGTCGTCTATTCGGCGCACTGGGATCACTTCGGCATCGGGCCGGACGTCAGCGGCGATCGCATCTACCATGGTGCGGAGGACAATGCGAGCGGCGTCGGCGGACTGATTGAAGTCGCCCGAGCGTTCACCGACGTGCAGCCGAAGCCAAAGCGATCGATCCTCTTTCTATCGGTCACCGCCGAGGAACAAGGGTTGCTCGGATCCCAGTACTACTCGGTCGCGCCTATTTACCCACTCGCGAAAACGGTCGCGAACATCAACATCGACGGCCTGAACGTGCACGGGCGCACGAAGGACCTGACGCTCGTCGGTTTCGGCGCGTCGGACCTCGACGACTACGCCGCCGCTGCGGCCGCGGAACAAGGACGTGTCGTTCATGCGGACGCCGAACCGGAGAAGGGTTTCTACTACCGGTCGGATCACTTCAACTTCGCGAAGCAGGGCGTTCCGGCGCTCGATCCCGACGCCGGCGTCGAGTACATCGGGAAGCCGCCGGAGTTCGGGCAGAAGGTGCGCGACGACTACACGGAACATCGCTATCACAAGCCGCAGGACGTCGTGTTGCCCAATTGGGATCTGAGCGGCGCGCGTGAGGATCTGCGCGTGCTGTTCGCAGTCGGCTATCGCGTCGCGAACGCCGACAAATATCCCGAGTGGAAACCGGGCAACGAGTTCAAAGCAAAACGTGACGCCATGCTGAAGAAGTAGCAGGGCAGAGGGCAGGGGCATATGGCAACCGAAACGCTGGCGACGATGAGCGGCGAGGAGATGATTGCGCTGTCGAAGAAGCACACGCTCTTCGAGTGGTCGGCGCAGTCGAAGGTCGATCCCATTCCGGTCGCGCGCGCGAAAGGCATCTACTTCTGGACGCCAGAAGGGAAGCGCTTCATCGACTTCAACAGCCAGTTGATGTGCGTGAACATCGGCCACGGCGACGAGCGCGTCATCCGCGCCGTCGAGGAGCAACTGCGCACGCTCGCGTACGCGAACCCGTTCATGGCGACCGAGCCGCGCGCCCGGCTGGGCGCGAAGCTCGCCGAGATTGCGCCAGGCGATATCGACGTCTTCTTCTTCACCAACGGCGGCGCCGAGGCCAACGAGAACGCGATCAAGCTCGCGCGGCTCGCGACCGGGCGTCACAAGATCCTGGCGCGCTACCGCTCGTATCACGGAGCGACAGCCGGCGCGATGATGCTCACCGGCGATCCGCGCCGCTGGGCCGCCGAGCCAGGCATGCCCGGCGTGGTCCACGTGCTCGATCCGTATCACGGCATCGAGCGCGGATGGGACTCGACCGAAGAGGCGCTGGCGCTGATCGAGGAGACGATTCAGCTCGAAGGGCCGCAGACGATCGCCGCGTTCATTCTCGAATCGGTCACCGGTACCAACGGCGTGCTGATTCCGCCTGACGGCTACATGCAGGGTGTGCGCAAGATCTGCGACAAGCACGGCATCCTGATGATTTGCGACGAAGTGATGGCCGGCTTCGGCCGCACCGGCGAATGGTTCGCGATCAATCACTGGAATGTCGTCCCCGACATCCTCACGATGGCCAAGGGGCTGACGAGCGCGTACGTACAGCTCGGCGCCGTCGGGATGAGGCGCGCGATCGCGGATCAGTTCAAAGAGAAGGTCTTCTACGGCGGCCTTACATACAACAGCCATCCGCTGGCCTGCGCCGCCGCGCTCGCGAGCATTCAGGTCTACGAGGACGACAGGCTGATCGACAACGCGCGCACGATGGGCCGGCTCATGTCGGACCTGATGACCGACCTCGAGTTGCGTCACCCGTCGGTGGGTGCTGCGCGATCGATCGGCCTTTTCGGACTGATCGAGCTGGTGCGCAATCGAACGAAGAAGACGCCGATGGCGCCGTTCAACGGAACGTCCGAAGAGATGCAGGCGCTGGCGAAGTTCTTCCGGCAGGAAGGGCTCTACACGTTCGTCCGCTGGCACACGTTCTTCACGAACCCGCCGCTCTGCATCACGGAGGCGGAGCTGCGCGAGGCGTTCGCGATCGTCGATCGCGGGCTGGAGATTACGGACAAAGCGGTCGCGTAGTGCGGCCCTTCAGGGCTGCCGTCCACACGAAGGACACGCGCGTGTCGTGTCCGCTTCGCGGCCGGTCGCACGCGTGAACTTCCTCCGCGTCCTCTGCGTCCGCTGTGGTGAATGAGTTGTTGAGAGGAGACACAGTGACGATGCACGAGGTGGACTACAAGATCGTCGGCGAGGACATGCAGTACGTCGAAGTGGAGCTCGATCCGAACGAAGCCGCCGTCGCTGAAGCGGGCGGTCTCTTCTACATGGACGATGGGATCGAGATGGAGACGGTGTTCGGCGACGGCTCGCGCCAGCCGGGCGGACTGCTCGATATTCTGGTCGGCGCCGGCAAGCGCGTCCTCGTCGGCGAATCGATGTTCATGACCCTGTTCGGCAACCGATCGACGCAGAAGCGCCGCGTCGCGTTCGCGGCGCCGTACCCCGGGAAGATCGTCGCGATCAACTTGTCCACCGTTGGGCGCGAGTTGATCGCGCAGAAGGACTCGTTCCTCGCGGCCGCGAAAGGCGTCAGCATCGGCATCGCCTTCCAGCAGAAACTCGGCGTCGGACTGTTCGGCGGCGAAGGGTTCATCATGGAGCGCCTTCAGGGCGACGGATGGGCGTTCGTGCACGCGGGCGGGACGCTCGTCGAGCGGACGCTCGCGGCCGGCGAAGTCATCCGCGTCGACACCGGCGGCATCGTCGCACTGCAGCCGACGGTGAACTACGACATCGAGATGGTGAGCGGGATCAAGACGGTGGTGTTCGGCGGGGAAGGGCTTTTCTTCGCAACGCTCCGCGGTCCCGGGCGTGTGTGGCTGCAGTCGCTGCCGCTCAGCCGCATGGCGAACCGCATCATCGCGGCGGCGCCGAAAGCCGGAGGCAGCCGCAAGGAAGAGGGTTCGATCCTCGGCACCATCGGCGACTTGATTGACGGCGACAGATAACGCCGGTCGGCATAGAATCCCCGCGATGCCGAGCGGATTGCGCATGTGATCGGCCGCAAGCTCCTGCACTACGAAATCGTCGCTCACCTCGGTGCCGGCGGCATGGGCGACGTGTGGCGCGCGCGCGACACGCGGCTCGACCGCGAGGTCGCCATCAAGATCCTGGGACGCGACACGCCGCACGACGCGGTGTCCAAGCAGCGATTTTTCCGCGAGGCGCGCGCGGCGTCGGCGCTGGTCCATCCGAACATCATCACGGTTCACGAAATCAACAGCGCCGATGACACCGACTTCATCGTGATGGAGTTCGTGCGTGGCGAGCCGCTGTCGACGCTCCTGTCGCTCGGCAAGCTGCCCATCCCGCAGGCGCTGTCGTACGCGATGCAGATCGCCGAGGCGCTCGCGGCGGCGCACGCCGCAGGCGTCGTGCACCGCGACCTGAAGCCGGGCAACATCATGATCTCGGCCTCAGGCCTGGTGAAAGTCGTCGACTTCGGCATCGCCAAGAGAATCGGGCCAGACACCGACTCGCAGCCACTCGCCGGAACGCTGACGGGCACTGGCGTTGCGATTGGGACGCCCGCGTACATGTCGCCGGAGCAGGCTGTCGGCGATCCGGTCGATACGCGCTCCGACGTGTACTCGTTCGGCGTCGTGCTTTATCAGATGCTGACGGGCGCACTGCCGTTTCGCGGCAAGACGAACGCGATGGTCGTGCGCGAGAAGCTCGACGGACGGCCGCTCCGATCGCGCGACGCCGATGGTCTTCCCGATCAGATCGTCAGCCTCGTCCAGAAGTGCCTCGCCGCGGATCCCGACGACCGATATTCGAACGGGGCGGCGGTGCTGGCAGCGCTGAGGCAGTTGAGCGCGCGACTGCAGCCGCCGCCGGCGCTTGTGATGACACAGGCCGAGACAGTGCTGCAACCGACACGGTTCGCGTTACGGCGCCCCGCGAGGGCGCTCCCTGTCGCCTCGACCATCCTTGCGATCATTTTGGCGGCCGCGTGGTTCGGGCGCGGTGCAATGGGTCGCTGGTTTTCGAATCGGACGGCCTCGCCATCGGCGCCAGCGACGTTGGACGCCACTGCGTCAGCGGCCGATCTTTATCGAACCGCCACTGAATTGCTCCGCACGTACTACCGCGAAGGAAACGTCGATCGTGCAATTCAGCAACTCGAGCGCGCGCTGCAATTGCGCTCGCCGTATCCGCTCGCGGACGCACGGCTCAGCCTGGCGTACTGGCGCAAGAATTCACTCAGCCCGGATGCGCACTGGCAATCGCAGGCGCTGGCGTCAGCCCGCCGGGCCGTTCAGGGCGATCCGCAACTCGCATTCGCGCACATGGCGGAAGGCGCGGCGTTGTGGGCCGACGGCCGCCTTGATGACGCGGCTGCAGCCTACGCTCGGGCGACGACGCTCGATCCCGCGAACGCGGAGCTGTCGTGGCGGCTCGGCGATTTGGCGGCGGCACGCAAGGATCCGAAGTCGGCCGAGGCGCACTATCGGCACGCCGTCGAGCTCGGCCGATCGGAATGGGAACCGCACGTCCGGCTCGGCGGATTTCTGTACCGCCAGGGGCGCTACGAGGAGGCGTTGACGCTGTACGAGACGGCTCGCCGCCTGGCTCCTGACAACACGCGAGTGTACGCCGCGCTCGCCGCTGTCTATCACCAGCTGGATCGGACGGACGAAGCGGCGGCGGCGCTCCAGCGATCGCTCGAAATCGCGCCCGACGCCAGCACGTATTCCAACCTCGGCACGCTGCTCTACTTTGAAGGACAGTACGAGGCGGCAGTCAGCGCGTTCGAGCGCAGCGTGCAGCTCGGTGCGAACTCGTACCTGCGCTGGGGGAATCTCGCCGATGCGCAGCGGATGGTCGCCGGTGAGCGCGAGAAGGCGAAGGCGAGCTACGCGTCGGCGATTCAGCTCGTGCGCGAGCGGCTCGCATCGAACGCGGCCGACGTCGAAGCCCGCACGAGTCTCGCCGTGTATCTGATTCGCGCCGATCGGCCGAAAGAGGCGACCGCGGAGCTGCAAAAGGCTCTGGCGGAGAAGTCGTTGACGCCGAACGTGCTCTTCAACGGTACGATCGTCGCGGAGCTGGCCGGACAGAGGAAGACTGCGCTTGACCTTCTCGGGCGGGCGCTGGCCGGCGGCTACCAGCTGCGTGAGGTCACGCACGAACCTGACCTCGTGAAGCTCCGCGCCGATCCCGAGTACCATCGCCTGATCGCGAAATTCGAGCGGTAAAAGGGCGCTAGCTCGTCCGTATTGCTATAGGATCACGCCCCAAGCGAGGTCCTATGGCAGACAAAGGAACCGACACCAGACTGGTCATCGTCAAATTCACCCTCGATTCCTCGAAGCCCTTCCCGTATTCGATCGACGGGTGCGCAGGGTCGATCTACTTCGTCGACCGATCGCTTCCGCCCCGGACGTTTTCAGGATGGGACCCCGTAAACGTCGGCACGCCGCAGTCGTCCGGCGCTGATTTCATCCTCCTGGTTCACGACACGAAGTTCGATCCCGGCACGAACCCGACGTCGGTCGGGAACTACGCCATGACGTTCATTCCATACGGCGATCCGACCGGCGTTCCTGGGTCGCCGTTCAGCAATCAGAATTCGCTGCCGGGCAGCGGTGCGGTTCTCAGCGGCAACGGCCAGGACTTCGTGCTCGATTTCAAGGGCGCGAAGATTCAGAAGCGCGGTGCGAAATTCAGCTGGGACTGGTCGTTACTCGTGCAGATTGTTCTGGCGGATAAAACGACCAGACACGACTTCGTCAGCGATCCACAGATGGATGTCGACCCGCTGACGATCAGCGACGACGAACTGCGCGAACTCGAAAAGCGACTGTGGCGGCGGCGAACAAAGAAGCCCGCCCCCGCGCGCACGGTCGCGAAGAAAAAGAAGAGCAGCAGGCGCCGCTAGGTCTAGAATCGCCGCCATGCGACACACGCTTCTCGCTGCCGCAGTTTCACTCGTCGCGCTGACCTCTGTTGCGGCTCAGAACGCCGCATGGTTCGGCACGCCGCTGCCGCCGCCGATGAGCGATCCACGCAAGCCGATCCTCAAGTACGACGATGTGTTCGGACCGCTGCCGGCACACTTCGCGCACAGGCCTGGCCGCAGCGACGAGATTCTCGATGGCGCCGCGCTGAAAAAAGATCAGGAAGCGATCGTCCGCTTCTCGTTCGAGAGCCTGGCGTCCGGCGACAAGGTGTGGGGACGCCGCGCCGCAACTCCGGCGTTCATGCACACGCTCGCATGGGTCGCCAGCTCGATGAAGAGCGCCGGAGTGAAGGACGCCCACGTCGAACCGTTCGCCGTGCAAGGCACGATGTGGACGCCGACGTCGTGGAAGGTCGAGCTCGTCGCCGATCCCGCATTCGGTGCCAGCAGCGCCGATGTGGCGTTGACGTCAGCGTTCCCGCAGCCCGGCGGCGCGTCGATTCCAGGCGGCAGCGTCACGGCGCCCGTGATCTTCGTTGGTCACGGCACCGATGCGGATCTCGCTGGACGCGATGTGAAAGGCAAGATCGCGGTCATTCACGTGAGGCCGGAGCCGTCGCTGTTCGGTGCGGCGGAACAGGGCGTCGCGCAGAAACTTGCCAAGCTCGGCGCAATCGGCGTGGTGAATGCGGTTGAAGGACCAGGCAACGCGCTCTATTTCGATACGCGGTTCGCCTGCGGTACGCAACCGTGTTTCATGATTGGCGGCGAGGACGCGTGGTTCCTTCAGCAAGTGATTGGCAAGGCTGCTACCGCCGGCGTGGCGGACCGCGTGAAACTCCGCCTCTCGCTCGCATCCGAAGAGAAGGGCAGCCTCACCTCCGGCAACGTCGTCGCGACGATTCCTGGAAAATCGCCGCGGCACATCATCGTGAACGCGCATGCGGATGGTTACTTCGAGGGTGCGGACGATAATGCGAGCGGACTCGCGGTGCTCGTCGGCCTGGCGAAGTACTTCGCGAAGCAGCCGCAGCCGCAGCACACGCTCGTGTTCGTCGCGAGCGGCGGGCACCACAGTCCCGGCAACGGACCGACCGCGCTCGTCGCGACGCATCCTGAACTGAAGGACACCGAGCTCATCATCAACCTCGAGCACGTCGCCTACCTCGACGCGGTCCGCGGCAAGACGCGGGCGACGAACAACATCGGAATGAAGTGGGAGTCCAGTATCACCGAGAGCGCGAAAGCGGTGGGCGTGACGAACATGTCGCCGTTCCTGATCGATTTGTGGTCGAAGGCGCCGAAGTGTTTCGGCGTCGTGACGTATCAGTCAGCGGGCGTCACCGTGTCGGGCGATCTCGGTGGTTATCGAGCGCTCGACGTGCCGATGACGCAGATGATTCAGTCGGGGACGTTCTATCACTCGTCGGGCGACGTGCTGGAGCAAGTGCCGGCGGAAGGATTGGAGCGCGCCGCGCGCTTCCACGCGTACTTCATCGAGCAGGTCGACCGTGCCGACGAGAAGCTGGTTGCGTCCGGTGCGGGGACACCGTATCAGTCCGCGCTGGGTGGCTGCCCGGCCGGCGCCGGCTCGGTTTCGCCGACACAGTTCTAATCTCGACTCGCCGCCGCCGTCGTGCGTCGAACGGCTCGGCGGCGTTCGCCACCGCCTGGTCGACGAGCGCCTGCACCGCGGGCGCGTCGAGATCCGATGCCGCCGTCAACCGGATGTGCCGGAACTGCGATCCGCTCCCTAGGAGCAGGCGCGCGGGATCGTGGAGGAGCGCTCCTTCGATGAATCCCAGGTTCACACACCGCGGATAGATGTTGACCGCGACGACTGCGTCCGACGGCCGATCGGTCGGCGAGAATCCGACGGTCAGCGCGTAGTTGGCGTAGACGAGCTCGGTTGCGCCCGGCAGACGCGCGCGCAACTTCGTCAGCGCGTGCTTCGCGACTGCGCGAACCTCGGGTGAGTATGTCGCGATGGCCCGTGTCAGTTGCTGTGCGGCGGATGGCTTCGCGTTGCCCATTGATAGTGCTCCATCGCGTGCTGCAACAGATCGGCGATGTCTTCCGCGAGCACGTAGCCACGGTCAACCAGGTCGAGCGTCGCTGCCGCGTAGCGCCCGACGTAGTCATCGCGATTGCGATATCGCTCTTCGATCGACGGCCGCGGATCGCGCGTGCGCTCCCGGTCCGCGCGTGTCAGCGGAAACGGGATGTAGGACCCGATCTCGCCGGCGAGCTTTTCCGGCGCGCCAATGGATTTGTCGCGGTAGTTCCAACCTGCTTGCGTCGCGAGCGGAACGGCGATGTCGGGCAGGCGGATGCCCGAGCGGACGTTGCCGTCCGGATCGACGGCGGGCACGAGTTGCGCGAACGGCCGGCCAATCTCCGGTGGCTCGACCGAGACGATGCCCTTGTTCCAGTCGGGACCGAAGTTCAAGTGGAAGGCGTGCAGCGGCTGCTGCGGGAGCTGGTAACCGGGAATGGCCGGCCAGCCGGCACGGTCCGGCGTCGTGAGCGTGCCGTTCGCGATCGTGGGGTAGAGGCTTGGCGGTGGCGCGACGTCCTCGACGACCCATCGGTCGAGCGCGCGGAACAGCGCGCGCGTCGCGAATGAGTAGTTCAGCGGATTCAGCGCCGCACGGCCGACCATGCCACCGCCGACGTTCGACGCCGGCGGGAAAGGCCCGGGACCGTGCGGCGCCGACGCGATCATGTAGACGCGTGTGTTTGGGGGCAGCTCCGCGTCGCGCGTGCCGGTCGGATCGGTGTGCACGAGCGACCCCGCGCGGTTGAAGTACTCCGAGTTGGTGAGCAGGTGAAAAATCTTCGGCGCGGTGCCGCTCCGCTCCGCGCGTCCGAGGAGGCTGTCGGTGACGCCCGTTTCCGGATCGATCTCCGGTCCGTCGGTGAACGGAAACAGATCGACCGGATAGAGGATGTTGAAGTACTGCAACGCATCGCGCGATGCCTGTCCGAAGCGGTGATTGAAGGATCCGCGCCCCGCGCCGCCCACCTGATCGAAGACGCCGTCGAACACGCGGCGGCCCTGTTCGTCGGCGTTGAAGCCTTGATACAGGAAGTGTCGCAGGAACCGGCCGCTCTGCGACACGCCCCAACCGATCGCATACCGGATGCCCGGCATCGGATTGTCAGGTGACACGTCGTGCTTGAAGAAACTGATCATGTCGCGCGTCCCCGCAAGGCCGACGCCGACGACCTTCGGATTCTGACTGCGGTAGACGACGTCGTAGATCCGTCCTGGTTCGAACCCGCCGTCGAGCGCAACCGTGCTGCCGTCGACGAACCGCCACTTCGATCGAGAGATCAGCTCGCCGCGCGCGGTGATCTCGTCGCGCACCGTCATCGTGTAACTCGGGTCGCGCGGATCGAGGGGCGCATACGCGAGGTGATTGCGGTCGGCGACCGGTGCCGTGTTCGAGCGCTCGTTGAGGATGAAGTTGCCGCGGACCAGTCCCGTGATCGGCCGACCGTTATCGGTCGCGACGGGCATTTCCATGCGCATCACGCCGGCACGCACAGGCACGTCCCACTGCCATCCCATCCAGAGGAGCGTGAACCCCTGGTTCATCAGCGCGCCGTCGCCGAATTCCGCGTCGCTCGCCGGATCGGCAGACGCCCGCGCTTTCTGGAACGTCGCGAGAATCGACTTGCCGCCGCGGTTCCCGACTTCGTAGAACAGCCGCCCGTTGCAGCGACGCGGATCGACCGGCTTCAACAGGTAGAAATCGGCGCTCGCCTCGACTTCGCCGCGGGCATCGCGCGGCGCGAGTTTGAGATCGACGACGATCTGGTTCGCCGGAAGGTTCGGATCGAATCCGAAGTCCACTTTGCCGACCAGCTTCTCGTAGGGGCCGGCCGCGCCGAACGCGCGGCCGTTCAGAACGACTTCGCGCCGCTCGATGCGGAGACGGACGACGTGGGCCTCGGCACTTGTAGCCAGCAGCGGGCCGACGGCGACGAGGACGAGGAGCGCGTTATTTTTCAGCATTGGCGATGTCCCAGCTCGCTTGATGGATCAGCCGCGCAATCTTTTCCAGTTTCACGTAGTTGATCTTCTCGGGACGGTCGTATCGCGTGTGGTAGTCGGGATGGAGGCCGGTCATGAAGCCGAGCGCCGGAACGCCGCTCTGCAGGAATGGCCACTGGTCGCTGCGGCGCACGAGCTGAGAGCTGTTGTTGTCGTAGCGCTGCTTGAGTTCGAGGCCGACGCTCTGATTCGATCGCGCGATCGATGCGGCGAGATTCGGTACGCGCGCGTATCCCATGACATTGACGGTGTTCGCGTTCGACTCCGCCGTCTGCACGTCGAGACCGTTGAAGCGGGGGCCGCCGCCGACCGGCACTTCTTCGTTGCGGCCGACCATATCCATGTTCAGTACCGCCTTGATCGTCGGAAGCGGTGCCAGCGGTTGTTCGGTATACGCCCAGGCGCCGAGCAGCCCGCGTTCTTCCGAGTTCCATGCCGCGAACAGCACGCTGCGCTTCGGACGTTGCCCGTTTTTTGCCGCCAACGCGTACGCATCCGCGATTTCCAGCAGGGCCACGGTGCCGGACCCATTGTCGTCCGCGCCATTCAGGATTTGCGTCGTGTCAGCGCCGTCGTGATCGAAATGCGCCGACACGATCACCCACTCGTTCTTCAGTGCCGGATCGCTGCCCTCGAGCAATGCCACGACGTTGCGATCGGGGACGATGTGGCGATCGACGGCGGTGTGGAGGTCGACGTGTGCGCCAGGCAGCGCGAGCGCCATGAAGCCGCGCGCTGTTTCTGCGGCACGCGCGAGCTCGTCGAAGGATTTCCCGGTGCCGCCAGCGAGATCGGCTGCCATCGCCGGTGAGATCTGCGCAACGGGAATATGGATTCGGTCTGCCCACGCCTGCAGCGTGTACGCCTTTATCCGTGGCGCCGTCTCCGGCCACATCGTCCGGCCCGCGGCTTCGACGTTCACGGGTCCGGGATGGTTGTGCACGTCGTTGACGAACAGGACCGCGCGCGCGCCGTGTTGCTCCGCGGCGACGACTTTGCGCCAGAGCGTCGACCATTCCGACGTCACGACGCCGTCGAAGCGGCTGTTTGGATCGCGCTCGCCCGGTTCGTGATCGAGGGCGAGGACGATCTTTCCCTTTACGTCGCCGCCGTAGTCGTCGTACTGCAGCTTCGGCGCGCTGATGCCGAATCCGACGAATACGACATCGCCGGTTGCGCGTCCGGTTGCACTGAGGCGCTGCGGATAGAACTCCTGACCGGCGCGCAGGTGGCGCGTCGCGCCGTCAGCGACGAGATCGAGCGCGTTGCCATCGCCGAGCGACATGGTGACGAGGTTGTAGGTCTGAAAGTACGAGCCGCCAGGCGCCGCCGGCTTCAGACCAACCCGCTCGAATCGCGATCGGATGTAGTCCGCTGCCGCGCGGTTCTCCTCGGTGTCGGTCAGCCGGCCGCGCAGCGCATCGCCGGCAAGGAAGAACAGATCGGCGCGCAGCGCCTGCTGCGTGATCGAGTCGTTCTGCGGTGCACGGGCGGCATCGGATGTGGCGAGGAGAGCGGCCGCGAGGGCCGCAGCCATCAGACGTGTCATGTCAGGCTCCAAACGTGTTGCGAACGCGACGTGAGCGGACAAGATACATCAACCAGATGATGTAGTACGCCAGCGAACCGGCGACGTACCACGGGGTGTCGCCCGGCAAGCGGTTGTTCGGGAAATAGGGCGTCAGGTAGACGAAGAGGTCAACGGCCGCGGACGTGACGAGGGATGCCTTGGCCATCGCAACCGCGTACGGCCGTACGCCGAGGAGCGCGATACCGGCTGCGATGCCGAATGCGGTGACGAGCAGGCGCAGCAGCAGCACGAATGCCAGCGATGGACCGCGGATCGCGATCCGATCGACAACGGCCGATGCGATCAGGCCGAGGTTGATCGGTTGCCACACCAACAGCAGCAGCACCAGAATCGCCAGCCAGCCTCTTACGCCGGAACGATCCATGACGCATGATAGGGCAGAGAGCAGATATGTTCTTGTACCTAGTTCAC
>Ga0126381_100007227_pt1 | contig 12343 bp, 8 predicted proteins | sample PanSoiMetPlot_28_FD_96465 | JGI IMG/M metagenome (GOLD analysis project Ga0126381, IMG submission 96465) | Tropical forest soil microbial communities from Panama - MetaG Plot_28 | ecosystem: Environmental > Terrestrial > Soil > Tropical forest > Bulk soil | place: Panama | collected 2016-02-17
GACGGATGTTTGTTGGCTTCGTGCACGATATCACCAAGCGCAGGTGGAACGCCGAACGCCAAGCGATGCTGATGGCCGAGCTCGACCGCCGCGTCAAGAACGTGCTCGCGCGCTTCGCCATGCTTGCCACATCCACTCGCAAGGACAGCACATCCATTGACGAGTACGTCCGCTCGCTCGATGGGCGCGTCAAGGCCTTGATGGCCGCTCATAATCTACTGAGCCAGAGCGGCTGGCAGAATGTCGGGCTCAGTGCTCTGGTCCACAACCAGATTGCCCCTATGCAACGGGCTCGAATGTGACGATCACTGGCGAAGACATCGTGCTCGGCGCTGCCGAGATACAAGCGATAGCGATGGTGCGTCACGAACTCGTCACGAATGCAGCGAAATATGGCTCGCTGTCGGCTCCGAACGGGGCGTGTATGCGTAAGCTCGCGCAGACAAGACCTGGATGAGGGTGCGAAGCTCGCGTTCGAATGGCGCGAATTCGGTGGCCCTCAGTGGCGGCTAACGCTTCATCCGGTTATGGCACCAGCCTGATACGCGATCTGATCCCCTACGAGCCGGGAGGGACGGTTGCTCTCGTATTCACACCGGATGGCCTGAACTGCAAAATCGAGATCGTCTTTTGAGCAGATTGAATCACGAGAGCCTATTTGCGCCGGCTGAGGACGCGGCGAAGACCGCTGTGGGTCGACAGCGTCGATGTGTGCGGGTCCGACGAACGTCGGCTCTGCGCCAAAGCCGACGGTACGGACATTCTCGCGACCGGCGTTCGACGGGGCGACGATGACGCCGCCGGTGCCGACCATGATGGCTATTGGCCGCCCAGTCCTACAGTCCCCGAGGTTCGCCTGACGGCCGGCGGGTTCCATTTTCCAGTGAGCGCCTCCGATCTCGGGGCGTAGAGGCGCATGGTCAAGTTGAAGTCGCCTTTCGGAGCTGGAAGCCAGTTGGCTTCCTTGTCCTTGCCTGGATTTTCGTTCTGGAAATAGAGGTCGAGCGAGCCGTCGGTGTTGTACTTGAACGGCATCCAACTGCTGACGGCGAACCGATTGAGAGCGTTCGCGACCTGGAAGCCTTCTGGATCATAGAGCGTAATCGACCAGAAGGCGTCGGCCGGTGGAGTGTCGCCCTTTTCGAAGTGAAGTGTGTATTTGTTGGTCCCATCGAGCGGTTTGTCGGTTTGATCGGCAAGATTGAGGGGATATATGGCGTCCTCAGGGAGGTTCGCGCCGAGACCTAATTGGGCGACAATGGCGCGCTTCAAATAGTAGTTGCCATAGACCCCCATCGTGTCGGTGTTCATCGACCAGCCGTTTGCAACGCGCGCGATGGTTGGTACTTTCCAAGCCATCAAGCTCTGCCCGTCCTCCGGCGCACTCGCCAAGGCATGGCGGATAGCGGGATCGGCTTTGGTCAAGTCGAAGCTCTTGCCGGGCTCCAAGCCGATCTTCTTTAACTGCGCGATGATCGGCTGGTCAGTGATGTGAGCCGGGTTGACCTTTAGAAGTTCCGCGGCATAGGCGAAGAACGTGTCGGCAGGCATCGTGTCGACCTGCGTCTTGGGCGGTGTTTTCATATCAATGGTCGGATCGATCTTCACTTCCACTGGTGTTGCCGGCTTGCCCCAGTCCGACAAAGCCGTGACCTTGTAGCCGGCCTGTACCTTGTGAACCGCAGCGTAGTCCTGCGGGCCATCCGTCCTCGTGCGTCCGATGATCCAGACGTAGGGTGTCGGCGCGTTGATCCGCGTTATTCCGGCCGGGATGGTCCCGCTCCAGCCAGGTGGAGTGACAAGGAAATTACCTGGCTGCGTGCCCGTAGTTCGCCAACCGGGCGAGGCAAATACGTCGGTCCACATGTCCAGCATGGGCAAGAGATAATAGCGGCCATCGGTATCTGGCGCAGATATGACCATCGGTTCCTTGGTCAAGTCGAGCCAGGCGATGGAATACAGCGTGTCGAAGTTCACTCTCACCACGGTCCTATAATCGGCCGGTGGATACTCAGTCACGTTGGTGAACGCATTCATCGGACCCTTGCCGGACTCGATGTTCGTGGATTGCTTGCGCGTCAAATCCATCGTGATCAGTGGATAGAAATAGAGATAGGCATCGACACCGATGGCGTGTGCCTCTCGCTCGGTTATCGCCGATTGGGCTCCCGCCGGGGCGGCCAAAGCGGCCAACATGCCAACGCCAAGCAGGCCAGCCAAACTTGCACGCTTCATGGGCTATCCCTCCACGCGGTCTGCATGCAGGGCAGCACAGAGTGCGGGTTTCGCTCTTGATCTAAGTCAAGACAGTTGCGGCGCTGGCCGCCGTTGTCCTCAGCGCGTAACGCGACAATTTTTGGCAATGTCGGGCTTCGGCCTTGGGTTTTGGCCGTGTGGAAACGTTGGTGCCGTTGTGGAACGTAGAAAGTTTACCTTAGCATCAAGAGTTGTGCCCCCGATAGCCGGCATGGAGCGGACACCCGCGCATTGCCACTGATAGGCCCGGAAGCGACGTCGGGGCCTGCTAGCAACTGTCAGGAAATAAGGTAGTATACGGATAGAGTTGTAAGCGGCACGTGCCGATGCCCCGCAATTTCAACGGTAACGTCGATGTCCGCGGCCGGCGCAATCTCCCTCGAAAAACTTGGCGCCGGTTCGACCGACTCACGGGGCCCGTGACCGTGTGCGGCTCAGACCCTTCAGTTCGAGCGACCGGATGGAAGAGACGATCGAACGGCTGGGGACGTTGCACATTTTCGATTGCGGGCCAACCGGACTGACCGCAGCGAAGCCCAAGTTCGTCGTCGCGACACGACCAGGCATCCCAAGAAAAAAAGAGGAGGAGTGCTCGAGTGGATACGGATCTTAAGCCCTCGGTTACGACGGCGGGCGCCGACCGCACGCTCGTCGCTTGTTTCGCCATCGCCGTGCTGATCTTGTCCTACACGATCAACGGGATGGATCGTGTGCTCTTCCCGCTGCTGCTGCCGGATGTGCGGCGTGAATACGGGTTCGGGCTGCCGGAAGCCGGCCTGCTGTCTACCATCTTTACGCTCGGCATGGCGCTCGCCGGGCTGCCGACCGGCTATCTGATGTCGCGGTTTTCCCGTAAGACAGTGACCCAGATCGGCATATCGATTTATTCGTTCGGCACGATCGTCACCGTGCTGTCTGTCGGCTTCACCGACATGATCATCTACCGGGCCGCGACCGGCATCGGCGAGGCCATGCAGCTCACTTCACTGCTGGCGATCTTTTCCAGCTATTTCTCGCGCAATCGTGCTGCCGGCGTCGGCACGCTGAACTACGCCTACGCGTTCGGGGCAATCATCGGCCCGATGCTCGGCAGCGGCCTGCTGGTGCATTATGGTATGTGGCGCGCCCCCATGATCGCCTTCGGGGTTTTGGGCTTCGTAGTCATGCTTCTGGTCGCAGTCGCGGTGCCACCCTGGCTCAGCGAAGCCGACAGCAGCAAACTGCGAGAGCTGAGGGCTGGCGGCGCGCCGACGCTCATCAATAGTAACACCATCTTGCTAGCGGTGCTGAGCGTGCTATTCGGCTTGGGTCTCTACGGTTATCTCGGTATGTATCCTACGTTTCTGCGCGAGCAACTTCACTTCGCTCCGACCGACGTCGGCCGAGTCATGAGCACCTATGGGCTGGGCGCCCTCGTTTCGCTCGGCACCGGCTGGTTGGGCGACCGGTTCTCGGCCCGGATGGTGTTGTGCGTAAGCTTCCTGCTCGCTGCCGGCGTGTGCGCGCTGCTGTTCAACGGCCCAGGCAGCTTCATGGCCCAACTGGTGTTTTCATTCGCGCTTGGTGCGATCTTTAGCGGCACGATCTTCGTCAATCTCGCCGGCTACCACGTCAAGGTCGTGACCGGCGAACTCGCCGGGCGCGCTTCTGGCATCTTCGTCACGACCCTATACGGGTCGGCGACGGCCGCCGGCTATCTCATCGGCTGGCTGGTGCGCCTGTCGGATTGGGCGAGCGCCGCAAACCTCCAACTCGTCCTTCTGTGTGTGATCGCAGCGGCGATCTCGCTCCTGGTTCGGTCCTCGCCCGTGTCGAAGCCAGCTGCGGGATAGGGCCGCATTGCAGATTGATCGACGCGTAATGACGGATCAACGCCCGCACATCAGGGTCAACGTCTTCCCCGGCGGATTCAACTGGCCACTCTACGTCGCGTTCGACCGGGGCCTGTTCGCGCGGTACGGCATCAAGGTTAGCATCCTGGGCACGCCGAATTCGATAGCCCAGATGACCGAGCTGGCGCAGAGTCAGTTCGAGATCGCCATGACGGCGGTCGACAATATCGTCGCCTATGTGGAAGGGCAGGGGGAAGCACCGATCGGCGCGCAGCCTGAGTTCTTCGCCTTCATGGGCAGCGATAGCGGCTTCCTAAGCCTCGTCAGCCGGCCCGAGATCGCGCGAGTTTCAGACTTCGCCAAGCGAACAGTGTCGGTGGACGCCCTGACGACCGGTTATGCTTTCGTACTGTTGGAGATCCTGCGCCGCAATGGCCTGGAACGTGGCGACTACGACGTCCGTCGGGTTGGTGGAATGGCGCAACGCTTCAACAGCCTGCGCGAGCGCAACGAGGACGGTACACTGCTATCGGCACCCTATAACATTCTCGCCAAGCATTGTGGGCTGACCGAGTTGGTCAAGGCGACGGCGGTGCTCGGCTCTTACCAGGGCAATGTCGCCGCCACACGGCGCTCATGGGCGCAGAGCAACGAGCCGCAGGTTATCGCCTTTATTCGCGGTTACCACGAGGCCATCGCGTGGCTCTACGAGCCGGCGCACCGCGAGGAGGCGATCGGCATCCTGATGCGGAACCTGCCGCAGATGCCGCGGGTAGTAGCTGAGGCGAGCCACGCCGAGCTGTTGAGCTCCGCGGACGGCTTCTTCCGCGACTGCAATATTAGCCTGCAGGGCATGAAGTGCGTCCTTGAGCTGCGCAGCCGGTATGGCCGCGGTGCGCAGCCCTTGGCGGACCCGATGAAATACTGCGATCTACGTTACTATCGCTCGGCCATTGGATGAACCCGATGGCCTCAGACCCGTCCGGCCGGTTTGAAGTTGACACGATCAAGTAGGGAAACTCCAGCGATGCTCAAGCTGCCGCACCACAAGCGCTATGACTACATTCCGATTACCAAGCGGCAGCATTACTCCTGGCCGGGCAGTAAGCGGCTTGCGTTCTTCATCGCTCTGAACATCGAGCACTTCGCGTTCGGGGCGGGACGGCGGCTGGATCCGCAGAGCGGCTTCGGCGGTGCGCCGACCACGCGCAACTGGGCGTGGCTCGATTACGGCAACCGCATCGGTAACTTCCGGTTCTTCGAGATGTTGGACGAACTGAAGTTGCCTGCGTCGATACTGTTGAACTCGGCTGTTTGCTACGAATATCCGGAAATTATCGACAAGATCAAGCAGCGTGGAGACGACGTCCTCGGACACGGCCGCACCAACGCCGAGACGCTGCAGGGACTTTGGGAAGATGACGAGCGGCGGCACATTAAGGAGTGTGTCGAGGTCATCACCAAATACATCGGGGTGCGGCCAACCGGATGGATGGGCGCCGGCGCTGTTGAGACGGCGGTGACACCGGACCTCCTGAAGGAGGAAGGCTTCACCCACTTCCTCGATTGGCCGGTGGACGACCAGCCGATTTGGATGAAGACCCGTTCCGGTCCGATCCTGTCGGTGCCTTACCCGATGGAGCTCAACGATGCCGGCACCTTAGGCGTTCGCCATCATACCGGACGTGACTTTGCCGACATGGTGGTCGATCAGTTCGAGGAGTTGCTGGAAGCATCGGAAGATCAGCCGCTCGTCTGCTCGATCGCGCTTCATGGTTACATCCTCGGCCAGCCGATGCGGCTGCGGCCGCTGCGCAAGGCGATCAAGCATTGCGTCGAGCATGAGCACGCCGACCAGGTCTGGTTCACGTGCGCCGGCGACATCGCCAAATACTGCATCGATATGAAGCCAGGGATCATCCCAGGCAGTTGAGGTCGGGGAAAGAGTAGCGACGGCGGGAGATTAATCTCGACGATCACGCGACTGAACGCGGAGGCCAAGCTGCTCCGGGGCTCCATACAACACTGCACAGGCGGGCACGCAGCTCGTCAGGTGCAAGCTGAACTAAGTCCCCAAGCGATCCTCTTCTCCGAAACGGGGTAAAGAGCGGCTAAGCTCAAGGTCAGCACAACGAATCCGGTTTGCCTCCGATAGCAAACAGTACCACGCACGAGCACGCATGAGTGCGCAGAAGGCGCGTAACATTTTGATTTTGGCTAGATTTCCGCTTTCAATGATTGCATGAGGGCGCTAGAAAATGCCTGAGCAACATTCCCATAGCCTTCCCAATTTTCAGGATTCGACGTGAAACTCACCCAGCCCACGATCAACAATCTCGCGCTGCCACCCGGCAAGAGCGACGCGATCTACTTCGACGATGACGTGCCCGGCCTCGGCTTGCGTTTGCGCGGCGGCGGCAAGCGGTGTTGGATTTTCCAGTACGGCACGGCAGGAAACAAAGACGCATGACCCTCGGCACCTCGCCGGCGCTCACGCTCGCGTCGGCGCGGAAGACGGCGGCCGAACTCCACGCACGCGTGCGCCTAGGCGAAGACCCGGCAGCGGCCAAGCGCGAGGGCCAGCGCCGCGCCGCCGACACCGTCGAGGCGACGCTGCGGGTCTATCTGCCCGAGAAGAAGGCGACGCTGGTGCCGCGCAGCCACGTCGCGCTGGAGCGCCATCTCTTGCGCTACGCCAAGGCGGGCGTCGCCGGCATCTACAATCTCGCCACCTATGAGAAGGAAAAGCGCACGGCGCTCTCCATGTGGGCCGATCACGTCATGGCGGCGATCGAGGGCCGGACCGCGATCATCGTGGCGATGCGGGCCTAGTTCGGCGCCTCTGCTGCCTTGCGAGTTTGACCGGGTTGCCGTCGGTCGTCGCCTCATTCAACCGCTTTCCCAACTCAACGAGATCGAGTGGGCCGAAGCCGGGCTCGCCGAATAGCAGGACCCTCGCTCAAGTCGGTATAGCGCTGGGTAGGCTTGGGCGGCCCGGCCAACTGAAACCGTAAAGTCCGAGATCACCGCGCACGATTAGCTGGATGGCGCGGGTCCAAAGGCCATCCATCCAGACCGACATCGGGACGAAAACCGTGGATCTCGGCAAACCGTTTCCCGGAATCGTGGCAACGTTTGCAGAGGCTCATGAAGGGGCCGAGCCAGAACTTGTTGACGTTGCCCCGATGCGGCTCAACGTGATCGCAGATCGTCGCCGGCATGAGGATGCCGCGCTCGAGGCAAAACTTGCAAAGCGGGTGAGCGATCAGCTGGTGTCTTCGGATCCAAGCCCAACGCGCTTTTGAATACCACTTGTCCCACTTGGTCGGCCGGCCGCGAATGCCCATCTGGCGCCTTTCTCCTCGTAGTCAGCGCTCGCGCCTCAACGCTTCAGTACGTTCGAAAACGAATGGAGAGATGGGCCCCGGATACCAATCTTAGAGCGTCAAGCCAATCTTGAAGACCTCGATCGCATAGAAGGCGAGTTCGGCGTCGAGGCAGCGCTGGATGTTGGCTGCCTTGCGAAACCCGTGCTGCTCGCCCGAGAACAAGAAATAACCGACGGCAATACCTTTGCGCCGAAGCTCCTCGACCATTGCCTCGGACTGGCTGGGCGGCACCACCACATCCTCATCGCCTTGGAAAAAGATCACCGGCCTCGACAGCCGGTCCGAATGGTAAAGCGGTGAGCGCTCGCGATAACGCGCTTCCTCTTGCGGGTAGGGTCCGATCAGCCAGTCGAGATAACGTGACTCGAACTTGTGGGTGTCACGCGCGAGCGCGGCGGCGTCACTGACGCCATAGTAGCTCGCTCCGCCCTGAAAAAAATCCTTAAACACCAACGCGGCGAGCGTGGTGTAGCCGCCGGCGCTGCCGCCCGAGATGACGACGCGCTTCTCATCGACCAGAACCCGCGCGGCGAGGAACTTTGCGCCATTGACACAGTCGTCGACGTCTACGATTCCCCAATTACCATAAAGGCGCTCCCGGTAATCGCGGCCGAAGCCCGTGCTCCCGCCGTAGTTCACGTCCAACACTGCGATGCCGCGGCTAGTCCAAAAATGGATCAGCAGGCTCAGGCCACTCGACGCTGCGCTGGTCGGGCCGCCATGGCACTTGACCAGGAGCGGCGGTTTCTCGGTTGCCGGTGCTACGTAGTTTGGATTGTGCGGCGGATAGAACAAGCCGAACGCTGTCTTTCCGCGCGTGGTTGGAAACTCCACGGATTTTACAGTCGTTATGTAGTCTGAAATGCCCAAGTGGCTTTGATCAAGGATATCCGTCGATTTCTTCAGCACGCGATGCGCCCCCGAGCGGATGTCGAGCGTGACGATGCTCGAGGGAAGATTGGGCGCAGCCGCGCGAAATACCACACGATTTCCGACGGCACGCACCGAACCGAACTCGGTGAACGGTAACTCGAGCGGGCGCAGCATCTTGGTCTTGACATCCAGCGTCGCTAGATAGCCGCGTCCGCCCTTCGTATAGGCGCAAACGATGCGGTTGGCCCCCGCAAATGCGTATGTCGATGTGGCGAGGTTCCACGTCGGCACGCCAAATTCAGCCTCCATCGAAGTGAGCGGTTCTGTTGTACGAGCAGCGACATCATACCGATAGACGTTCCACCAGTTACTTCGATCTGAAACGAAGAAAAGCGCCCGACCATCAGGCGACCACTCGGGTTGCAGGATCGATTCGGCCGCGCCGCCCGCAACGACCCGTGGTTCGCCCACGCGTCCCTTCCCATCCAGCTCGGCCAGGTAGAGGGTATTCCCGTTCCAGGGCATGTTGGGGTGATCCCAAGCGAGCCAGACGAGGGACTTGCCGTCCAGCGAAAGCCGCGGCGCGCAGAAGAAATCATGTCCACCGACAAGAACGCGTCCCGGCTCGCGCCCGGGTCGCGCCAGATCGATGTCGACAATGGTGTTGACGGGCTCGCCATCGCCGGAGTGGTCCTCGCGCACACCAATCCAGCGCCTGCGGGCGCTATCGATAACGCCGTCCGCAAAGCGCCACTGGCGCTCTGGCGTCGTCGGGGCGGGTGTCAGCGGGCGCGGACGCGAGTGATTACCGCCTTTGGCGTAAAGTCTGCCGTCCTGGAAGTTCGAGAAATAGACGACGCCATCAGAGACCATCCAAGAACCACCACCGTATTCATGCACGCGCGTTCGCGCGCTGTATGGCTTTGGCGTCATGTCGATGGCGCGCCCGCTCGCGCGGACGACGACGAAGCGTCCCTGCTCCTGCGGCCTGCCTTCGAGCCAGTAGATCCCTCGCCCGTCGAGCCGTACTTCTGACAGCGCGATCGACCGCGCGGCGATAAGGTCGGAGGTAATCGGCGATTTCCACGATCCGTACGGAGCGGTCTTTGGCATATTCCCCCCAAAATCGAGAGGCGGAGTCTACATCATTCTCCGAGCGACACCGTGCCTCCAGCGTTTTTCGTCAGCTCGACCAATTGATCGAGCAACGATGCCATTTCTGCTGACATCAGGGAAATGTCCCGTTACCCAATCAGCGCCTCGACGTCGATCGGTTTTGCCTGCAACGGCGCCACCCCGATCGCCATGGTCAGCGCCACCAGGCCGTCGATCCGCCCGCTGGATTTGCGTTTGCTCGGTTTGCGGTTGCCGGCATCGTCTTGCCGGCGGCTCCGGTCGGCCCTGTCCAGGGACGAGAGACACGACGGAGAGCGAGGCTGCGGACCTGCGGCCACGGGGCATGGAATTCCCTCTGATGTCTGATCGGTCGCGAGATTAGCACAGAACCGTCGTCTGCCGGCAGGAGAAGTATCAATTAATATGCTAAGGCCCCCGTAATTCCGCTTGAGCTTCCTTATTGTAGACGAGGCGCCCGATGATGATGGCGATGCCGGCTGCCGACGGTGCCCCGGTTGCTGTCTCCAATGGAATGCTTTTTTGGCGGTGTCCGTGCCTTATGTCTGGTCGAGGGGAAACTCAATCTTGCAACTCACGCCTTCCGGCGCAAAGGAAAGGTAAACGGTCCCCCCGAGCTCGTGCGGGATCAGGTCGCGTATCAAGCTGGTGCCATAGCCGGATGGGGCCTGGGTCAGCACCTTGGGGCCACCGAGCTCACGCCATTCGAACACCAGCTTCGTGCCCGCATCCAGGTCTTGTCTGTCCCAGGTTATGCAAACACGGCCGTTTGGAACCGATAGCGAGCCATATTTCGCGGCATTCGTGACGAGCTCGTGAAGCACCATCGCCACCGCTTGGATCTCGGCAGCGCCGAGCATGATGTCGTCTCCTTTGATCGTCACGTTCGAGCCACTTGCGTAGGGTGCAAGTTGCTTTCCAACGAGAGCACCGAGCCCGACATTCTGCCATCGGTTTTGGCTCAGCAGGCTATGAGCGGCTCCCATGGACTGGATGCGCCCATTCAGCGAGCGGACGTAGTCGTCGATGGATGTGCTGCCGTTGCGAGTGCTTGCGGCGAGCATGCCGACGCGCGCGAGCACATTCTTGACGCGGTGGTCGAGCTCGGCCATCAGCGTGACTTGGCGCTCGGCGTTCCACCTGCGCTTGGTGATATCGTGCACGGCGCCGACGAACATTCGTCGCCCTGCCACCGCGATTTCACTGACCGCCAACTCCATCGGAAAAGTCGAGCCATTCTTATGGAGTCCTGTTAGCTCGCGCCGGGTGCCGATCGCTTTAGTTCGGCCGGTCTTGAGGTAATTTTTCAGGCCGGATTCGCACTCCCGGCGATGGCACTCAGGCATCAGCATTGTGACATTGCGCCCCATCACTTCTTCCGGACTGTAGCCGAAAATGCGCGCCGCTGCCGGGTTCAGGTTTTCGATCGTCCCTTCATCGTCGATGGTTATGATGCCGTCTAGGACTGTGTTGACGATTGCGCGCATCCGCTCCTCACGATCTCGAAGCTCCGCTTCCACGCGCATGCGCTCGGCTTCCAGACGCTTGCGCTCGGTAATATCGCGGGTCAGGCCCCTGAGCCGAACAATTCGTCCTGCGCGGTCGAATTCGGCTCGCCCAGTTGCCCTGAGCCACACTTCCTCGCCATCGGGCTGCAAACTACGGAAGTTAAGCGCATAAGATGGATTATCGGGAGTGAGATTACGGAGGCTGGCGTTGAAGCGCTCGCGGTCATCGGTATGAACCCGTTGAAAGAACGGCCCGGCGCCGAGCGTTTGGGAGGGATCGCCCAGCAATTCCACCGCATTACCGCCGCGGCTTATCACTCCAGTACGGGCGGCCCAATCGAACGACGTGGCCCGGCCCGCTGTGAGCACGTCCCGCAGCCGCGCCTCGCTCTCCGCGATTGTCTCTGCTTGACGCCTGCGTTCGGCGAAAAGCGCGGCAAGAATCAACTCGCACAATGCTACCGCGAGGATGCTCGCTTGGGCAGGCAAAGCTCTTTCGACGATCGGCAGGTTTGGATCGCCGAAGAAGCCGATACCAAATGTTGTGGTCCAAACGATCGCAATGGAACAGACAAGGATTGCTGCCGCAGCGAAGACTGGTCTGCAGCGGACAGCAATCCATAGCAAGAACGGGAACAGCGCCGTGATGGCCGTCTCGCCTATCCAAATGTCGTTCTGCAATTGGACCACAAACCAGCTCACGGCGGTCAACATCGCCAACGCAATACTGCCTTCGATAAATTCTCGTTTACCTATCGGATTGTCTGTGGGGCGTGGCAGTCCGATAAACAGCGGCGCAACCGCCATTATGCCGATCACGCCAGCGGCGACCCAATGCCACCAAATTATCAGTGGAGTCTCCGCTGAATTTTGGAACAAAAAAAATCCAAGCGTCCCGCCGATCCCTGAAATGGCGACTCCCAGGATCGTTATCACAATCAAGCCTATCACGCGTTGCACCGCGTCGAGTTTGAACGGCGAGGGATGCATTCGTTCCATAAGACTCGCGATAAGCAGCGCCCCTCCAGCGTTGCACGCGCCAAACACGACTGAGCTCCAAATATTTCGATCGCCCAAGAGCTCGGCCGCCATGGTTGCTGTAATTGTGCCGACGACCACCGGGATGCGCGCGACGGGACCAACTCTGATCAATACGCCAACCGAGAGGCCGGCAGCAGGCCAGAAGACAGCCACACCAGCAGGCTGTGTAAGTAGCGCAAGGCTCAACCGCGCCGCCAAGAAATAGCCAAGAGCGACCGCAACTGTAGCCACGATTCTCTGCATCAGGGTGGCCTGGGCGGAGCTGTGGGGCTCGGCTTGCTCATTCAGGTCCCCCAATATCCTGGGCTGC
>Ga0126381_100007228_pt1 | contig 12340 bp, 8 predicted proteins | sample PanSoiMetPlot_28_FD_96465 | JGI IMG/M metagenome (GOLD analysis project Ga0126381, IMG submission 96465) | Tropical forest soil microbial communities from Panama - MetaG Plot_28 | ecosystem: Environmental > Terrestrial > Soil > Tropical forest > Bulk soil | place: Panama | collected 2016-02-17
AAACCAGGTGTCGAGGACGTCCGTGGACTGTTCGATCTTCTCTGACCCGCAATGCGCACACTTCGTCGGGTTTTCGCGGCTTACGGTTGTCTTGTGGCATGCGCCGCAATGCCACGCCGGAATGCGATGTCCCCACCAGAGCTGCCGCGAAATGCACCAGTCGTGGATGTTCTCCATCCAGTTGAGGTACGTCTTTGCATACATCTCCGGCGTGAACCGGATATGACCTTCCTTCACCGCCGCAATCGCCTTGTCAGCCAGCGGCTGAATCTTCACGAACCACTGCAGTGACAGCCTCGGTTCAACCAGGGTCTTGCACCGGTCGCAGTGGCCCACATTATGCACGTGATCCTTGATCCCGGCCAGCAGCCCCTGCGCCTCGAGATCGGCAACGATCTCTTTGCGCGCTGCGAACCGGTCCAGCCCGGCATACTTGCCGCCCTCGGCGTTGATATGCGCCGTGTCGTCCATCACGTTGATCGAGGGCAGATCGTGCCGCTGTCCGATGGCAAAATCGTTCGGATCGTGTGCCGGGGTCACCTTAACTGCGCCGGTGCCGAACTCCGGGCTCACCCATTCATCGGTGATCACCGGAATCTCGCGATTCATGAGGGGCAGTCGCAGCTTCTTCCCGTGCAGGTGCTTGTAGCGCTCGTCGTCGGGATGTACCGCAACCGCAACGTCGCCCAGCAGCGTCTCCGGGCGCGTAGTGGCAATGGTCAGCCACTCACCCGTCTCGCGTCCAGCGTCATCGTGAACGGGATACCGGATCTCCCACAGGTGCCCCTTGTGCTCGTCATACACGACTTCAAGGTCGCTGATCGCGGTCTGGCAGCGCGGGCACCAGTTCACGATGTACGCGCCGCGATAGATCAGTCCCTGCTCATAGAGCCGGACGAACGCCTCGCGCACGGCGACAGAAAGTCTGGCGTCCATCGTGAAGTATTCGCGATCCCAATCGACCGAGGCCCCAAGCCGCTTCATCTGGCTCAGAATCGTGCCGCCGTAGTGCTCGCGCCACTTCCATACACGCTCGATAAACGCCTCGCGGCCCATCTGCTGCCGCGTGGTGCCTTCGCTCACAACCTGGCGCTCAACCAGCATCTGCGTGGCGATGCCGGCATGGTCCGTGCCCGGAATCCACAACACACGCTCTCCGCGCATCCGATGCCAGCGGATCAGGATGTCGCTCTCGGTGTGTTCGAACATGTGGCCCATGTGCAGGTTGCCAGTCACATTGGGCGGCGGCAGCAGAATGTCGAACGACGGATGGCCATCCTGGCTTGGTTTACTTGGGGTGGGCTGGGCGAAGAGTTTCTCGCGGACCCAGTATCCGGCCCAGTGATCTTCGATGGCCGTCGGGTCGTACGCTTTGGGCAGATCGTGGGGCATGGGGGTTATCAGGCGAGCCCCCGAAGGATTGTGCCAAAACCCATATCACACAAGGATTTCAAGCAGAAAGGGGACCACTCTTCACTCTAGCAGACTGAACACGTTCGGGCCTGACGCTGGGCCTCCGGCCTCGAGGAGCGAACCAAAAGCAAGGGCCGCACCCAATCGGATGCGGCCCTTGGCCTGTTGCCCTTGTTCCCTTCCCTCTTTAGAACGGGTTTAGCTTGCCAAGGCCTTTCTTCTTTTTCTTCTTGCTAGAGGACTCCTCGTCCAGATTGGCCTTGGACTTCTTTTTCTCCTCGCCATTGGCCTGGGGCGGCGTCTGCTGTTGGGCTGTACCCGGCCTGATATCGTTCAGAGGCATAGGCGGGTCAGCCGGCTTCTCCGCCGCAGGCAGCGTGGTATCGGTTGGGCCTACCGCCTTCACCAAGGGACTTGCGCCTGTGCCGCTCGCTGTCCCTGCCGCAGCAGGCGCAGCCTCACCTCCGGCCGGAGCTGCGGCGGAGTCGCCATTGGGCGCGCTCACAATCGAGACCCCCACCCCGGTTCCTGCGCCTGTGGGCGGTGCGAGCTGTACGGTTGACGGCGCATCGCTGCGTGGCGGCTCGTTGGCCCCAGTCGGCGTAGCGGTCGGCGCTTCGGCCGGCTTGCCGGCGGCCTCGTTGAACAGCTGAATGTTCTCCTTCGTCACTTCGGGCGCCAAGGTTCGTTTGGCATCTTCCAGCATCGGCTCGCCAACGTGCGCAGCTTCGACTACTGTCGGGCCGTGTTTGACGACACCAAGTGCGCGATCGGTGAACCGGATCGGCTGCATGCTCTTGAATTCCGCATCGCTTTCGGCAACCGCGGCATCGCTCGGCTCCGGCACTGGCCGGTTCATCGCCACCAGCCGGTCGCGAGCATCCTCAACGTGAGGCGCCATTGGATAGTGCGTAATCACCTTGGCGTACGCTGCCGCGGCCTTGTCCAGGAACAACGCCCGCATGCGCTCGCGTACGGCGCCATTCAAGTTGGGAGCAATCTGCACAGCGTGCGCCTGGCCGGCATACGCATCGCCGATCGCCAGAAGCGCCTGGTCGCTCTTCGAGTAGAGCGGATAGGTATCCACCACCGTCTGCAGCCGGGCGATCGAGGCCGGGTAGTTCTCCTTCGCCCCGTAGTAGAGCCCGATCTGTGTCTCGCGCTCTGCCAGAACTTCCTGTACGTCGCGCAGTTTCTGCTTGGCGCGCGGTATAAGCGGTGAGTCCGGGAACATGTTGATCATCGTCCGGTACTCACGCTCGGCGTCCTCTGCATTTTTGAAGTCGCGGTCGGGCTTCTCCATCTGCTGGTAGAAGATGTCGCCCACCTTCATTTGGGCTTCCGCCGCTTCCGGTGCGTTTGGGAAAAAGGTGATGAAGTCCCGGTACTCGGCCGCGGCCTGCGTCAACCCAGCGGTTCCGCCTTCCTTGAACCAGCTGTCACCGACGGCCAGTTTGGCGCGCATCCGGTACTCCGAATCCGGATAGGTGTTGAGCATGGTCTGCAGATCGAGCCGCGCCACGTCATAGCGCCCCTTCTTCAAGGCGATCATTGCCTTGTCGAAGAGCTCCTTGTCGGGCTGCTTCGAATTCACATTTCCCAGGGGATTTGCGCTCAGATCCTGGTTCTTTTTATGCTTGGGCTGCTTTTCCTTAGCCTGAGCCGTAACCCCGGAAAGTACCAGCGTGGTCATCGCCAACGCAGCAACACTTCTCGACAACCGGTTCATACCACCTCAATTTCGGCAGGGGGAAAGCTGCCGTTGTTTACTTAGTTTCAAGAACTTGCTCACCTGCGGCTTCGCGAGCTGTCGCCAGCAGCGAACGCGCATCGTGCTCGGCCCGCCCCGCGCCGAACACAGCATTACCCGCTACGAGCAGCTCCGCACCTGCTTGGACGACCTGGGCGACCGTGTCGTGAGCCACCCCGCCATCTACTTCGATCTTAAATGCCAGCCCCAGCTCCTGGCGCAATTGCACCAGCCTCCGGATCTTGTCGAGCGAGAACGAAATAAAGGTTTGCCCCCCAAACCCCGGATTCACGCTCATGATGAGCACATGGTGCACCATCGGCAGAATGTCGCGTATCAGCTCAACGCGCGTCGCCGGATTCAACACGACCCCCGGTTTCATCCCGTGGTCGGTGATATGCATTAGCGAACGGTGCAGGTGCCGGCATGCCTCGTAGTGCACACTTACCCAGTTGGCCCCCGCTTCGGCAAAAGCCGGGATAAACTCATCCGGATTCTCGATCATCAGGTGGCAATCGAGCGGCAGTTTCGTTGCCTTCCGCAGGCTCGCCACTACCGGTGGTCCGATTGTGATGTTTGGTACAAAATGCCCGTCCATTACGTCGACATGGATCACCGTGCCGCCGCCTCGCTCCGCAGCGGCTACCTCGTCCGCCAGTCGTGCGAAGTCTGCGGACAATATGGATGGAAGCAACTCGACCATGCGGGAGGGTCCTCGCCCGGCCAGTGTATCAGTCGAACATATGAATCGAGCTTCTGTTTTGCCGCTTCATTCGATTGCTCTCGAGCGCTTTCAGCAGGATCCGGCTTCGCGCGCGCATCGCCGGTGTTCCCGATCGTCCGGCCACGCGCAGCAGGTCCAGAACGCCGGGCAACAACTGCGGGTCCTGCTGGGTCAGGTCTGCCATCCCATGCAGCGCGGCGGTCTTCACGATCGAACTGGGATCGTCGAGATAGGTCTGGAGCACTTCAGCGATCCGTCGGCACTCCGGCAACGTCAGCTTGAGCCGCGGAATCACCAGCGCTAGGTTCCAGCGCACCTTCCTCTCCGTGGCCTCGCTTATCAGTCCCAGTAGCGACTTTTTCCATCGCTGCGCTTGGGCGGGCCGTTGCCGGGTCACGCGTTCCAGCGCGTCCGCCGCGCGGCTGGCGACCCCTGCGTCGTCATCCCACAGGCATTCGATGAGTTTTGCGAGCTTGTTAGGAAAACCGTCGACCAGCTCCACGACTTCCCAGGCACGCCCCACGTCGAGCCGCTCGCCGGGCGCGAGCATTTGCCGGATCGTTTCCTCTGCCGTCATGTTGCCGCGCACATTCTCTCATTTTTCCGGCGGTCTGGCGGCTGCCAGGTTCTTCGCAGCCACCCGCCCCACTGCCCGCAGCATCGATTTGATCGGCCAGTGCCCCTCGGCGTCGGGGAAACAGACCTCGCCCTCACGCTTCACCTCGGGCCGGTAATACCACCTCTTCAGCAGCGCCAGGTGTCCCTGCCTGATCGCAGCGGCGGGCGTCTCCTGATCCTTCTCCAACTCAGCCAGAACCGCCTCCATCCGCGCCTCCAGCATCGTCCGAGGAACCTTCATGGGTGCGGCTTGTTCCTGATCCCTGACTGGTCCCTGTTCCCTAATCCCCAATCCCTGTTCTTCCGGCACCGCCTCCAGCGCCATCGGCTGTGCAAACAGCGAACTCGATCCCGACTGCTCGTTCTGGATTCTCATGCCGACGGTCGATAAGCTCACCGGTCCGCGGAGTCTTCCGTCTTCGTACAGGAACACCGCCACTTCCTCAGGCTTTCCCGAGGCTTGAAGAATCACGGTGCGCAGCCTGCTCATCGGCTGCACGAGCTCGGGAGCCAGCGCCCGTACCGCCTCCACCTTCTGCACCTGCGTGTGCAACGCCGCGGCATCTTCAAACGCCAGGTTCTCCGAGGCTTTATCGCGTTCGCCGCGCAGCACAACCAGCTTGCTCTCTCCGCGCGTCGCCAGGAAATCCTCGACCGCCGCAGACTCCTGCGCGTAGCGCTCATCCGTGCAGCCCTTATAGCAAGGAGCAAGGCACATCTTCATTTCGCTGTACACGCAGCCCGGATGGCTCGGATCGGGATTGAGATCGTCGGTGCAGCGCCGCAGCAGAAACAGCTTCAACATCTCTTCGGCAAACCGCTCTGCCGCCGCGCGCGAGGCGAACGGCCCATACGTCCAGTCAGCCTCGCGCTGGCTTGGTTTGTGGGTCACAACGATACGTGGATAGGGATTGCTTCCCAGAAAGCGAACAAACGCCGGCGCGCGCAGATGCATCCGTTCCAGGGCCTTCGCCCCGTAGACGCCCTGCAGCATGTCGAACTGGGTAAGAAGCGATTCGAAATCGGACCCGGATGTGCGATACGCAATCCGCCGCACTCGTCCAGCCAGCTGCAGCCGTCTCGGATGCTTCGGCGAAGGTTGCAGCAGCCGCTCCAGCCTGCCGCGTAGATTCGGTGTCCGTCCGATGTACGGCTCGTCTCTTGCCTCGGCGCCGTAGAGTGCAAATACCGCCGGAGCCTGCGGCAGTTGCGACAGCGCGGCCTTCGGATCAGCAGGATCAAACCCGATTGATTGGAACTCAGTGCACAGAAGCGACCTCTTAGCCAACCCATTAGCTTGAAAGCCTGTGGGTCAAACATACCTTCGAGAATAGACGAGGTCGGCCAAGAGTGTTGAAATGAGGACCTGCGCGCAGATTGATCGAATGTGCCACCGGTTGTTAGCAAGTCGCGTCGGTCCGACACGCTGATCATTCAATTTGGAACTGTCTGGCTATCGCGATTGAGAACGATCTGCTGCTGATCGGCAGACGAGATCTTCTGGTAAACATAGCGCAAGGTGCTGTAAAGCGTGGAAGCGAGCACGGCCGAATTGCGGACGAAGGTTCGCTTGGCGGTAATTGCTGCACCGCTCTGGGTCACGCTAGAGTTGAATACGATCCGGTCTGCCCAATTCACAGCCTCCCCGCGCGGTATTGAAGCCACCTGTATTGCCGGGAGAAAGTGATACGTAATTTCATCCTCCTCCATAGTTGCGTAGTGCAGGTCGACGGGGACTTCTCTTGTAAGATCTTCGAGGAAAGGCTGCCCGCCTCGCGCTTCAAACAGGAAAGCTGGCAAGATGGCTCGCTTCGCGGTCAAGGCGCCCAGGTTTCCAGAGAGCGTGATGCGGGCAGTAAGATTCGCGTCGTAGTCATCTAGACCATCGAATCTTTCGAGTTTGCCTTTCACTCCTTCCGGCAGGCTCCTGGTCAGGTAATCATTGAAGTCTTTGGCCAGCTCGTCCATCACTTCGAGCAGAGCAAGTTGGCGCCAATACAAAGCCTCCTGGCCACTTAGCACAATGCGCCCAGTGCCTGTGATCTCTGCTTTTTCGTCAAGCGTTATGTCCGCAATCCTCTGCACAACGGCCGCCTTCGGAGGGCCAGCTGGAGTCTCCTCGATCGACGCTCCATCCTTGTTTAAACGAAAGCCTTTCGTTAACTCGTGTTTCCAGTGCATTACGCCAAAGGCGCACATCTTTTGCCCGGGATCGAGATAGATATCCTTGCCGTTGATCTCAATCACGACGATGTAATCGTCAAACTGATCCATGGAGAGATATGTTGCTTCATATTCGGCGCGATCGCGATTGACCACCTGCATTGGCCATGCAGCGAGGCCCGCTGCCCGTGCCAGTGATACGTAGAGCATCGCGATGTCGTCGGATGTTCCCCGCTGCTGCTTCCAGACCGAACCTGCATCCTTGTTTTCTTTGGTTTTTGCGTTGGGAGAGCCGTCGAAGTCGGTGTTGTCGATTTTCATTACAGCAGCGTAGAGCTTACGCGCCTTAGCTTCTTCCGAGTCACCAGGCGCGACCAGTTCCGCCGCCGCTTTCTTGGTTACGCTTGAGACCGAGCAAACCCGCTCAGCTTTCTTCGCCCAGAACCTGCCCTCGGTCTTCCAGTACTCGGGCCCGGAGTTGGCATTTGTGTAGTAGAAAATGACACTTTCGCGAAGGGTATTGAGTGGTGGCAAGAAATCCCCCCTCGGTAAGGGAGGGACGTTGGTGACGTCCAGATTGTAACGATGCAGCGAGTCTTGGACGACCTGACCGCCGTATGGCAAGCGTGTGGCATACATCACACCGCCAGCGATCTGGTTGTGGTCGTCGACCACCTGTTGGCCGACACTGAAGACGGGGTTAAAAAAGTAATGCGCTTTGTGCACGAAGTAAGGCTGCTGGACCATCCAAATAGGTGAAGAGACCTGATCTTCTTTGTATCTAATCTGGTATCGATACTCGATGATGCTGCCCACCTCGACCGCGGGTAGGGTGAAGGTCATGTCCTGGTATCGATGGCCCGCGCCTTTGTAGACCAGCAAATCTGACGGCCTTCCACTGAGTGCTACAACAGATCCATTTGGATGAATGGTGCGACCCTGGACGGCGGCCACTTCAAAAGGACCACGCTCGTACGGTATGTGTACCGTCGCAAGCTGCTTTCCCTTCTCCGTCAGCACTTTGATCCGAGCGTAATACGAGTGGTAATGGACTGCATCATCAGTCTTCTCTTCCAGATAGAGATAAACAGCGGAAGCTCCAGGTGCATCCGGATCGGAGGTCATCTGAAGCTCTGAAGGGATTGGATCTTGAAATTGAGCACACAGCAAAGTTGGCCAAGCAACGAAGAGAATTAAGGCGCAGGCCAGTCGCACGAGTTTAGACATGGGTTTAGGTTGTAATTGCGCGAGAAGTTTAGCAGAAATCCGCGGATATGTCTGAGGCGGTTTATTGCTGGAGGTCCTCAGGCGCCCGCGATTGTCATTCCATCTATCCGTATCGTCGGCGACGCCACGGCGCCGCGAAACTCCAGGTCATTTCCGATTGCCGTCACGTTCTTCAGCATCTCGCCCAGATTTCCGGCGATCGTGATCTCCTCGACCGCGTGCGTCAGCTGGCCGTTCTCGATCCACAGACCCGCCGCGCCGCGCGAATAATCTCCCGTCACGAGGTTCGTCCCGAATCCCATCAGGCCAGTCACGTAGAGCCCCGCCTTGACGTCACCGATGATCTCCTCCGGTGTCTGCGTTCCTGGTTCGAGATACAGATTCCCGCAGCCGATTCCCGGCGCTCCGGCAAGTCCGCGCGAAGCGTTGTGCGTCGACTTCATCCCCAGCTTCCGCGCCGCATAGGTGTTCAGCATGTAGTTGCGCAGAACGCCCTTTTCAAGAACGATCGTTCTCCGTGAAGGCAGTCCCTCGCCGTCAAAGGGAGACGTGCCGAATCCTCCCACGCCGGTCGGCAGCAGCATTGCGTTGTCGTCGACGATTGTCAGCGACGCAGCGCCAATCTGCTCGTCCAACTTCCCCGCCAGATACGATGCGTGTCGCCAAATCGCATCGCCCGACGCGGCATCGAACACTGACCCGATCAGCGATCGCGCTACCTCCGGCGCAAACACAATCGGAACGCGCTGCGTCGGAACTCGACGTGCTCCGAGCCTCCGCACCGTACGCCTTGCTGCCTCAATCCCTACGGCTTCAGGGGATTCGAGGTGCGCGAAGCACCGGGCGCTCGACCACCAGCCGTCCCGCTGCATCTGGCCGTTGGCATCAACTGCTAATGGCGCTGCCGACACACCCGCGTAGCTCGAGCGATAGCAGCCCACAAACCCGCGCGAGTTTGCCAGCACCTTACTCCCTGTCGCCGCGTCGAAGCTTCCGCCGTCCGAATTTGTGATGCGCTTGTCGGCCGTCAGCGCAGCAGCCTCGCACCGCCTCGCCCACTCAATCCGCTCCGGCCCCGGCAGCGAATATACGTCCTCGTAGTAGAGGTGAAGATCGTCCTTGATTGCGCCGAAATCCTCTGTCTCCGGGAGGCCGACATACGGATCCTCCTCGGTCACCTTGGCCAGTGCCAGCGCGCCGTCCACAACCTGCCGGATCCCGTCGGCTGTCAAATCGCTCGTTGAAGCCGAGGCCGACCGCTTGCCGAGAAACACCCGCAGCCCCAGGGCCCGCGAACCCGACTCTTTGAGAGTCTCCACCTGCCCCATGCGCACATTCACGCTGAACTCGTCGCCCTCGCGGACGACGACTTCGGCATCGCTCGCGCCGGCCTCCACCGCCCGCTTGACTACATCGGTTGCAAGGGATTCAAGATCGAGAGGGGTCGCATCATGGACTGAAACAGCATCGGGCATGGGTCAACCTTAACAAGCGGCAGTAGTTCTGCGCTACCGCCCGGTCCCGCCCACCGTCATCCGGTCCAGCTTGATGGTCGGCATGCCCACGCCCACCGGCACACTCTGTCCGTCTTTGCCGCACGTCCCGATCCCTTCGTCGAGCTTCAGATCGTTCCCCACCATCGAGACGTACTTCAGCGCTTCCGGGCCGTTCCCGATCAGCGTCGCGTCCCTCACTGGAGCAGTAATCTTGCCGTCTTCGATCAGGTAAGCTTCCGACGCCGAGAACACGAACTTGCCGTTGGTGATGTCCACCTGGCCTCCGCCGAAGTTGACCGCGTACAGGCCCCGCTTTACGGAGTGCAGGATGTCCTCCGGTGAATCCTCACCGGCAAGCATGTAGGTGTTCGTCATGCGCGGCATGGGAATGCAGTGGTAGCTCTCGCGTCGCCCCGATCCGGTATTCGCCGTTCCCATTAGCCGCGCCGAAAGCTTGTCGGTCAGATATCCCTTCAATATCCCGTTTTCAATCAGCACCGTTTCCTGGGTCGCCGATCCCTCATCGTCGACATTCAGTGAACCGCGCCTGCCCTCCATCGTGCCGTTATCCACCACAGTCACCTTCGGGCTTGCCACCGGTCGCCCGATCAACCCCGTAAACGCCGATGTTCCCTTGCGGTTGAAATCGGCCTCAAGCCCGTGTCCAACGGCCTCGTGCAACAAAATTCCGGGCCAGCCCGGCCCAAGCACGACCTGCATCTCGCCCGCGGGCGCGGGAACCGCGCTCAGCTGCAGAATCGCCCCGCGCGCCGCCTCCTGCGCCAGACCCTCTGGGCTCTTACTCCCTACAAACTGATCGAGACCGGCACGGCCTCCGCCGCCCGCCGATCCCTTGGTTGTCGTCTGCCCGTCTTTCGCGATAACGAAAACGTTCAGACGGCACAGCGGCTGTGTGTCGCTCGCGAATGCACCATCGGAGCCCACGATCAGTATTCGCCGCAGCTCCTCGCTGTAGCCTGCCCTCACCTGCACAATGCGATTGTCAAAGGCCCTGGCGGCCCGATCGGCGCGCAAGATCAACTCCAGCCGCGCGGCCAGGTCAAGGTCAAATCCACCGAGCGGAACAGGATAGAGATCGGCTGTTGGAGCCTCGATAAATCCCTGTACAGGCCGTTTTGCCGGCCCGGATGCTATCAGCGCAGCCGTCTTCGCCGCGTGCAGCAGCCGATCGGGATTCAGATTGTCCGTGTACGCATAGCCGGTCCGCTCGCCCGACAGCACGCGGATGCCGCATCCAGCGCTCGTCCCTGTGCTTGCCGACTTCACGATCTGCTCATCCACGCCCAGAGACGTCGACGTGACCGATTCGAAGTACAGGTCGGCGTAATCGCCCCCAGCAGACAGAGCCTCGCCGAGACAGCGCTCAAGCAGTCGCTCAGTGATTCCAAATTTCTCGAAAAAGTAACGTCTGTGGCTTGGCGGTGAGGAAGTGGCAGGTAGATTCATCGCTATCTCAAGTTTACGCCTCGGCGTGACTCTTCGCATTCCGGCGCGCGGCGTTTCCTCACTTGATTCACGTACGTGGCGCCTCGATTCCCACAATCGGCATCATGCTACATTCAGGCTATGAAGAAGATTCTTGCTGCCGTGCTTTTGGTCCTGGTGTGTGCCGCTCCGGCGTTCGCCGCGACGCATCACCATCACCATCGTCATCACCATCATCACAAGGCTTAGGCCCCCGAGAATTCGGGTTATTTATAGGTCGAGCAAACCAGAACCACTGGCCCATAGCTCTCGTGGGCCAGTCCTATCAGGTCCCCTCGTATCTCGTTGCAATTCCAATTACCTAATCCGATTCAGTGACTTCCGGTACTATCGCCGGTGCGCTTCTCGTGCTACATTCCTGCCATGAGGAAATTTTCAGTCCTGGTGCTCCTTGCGCTGGTGTGTGCCGCTCCCGCCTTCGCCTGGCCCTGGCACAAAAAACCACATAAAGACCCTCGCATGACCGAGCATCCGAAGGCCTATCATCAGCAGAATCCGAACCTAAAGCACCACACGAAGCACAAGATGCCGAAGCACAAGACTTCGTAACGCACTTCGCTGAGCGGTTTCTCCGAATGACAGAGCTCGAAAACCTCCGCTACCCGATTGGCCGGTTCACTCCGCCCGCCTCGTCCAGCGCCGCAACCCGGGCAGAACACATCACCGCTTTGCGCTATCTGCCGGGAAACCTCCAGGCGGCTGTCAGCGGACTCACCAACCCGCAGCTCAATACTCCATATCGCGAAGGCGGCTGGACGGTGCGTCAACTCGTGCATCACATTGCCGACAGCCACGCCAACGCCTACGTCCGCTCGAAACTCGCGCTCACCGAGGACTGGCCCACCATCAAACCCTACGACGAAGCCGCCTGGGCCCGCCTGACCGATAGCCGCCTGCCCATCGACTGCTCCCTGGCCATGATCGCCGCTCTGCACGAACGCTGGGTTGCGCTCCTCGAGTCGCTATCTGACTCAGATTTCGAACGCGGCTATGTCCATCCCGAGAGTGGCCGGCAGACCCTCGCCACAGTCCTTGCGCTCTACGCCTGGCACTCGCGCCACCACACGGCGCACATCACCGGCTTGCGGACTCGTGAAAACTGGTAGTTCGCAAGTGTCCACAGCCGTCGACGCTCCGTCGCCCGCCAAACTCGTCGAAATCCTCGAAGAACACCTCATGGAGCCGGTTCCCACTCGTTCACCCAACTGGAAGAGATCACCTTTGGTCGAGGGGCCAACGAAACCCCGCTGACACGCAGAAACCGAAGACCTTTGCCGCGAACTCTGCGCGCGCCTCTTTGCCAGCCGGCAACGCGACGCCGCGCACAACGACCCGTCGCCACGAACAGAAGATCGTCTCCCGCAAGCGGAACTCAGACGCGAAAGTCTGACGGATCAGGAATGCATGCGTGCAACATCGCGAAGCTGGCGCGCGGCGATCTCG
>Ga0126381_100007229_pt1 | contig 12340 bp, 11 predicted proteins | sample PanSoiMetPlot_28_FD_96465 | JGI IMG/M metagenome (GOLD analysis project Ga0126381, IMG submission 96465) | Tropical forest soil microbial communities from Panama - MetaG Plot_28 | ecosystem: Environmental > Terrestrial > Soil > Tropical forest > Bulk soil | place: Panama | collected 2016-02-17
GGCGAGAATGGAAGCTTTGTTTTCGGACACCGGTCGCAGCACGTGCCACGGAATCCACTCACCGCGATGCGGCGCGAACTCGGAGATTACGTACAACGGCAGATCCGGCCTGCGAGCGGCAACGTCATCGAGCATCGCGCGGTTGACGTCCGCCGTGCCCGAGGCGAATGCGAGGGCAACCTTCACTTAAATTGGCGACGCACAGCCACCGTCCGCCGCATCAGATTGATAAGCGCGCCACAACTCAAGCGCTTGCGCTGCGAAGGCCGTCGATACCGGGTTGACATGCGGAATGAAGACGCCATCGCGCCGTCCGAAATAGAAGCCGCCCCGAATACGCGCGTCATCGCCCTCTGCCTGAAACTCTTCGAGCCATTGCGCCTCTTGGGCGGCAGTGGCGGCATCAAGGGGCGCCGCGGAAGCGCTGCACAGACGCGCCCTGAGTAACTGAGCGTACACGTCCGACCGGATGAAACTCGCGCCAATCTCGCGCACGTATCGTGAGACTTCCGCAACTCCGTATGCGTAAGCCTCCGAGCAATCCGCGCGATCCAGCACCGGCGTCAGCGCCTCCAGAAAATAGCAATACGCGTGCAGCCGATCCATCACGCGCGCCCCATCGCTCGCGCCCGGAAGAAACGCGCGATGCGTGCGCAGCGCGTCGGCGATCGTTTCGAAGTACGCCTCGCGCATCCCCTCATCACCCGCGATCTCTCCCGTCTCCAGCCAGGCCATCGCGGATTTCGCCTGGTAGCATCCCACGGTTCGCGACCAGTGATCCCGTCTCGGTAAAGGCATCTTATTGGGCAATGCCAGGATCGGATGATAACCATCGTCCGTGCGAAATGCGGATAACATCGCTTTTGCGGCTTCGATTGCGGTTTCCAGCAACCGGTCCTCTTTCGTGACGCGCCACACCGAAAGCAAACCGCGGACAATGATTCCTGAATCGAAAAAATAACCCAGGTGATCGCTTTCGCCCGAAGGCGACGGGTGCTCGTAAGGAAAAATGCGCAGCGCCGGATCCCACGCGTGTTCGCAAAGGAACCGCGCCGCAAGCCGCGCGCGATCGAGGTACTCTTCCTGCCCCGTCGCGGTATAGAAAAATACCAGTGCTGACGCGGCGTACCCCGTAATCTCGGTAGAAATCGGCTTATTCTTCTTACTGTCGGCCAGATAAAAACGCGCTACGCCGCCGGACGGTTCCTGTATTCCTGAGTCGAGAAACCAACGGCCCGCGCGCTCGAGCGAAGACACTGCAGGCAATTCGTCAGTCTAGCATCGGTGAGCTATGCTGAATATTCCCGAAAAACATGAAGCCCACAGCACCGCAGGACCAGCAGCCGCTCGTTTCGCGCCTCATGCAGGCATGCGGAGGATCGTACTCCCTCGAGACGCGCCGGAAGTACTTCATCACCGGGCCGCAGTGGGCCGCGGCCTATGAAGGCCACGCGCTGTTCCACGCGCCGACGCGGCGCCCGGTCGGCTTCGAAGAAGTGATCGCCGAATACAGCAAAATCGGCATCGGTTATTGGTGCACGCACGACACTGACGTCATCCCGGCGGATCAGTTGGGTAAGGATGGACAGCACGAAATCGTCGCGCGCATCAAGAAATCTCTCGCGGATAACGGCCTTCAATGCTCGATGGTGACCACGGAGACTTTTCACCACGCCGTGTTCGCGGCAAGTCCCGCGGCTGAGTCTCCCGAAATCCGGCGCTACGCGGCGTGGCGCGTTTCGAATACGGTTGAGATCGGCCATGAACTCGGCGCGCAGTTCGCGGTCTACTGGCCGGGTTCGCTCGGTTATCAGATTCAGGGGGCCGTGGAAGAAACGGAAACTCTCAGGTGGTACGCCGAATCGCTGAACGCCGCCTGCGAGCACGACATCAAAGTAGCGAAAGCCAAAGGCCGCCCGACCTTGAAGCACTGCCTCGAAGCGAAGCCTTTCGAGCCGCAAGCCGAAATCCTGCTGCCCACCAGCGATGCGATGCTCTCGTTCATCGCGTCAGGGTTGCTGAAGCATCCCGACATGGTGGGGCTGAACCCCGAATACCTGCACGAACTCATGTGGGGAGGAGCGCCGCGCGCGGCTCTGGCCCGAGCGCTCACGGCCGGTAAGCTCTGGCACTTCGATATCAACGACGGCTACCGGCTCAAGCACGACGTCGACATCGCCGTGGGCTTGGTGAATCCGCTGGATTGGCTGAACGTCCTGATTCTGCTTCGTAGTCACGGCTACAACGGACCGTTCAACCTCGATTACAAACCGCCTCGCACGACGAGCAACTGGGGCGTGTTCCACGTCAGCTTCCCGACGGCTGTGGACCGCTTCATCACTCTTTGGGAAATGGCCGGCGAAGCGCTTGAAGATTCGGTCATCAAAGAGGCAACTGCCGCGCTGCGCGCCGGAGCGGGTTCTGCAAGCAACGATCCGCGCGAGATCTTTGAAGCGAATAAAGAACTGATGACGCTGCACGAACTGATCGGCCATCGCCTGGTTCAGATCCTGCTTGGCGTCAACCGTGGACGGGTATACAGCGCAGCTCAGTGAATTCTGGTTACCGCGTCCTCTTCTTTAGCGACGATTTCCCTCGGTAGCGCGAGGTATCCGAGCGCAGCGGCCTGCCTTTGCCCGGGTCCCAGCATCCAACGCAAAAACGCCGTCGTCGCATTACGCTTTGCTTCGTCCGCAATATGCGCAGGAACGACCAGCCACGTAAACGCTGTTATGGGATAAGCGCCGGTTCCGGGAGCATTTACTACAGAAATCTTCAGGTCGTCGGGAATATCCGTCAAATGACCCATTGCCGCCGCAGTGCTCTCAAGGTTGGCTTCAATGAATTCGCCGTTCTGGTTCCGAACTTTCCCATAGCTCAAATGGTTTTGTAGCGCATAAATGTATTCCACGTAGCCGATCGAGCCCCCAAGCTCCTTCACCAGCCTGGCCACTCCATCATTCCCTGTCGCCGCTCGCCCGACCGGCCAGCGTGGCGTGAGGCTCGGGCCAATGTCAGCCTGCCACATGGGGCTGGTCTTCGAAAGAAAGCTGGTCCAGGCGTAGCTCGTGCCGCTCCCGTCCGATCGATGAACCACGACGATATCGAGATCCGGAAGATTCAGGTTGTGGTTGGCAGCTTTCAGAACGGGATCATTCCATTTCGTAATCTTTCCGAGGAAAATGCCAGCCAGCGCTTCCGGCGTGAACGCGATATCCTGCCCGACGCCTGGCAGGTTCGTGATAGGAACGACGGCGCCGATGACAGACGGGAAAAACAGGTAGTTGCTCTCGTCCTTAGGAGCGAACTCATGGATTGCATTGGAACTGTCCGAAGCGCCGAAGTCAACAGCTCCCTCGAGCAGCTTGCGAATGCCGGCCTCAGAGCCAATCGCATCATAGGTTATGCGCGTTTCGGGATCACCCATCTGATAGTTCACGAACCACTTCTGATAAACGGGATAAGGAAAAGTCGCTCCTGCGCCAGCCAGTGCCACCGCAGGTCGCGGATTTGGCTTCGCTGGTCTTGCCGTATCAATCTGGTCTAGAGCCTCGGAGAGATGTTTCGCGATCTTCTTCGACAGATCCTTAGTAATATCGTCCGACCCGGCCGCCGGGGTGACGAGATAGGACCACAATGTCTCGCCGGCTTTGTTCTTCAGTTCAACGGAAAGATAACCGCCGTAGATCGGAGTCCCATTCGTCGGCAGTTTCATGTGAGATCGCGGACTGAAGCTTCGATAACCTCTGGTCCAGATCTCGCCGCCGCCGCCTAGTATCAGGTCTGCATCCGACTCATTGCGAGTCAGCGTTACAGAATGGAACTTCCGAACTTCTTCGGTAACATCCTCCTGAAGTTTTGCGGCTTTCACCTTGGTAGCGAATGCTTCAACATAAAGCCGCTTTACCCGTCCTCCGCCAGCTTGCGACGCGAGCGACAGCGCGGCGAACAGAAAAAACACGAGCGGAAGCGTTTGTTTCAATTTGGAAAAAAGGCTGTTACGAATCGTTGAGCTCACCCTGTCCTCCATCTCGATGCCAGTGCCCGCACGATTCTTTAGATGAATAGGCTGTCACTTAAGGTATGTGCGCAAAGCGCTGACAAGATCGTCAGCGGCCTGCGCCTGTTCATCCGTAACCTTACTATCTTCACCCAGAATATGGAACCGGATATGGCCTTCGATCACCTCGGCCATCAGCGCGTCCATAGCGCCGCGGCATGCGGAAATGTTGTGAAGCACGTCGCCGCACTCGGCTTCCTGATCGAGAGCCTTCTCAATCGCCGCAACTTGCCCCATGATACGGCGGACCCGGTTCAACAGTTTCTTCTTTTCTTCTAACGTATGCGCCATAACCAAACTTTCATAAGAAAAGCTGCAAATTCGCCTTTACAAGAATACCCCGGTGGGTATACCCTGTCTATAGGGCTGCAGGATTTCATACGAACAGCCAATCAGGCCGAAGGGGCGAGGCCTCCCTCGATTTTCGGATTCTGATTCGACCATCTCGGATTTCAACCACCGAACGCAAGGCACTACGCGTCTGATTGAGCGTCGCGCCGGAGTGTTGAGGGACAACGGTGCAAAAAGCGATGACCTTTTTCAGGCTGACACTCACGGCATATCTCCTCATCGTTCTGACTGTGCCGTGCCTCGCTCAAAGTCCCGCCGCCGGAGACGCGGACAAACCACCTGCCAGCGAAACGGCTTCGGGTTCGGACACGGAGTCCGAACGATGGAACCTGTATTATCAGGCCACCTCAATCGGCGATTATCACGGATCCTTTACAGCGCCCTACTCGGGTCCACTAAGCCTGATCGATAATCCGGAAGCCAACGTGTCCATCACGACCACTCTGCTCTTCACTGCCCGCCTTCAGCAAAATACGTTTCTGGTCTTCAATCCGGAGATCGCGGGAGGCAAAGGATTCAGCGGCGTGACGGGCATCGCCAACCAGTCGAACGGCGAAATCCCGCGCGTGGCGAGCGCGACCCCGAAGCCTTACATCGCGCGTATCTATCTCCAGCACGATTTCGGCTTCGGCAATCAAAAGGAGCGGCAGGAGAGCGATGAAAATCAACTGGCCGGAGACCGCCCGCTCAATCGCTATACCATCTATGCCGGACGCTTCACAATTACCGATTTTTTTGACGATAACAATTACACGCACGACCCGCGCACTCAGTTCATGGCCTGGGGAGTAATGTACAACGGCGCATGGGATTATCCGGCAGACACGCGTGGGTACACGTGGGGGATCGTCCAGGAGCTCCACACGAGAAATTGGGCATTCCGCTATGGAATTGTCGCCGAGCCTCAGGTCGCCAACGGTTCCACATTCGACCGCCGGTTGTTTCGCGACCACGGTCAGGTCTGGGAAGGGGAGCGTCGTTACTCCTGGCGAGAACGCGCTGGCGCGGTCCGCGTTCTCGGTTACGACAACCGCTCTCAGGCAGGAACCTACGGCGATGCGCTAAAGCTTGCGAGGCAAACCGGAACAACGCCGGACGTGACGCTCACCTCCCGTGTGGGCACGCTGAAATACGGCTTTGGGATCAGCTTTGACCAAGCCATTAATTCAGACGTTGGCATGTTCGTGCGCCTCGGATGGAACGATGGCAAAACCGAGAGCTGGGCATTTACCGCCATCGACCGTCTGGCGGGCGCGGGCGTTTCGGTCAAAGGCACTCGCTGGCACAGGAGGTTCGATGTTGCCGCGACCTCTTTCACGGCAGGCGGTTTGTCAGGCGTTCATCGGCAGTATCTTGCCGCGGGCGGACTGGACTTTCTGATTGGGGATGGAAGACTGAATTACGCTTCCGAATATGTGTGGGAGAGCTTCTATTCCGCCCGTCTTTTCCCGGGCTTCTTCGCAACCCTCGACTATCAACACGATGCGAACATCGCCTACAATCACGATCGCGGTCCGGTCAACATCTACAGCCTTCGGCTGCACATGGAGTTCGGACTCAAGCCCTGGCAATGGCGGCAATGATACGAGACGGAAATGATTCGAGTACTCAGTCGAGCACCTTCAGGGTGACGACGGAATAAATCGATTCGTTATCAGTGGGTCCGGAGACCTTCCCCAGAACGGTCTTCTGGCCCTCCATGAGGTCGCCGGCGGTGTTGACTGAAAAGTCCGTAACGAAGTTTCTGGAATCAGTTATCTTGAAGGTCAGGTCGACGCGAGAGAAACGCACGTACCGCGACTGCTCCCGGCGAAAGACTGCGTCCGGCCGAATGCGGATCGCGACGGAAGTCCGTTTCCCATTTTGATCGGTCAGGGGGAGTTGGAGATTTCCCGATGCATCTTTGCCTTCCTGGATCCGCATAGGAACGGTGTCCCAGACCTGCGCTGATGGGCAGGATACGGACGCGCGGAGTTGCTTGACCACCGACTGCATATCGGACGGCAGGGCCTCGGAACCCGAAGCCGCGGACGGAGAGCAGCGCAGAAAAGTCAGCGTCATTTCAATGTTGTGCCCCAAATTTGCGACGCTGCCCGGTTTGTCGAGTTCCTCGATCACCCGCTTCATCTGAGTGACCACGTCGTGAGGCGCGTAGACAACGATGGTGCCCATATCGGCATCGCCCCTATAGTGCGCATTGAAGACGCTCAGGAGATTGAGCAGGCGCTGAAACGAATCGCCGACCAGATTCTTCACCGGAATGACTGCTGTTTCGTTCGCCTGGCCCGGCGCAGCGGGAGTAGCATCCGCGGCTTTATCGGCTGCTTTTTCGGGGGTTTTGTCCTGGGCTAAGACCGCAACGGCGGCGAGTAACAGAATCGGCAGACGCATTTATGGGCTCCTCAAATCAGTCAGTATTTAATTGCCAACCAGCAGAATCACAACTTCCGGATCGTCGGTTTCGATCCGGATCAGCACCGGCTTTTCGGGCTGTTTCTTTTTTCGCCGCGCAACAGACCTTATCTGCGGCCGAACCGGCGCCTGCTCTCGCGGTTGTTCAATAATCGCGGGGACTGTCACCGGCAAAGGCGACGTGGGCCGCGGCGCCGCCAATCGCTGCCGCGGAGTGAGAGCGAAAACCGCGAGGAAAACCATCGCCGCTGTCGCGAGCGCAAGGAACGCAAAGAACCGTTTCCGCCGCGCTTCGATTCCGCGGTACACCCCCGCGCGAACCCGCGCGAGCGAATCCGCCGCGACCGGCTCATCACGCAGTTCCCGAAAGAGTTCGCGCAGATTGTCGTCGCTCATACTTCCTTCCGGGCGAGCCTGGCGCGCAGCTTCGAAACCGCTTTGGAAATCTGGCTTCGCACCGTAGCCTCGGCGACTCCAAGAATCTCCGCCACCTCGGGCGTTTCAAGCCCTTCAATCTCGCGCAGCACGACCGCCGCGCGCTCCCTTGCGGGCAATTCTTCAAGCGCGGCGAGCAGGATATCGCGGGATTGCTGACGGATCGCGGCCGATTCCGCCGAAATCCCGGGTGACCTCAGGTCCCGCAGCTCCGCCGAAGGCTTCCTCGCTCGCGTACGGTCCAGGCAAAGGTTCACAGCGACCCGATACAGCCACGCAGCGAGCGAGGCATCGCTCTCGAACTGAATTCCGCGGCGGTGAAGACGGAGAAACGTCTCCTGAGCGACATCTTCGGCGTCGGCGCGGTTGCCGAGAATGCGGAGCGCCGTTCGCATAATGCGCGTTCCGTGCGCCCGCATGATCAATTCGAACGGATCGCTTTCCGTCCGAACCGAGCCTAAAACGATTGCGGCCGCCTGCACGCTTTAAGAACGTGCGGCGGCCGCGAAACGTTGATCGAAAAGTGGAACCCTTATCGCTGGGCGATTTCGATAGCCTTCTTCAGAATCATGTCCTCGGTGGGCTTCTTCGGTGTGGGGATCGGCGTCTGATCCGTGCTGTCGTCGTCCGAATCGCCGATGTTCGGATCGGCCTCCACGACCTGTTCACTCGGCGTAATCCCGTTGTCCTGAATAGACTTACCGGCTGGGGAGTAGTACTTCGCCACCGAGAGGATGACTGCGCTTCCGTCGTCCATCTGGATGGGGCGGCGAATCGAAGCGTCGCCGTAGGTGTGCTCGCCGACCAACGTGGCCCGCTTGTCATCCTGAAGCGCCGCGGCGGCAACCTCGGCGGCGGCCGCGGTTCCGCGATTCGTCAGCACCACCAGGGGCAGCGAAGTGATGTCTTTTTTCTCATCCGCGTTATAGTCTTTGCGCGGCATCTTCTGACCCTGCGAGTAGCTGATCAGCCCTTTGTTCAGGAACAGATTTGCCAGTTCCACGCCCTCTTCGGGATCACCCGCCGCGCAGAACCGCAAGTCCAACAACAGCTTCTTCGCTCCCTGCTTCTGAAGTGCGGCTACAGCGTTGGCCACTTCCTTCACCTTGCCGTCGGTAAGTTCGGGGACTTTGATGTAGCCGATTTCATTCGGAAGCATCTTCGACTCAATCGCCGGATACGCGATGACCGCGCGGGTCAGCGTCAGCTTTTGAGGTTCCGGCTTGCGTCGAAGCACCGTCATATCGATAGGAGTTCCAGGCTCGCCCTTCAGGAGCAGCCTGGCATACGCCAGCGGCATGTCCCGTGTCGCGATGCCCTTGATGGACTCGATGAAATCCGAGGTGGTCAGACCCGCCTTGTCCGCCGGGGATCCGGGAATAACCGAAACAATCGTGATGTAGCCATACTTCTTGGCCAGCACCATCCCGAGATCGCCTTTGTACGTATCGAAGTTCTTCAGGTATTCCTTATATTGGGTCGCGTTCAGATAACTCGCGTACGGGTCGATCGATTCCAGCATTCCATTCATTGCCCCGAGAGTGACGCTACTCATGTCGGGCTCCTCCACGTACTCGCTCTTAATGCGCGAAAGTACTTCGGAATAAACGGAAAGATGACGGTAAACGTTATTACTGCCACCCGCGTCGTCAGCCGCCGCGCCTTTCGTGACCACACCGCCCAGGAGCAGAATCGCCACAAGGCAGGTAGAGGACATAACGACGAGGTACTTCGCGCGGCTGTTCATATATATATATATATATCGTTGACGCGGAACCACCCGGAAACGGTGCATTTCCGGCTCCCGCTGCTTCGATTATAGCCGCCCGGATACGGCAAGACCCGGGCTTTCCGCCTTTTACAACCCTTAAACCGGAATGGCGTGCGCCAACTGACGCGGGCGTACAATGGCTTCGGCCACGCCGTCCACCAACATGAGCATTCAAAGAAGAGATTTTCTGAGAGCCGCAGCCGCGGGCAGCGCCCTTTTTGCATTGCGTGACGCGCTCGCCCAGATCGATCCCAACTGGAAGAATCACATCGGGCTCGAACTGTTCACCGTTCGCGACGTGATCCAAAAGGATTACGAAGGTACGCTCACGAAGGTGGCCGAAATCGGGTACAAGGAGATCGAGCCCGCCACGAATTACGGCGATATGGAGCCTAAGCAGTTCCGCGCGATGCTCGACCGGCTGGGCCTTTCCATGCCAAGTACGCACGTCGGCGCGTCAGAAGGTCCGGACCTCGAGAAGCAGCTCGAGGGTTTCCAGATCATGGGCATCCGGTACACCGAGGTTCGCGGCCAGTACACGCAGGTTCGCCGCCCCGGAGGAGGTCCGGCTCGCGGTCCCGGAGGCCCTGCGAGCCCTCCCAATGCCGCAAGAATGCCGCGTCCACCCGCTCGGTCGCAGATGGAGGAAGCGATCAAGCGCCAGGCGGATCAGCTCAACAAGCATGGCGAACTCGTGAAGAAGTTCGGCATGAAGATGCTGGTCCACAACCACACGATGGAGTTCGCCTGGTTGGAAGGAAGCACGTCTCGCAGACCATACGATGTGCTGCTGGCGGAAACCGATCCGTCTTTGGTCGCGATGCAGTTGGATGTCGGATGGGCTTCCGTGGCTGGCCAGAACATCCTGGAAATGTTCCACAAGAATCCGGGACGATTCGAGCTGTGGCACGTGAAGGACGCGAAGGGAATCGCCGCGATGACACCCGGAATGACCCAGGGCGAGCGCATGCAGGCGGCGAAACTTGTGCCGGTCGGTGAGGGTGAGGTGGACTACAAAACGATCTTCGCCAACGCGAAACTCGCGGGCCTCAAATACTTCTGTGTCGAGCAGGACAGCGCGGTCGAAGGCGATTCGATGGCGGCTGCCAGGACCAGCTACCGCAATCTGGTCAAGATCCTTTCCTGAAACGTCTAAAGTCCGCCACTCTCTTTAATCGCACGTCGAATTGGGTCAGCTATGACAAGCGGACCGGTCAACGGGGCACAGCTTCCACGATAGCTGCCAGGGATGCTGTGGGTACGACCCGCGTCATTTGGAAACCAGCCTGGTCAAGCAGAGCGCTGTACTGGGATGCCGTTCGCTCCTCCCCTCCCGGCACAGTGAGCATGATCATATCGAGCATCTTGCCGGGGTGCGGAGTATCGCCGTCCGGAAGCACCATCTCCGCCAGCAGCAAGCGGCCGCCGGAATTCATCGCGCGCCGGCAGTGGCCGAGGATGGTTAAACACTGCTCCCGGTTCCAATCGTGGATGACATGCGAAAGAATGTAGGCGTCGGCCCCGGCGGGAACGCTTTCAAAGAAGCTGCCGGCTTCTATCCGGATACGATCCGCAAGGCCCCGTTGCTGGAGGAGCGCCGCGGCCTCGCGAACTACGTGCGGCAGGTCGAACAGGATTCCGCGAGGCCCCGGATGATGGGATAGGATAGTCGCCAGCAGATTCCCTGTGGACCCGCCCACATCCGCGATGGTCTGAAACACCGAGAAGTCGTAGGCCGAGGCGATCGCGGGAGGCTCCATTCCATGGAAGCCCACCATCGTGTCGTTGAAGAGCCCTGCCTGCACGGGATTCGCAGTCAGCCAGTCGAATAGGGGCACACCGAACGACCGCTCGAAGCCGGTCTTGCCGGTCTGGACGGAATACAGGATTTGATCCAGGCTGCGCCCCAGGATTTCTCCTCCCAACATGAGGGCGGTTGCGTAACTTGGCGTTCCAGTCTTAAGCACGGCGCCCAGTGGGCGGAGCGCAAACCGATGCTCTGCATCTTCCAGGAAAAAGCCCAGACTGGCAAGGGTCCGCATTACGCGGTAGAGCGCCGGCGCGTGGGTTCCCGTGAGTGGCGCGAGTTCCTCGGCGGTCCTGGGCCCCTCAGCCAGCCGGTCGGGCAGCTTCAACGTGGCCGCAAGGTGGACCAGGCGCGCGCCCAATTGCGACAGAAGTATTTCAACAATCTGGGCCTCAGGTGGTGCGTCTCTTTGGGCAGCGGCGGCTATGGACATTTTTGTTCTCCCTGACTGGAAAACCGGAACACTCAAATCTGTGGCAGTCGCAAAGTCCTCCTCAACAGTTCCGCATTGGAGGCCGTCGGGCTCACGCCGTGTGATTCTCCGGGATGATATCACTTTTCTGGAGTTCCTCTGCCTGCTCCAATGCGGCTCCAATGCGGCTACCCGGACGTCCAGTCCGCGATGAGCAGCTTGCTAAGGAGTTTTGGCCGATGGAGGCAGGATCTCGATATAATCCAGCCCTGCCGGCTCGCCGCCGTTCGGAGTTCCTTCAATTACGATCTGATCGCCCGGCCGGAGCGCGATCCCGCCGATCTCGCGCCGCGTGGACGATGACCCGTCCATCTTTCTGGTCGGGATGCGATCTGCAGCATCCCATTCGTCCACAACTTGTTTGTTGATCAACGTGCGGAAATGCGAAATCCCGTTGTTCTGGTCGAAGTACTGAACGCGAAGGTCATACCAGCCGGACGCGCCGTCAAAACGCGTTGATGCGGAGCATTTCGGCTTTTCACAAGCGATGGCTTTCCCGCCCGACGCCGTTTCCCATGGCTTCACGTCAACGGGACCGTAGCCCTCGAGCGTCATCGATTCGGCTTCGATCCGCCCCGGGTAATGCCCCGCGCGACCCTTCGCGTCCGGAATGCCGGATTCCTTCAGGAACCAACTCACCACCGAATCGCGCCAGACCTGAGCCTGCCCTGCCTGATACTTCAGTTGAGCCAGCACTGCGGCGTAGCGCTGATCGTCGATCCGGCCTTTGAGCGACTCCCACTGCGGCGCATACGCTTCCGCCGCGCGCGCCCCTTCATAATGCGAATCGTAAATCGTTTGGATCAGCGTCTTGCCGGAATGCAGCACGTAAGTGTACGGAACGTGGTGCATGAAGAGCAGCAACTCGTCCGGACACGTCTGAAGGTTCTCGTAAATCCGAGCAACCTGCGGACTGTATTGACCGATGTATCCGGTTCCGGTCGCTACCGTACGATCCATGCCGACGCCCTTAGCGTCCGCACGATGCCACTGCCCCCAGCCGTTGTTTTCGGACGCCTCGACTGCGACGCC